>Ga0207427_101157_pt1 | contig 10321 bp, 7 predicted proteins | sample AraplaCL_Cvi_mMS_FD_184268 | JGI IMG/M metagenome (GOLD analysis project Ga0207427, IMG submission 184268) | Arabidopsis root microbial communities from the University of North Carolina, USA - plate scrape CL_Cvi_mMS (SPAdes) (version 2) | ecosystem: Host-associated > Plants > Roots > Endosphere ... | reverse complement strand
GGCGCGCGACCTGGGTGTCTCCATCGCCAGCAGCGCGACGATCTGGAACAGGTGGTTCTCGACGACGTCGCGCAGCGCGCCGGCCGACTCGTAGAACGATCCGCGATCCTCGACGCCGAAGTCCTCGGACATCGTCATCTGCACGCTGGTGATGTGATCGCGGCACCACAGCGGCTCGAGGAACGAGTTCGAGAAGCGGAAGTACAGGAGGTTCATGATCGCCTCCTTGCCCAGGTAGTGGTCGATGCGGAAGATCGCGTCCTCCGGGAACACCGAGTGCGCCACCGCGTCGAGCTCCCGGGCGGACGCGAGGTCGCGGCCGAAGGGCTTCTCCACGATCAGGCGCGCGTCCTTGGCCAGGCCGGTCGCGCCCAGGCTCTGGATGACCGTCTCGAACAGCGACGGCGGCACGGCCAGGTAGTGCGCCGGCCGCTTGCAGCCCGCCAGCGCCTTCTTCAGCGCGTCGAACACCTCGGGCTTGTTGTAGTCGCCGTTGACGTAGCGGATCGCCTGCTGCAGCTTGTCGAACGCCGCGCCGTCGGTGATGCCGCCGCCGTGCCGCTCGATCGATTCGCGCACCCGCTGGTGCACCTGGTCGCCCGTCTGCGGCCGTCCGGCGACGCCGACCACCCTGGGCACCAGCTCGCCGCGCTTGGCCATGTCGTACAGCGCGGGGAAGATCTTCTTGGTGGCCAGATCGCCCGTGAAGCCGAACAGCACGAGGGCGTCAGACAGGTCGGCCCCTCGTCCGCCGGGTACGTCGGCCGATTCCCCGAGGGGATGCCGGCCGGCTTGGGAGCGGCCCGGCGCTCGGCCCGCGGAAGAGGAGTCGTTGTCTGCGTTCATGGAGAGTCAGGCTTTCTTCTCCGCGTGCCCGCCGAACTCGGCGCGCATCGCGGACAGGATCTGGTTGGCGAAGGTGGCCTCGCCGCGCGACGAGAAGCGGTCGTACAGCGCGGCGCTGAGCACCTGGGTGGGCACGCCCTCGTCGATGGCGGCCTGGATCGTCCAGCGGCCCTCGCCCGAATCGGACACGCGGCCGCCGAACCCGGCGAGCTCGGGGTCGGCCACCAGGGCCTTGGCGGTGAGATCGAGCAGCCACGAGCCGACCACGCTGCCGCGGCGCCACACCTCGGCCACCTGGGGCACGTCGATGTCGAACTGGTAGTACTGCGGGTCGCGCATCGGCGCCGTCTCGGCGTCCTTGGCGTGGTCCTGCTTGCCGACGTTGGCGTGGCGCAGGATGTTGAAGCCCTCGGCGAAGGCGGCCATCATTCCGTACTCGATGCCGTTGTGCACCATCTTGACGAAGTGGCCGGCGCCGTTCGGGCCGCAGTGCAGGAAGCCGTGCTCCGCGTTCGTCGGCTCGCCGGTGCGGCCGATGGTGCGCGCGGCGGCGTCCACCCCCGGCGCCAGCGCGCTGAAGATGGGCGTCAGGTGGTCGAAGATCGCCTGTTCCGCGCCCACCATCAGGCAGTAGCCGCGATCCTGGCCGGCGATGCCGCCGCTGGTGCCGCAGTCGACGTAGTGGAAGCCCTTTTCCTTGAGGCGGGCGGCGCGGTCGATGTCGTCGCGGTACCAGGAGTTGCCGCCGTCGATGATGATGTCGCCCGGGTCCAGGTGCGCGACGAGGTCGTCGAGCACGTGGTCGACCACGGCGGCCGGCACCATCATCCAGACCGCGCGCGGCTTGGCCATCTTCGCGGCCATCTCCTGCAGGTTGGCGGCGCCGGTGGCGCCCGCGGACACCATCCTGGCCACCGCGTCGGGGTTGGGATCCTGCACGACGCATTCATGACCCTGCGCCATCAGGCGGCGCGCCATGTTCGCGCCCATCCGTCCCAGTCCGATCATTCCGAGTTGCACAGTCGTCTTTCGAAGTTTCAATGGGGCGTGATCATCGCGCACGGAAGAGTCGATGGCGAGGGGAGGCAGATCGGGCGATCGGCAAGCGACATGCCCATCGACGCCAGCGACAGCCTGCCGACAGGCGTCGGCGCTGGGTGCGCGATTTGCCGCGCGGCGACACTGGCGCGAAACAGGAGCACCGAAATGGATGAGGCGACCTTGAAGGCCACGGCTGCGGCGATGACCGCCGACGCCAAGGGCCTGCTGGCGATGGACGAGAGCAACCCCACGGCCGACAAGCGCTTCGCGGCGCTGGGCATCCCGCAGACGCCGGAGATGCGGCGCGCCTACCGCGACATGATCGTGACGGCGCCGGGGCTGTCGGAGTCCATCTCGGGCGCGATCCTCCACGACGAGACGATCCGCTCGACCACCTTCACCGACGAGCCGTTCGCGCAGGCGCTGGAGAAGGTGGGCATCATCCCCGGCATCAAGGTCGACGGCGGCACCCGGCCGCTCGCGCTGCACGAAGGCGAGGTGGTCACCGAGGGCCTGGACGGCCTGCGCGACCGGCTTGCCGAGTATTCGACGCTGGGCGCGCGCTTCGCGAAGTGGCGCGCGGTCATCACCATCGACGAGGCCAGTAACGCGCCGTCCCGCGGCTGCATCGAGGCCAACGCGCACGCGCTCGCGCGCTACGCCGCGCTGTGCCAGGAGGCGGGCATCGTGCCCATCGTCGAACCCGAGGTGCTGATGGACGGCAACCACGCGCTGGCGCTCTGCGCCGAGGTCACCGAGCGGGCGCTGCACGCCGTGTTCGACGCGCTGCGCACCCAGCGCGTGCTGCTCGAAGGCATGGTGCTCAAGCCCAACATGGTCGTGCCGGGCCTGAAGTGCGCGACGCAGGCGAGCGTCGACGAGGTCGCCGACGCGACGATCGCCGTGTTCCGCCGCGCGGTGCCGGCGGCGGTCGGCGGCGTCGCGTTCCTGTCGGGCGGGCAATCGGCGGCCGACGCCTCCGCGCGCCTGAACGCGATGCACCTGCGCCACGCGCGCGAACTGCCGTGGCCGCTCGCGTTCTCGTTCGCCCGCGCGATCCAGGATCCGGCGATGAAGGCCTGGGCCGGGAAGAAGGAGAACGTCGTGGCGGCGCAGAAGGCGCTGGTCGAGCGGGCGCGCTTGAATCGGCTGGCGCGGCGCGGGGAATACACGGTGGCGATGGAGACGCCGCACTGAGGACGGGGCGCGCGTGCGTCAGTCGGCGTCGTAGGGCGGGTCGTCTCGACCCGCCGAACGCGGAGCGCGAGGGACGAACGGCGGGTCAGACGACCCGCCCTGCGGTGACGCGGGACGGCGCCTGCTCACGGAAACCCCGGCCGCGCCGCCGGCGCGCCCAGCGTCACGCGCATCGCCGCCTGCGGCGTGAAGCTCTCGATCACCACGCGCCCGGTGCGCGTGACGACATGCAGCTCGCCTGCCGACACGAAGTAGTCGTTCGAGTCGCCCGCCTGCGTCAGCCAGACGCAGCCGGACTGCACCGCGATGCAGGCGCCGGCGGGCAACTGGCGGGCGAACGTGGCATGGCTGGTCAGGCGCAGGACGTTGTCGAGGGCCTCGGCCGGGCGACGGGCGAGGGACGGCGGCAGGGTGAGGGCGTGTTCCATGACGTCCACTCTAGAAGCCGCGCCGGGCCGGAAACAGCCACAACGCAACGCCAACCGAAGCAGTACAGATCGACTGCGCCGCGCACTGTCACGGTCGAAACTGGCGCCATCTGTACTGGTCTGCCTGGCTGCATAGAAGACAGAATCGAGCCATGGACGCGCCTGACACGCTCTACCTGCAGATCGCCCAGACGCTCGCCGCGTCGATCCGTGGCGGTGTGCTGACGCGCGGCGAGCGCTTGCCGTCGCTGCGGGACCTGGCGGCGCAGCACGGGGTGTCCCTGTCCACCGCCGTGCAGGCCTACCGCGCACTGGAGGACATGCGCCTGGTGGAGACGCGCCCGCGCTCGGGCTTCTTCGTCGCGGCCCGCCCGCCCAGGCCGCCGGTGCCCGAGACGACGCAGCCGCCGGCCGATTCGCAGGAGGTCGACATCGACGCGCAGGCCGCCCACGCGATGCGCTACGCGCACGAGGAGGGCTACATCACGTTCGGCGCGGCCGCGCCGAGCGACGAGCTGTTCTCCGTGGAGCGCATCCGCCGCACCGTGATGCGCGCGGCGCAGCGCCATCGCGCGGTGCTGTGCGAGTACGTGCTGGGATCGGGCAACGAGACGCTGCGCCGCGCGATCGCGCGCTACGCGCTGCGGCTGGGCTGCCAGCTCAGGCCGCGCGACATCGTCGCCACCAACAGCTGCCTCGAGTCGATCACGCTGTGCCTGCGCGCGGTCACGCAGCCCGGCGACATCGTGGCGCTGGAGTCGCCCACGTACTTCGGCTTCCTCGAGATCCTGCAGAGCCTGCACCTGCGCGCGCTCGAGATCCCGACCCATCCGCGCGACGGCCTGTCGCTGGACGCGCTCGAGCTCGCGCTCGACACCCAGCCCGTCAAGGCGCTGCTGCTGTCGCCCACGCTGTCCAACCCGATGGGCGGCAGCCTGCCGACCGCCGAACGCAAGCGCCTCGCGCGGCTGGTCGCGGCGCGCGGCATCGCGATGATCGAGGACGTGCTGCACAACGACCTGGCCGAGCAGGAGGACAAGCGCCGCGCCGTGCGCTCGTTCGACACCAGCGGCCACGTGATGCTGTGCGGCTCGTTCTCCAAGACGGTCGCGCCGGGGCTGCGGGTCGGCTGGGTCGAGGCCGGGCGCTGGGCCGAGCCGGTGCGCCGCATGAAGATGGCCACCAGCGGGTCGCAGACGACCTTCATCGAGCTCGCAATGGCAGAGCTGCTGAACTACACCGGCAACGAGGCGGCCTTCCGCCAGATGCGCCACACGATCGGCGTGCGCGTCGACGAGGCGCGCCGCCTGGTCGCCGGGAGCTTTCCCAAGGGCACGCGCGTCACCGACCCGGCCGGCGGCTACGTCCTGTGGGTGGAGATGCCGCGCGCCGTCGATTCGCAGGCGCTGTTCACCGCCTGCCTGGCCGAGCGCATCGCGATCGCGCCCGGCACGCTGTTCAGCGCCAGCGACCGCTACCGCCACTGCATCCGGCTGGGCGTGGGCGGGCGCTGGGACGACACGCAACGCCATGCGCTGATGCGCGTCGGCGAGCTGGCGCGCGCGCTGCAGGCCGCGGCGCCGGCGCTGTCCGAGGCGGCGTGACGCGCGCCCAGGGGCGTCAGGCGCGCGCGGGCGAGCGCGCCAGCGCCCGCTCGACCAGCCGCGTCACCAGCTGCGGCAGCGCGATGCCCGATGCGTCGAACATGCGCGGGAACAGGCTGATCGACGTGAAGCCGGGCAGCGTGTTGACCTCGTTGACGAAGGGCTGGCCGCGTTCGTCGAGGAAGAAGTCGATGCGCGCGAGATCGCGGCAGCCGAGCACGTGGAAGGCGTCGCGCGCGAGCTCGCGCAGGCGCGTCGCGGTCGCCGCGTCCAGGTGTGCCGGCACGTCCAGGCGGGCGCCGTGCTCGTCCAGGTACTTGGCCTCGTAGTCGTAGAACGCGAACTGCGGCGCGGTCGCGATCTCGCCGACGACCGACGCGATCGGGCCGTCCTCCGAATCGATGACGCCGCATTCGAGTTCGCGGCCTTCGATGCGGCGCTCGATGAGCACCTTGTCGCCGTGCGCCAGCGCGGCGCGCACGGCGGCCGCCAGCGAGGCGGCGTCGTCGGCCGGCCCGGCGCCGATCGACGAGCCGAGGGACGCGGGCTTGACGAACAGGCGCGGGCCCAGCGTGTCGCTCAGGCGCGTCCAGTCGGGCAGCGGCTCGCCGCGGCGATGCAGCCGGTAGGGCACGACCGGCAGGCCGGCCTGCAGCAGCAGTCGCTTGGTGAACTCCTTGTCCATCGTGAGCGCGCCGCCCAGCACGTCGGCACCGACGTAGGGCACGCCGCAGGCCTCGAGCAGGCCCTGCACGACGCCGTCCTCGCCGAACGGGCCGTGCAGCGCGGGAAAGACGACGTCCAGGCGCGGCAGGTCGTTGGCGGCGTCCGCCGGCGCGCCGGGCAGCAGCTGGCCGGCGCCGCCGGGCGCCAGCGTGACGGTGGGCGCGCGCTCGTCGACCGCGGACGGGAAGGGCGCGCGGCCGAGCGGCTGGCAGTGCCAGACGCCGGCGCGATCGATGCCGATGGGCACGACCCAGTGGCCCGCGGCGCGCAACGCGGCATGGATCGTGGCGGCGGACCGGAGCGAGACCTCATGCTCGGCGGAACGGCCGCCGAACAGCAGGCCCACGGTGACGGCGGCCGGGGCGGGGGGATCGGTCGCGATGTCGAGCGACAGCTGGTGCGTGGTCAAGGGGTGTCCTTCCGGTTGCGGCGCGCCGGTTCGGGTGGCGCGCGTCGTTCGAGAGGACGATAGCCGCGACGACGGCGCGTCGCGTGGCGAGTTCGTTCACGTGGCCGTGAGGCTTTCTTCCCCGGGTGGATCCGCGACTGCGCGCAGGGTGACACCACGCCGTCATCCTGCGCGCAGTCGCAGGATCCACGCCCGAGACGGCGGGAGGCCGCGCGCCCGCCACTTGTCTAGACGAGTGCTGCGGGTTTGCCCACCCCGCGCCCGCGACATTCCCCCCCGGCGCGGGGGGGCCACGCGCGCCGGGCCGCGCCGTAACGTTGAGCCCATCACGTCGACGACCCCTCGATGCCTGCGGAACGCCCTTCGAGCCGCGGCAGGGCGGCGTCACGCCTGCAAGCAACGTCCTTTCGCGCGTCAACCAGAGCCACGATCCATGACATCCACCGCGCTACTCATCGCCCGCTGTCCCTGCCGCCCGCGGCCCTCCGTCCTCGGCGTGGCGCTGTCGCTGCTGGCGACGGGCGCCATGGCGGCCGCGCCGCTGCACGCCCCGGATGCGCAGCGCGTCTCCCATGCGCTGTCGACCGCACGCACCAGCGCCGGGGCGGAGCTGGTGGCGCGCGCGTCGCTGGTCAATCCGCGCAACGCGACGATCGTGCACGCCATGCAGACCTGGCAGGGCCATCGCGTCTGGGGTGCCGAGGCCGTGCTGCATGCCGATGCCGCGGGCCGCACGCGCATCGCCGCAAGCAGCCTGCACGGTTCGCCCGAACCCGCCGGCAGCGCGACGCTGACGCAGGCGCAGGCCGTCGCGATCGCGCGCAAGGCGATGGGCCTGAAGGGCGCGTCGTTCCCGCCCAAGGCCGAACTGGTCGTGTTCCCGGCAAAGTACCGCGGCGACATCAAGTTCGCGTGGAACCCCGGCGCGCACCAGTACCGCCTGGACCGCGCCAACAGCGTCGTCGGGCTGGCGCCGACCGACCCCTGCGTGTGGGCGTGGGAGGTCGAGCTCTTCGCCAAGAACACGGTCGACGGCATCCGCGACATGAAGTACGTGGTGGATGCCCGCACCGGCGCGCTGCTGCGCGTGGACACCGCCACCCAGACACTCGCCCCCGCGAACCCGCCGGCCCTGGACGCCGGCGACGTGCCGCACACGGGCTCCGGCCGCAGCCAGTACAGCGGCGTCGTGCCGCTGTCGACCACGCAGCGCGGCGACGGCACGTTCATGCTGGTCGACCAGACGCGCGGCTCGAAGTGGAACCCGTGGTTGCACGATTCCTTCCGGGACGCGAACGGCGATCCGATCCTCGATCCGAACGGCAACCCCGTCTCGGTGATCGGCCTGCAGACGCTGACCGAGACCCACGAAGGCAGCGGCAACGACTTCTCGTGGACGGCCAGCTACCACTGGTTCGACCAGAACCCGACCGACACCTGGGGCGACGGCCAGCAGTTCGTCATGTTCCCGTATGGCGGCGAGACCAGCGTCAACGGCCAGACCGCCGCGGTCGATGCGCACTGGGGCATGGCCGTCACCTGGGACTTCTACCGCAACGTGTTCGGCCGCGACGGCGTCGACGACCAGGGCACGTCGCTCGTCTCCGAGGTGCACGTCGTGGGGCCGTTCGGCTACTACTATGACAACGCGTTCTGGAACACGTTCACGATGGGCATGTTCTATTCGGACGGCACGCGCAACACCGGCGTCGACCCGAACACCGGCGGCCCGACGACGCCCGACCCGGCCGGCTTTGGCACGCTCACGTCCATCGACATCATCGGCCACGAGATGACGCACGGCGTGACCGCGTTCACGTCGGGCCTGGTCTACGACGGCGAGTCCGGCGGCATCAACGAATCGACGTCGGACTTCATGGGCTCGATGGTCGAGGCGTACTCGACGCGCCCGGCCGGCGCCGATTCGACGGTTCCGGAGACGGGCACCGACTGGCGGATGGGCGCCAAGGTGGGCGACACCGCGCTGCGCTCGATGATCGATCCGGCCAGCGACGGCATGAGCCCGAACTGGTGGTACTCGGGCATCGAGTACCTGGACGTGCACTACAGCAGCGGGCCGATGAACCGCTTCTTCTACTTCCTGTCGCAGGGCGCGCCGTCGGACGCCGCGTCGCCCGCGTACAGCCCGTACCTGCCCGGCGGCATGGCGGGCGTGGGCAACGACAAGGCCGCGCGCATCTGGTACACGGCGATGAGCGAATGGCTGACGCCCGTGGCCCGGTACGCCGACGCGCGCGTGGCCGGCATCGCCGCGGCCACCGAGCTGTACGGCGACGGCTCGCCCGAGGTGCAGGCCGTCAGGAATGCGTTCGCGGCGATCAACGTGGGCAGCGTGTCGGACACCCCGCGCGTCGCGATCCGCTTCTCGGTGGTGCAGCCCGACGGCAGCCTGTTCAATCCCGCCGGCGACTCGACGCTGGCGCGCATGCCCATCGTCGCGATGGGCACGACGGTGCACCTGAGCGCCGACGTCCAGGGCAGCGACGACACCAGCGTCACGTGGAAGACCGGCGGCATGCCCGGCGACTTCCTCAATCCGGGCTTTCGCCAAGTGGGCGGCAAGGTCGACGCGGACGGCAACTGGACGCCCGACCGGCTCTGGGGCTTCCACTCGATGACGGTCGTCAGCAACGCCGACCCGATGGAGTTCGCCGAGGGCGCGGCCTGGGTCATCGACGGCGACGCCGACGCGGACACCGAATTCGACGCCCTCGACCTGGGCGCCGTCGCGCTGTCCTGGGGGCTGGACCAGTGGGCCAACCAGAGCCACAGCATCGTCTACGACGCCTGGGTCGACAGCTTCGACGTCGAGGCCATCTCGCAAGCCTTCAAGAACGCCTACGGCGGCATCTGACACGGAAAACGCACCCATGAACACCAAGCTCCTCACGACCCTGGCTCTTCTCGCAGCGCTGTCCGGCTGCGGCGGCGGCGACTCCACGCCCGTCCAGTCGCCGCCCGCACCGGCGCCGGTGCCCACGGCCACGCCCACCACGCTCGCCTACACCGATCCGACGAGCTCGGGCTGGCGCCTCGTCAGGGACGCGGCGTCCACGCCCACGCGCCTCGTGCTGGACCTCGTCGGCCCCGCGGGGACGCCCACGCGCGGCGTGGGCTTCAACCTCCGGCGCGGCATGGGCCTGGCGTTCGGCAAGTTCGACAACGGCGGCTACGCGCACGACACCGGCGTGTTCCAGCTCAAGGGCACCAACTCGAACTTCGAGTCGTATGCCGGCACCGACGCGGATCCGGTGCTGTTCGTGTCCGCGCCGCTGAAGTCGGGCGACGTGCTGTCGACCGGCATCTTCCAGAAGGACCGCACCAACGCGCCCAAGGATTCCGCCGCGCCGCTGGTGCAGGTGGTGGTGACGCTGGCCGACTTCGCCAAGGTCGACCCGGCCGCCGTCAACGCATCGACCGATCCGTACGGCCTGCACGTGGTCAAGGCCCGCATCATCCCGGCCGACATCGGCGGCATGAACTTCATCCTCACCACCGACGTGATCAAGAAGGCCAGGATGGTCGACGTCGCGGTGGACACCGGCACCATCACGGCGACGCCCTGAGCCGACGCCGCGCCGACCGCCCATGAACCTGCACGCGTCGCAATCGGAGATCGACGTCCTCGAGGACGTGCTGCGGCGCTCGCCGCCGGGCGAGGGCGTGGTCGCGACCAAGGTGGCGCTCGCCTGGCACCTGCGCCAGCGTGACAGCGGCCGCACCTTGCAGCTGGTGCAGGACGTGATGCCCATCGTGCGCGCCTCGCGCGCCAGCACGCACGGCGACGCGGTGGCCAGTTGCCACGCGCGCGCCGCGCTCGCGGCGGCCGAGGCTTGCGCGCTGTACGGCGAGACGGTGGAGGCCGAGCGCTGCCTCGGAGAGGCGCGCGCCCACCTCGATCGCGCGTGGGATCCGCAGGCCGAGGGCGATGCGTGGCTGGTCGAATCGCTGGTCGCGCGCCTGCGCGGGCAGGCCGAGCGCCTGCAGGCCGCGCTGCGCCAGGCGAGCCGCTGCTTCGCGCAGCTGGAGGATCGCGAGCGGCTGGAAGT
>Ga0207427_101156_pt1 | contig 10338 bp, 5 predicted proteins | sample AraplaCL_Cvi_mMS_FD_184268 | JGI IMG/M metagenome (GOLD analysis project Ga0207427, IMG submission 184268) | Arabidopsis root microbial communities from the University of North Carolina, USA - plate scrape CL_Cvi_mMS (SPAdes) (version 2) | ecosystem: Host-associated > Plants > Roots > Endosphere ... | reverse complement strand
CCACAGGCCGGAACGGTATTTACGCGAGTGAGCGGCGCGCCGCTTTCGCGCGGCGTGCCTGGCATCTTTACGTTCGACGGCTACCGGAATCTGTTCGATAAACGCCTGCCCGAATTCGTTCAGGTCGCGCGCGACGACGACGCGTGGGTAATGGGCCGTTCATTGCTGGGCAACGCTCAAAAAAAAACGCTTGAGGCTGTGAGTTCGGCGACCGACGTCGACGATCCGCTAACCGAGGCGATTCGTCGACAGTACTTGAGCGAGTACGCTCAACAATGGGACGCATTTCTTGGCGACATACGTACGGTCAGCGGCACGAGCCTCGCATTCGACCTGCAGGTGTTGCGCAGTTTCGCTGCGCCTGACTCGCCGCTCGCGCGCCTCGCCCGCGCGGCGGTTCATGAAACGACGTTGGCCCAGCCGGTTACGGCAATCGATGGATCGTTGTTGCAGAAAGCAACCGGACAGATCGCTCAAAAAGCCGACACCGCGCTCGGCGTGCGGGCGGAAGAGCGCACGGAACGCGAACTTGTGGACAGTCGTTTCGCGGCACTTCGGGAGGTCGTGACCGGCAGCACCGACGCGCAGGCAACAGCGCCTGCGGGAGCGCCGGGCGCGGCGTCGGTATCCACACAGGCGGGCAGGACCGGGCTAGACGGCGTGGCAACCATTCTTAACGACTACTACACCGCGCTCACCGTCGCGGATAACGCGCTAACCAATAACAGCATGCCGCCTGCAAGCGATGTGGCCGCCAAGCTGAAAATGACCGCGGGCACGATGCCCGCCCCGTTCCATCATGTGTTGCTGCAACTCGCGCAGCAAGGCTCGCAGGAAGTGAATCACGGGATCGGCCAGCTTCTGTCACGGCAGATGCAAGCAGTCGTAGGTGACGCGTGCCGGCTAACGATAGAGGGCAACTATCCGTTCTCGCCGGACAGTGCCCGCGACGTCAGCGTCGACGATTTCACCCGCGTATTCGCCCAAGGTGGCGTCATTGACGACTTTTTCACGAAGACGCTGTCTCCGTTCGTCGATACTTCCGCCAAACCGTGGCGCTACAGAACACTGCCGGGCGCAACCGACGCAGTGCAAGGCCCCAATCTCGAGCCGTTCGAACATGCAAAGGCCATTCGCGACGTGTTCTTCGGCAATAGCGGTCAGAAACAACTCACGTGGAAAGCGAATCTCGAGGTTCCCGAGCTGGATCCGACGGTCACCGGCGTGACGATCGACATCGACGGCCAGGTCCTGCTCTATCAGCATGGACCGGTTAGCCCGTTCGCGGTCGCGTGGCCGGGCCCACGCGGCGGCGTGCATGCGGAAATCACCGCGAACCCGCGCATTCGTCCGGATACGTCTACGATATCAGCCGATGGACCCTGGGCGCTGATGCGCCTGACTCAGAAGGGCAAGGTGCTGGAAACAGCGACATCGGGACGTACGCGGGTTGCGTTCAACTTCGACGGGCGCAAGGCGGTACTCGACATCGTTGGCGCGGGCAGCGTTGCCAATCCGCTGACGAGCGATGTGCTGAAGACGTTCCACTGCCCGAGTTCCATGTCGACGTTCAGTTTGACCGACAGTGGTCCGCCGCCAGGCTTACCACCGGCAGGCGGACTTTCCGGCGTGTCGCATTAGCGGAGTGGTTCCCAGCCCTCTACTTCCCTTCCGACAATCCCCGCTCCAACGCCGCGACCCCGGCGGGCAAATCGACTTTAACCCCGAGATCGACCATCGTCCGGCCCAACGCGTGCACAGTGCGAAACAGATTGTGCTCGCGGCATTGCTCGCCCATTTGCCCGATCCGGACAATCGGCAATCCGAACGAACCCGAAATTTCGACCTGATGCTGCCGCGAAATATGCGCGCATACGTCACCTGGACTCAGCCCTGCGGGCACCTCTATGCCCACCACCGAGTTCAACCGACAAGCAACTGGCGCATACAGCTGCAAGCCGAGCGCGGTCACGCCTTCCTGCAACGCCACCGAACACTTGAGGTGCCGCGCAAAGCGCTTTTCAAGCGTCTCCGCGCACACGAGCCGCAGTGCCTCATGTAAAGCCAGCACGCCCGACACTGGCGCCGTGTAGTGATATCCCGCGTTATGCCAGAAGTTCTCGGCGAGCGACGCGTCGAGACACCAGTGCGCATTCGGCGCGGTACGTCCTTTCACGCGCTCCCAGGCTGCATCGGAAAACGCAATCAGCGAGACTCCCGGAATAGACGACAAGCCCTTCTGCCCGCCCGTGATCACCGCGTCGATGCCCCACGCGTCCATGGCGAGCGGCATGGTGCTCAATGTGCACACCGCGTCGACGATCACCAGCGCGCCCGCCGCCTTGGCCAATGCGGCGATGTCTTTCAACTGGTAATTCCAGACCGTATTCGAAGTCTCGCCCTGCACCACCGTGACGATCTCCGGGCGCTCACGGCGGATTGCCTCGGCAATCTCGTCGAGACTCGCCACCGTGCGGTCGGCCACTTCCAGTTCCGTCACTCGCGCGCCGACGCGGCGGCCCATCTCCGCCATGCGCCCGCTGAAGAAACCGTTCTTGATGCTCAGCACGCGCGTGCCTTCCCACGCGAGATTCGAGATTGCCATTTCCATCGCGGCCGAACCCGGGCCCGCCACGCCCAGCACCCATTTCGAATTGGTCTGGAACACGTAGCGCGCCATCGTCTTTACCTGACCGATCACCTTCACCATGGTTGCACCCAGATGGTTGATGACGATCGTATTGGCCTTGGCGACCGCTGCGGGAATCGGCACGGGGCCGGCGCCCATCATCAGTAACGGCTCTTCGGGAAGAATGGCGTCGAGCGATTCGACAACCGGACACGGCACAGCAGTAGACGCAACGTTAGATGATGAAGTCGGCATGATCGGTACTTGAAGGAAAGCGCAAAGATGGAATGCACAGGAGCCAACGGCCTCGCCAGTTATGACACTGGCGAGGCCGTCGTCCGATCATTCACCGATCCGCGCAATTGCGCAAGTTTTTTGACCATGCTTTACCGGCGGCGCCGCAAACGCGCGTAGGCGACGCGCCTGGCCGCACCGCCGCAAGACCTCACTTCACCTTGGTCTTGTCGAGCTTTTTGCCGGTTTCCGCATTGAAACGCTCGACGTATTCTTCGATCAGCCGCCGCACCGCGCGTCCGATCTGCCGGTAGTCCGACTCGTTGAGGTTGGCCAGCGACACACGCCCCGACGCATGCTGCGTGCCGAAGCCGAGTCCCGGCAACAGCACCACGCGAGCCTCGCGCGCGAGCCGGAACAGCAATTCGGTAGGCTGCGTGCTCTTCAACTGCCAATCGACGAACTCGCGCCCGAACATCCGCTCGCCAAGGTACTCGGCGTCGAGAATCGTGTAGTAGTCGACCTGGTTCGGGTCGCTGTCGTCGAATGCAATGCCGACCTCTTCATAAAGCGCCTGCTTGCGCTTGCGGATCAGGCGCTTCAGCGCGTTCTTGTATGCGTCGGGCGTATCCATCAGCGAGAACAGCGAGAACAACACCATCTGCACCTGCTGCGGCGTGGACAGCCCTGCCGTGTGATTCAGCGCGACGGTGCGGCTGTCGGCCACCAGACGGTCGATGAATTTGAGCTTTTCAGGCTCTGTGGTGATCGACTCATAACGTTCGTGCAACTGCTTCTTCACGTCTTTCGGCAGTTCCGAAATCAGCCTGTCGAGCACGTTGTCGCGATGCGTCGCAATCGTTCCGAGACGCCAGCCGGTCGCACCGAAATATTTGGAGTACGAGTACACGAGAATCGTGTTCTTCGGCGCAAGCGCGAACAGCGACACGAATTCGTCGGCGAACGTTCCGTACACGTCGTCGGTGAGAAGAATCAGATCGGGCCGTTCCTTGACGATGTCGGCAATGTACTGAAGGCTCTCGTCGTCCATTTTCACCGAAGGCGGATTGCTCGGATTCACGAGAAAGAAGGCCTTCACTTTCGGATCGCGCAGCTTGTCGAGTTCTTCTTTGGTGTACTGCCAGCCATTCTCAACACCGGCGTTCAGATTCACCACGTTCAACTGGTAGTCGTTCAGCCGCGGAATCTCGATGTACGGTGTGAAGATCGGCATGCCGAGCGCGATGGTGTCCCCCGGCTTGATCAGGTGATTCTCGCGCATCGTGTTGAAGATGTGCGTCATGGCCGCCGTGCCGCCCTCCACCGCGAACACGTCGAATTCGCCGACGAACGGATGTCGGCCGATCATCTCCCGGCGCAGATATTGTCCGACGATAACTTCGGATAGCTTGAGCATCCGGTCGGGCACCGGATAGTTCGATCCGAGAATCCCCTCGCACATTTCATAAAGGAAGTCGCCGGCGGAAAGCCCCAACTGATCGCGCACGTACGATACCGCGCCGCGCAAGAAGTCGATCCCCGCGACGCCTTTGTTTTCGCGCAGGAACAGGTCGAAGCGCTCTTCCAGGCCTTCGCGCCGCGGAAATCCGCCGACGCCTTCAGGCATATAAGCGAACGAGCGCTCCGACTCGCGCATGGCGAAGAGCCCGAGCTGCCAGAAGCCGTGACGCGGGATCGTTGCGAGAAAATTCGGGTTGCCCCGACCGGCGTTCAGCATCGACGCATTGGCTGGCCGCTCGACTGCGCCCCCGCCCGCAGCCTTGATGAGTTCGTCCTTCAGCTCGAACGGGCTGAGCGCGGCAAGACCCGGCTGTGCCATGTCGCCACGTTTCTTGTCGTCCTTCTCTTTTGCCATGATGTGTTCTCCTGAGCCAGGTGAAAGACGCCGCCGGGCATTGATTAGCGCGATGCCGCGGCCGGCGCGAAGAGATCGATACAACGCGTTTGCTACACGAGTCCCACCACGAGCGGGCCGAGCAACGTCAACGCGACGTTCGCGATTGCATAGGTAATGGCGAACGGCACGGTCGGCACCGCGCTTTCCGCCTTGTCCAGCACGCCGCCAAAAGCCGGATTGGCACTACGTGAGCCCGACAGCGCACCTGCCAGAATGGCCGCGTTGTTGTAGCGAAGCACGTAGCGGCCGAACAGCATCGTGAGCAGGAGCGGGAACAGCGTGACGAACACGCCGAGCAGGAAGATCGTCATGCCGCTTTGCTTGACCGTGACCACGGCCTGCAGGCCGGAATTCAGACCGACCACGGCGACGAAGGCCGCGAGCCCGAAGTCCTTCAGCAGTTGCGAGGCTGCCGTGGGCATCACGCCGTACATGGGATGCTTGCCGCGCATCCAGCCGAACAGCAGGCCGGCGAGCAGACAGCCGCCGCCTGAACCGAGCGTGAGCGGAATTCCACCCACGTTGATGACGATGAGCCCGATCAGCAAGCCGAGCACGAGACCGACGCCCATGTAGATGAAATCGGTCTTGTTGCTGTACGGCAGTTCGTAACCCGCGGCTTCCACGGCGCGCTTGGTGTCTTTCGGCGAGCCATAAAACGTCAGCACGTCGCCATGTTCCAGATGGGTTTCCGGCAGCAGCGGCAGCGGCTGCCCAGCGCGCGTCACGCCTTGCAGATAGACGCCATGGCGCATGTCGCGATCCACCATTTCCCTCGCGGCCGCGATCGTCGTGTGGTTCATGCCTTTGCGGGTGAATACGCCTTCGCGCGTTTGCATGACGACGCCGACATCGCCAATGTCTGCAACTTCGCTGCCGCTCGAGCCGAACTCGACGACGGCTTCGCGACGGCCGACGACGAGCACGACATCGTCGTGATCCAATACCAGGTCGGGCGTAGGGTCGAGCGTATGGCCGCCTCGCTTGACGCGCTCGATTGTCAGCATGTCGCGATGCAGCGTCTCGACCTGCTTCACCGTCTTGCCCGCGCTGACGTCGATCCGGTACGCGCGCCCTACCAGTTCCGGCAACGCCAGAAGCTGTCCTGGCCCGCGAGCCGGCGCGCCCGCGGTGAGCTCCCGTTCTGCTTCGATAGACGCATCGCGCAGACTCTGCCCCATGAACTTGGGCAAAATGTTCACGCATACGATGATCGCGCCGAGCGAGCCGAACACGTACGTCACCGCATAGGCGATAGCAACGTCGGATTGCAGCGATTTCACCTCGTCGGCGGGCAGCCCGAGGCGCGCGATCGCGTCGCCCGCAGTGCCGATGATCGCCGACTGCGTCAGCGCGCCGCCAGCGAGCCCGGCCGCGAGCCCCTTGTTCAGGTGGAACAGCTTTGCGCAGACCACCACGGTGATCAGCGCGGTGACCGCGAGGAAAACCGCCATCGCAATTTCGCGCAGCGTCTTGCGGTTCAGCGAATTGAAGAAACCCGGACCGGAGTCGTAGCCGACCGCGTAGATGAATACGGCGAACATCACCGACTTCACGCCGTTGTCGATCGTCACGCCTGCCTGACTGATCACCACCGCCGCCAGCAGCGATCCGCCGACGCCGCCCAGCTGGAACTTGCCGAAGTTGATCTGGCCAATAAAGTAGCCAGCCGCGAGCGACAGAAACAGCGCGATCTCAGGTGATTTCTGGAATATGTGATGTAGCCAGTCCATCATGTCCTCGCTGAATAGTTTGCGATGCTAATTACCCAACACTGCCCGCCGCGGGTGTTCGATCCCCGCGCGGTGAATCCGACCGGCTAGCTGAGCTTGCCGGCCAGGCCGACCACGACCGGTCCCATCAACGGCAGAAAGATGTTGGAAAGCGCGTAGGTGATCGTGTAGCCGATCACCGGCGTGGAGTTGCCGGTCACACCGACGAGCGCGCTGATTGCCGGCGTGCTGCACTGCTGACCGGCGATCGCGCCGAGCAGCATCGGCGTTTCGAGCTTGAGGAACATGCGGCCAATCCACAACGACAGCAGCCCCGGCACGAGCACCATCAGAATGCCGGCAAACGGGCAGCGCGAGGCCGTATTCGCGCACCAGCTTGATGGCGTCCGGTCCCGCCGACAATCCCACCGCGGCGATGAACGTGGCGAGCCCGAAGTCCTTGAGAATCTGCGCAGCCGCCGGAGGCAGCGAGCCGACGAGCGGATGGCGCGAGCGGATCCAGCCGAACAGCAGTCCGGACAACAAACAGCCGCCGCCGGTGCCCAATGCGAGCGACACGCCGCCGATGCGCCCGCCCAGGTGGCCAATCGCCATGCCGACCAGCACGCCGAGGCCCAGATAGACGAAGTCGGTCTTCTGCGTTGCGACGAGCACATAGCCGAGACGCCGCGCGCCGCGCTCGACATCGGCCTTGGCGCCGACCAGCGTCAGCACGTCGCCGCGATTCAGTTCGGTGCCGGGCAACGCGGGTATCGTCGTCTCCAGCCGCGTGACGGCCGCGATGTAGACGCCACGCGCCTCGTCCGGCGGTGCCCGCTCACGCATCTGGGCAACCGTGAGACCGTGCGCGTCGCGCCGTGTCAACACGACGTCGAGTTTCTCGGCAAGCACCTGGCCGAAGCCGGCGCCGTCGACTTCATCGCCGAGATCGGGCGCCGCGGCGACGATCGCTTCGCGGCGGCCCGCGACGAGCACAATGTCGCCCGAGGCCAGCGCGAGGTGCGGATCTACCGGCACATTCGCGCCGTTGCGCCGCACCTGCTCGATGGTGAGATTGAAGCCGTGCTGCTGTTCGATGGTGAGAACTGTTGCACCATGCGCCGCCCCGACGCGAAAAACGCGTCCCACCAGCGCCGGTGCGGCGGCATGCTGGCCCTCGCCCAACGCTCCGTCGCCGCCGAGCTTGCGCCATACGCGCGCCGCCTCCTCGCGCAAATCGACGCGCAACAGCAAAGGTGCAAACTGGCTCGTAAAGAGGACGATGGTGATCAGCCCGAACAGGTAACTCACGCTGTACGCGGTCACGATGTTGGCTTGCAGACGCAGCGTCTGCGCTTCGTCGAAGCCGAGCCTGGCGATCGCCTCGGAGGCCGTGCCGATCACCGCCGACTCCGTCGCCGCGCCGGCCAGCAGACCAGCCGCAGTGCCGGCGTCGAGCCGCATGACGGTCACCGCGATCATGATCAGCACGAGCACCGACACGATCTCGACCACTGACAGCAGCCCATAGCGCCACCCCCGACCGATATTGGCGAAGAATTGCGGCCCACCGGTGAAGCCCAGCGCAAAGATGAACAATGCGAAGGCGATGTTCTTCAGATCGGGCGCGAGGCGCGCGCCTGTCTGGCCAAGTAACAACGCAACGATCAATGTGCCGCAAACACCGCCCAGCTGGATAGGACCAATACGAAAAGAGCCAATCAAATAGCCGATTGCGAGGCTCGTGAACAGAGCGATCTCCGGTTGAGTCCTCAGCAATTCACCGATCATGTTGACTAGCCGATTTTCGAAATTATTCGCAAATTGCTAAATATCTACGTGAGAGAAATTAAGCCCGTTGCCGTTGTCGATAGTTGACTTAAATCAGCTATCCCACGGAAAAGATGGAATGGCGTCATATGGCGCAAAGATAGCGCGCAGCAAATCACGAATGCCGCGCTGACTGCTGCGTCATTAAACGGAAAACATTGCTGACCGGACTTCGCTTGATGCGCCCGGCAGGGTGAAACGCCGCAAGTGCGGTTTGTACGAAATGCCTTTACTCATGAATGGAGCGGTGATTCACGAGCTTTTTTAAATTATGAAAGTTTAGTATCCCTGTCAATGCTATTTTTTTGCCATGAACACTTGACTTCACAGAGCGCGGACCTAAACAAACTCCATCCGCATTCGCTTTAGCGCATTGCTTATTGCGATAGCTCCCTTATACTCATTCGCTCCAGGCAGACTTGACTCGTCGGCATTAGCCGGGAATTCGCGAGCGCCGCGAAACGTTCATGGGATACGCGATGCGCATCATTCTCTTCAGCAGCCGCCAATATGACATCGACACTTTCACTGGAGCGAACAGCCGCCATGGCTATGAGCTGCATTTCCAGGAATCGCATCTGGACAGCGAAACTGCTGTGCTGGCGCAGGGCTACGAGGTGGTGTGCCCGTTCGTCAACGACCGGGTCGACGCGGCCGTGCTGGAGCGGCTATATGCAGGCGGCACGCGGATGATTGCCTTGCGTTCGGCGGGCTTCAACCACGTGGACCTCGCAACGGCCGAACGTCTCGGCATCGCGGTCGCCCGGGTGCCCGCCTATTCGCCGCACGCGGTGGCCGAGCACGCAGTGGGCCTGATCCTCGCGCTGAACCGGCGCATTCCGCGCGCCGTCGCCCGTACACGGGAAGGCGATTTCTCGCTGCATGGACTGCTCGGTTTCGATTTACACGGCAAGACGGTGGGAGTGATAGGCACCGGCATGATTGGCCGCGTGTTCGGCCGCATCATGGCGGGCTTCGGCATGCGTGTTCTCGCGCACGACCCCGGCACGCCCGCGAGCGACCTGCTCGCGCTCGGCGCGCGCTACGTCGCGCTCGACACGCTTCTGGCGGAATCGGACATCGTGAGTTTGCACTGTCCGTTGGTGCCGTCGACCTACCATCTGATCGACGCCGCCGCGCTGGCCAAAATGAAGCGCGGCGCGATGCTGATCAACACGGGGCGCGGCGGACTCGTCGAAAGCAATGCGCTGGTCGGTGCATTGAAGGACGGCCAGCTTGGCCATCTGGGGCTCGACGTCTACGAGGAAGAAGGCGGACTCTTCTTCGAAGACCATTCGAATCTCCCGCTGCAAGACGACGTGCTCGCGCGTCTGCTGATGTTCCCGAACGTCATCGTGACCGCGCACCAGGCGTTTTTCACACGCGAGGCGATGAACGAGATCGCGCAGACCACGCTCGATAACGTCGCCGCCTGGCAAACGGGTGTGCCTCGCAACACGGTCTCTGCAACGGGCACAACGAGCGCAGCGGGCACCGCAGGCTAGACGCCGCCGACCTTCAGCGAAACGGGGCGGATCGCGGTGCGGGCGTCGTCCGGTGCACCGCACATCTCACGCAGCAAGGCCGCCTCGCGCTCGTGCACTTCCACCGGAAACCAGCGTGCGCCAGCATCGGCAAGATAACGCGCGCGATGCTGGCCATTGCGAAACGCCACCACACCCTCGCGCTCGAAACCGAACCAACCCAGTAGACCCGGTGCGCGGCGCGTGCAAATCGTCACGTAGGGCATCTGCGGAATACGAGGATTGTCCGGATCGAGAAATTCGCGAATGCCCCGCACCTTGCCCGCATGCCATTCGGCGATAGGCTTCAGAACGTAGTCGGTGTTGTCGCGATCGGCGCAGGCGAGCAGCTTGCGCACGTCGACCAGCACGACCTGATGCCGGGTGCCGTCGGCGACGAACACGCGTTTCAGGCGCACATGGTCGTACCATGAATGTTGATGCAGCGGCACGATCCAGACCGTCTCAGCGCAGGCCGGCGCAGCAACATTC
>Ga0207427_101147_pt1 | contig 10430 bp, 6 predicted proteins | sample AraplaCL_Cvi_mMS_FD_184268 | JGI IMG/M metagenome (GOLD analysis project Ga0207427, IMG submission 184268) | Arabidopsis root microbial communities from the University of North Carolina, USA - plate scrape CL_Cvi_mMS (SPAdes) (version 2) | ecosystem: Host-associated > Plants > Roots > Endosphere ... | reverse complement strand
CGTGCGGCGGCAAGCACGGCGCCGGCGCCGCAGCGCGTCAAACAGCGCCGAAATCGACCGGAATGCCCCGGGCAGTTTTTCCTGGCCGACTCAACATGACGACATCCGAAACCCCTTGCCGTCGTCATGCTGCACTTCGATACCGCCCAGATGTCCGCCATCACGCAGGCGCATTTCTTCTCGCGCGTGGCCGAATTCATCCGCGACCAGACCACCGTCCCGGCCTACCGCCAGGCCGCGCAGGACACCTCGCTGCGCACCGCCCTGTGGGCGCCGCACTGGCCCACGCTGCGCGAGGCGTCCGAGCACGACGCCGCGCTGTTCATGTGCTTCCTGCTGGCCTGCGCCACGCTGGGCGTCGACGCCACGCGCGCGTCCGAGGCGGTGCGCCAGTCCTCGCAGCCGGAGACGAGCATGAAGCTGTTCCTGTCCGAACGCGGCCTGCTGCGCTTCTCCGCCTTCGACGTCCCGCACCTCACCCGCCCCGGCACCGAGGCCTGACATGGGCTGCTTCTCGCGCGCCAGCCCGGCCTCGGCCAAGTCACCGTGCGCGGCCTGCTGCCGCGCCGATCACGCCAAGGACGACGAGCTGTCCAAGGCGAGCACCACCCGTATCGCCGCGCTCACCGGCGGCCGCGCCACGCCGGGCGCTGCCGCCCCGCCAGGGTCGAGCCAGGGCGCGCCGAGCGCACGCGTCAACAGTGATTGCGCCCAGCAGGCCCGCACGCTCGCGCCGGTCGTCGCCCGCTTCGACCGCTACCGCGAGGCGCTTCCCTCGGCACGGGCGGCGGCCGATCTGAACGAGCTGGGAGACAAATCCGGGGACGAGCCGTCGGACAAGCCGTGCCTGACACGCCTGCCGGTGGATGCCGACAAGCTCAATGCCACGCTGGGCATGCCGCCGGACGCGATCAAGCCGCTGCAACTGCGCAACGACCAGACCGGATTCCGTGCTGCTCTATATAGAGATGAGGGCACCGGCCGGATGATCCTGGTGCCGCGCGACACCCAGCCGGACAGCCTGGTGGACTGGCAGGCGAACACGCGCAATGGGTTGGGGTTGGATACGCCGCAATACGAGGCGATGCGCGACCTCACCAAGCGCTTGCAGGCCAACGACCAGTTGTTCGACATCGCCGGCTACTCCAAGGGCGGGGGGATCGCGCAGGAAGGAGGGCTTGTGAGCCGGTTGTCGCAAGTGCGCGTCTTCAACTCGGCTGGCCTGACCGAGAGCTCCTTGGCGCGAACCGGGCGAGACAACTTCGACAGCCTGGTGTCCCGAACGAAGGCGTTCAGTTCCGAAGGCGATTTCCTGACCTTCATGAACAACACGACCGACCCCGGCCAGAACATCATCAACTCTCGCTTCCTGCGGCGCGAGCTGGCGGGGCAGGGGCCCGGTCTGAACCCCATCAACATCAAAGTGCGCAACCCCGCCATGCGAGGCGCAAATGACGCGGAGTTCGGTCAAGACAAGCAGGCCTACCTCAATGAACTGGACCGGCACATCGACAGCATGCAGGCTGCGTTCGATTCCGGTGGCACGGTCGCGTCATTTCCTCCGGTGCGAGCGGCGTCGAAGGAGACCGTCAACGACAGCATGACACTGCCCGGGAAGTTGCTCGGCGCACGCAGCGACCAGCCTACGCTTGGCAAGTTGGCGCAGCACAAGATGGGCGTCGTGCTAGGTGCGATGGAGACGAACGTGGCGAACGATCGCGACGCGCTCAGTGCCTTCCTGGCGAAATGCGGCTAGCGCCGACGATCTGACCGCTGCTCGTTCGCAGAATCCCGCAATGCAAGGAGCCCGAATCCAGATGTTCCGCGACTTGTTCCGAATGCTCCGCGCCGCGGCGTCCGCCCTCGTGGGCATTGCCCTCGGTCTCGCCCTACCCACCACGTCCACCGCCATGCCTTCGACCAAAGCGATCTTCTTCTCCTCAGGCATCCAGCAGCAGTTGGAAGTCGCGATTCGTATCGACGATGTGTCGTCGATCGACCAGCTTCTTGCGGCTGGGGCTCAGGTCAACGCGCGAGGTCTGCACGATGTGACGCCGCTGATGATCGCCGTTGATGCACAGTCTCCGCATGCGGTGGCGGCGTTGTTGCGTGCTGGCGCCAATCCGAACCTGAAGGCGGCCGACCGCGCGGGCGCCGTCCATCTCGCCGTTCAAAGTCGTCTGGCCAAACCGAATGGCCAGAACATCCTCGCCATGATCATGAAAGGCGGAGGAGACCCCAACACGCGGCGCCCCGACGGCGATCCTGTCCTCGTGAGCTTCACCTACGACCACGACCTGGAGAGCTTGCGCTGGTTCAAGTCGCTTGGTGCCGACCTCGACATCATTGGTCGCGTTGGCGAGCCCATCATCTCGGGGCAGGCCTATGCGCAGAACTGGGACTGCGTGTGGGTGATGATCGAACTCGGGGCGCGCTATGACTACGAGAACACCGTGTTCCCATTGAGCAAGGCCATCAACGGTTCCTACGCCGCATCCCCCGACTCGACCCTGTATTCCTACAAGTTCAAGGCGTGGCAGCTATTCAAGGAGCATGGCTTTGCCGTCAAGCCGTTCGGCGAGGACTAGCGAGGAACTCTGGTCGCGCATCTTTGCAACTGCACAGGGCGGATTTTCCGAGGGCGTACATGCCGTCTGCGATCCGAAGATCAGCTCGCCGCCCCCGCCCCCGCCCGCGCCGCCTTCGCCGCTTCCTGATCCCGCTTGCGATCCGCCGTCACCTTCTGCGCGCTGGGCCGCTGCTCGACCAGCTTGACGTAGCTCTTCCAGTCGATGCCGGCGTCCTGCAGCATGTCCGCGCCGTAGATGATCTTGCTGCCCATGGCCACCAGCGGCAGGGAGACGTAGGCGGCGCAGTCGGCGAGGGTGAAGTCGGGGCCGGCCAGGTAGGGGGCGAACTTTGCAAGGCGCTGGAAGGCGGCGATGTTGCGGGCGAGCAGCTTCTGCACGCGGGCCTTGTTGGCGTCGCTCACCTTGCCGCCGAAGAAGGCCTCGGGGTAGAGCTCGCGCACCACCAGCTCCAGGTGCAGCTCGACGAAGGTGACGAGCTCGCGCACCTTGGCCTGGCCCCAGATGTCGGCGGGCATCAGGCGCGGCTCGGGTTGCAGCGCCTCGAGGTATTCGACGATGACCGCGCTCTCGCACAGCGACCCCTGCTCGGTGCGGATGTAGGGCACCTTGCCGAGCGGCGAGCACATCAGCGTTTCCTCGGACTTGTCGCCGCCCATCGCGCAGTGCTCCTCCACGAAGGGGATGCCCTTCTCGATGAGCACCATCTTGACCTTGTTGTAGTAGTTCGAGAGCGTGAAGCCGCTGAGCGTGATCATGGGGGGCCTGACGGGTGGACGTGGAAGGAATGCGGGCGTGAACGGCGCCCGGCGACAGCAAGCGTCAGTGTAGGGGCCGGCCCGGCGGGCTCGTGGCGCGTGCGTGACAGCGTGGCGGCGCATTTCTGGAGAGCCGACTCTCGTCTCGCGGCAACGCGTCAGCATCCCCGTGCAAGGTCGTCGCGGCATGTCCGACCTGCTGGGCGCCACCCGCCGGCCGGCCACCGCTCAGCGCCGCCAGTCCCCAAGCACCCGCACGCCCGCCCACGTCAGCACGCCCGCCGCGATGCCGCACGCGTGCGCCACCGGCGCGACGGCGATGCCCAGCGCGTCGCTCGCATGCGGCGCCAGCTGCCACGGCGCTTCCAGCGTCACCTTCACGAGGGTGCCGATGACGATCGCCAAGCCGATCAGGCGGCCCCTCGAGTCGACGTCGACCAGGGCCGCGGCGCCTTCGTGTCCGGCCGGCGGCGGGTCGGGCGTCGCGGCGGGCAGGCCGGTGGGCGGCCCCATCTCGGTCATCGCCCAGGGCCCCTCGCTGATGCGCGACGGCTCGATGGCCGACGCGTGCGTGGACGCGAAGCCGGCGTCCGCGGGCACAGGCGTCACGCCCGCACCCGACCGGGCGCGCGTGCGCGCGGGCTCGCGCGGCCACGCGAGCGACAGCCCCAGCACGATGGCGCCGGCGTGCAGCACGCCCGACAAGCCGCCGTAGTGCGGCATCAGCATCGCCAGGCGCTCGGTGCCGACCGCGGCCATGCAGGCCTGGGTCAGCGGCCAGGCGAGGAACCAGGCGAGCGTCGCGGCCGGCGCCAGGCGTGCGCGCCAGCCGACGAAGGCCAGGACGGCGGCGCCGGCAGCGTTGACCGCCAGGTGTGCCGCGCTCCAGTGCACCCATGCCCCCGTCCACAGGCGCCAGGCCTCGCGCAGGCCGAGGGCCGGCTCCCAGTCGAGGGCCAGCGCGAAGGGCGACGCGATCGGCGCGACGTTGCCGTCGAACGCGAACCCCGTGACCACGACGGCCCCCACGCACAGCAGCGCTGCCAGCGCGACCCAGGCCGCGCCGCCCGCGCGCAGCGGCTTCACGCGCCGGGGCCGAACACGGCGCGCCACAGCGCGCGGCCGGCGGCGCGTTCGGGCGCCAGCGTCTCCTCGGAGAACAGCGTGGGCTGCTCGTCCAGGCGCGCCCGGTGCTGCGCGCGGCGCAGCTCGCGGTAGGCGTCGGCGGCGGCGGTGCCGATGCCCGCGTCCAGCAGCCGGGCCTCCTCGGCGCGCTTGAGCAGCGCGATATTGCCGAGGTTGTCCTGCAGGCCCGGATGCGCGCGGCCGTGCGCGAGCACCAGGTACTGCACGGCGAACTCGATGTCCATCAGGCCGCCCGGGCCGTGCTTCAGGTCGATGCGTTCGTCGCGCTGCGGATGCGCCTCGCGCACCTTCTGGCGCATCGCCGCGATCTCCTGGCGCAGCGCCTCGGCGTCGCGCTCGGCCTCGATCACGGCGCGGCGCGTGGCCTCGAAGCGCTCGCCGATGGCGGGGTCGCCGGCGCAGAAGCGGGCGCGCGTGATGGCCTGGTGCTCCCAGGTCCACGCGGTGTTGCTGCCGCGCCCGCGCTGGTAGCTCTCGAACGATTCGATCGAGGTCACCAGCAGGCCCGAGTTGCCGTTGGGGCGCAGCGCGGTGTCGATGTCGAACAGCTCGCCGGCCGCGGTGCGCAGCGTGAGCCAGGTGATCAGCTTGCGCACGAAGGCGGCGTAGACCTCCTGGGCCTGGTATTCGTCGGCCTCGCCCGCGGCGTCGTACAGGAAGACGACGTCCAGGTCGCTGCCGTAGCCCAGCTCCTTGCCGCCCAGCTTGCCGTAGGCGATCACGGCCAGGCGCGGCATGTCGCGGTGGCGCTTCTTCATGTGGGTCCAGGCCCACTGCAGGCTGCGGTCGACGATGGTGTCGGCCAGCGCGGACAGCTCGTCGGCCACCGCCTCGACCGTGATGCGGTTCTCGACGTCGCGCACCAGCGTGCGGAACACCTCGGCGTGGTGGGCGCGCCGCAGCGTGTCCAGCATCGCGCCCTCGTCGGCCTCGCCCGAGCGCTTCCACGCCTCGTGGCGGCTCTCGAGCTCGGTCGTGAGGGCGCCTGCGTCGAAGCGCTCGATCATCGTGCGCTCGTCGGCGAGCTCGTCGATGACGCCGGGGTGCAGCATGAGGTAGCGCACCGGCCAGCGCGCCAGGCCCAGCAGGCGCAGCAGGCGGCGCTGCACGTTCGGGCGCTCGACCAGCAGCGCGAGGTAGCTCTCGCGCCGCAGCAGCGGCTCGATCCAGTCGACGAAGCGCGTGGCCGCGGCGATGGTGCAGTTGCCCGAGCGGATCTCCTCGACCGCGCGCTGCACCAGCTTGGCGATGCGCTGCCGGCTCTCCTCGCGCAGGTTCTGCACGCGCGGGTTGTCGGCGAACTTGCGCACGCGCTCGCCCAGCTCCTCGGGCAGGCGGTCGAGCCACGCCTCGCTGTCCAGCTGCGCCTGGGGCGCGCCGCAGCTGCCGTTGCGGCAGCCGCCGTTGCGCGGCGGCGGCGCGCGGCCGTCGTGCAGCAGCGTGTCGAACTCGGTGGAGACGAACTCGCGCGTCTCGCCGAGGCGATCGAGCAGCTCGCAGGCGTTCTTGCCGCAGGACAGCTCCAGGCTGGCCGCGATCCAGCGCAGGTCGTCGTCGTCGGTCGGCAGCAGGTGCGTCTGCTGGTCGTCCAGGAACTGGATGCGGTGCTCGACGCGGCGCAGGAAGACGTAGGCGTCGTGCAGGCGCGTGGCCGTCTCTGCCTTCATCAGGCCGGTGGCGCGCAGCCTCTCGAGCGCCTTGAGCGTCGATCGCGTCCGGATCTCGGGGAACTGGCCGCCGCGCACGACGAGCAGCAGCTGCACGATGAACTCGATCTCGCGGATGCCGCCGCGCGACAGCTTGACGTCGTTGGCGCGCTCGGGCCGGCCCGCGGCGCGGCGCTGCGCCTCCTCGCGGATCTTGTGATGCAGCTGGCGCAGGCCCTCGAACACGCCGTAGTCGAGGTAGCGGCGGTAGACGAAGGGCGTGACGAGCGAGCGCAGCGCCAGCGCGCGGCCGCTGGTGACCGCGGCGCGCGGCGCCACCACGCGGCTCTTGAGCCACGCGAAGCGTTCCCACTCGCGGCCCTGCACGAGGAAGTACTCCTCCAGCATCGCCAGGCTCACCACCGGCGGGCCCGAGTTGCCGTTGGGGCGCAGCGCGAGGTCGACGCGGAACACGAAGCCTTCGTCGGTCACGTCGCCGATCAGCGCGTACATGCGGCGCGCCACCTGGCCGAAGTACTCCTGGGCGCTCACCGGCTTGTCGCCGTCCGTCGCGACTTCTTCCTCGTAGACGTAGATCAGGTCGATGTCGGACGACACGTTGAGCTCGCGCGCGCCGAGCTTGCCCATGCCGATGATCCAGAACTCCACCTTCTCGCCGGCCGCGTTGCGCGGCACGCCCCAGCGCGGGTCGATGTCGGCCAGCGCCTGCGCGTGGGCGCGCTCCAGCGTGGCCTCGGCCAGGTGCGTCATGGCGGCGGTGACTTCGGCCTGGTCTGCGTGCTGCTCGATGTCCAGCACCGCGAGGCGCTCCAGCACGAGCTGGCGCGCGATGCGCAGCGCGCTCATGACGGGCACGCCGTCGGCCTCGAGCGCGGCGATCAGCGCGGTGATGGTCGCGAAATCGGGCAGCCCCGCCGGCAGGCGGTGCAGCATGTCGCCATGACGACGGCGCACGCGCTGCACGAAGCGGCTGTGCGCGGCCAGGGCCTTGCCGCGTGATAGCGGTAGCGAGGTCTCGGGGGCGTTCACGGCCGGTGCGGCGCCACGACGGCGCGTGTTACCAGAAGTTCAGGGCAAGCAACGGCGACAAAGACTCCCTGCCGCGCTCTTTGGCGCTCATCTTGCCCACCTACACTGTGGTCTGGGGCGCTGCCACCCCGTGCCGAACTTTTCATGAGATTGCAACCGAGCGCATTTTTCGATCCAGTCGTCAGGCGGCTGCGCTTCATGCCGTGGCGGCGCGGGCTCCAACTGGCCTGGAAAGCCGTCGTCTATGCGGGCTTGTCGTTCCTGTGCCTGGTCGTGCTCGCGTGGCTGACTCTTCAGTGGGGGATTCTGCCGCACATCGAGGATTGGCGCCCTGAGGTGGAACGCCATGCCAGCCGCGTGGTAGGGGTTCCCGTGCGCATCGGCCGCATCAGCGTGCAATCCTCCTCGTGGATACCCGTGCTCGACCTGCGCGACGTCGTGCTGCGCGACGCCTCCGGCGCCGAGGCGCTGCGGCTGCCGCGGGTGTCGGCGGCGCTGTCGCCGCAGTCGCTCCTGGTGCTGTCGCCGCGGCTGGCGCAGCTCTACATCGAGGATGCCCGCCTGCTCGTGCGGCGCGACGCCGCCGGTCACCTGCACGTGGGCGGCCTGGACCTGGCCGCCCGCGCCACCGTCTCCAGCGCCGACGAGGCCGCCACGCTGGACTGGTTCTTCAGCCAGGAGGAGATCGTGCTGCGCCGCGGCGCCGTGCGCTGGATCGACGAGCAGCGCGCCGCACCTGCGCTCGAGCTGACCGACGTCGACGTCGTCCTGCGCAACGGCCTGCGCTCGCACGACATGCGCATCGACGCGACGCCGCCCGCCGACTGGGGCGACCGCTTCTCGCTGCGCGCCCGCACCCGCCAGCCGCTGTTCTCGTATGCCGGCGACTGGCGTCGCTGGACGGGCACGTTCTACGCCGACCTGCCGCGCGGCGACGTCGCGCAGCTCAAGCGCCACGTCGACCTGCCGTTCCAGCTCGACGGCGGCCAGGGCTCGCTGCGCCTGTGGCTCGATTTCCAGAACAACCACTGGCGATCGGCAACCGCCGACGTGCGGCTCGACGGCGTCGTCGTGCGCCTCGCGCCGCAGGTCGCGCCGCTGGCGATCGCGCATGCGGGCGGGCGCCTGACGGCCAGCCGCGACCCGGCCGGCGTCGCGGTCTCGGCCGAGCACTTCGGCTTCGAGACGGCCGACGGCATCGCCTGGCCCGCGGGCGACGTGCGGCTGTCGTGGCAGCAGGCGCAGCACAGCGTCGTGATGCGGCTGGGCCGCCGCGCCTTCGTGAGCCGCCATCGCGACGAGGCGATCGCGCGGGCGACCGGGCAGCCGAGCCCGGCGTCCTCGCCCGTCACGTCCAGCGGCGCCGTGCCCTGGGACGACCTGGCGCCCGTGACCGGCGGCGCCCTGTCGGCCGACCATCTCGACCTGGCCCTGATGCGCCACCTGGCCGCCTCGTTGCCGTTGCCGCCGGTCGCGCAGAAGTGGCTCGCCGACTACCAGCCCGAGGGCGTCGTGCACCGGCTCGACGCCCACTGGACGGGCCCGCTCGCGGCGCCCGACGTCTACCGCGTCGACGCCGCTGTCGACGGCTTCTCGATGGCCGCCGGCGCCGTGCCCGAGGGCGCGCGCAGCGGCCGGCCCGGCTGGCACAACGCGACGGTCACGCTGGCCGCCACCGAGCGCGGCGGCACGGCCCACCTCGGGCTGGACGGCGGCAGCATCGAGCTGCCCGGCATCTTCGAGGAACCGGTGATCCCGTTCGACCGCTTCGGCGCCGACGCGAGCTGGAAGATCGAGCCGTCGCCGGACCCCGCCCAGCCACCGGGCATCGCCCTGACGCTCGGCGACGTGCGCTTCGCCAACGCGGACGCCGAGGGCGCGTTGCAGCTGCAGTGGCACAGCGGCCCGAACGCGCCGGTGGCGGCAGCGTCCGCCGCGGCCGCATCCGGGGCTTCGCAGTTCGGCCGCGGCCGGCGCTTTCCCGGCACGCTCGACCTGAAGGGCGCGCTGACGCATGCGCGCGCCGAGCGCCTCGTGCGCTACCTGCCCAAGCCGGGCCTGGAGAGCACGCGCAGCTACCTGGCCGCCGCGTTCGCGGGCGGCGACCTGGACAACGTGCGCTTCGACGTGCGCGGCGACCTGGCCGGCTTCCCCTACCAGCGCCAGCACGACGGCGAATTCCGCATCGACGGGCACGTGCGCGGCGTCACGCTCACCTACGTGCCCGGCGCGCAGGCGGCCGACGGCACCCGCGCGCCGTCGCAGTGGCCCGCGTTCACGCAGGTGGCCGGCCAGGTGGTGCTCGATCGCGGCGCCCTCGAGATCCACGACGCCAGCGGCCGCATGGGCGAGCTGCAACTGCACGACGTCAACGGCGGCGTGAAGAACCTGTACGAGCAGGCGGCGCTCGGCCTGCATGGCCAGGTCTCGGGCCCGATGCCCGATTTCCTGCGCTACGTGGCGCAGTCGCCGGTCGGCGGCTGGCTGCACAACGGCCTGGCCGCGACGACGTCCACCGGCAGCGCCGACCTCGAGCTGGGCCTGGACATCCCGCTGCAGCACGGCGAGCAGACCCGGGTCAACGGCGTGCTCACGCTGCCCGGCAACGACGTGAAGCTGGTCGCGGGGGCGCCCCTGCTGGCGGACGCCCGTGCGCGCGTGGCCTTCACCGAGAAGGGCGTCACCGTCAGCGGCGGCCATGCGCGCGCGCTCGGCGGCGACGTCGCGTTCGACGGCGGCACGCAGCCCGACGGCGCGCTGCGCTTCACGGCCCAGGGCATGGTCGAGGCCGAGGGCCTGCGCAAGGTCGCCGAGGAGCCGGTGCTCGCGCGCCTGGCCTCGCATGTCAGCGGCCAGGCCGCCTACAAGCTGTCGATCGCGATCGCCAAGGGCCAGACCGAGTTCGCGCTGACCAGCCCGCTGGCCGGCCTCGGCCTCGCGCTGCCGGCGCCACTGAACAAGCCGGCCGATGCGGCGTGGCCCCTGAGCGTGTCGACCGTCGCGTCGCTGGACGAAGGCCACCCGCGCGACACGCTGCGCGTCTCGCTGTCGCAGCCGCAGGGCCCGGTGCTGCAGGCCGAGGTGCTGCGCGATCGCGCGGGCGACGTGCCGCGCCCGATCCGCGCGGCCTATGCCGTGGGCGCGCCGCTGCCGCCGCTGCAGCCGGGCGGCGTGCTGCTGCTGCGCGGGCCGTCGTTCAACGGCGATGCGTGGCTGGCGCTGTGGCGCGGGCTGTCGTCCGG
>Ga0207427_101146_pt1 | contig 10442 bp, 5 predicted proteins | sample AraplaCL_Cvi_mMS_FD_184268 | JGI IMG/M metagenome (GOLD analysis project Ga0207427, IMG submission 184268) | Arabidopsis root microbial communities from the University of North Carolina, USA - plate scrape CL_Cvi_mMS (SPAdes) (version 2) | ecosystem: Host-associated > Plants > Roots > Endosphere ... | reverse complement strand
GGCCGTTGCGCTGGCGCCTCCGGCAGCCGCCCCGGCGGCGACCGACGAGCCCGCGGCCGCGTCGACCCCGGCCACGGTGCTGCCGCCGCCCAGCAAGAGCGGCATCCAGTTCTGACGGCCATGGCCGGCGCCGCGCCGGTCGCGACCTGCCCGTCCGACTCCGGTCGCGCGACGACGCCCCGCTCCCATGGCGATCCCCTGGCTGCTCGCTGATTCGCCGCTGCCGCCCACCTCCAGCGCGCTGGACGACCGCTCCGAGGCGCCCGGCCTGCTCGCGGCCGGCGGCGGGCTGGCCGTCGCGCGCCTGCGCGACGCCTACGCGCACGGCGTCTTCCCCTGGTACAGCCCGGGCCAACCGGTGCTCTGGTGGTCGCCCGACCCGCGCATGCTGCTGCGCACGGCCGACTTCAAGCTCTCGCAGTCGCTGCGCAAGACGCTGCGCCGCTTCCTGCGCACGCCCGGTTGCGAGATCCGGTTCGACCACGACGTCGCACGGGTGATGGCCCAGTGCGCGAACACCCCCCGCGAGGGGCAGGACGGCACCTGGATCGTGCCCGAGATGCAGGCCGCCTACGCCGCCTGGGCCCGCACGGGCGACGTCCACAGCGTCGAGACGTGGATGGGCGGCGAGCTCGTGGGCGGGCTCTACGGGGTCAATCTCGGCCGGATGATGTTCGGCGAGTCGATGTTCTCGCACCGCACCGACGCCTCCAAGATCGCGCTGGCCGCCCTCGTGGCGTTCTGCCGCTGGCACGACATGCCCGCCATCGACTGCCAGCAGGCCACCGGCCACCTGGCCAGCCTGGGCGCATCGCCGATCCCGCGGGCGGCCTTCGAACAGGAGGTGAATGCGCTCGTCGGCCGGGCGCCGGCCCCGGTCTGGGCCTATGATTTCCGGATGTGGTCCACCCTGGACCTCGGCTTGCCCCCCGCCTCGACGACCGCCGACCCCTCCGCCGACCTCTCGCCGTGACCCACCCGAAGGAAGCTCCGTTCGCGTCGCTGCAGTTCTATGCGACCGCCCCCTACCCGTGCAGCTACCTGCCGGGGCGGATGGCGCGGTCGCAGGTCGCCACGCCCGGGCACCTGATCCACGCGGAGGCGTACTCGGCGCTGGTGGCCACCGGCTTCCGCCGCAGCGGCGTGTTCACCTACCGCCCCTACTGCGACCGCTGCCGTGCCTGCGTGCCGATGCGCGTGCCGGTGGCCGACTTCAAGCCGTCGCGCAGCCAGCGCCGGGCCTGGATCGCGCATTCGGGCCTGAAGGTGCGCGTGATGCGGCTGGCCTTCGTGCCCGAGCACTACGAGCTCTACCTGCGCTACCAGGCCGGGCGCCACGCCGGCGGCGGCATGGACCACGACAGCGTCGACCAGTACACGCAGTTCCTGCTGCAGAGCCGCGTCAACACGCGCCTGGTCGAATTCCGCGAGCCCGACGACGGCCCGCACCCCGGCGCCCTGCGCATGGTGGCCATCGCCGACATCCTCAGCGACGGCCTGTCCGCCGTCTACACCTTCTACGACCCCGACCAGCGCGGCAGCTTCGGCACCTTCGCCGTGATGTGGCAGATCGAGCAGGCGCGCTCGCTCAAGCTGCCCTACCTGTACCTGGGCTACTGGATCGCCGAGAGCCCCAAGATGGCCTACAAGGTGCAGTTCAAGCCCTACGAGACCCTCGTCGAGGGCCGCTGGCGGCCCAGCAACGACGCGCCGGGCGCCGACTAAGGCGCCGGCCGCCCCGCGCGCCTGCCCGCGCTGCAATTCGTCGCGCCAACCGGCGTTTGGTCGCCCCCACGGCCCAGCGCGTCGCCCGGCGCGCGACGCGCGTCGCCCGGCTCCCTACAGTGCACTCCATCGAGTCCACGACACCCCGGAGAGCCGACATGCGCAAGATCACCAACGCCACCCACGCCATCGCCTCGCTGGCCGTCACCGCCGCGGCCGTCCTGGCCGCCTTCGCGCTGCCCGTGCCGGCCCACGCCGTCACCATCAACCTGTTCAACGGCGGCGGCGACATGGTCACCGGCTCGGGCAAGGAAGTGGGCGTCGCGCGCCAGGTCGGCGCGTTCTCGGCGCTGCGCCTGGACAGCTCGGTGGACGTCCAGGCCCACCAGGGCGCGACGCCGTCGGTCACCGTGCGCGCCGACGACAACATCGAGCCGCTGATCGAGACCGCCGTCGACGGCGACACGCTGGTCGTGCGCATGAAGAAGGGCACCAGCTTCCGCACCCACCACAAGGTCGTGGTCGACGTCGTGTTCACCTCGCTGACGGCCGTGCAGCAGCGCGGCAGCGGCGACCTGCACATCGACAAGGTCAGCGGCCCGAAGTTCGAGTCGTCGATCTCCGGCTCGGGCGACCTGCAGATCGACAACGCGCAGGTCGGCACCTTCGCGCTGAGCATCGCCGGCTCGGGCGACGTCGTGATCTCGGGCACTGCCGACGAGGCGCGCTTCGGCATCGCCGGCTCGGGGGACATCAACGCGCGCAACTTCCCCGCCAGGAAGGTCAGCGTGAGCATCAGCGGCTCGGGCGACGCGCACGTCAACGCCACGGAGGCGCTGGAAGCCAAGGTCGCCGGCTCGGGCGACGTCACCTACTCGGGCCGCCCGCGCGACGTGTCGCGCCGCGTCTCGGGCTCGGGCTCGATCGAATCGGCCAACTGACCGCTCGCCCTCCCGCAGGCTCATGGCATGAGCCTGCCGGCGGGCAGGATGCGGGATCGCGCTGCCGTCACAATCGGCGTCGTCGATCCGCCTGCCCGCATGCTCCATCTCCATTTCGCCAACCATTTCGAGACCCTCGCCGACCGGCTCGCCGCGCGCCTGGGCAAGCAGGCACCGGGGCGCTCGCCGTTCGAGGCCGACGAGGTGGTCGTGCCGAGCGCGGCCATCACGCGGCGGCTGATCGTCGAGCTCGCGCGCCGCCACGGCGTGTGCGCCAACGTCGAGTTCTCCTACCTCGCGCACTGGCTGTGGAAGCAGACGGCGCAGCTGCTGCCCGAGTTGCCCGAGACGGCGCGCTTCGATGCGGATGTGTTCGGCTGGCGCATCCTCGCGGCCTTCGAGGACACGGCCTGGAGCAGCCGCCAGCCGCGCCTCGCAGCGTGGCTCGCCAGCGCCGACGCCGTCATGCGCCACGAACTGGCGCGCCGCGTCGCGGGCCTGTTCGAGCAGTACCTGGTCTACCGGCCCGAATGGCTGGAGGCCTGGTTCCGCGAAGAGTCCATCGCGCTGCCCGGCGGCGCCGAGGCGGCGCCCGACCAGGCCTGGCAGGCCGCCCTGTGGCGCCGCCTGGCGCTGGAGACGGCCAGCGACGGCCGCCACCCCATCCTCGCGCTGCTGGCGCTGCTCGACGCCCGCGGCATCAGCCTGGCCGGCGGCGACCGCCTGCCCGCCAGCGCCCACGTGTTCTGCCTGCCGACGATGCCGCCCGTGCACCTGGAACTGCTGCAACGCCTGGGCCGCCACGTCGAGTTGCATGTCTACGCGCTCAACCCGTGCCAGGAGTACTGGTTCGACGTCGTCGACGCGCGCCGGCTCGCGTGGCTGGGCGCGCAGGGCCAGCTGCTGTTCCACGAGCAGGGCAACCGGCTGCTCGCGGCCTGGGGTCGGCAGACGCAGTCGGCGCTGAGCCTGCTGGTCGATGCCGCGGCCGAGGGCGCCATCGAGGACGCGGTGTTCACGCGCGCCGGCCGGCGCAGCGTGCTGGGCGCGCTGCAGGACGCCATCCTCGACCTCGCCGAGCTCGACCCGGGCGCGCTGGCCGACGTCGCGCACGACCGCAGCATCGAGGTGCACGTGTGCCACTCGCTCACGCGCGAGCTCGAGGTGCTGCACGACCGCCTGCTCGGGCTGATGGCCGGCGCCGACGCGCCGCAGCCCGGCGACATCCTCGTCGTCACGCCCGACCTGGACGCCGCCGCGCCGCTGATCGACGCCGTCTTCGGCACCGCGCCGCGCGATCGCCACCTGCCCTACGCGATCAGCGGCCGCGCCCGCGCCCAGGTCAACGCGCCGGCCCGCGCGCTGCTGGAGCTGCTGGCGCTGCTCGCATCGCGCCTGCCCGTCAACGCGGTCTTCGGCCTGCTGCAGCAGCCGGTCGTCGCGCGCCGCTTCGGGCTGGCCGAGGACGACCTGGACCAGGTGCGCGACTGGCTGGTCGACGCCGGCATCCACTGGGCGCTCGACGCCGAACACCGCGGCAGCTTCGACGTGCCGCCGCACGCGCGCCACAGCTTCGCCGACGGCCTGGACCGCCTGTTCCTGGGCTATGCCCTGCCCTCGCACCTCGCGACGCCGTTCCAGGGCCGCCTGCCCGCCGGCGACGCCGAGGGCTCGGGCGCGCTCGTGCTCGGCGCGTTCTGGCGCTTCGTCGATGCGCTCAAGGCCCTGCGCGAACGCGTGGCCACGCCGCGCCTGCCCGCCGAATGGCCCGCGATCCTGGGCGACGCGCTGCGCGACTTCGTCGCCCCGGCCGACGCCGACCTGGAGGACCTGCGCGAGCTCGACGAGGAGATCGCCAGGCTGGGCGACCAATGGCGCCGCAGCGGGCTGGCCGCGCCGCTGCCGCTGGACGTCGTGCGCGCGGCGCTCGAGCAGGCGCTGGCCGACCCCGCGCGCGGCGGCGTGCCCACCGGCATGATCACCTTCGCGGCCATGAGCAGCCTGCGCAACGTGCCGTTCCGCGTCGTGTGCGCCATCGGGCTGGACGACGGCGCCTTCCCCACGCCGCCGCGGCCCGCCGAGTTCGACCTGATGAACCTCGCGCCGCGCCCCGGCGACCGCCAGCGCCGCTTCGACGAGCGCAACCTCTTCCTGGACCTGATCCTGGCCGCGCGCGATCGCGTGCACCTGAGCCACGCCGGCCGCAGCGTGCGCGACAACTCGGTGCGCCCGGCCTCGGTCCTGGTGGCCGAATTGCTCGAGACGCTGGTGCCCGCGCTCGCGCAGGCGCCCGCGGACGCCGCGTCCCGCGCGGCCGCGCGGCGCGCGCTGGTCGTCGAGCATCCGCTGCAGCCGTTCGCGCAGCAGGCCTTCGAGGTCGACGGGCGCGAGCCGCGGCTGCGCAGCTTCCAGGCCGACTACGCCGAGGCGCTGCGCCAGAGCCTGTCCGCGCCGCCGCCGCCCGTGCACGTCGCGGCCGCGGCCGACGAGGGCGACGGCGACGGCGACGGCGACGGCGACGGCGACGGCGACGATGATGCAGCCACGCCCGCGGCGTCCGCGCCCTTCATCGCCCAGCCGCTGCCGCCGGTCGATGCCGCCTGGCGCGACGTGCCCCTCGCACGGCTGGCGGCCTTCCTGCGCAACCCCTGCCGCTTCCTGGTCGAACAGCGCCTGGGCCTGGCGCTGCGGCGCGACGACGAGGCGCTGCAGGACGACGAGCCCTTCGTGCCGGACGTCGGCGGCCGCGCGCCGCTGGTGCAGATGCTGCTGCCCGCGCTGCTGGCCGGCCTGCCGGTCGAGGCCGCGCGCACACTCGCGCTCGCGGGCACCGCGCTGCCCGCCGGCGGCTTCGGACTGCGCTTCCTGGAGCGCGAGCTGAACGGCCTGCGCGAGTTCGCCGAGCAGGTGCGCGAGCACACCGCGCAGCCCGCGCTGCCGCCGCACGCGGCGCGCCTGGAGGTCCTGATCGACGGCCAGCCCTGGCGGCTGCACGGCGAGTTCGCCGACCTGCGCCCGCGCGGCCTGCTGCGCCATCGCTACGCCAGGCACTCGCCGGTCGACTACCTGGACGCCTGGCTGCCGCACCTGCTGCTGTGCCACGACGCGCCGGCCGGCGTGCTGCCCGTCACCACGGGCATCGCGCGCGACGGCCGCTTCTTCTTCACCGAGGCCGATGCGCCGGCCGCCACGCTTCAGACGCTGCTGCGCCTGTACGCCAAGGGCCTGCGCGAGCCGCTCGCCTTCTTCCCGCGCTCGGCCTGGGCCTGGCTCGAGGGCGACCGCGACGGCCCGGCCAAGGCCATCGCCCGGTTCCGCCCCAACGCCTTCAACGATTTTGCCGAAGGCCAGGACGCCGGCATCCGCCTCGCGCTGCGCGGCCGGCCGGATCCGTTCGCCCCCGACGTGGTCGACGAGTTCTACGCCAACGCGCAGGCCGTCTTCGGACCGCTGCGCGACTGCCTGGCGTTCGACGAATGAACGCCACCCGCTCGCATCCGGAGGCGGCGGCGACGCCGCTCGCGCCGTTCCAGCCGCTGGACGTGTTCGCGTGTCCGCTAGAGGGCATCCGCCAGATCGAGGCCTCGGCCGGCACCGGCAAGACCTGGAACATCTGCGGCCTGTACCTGCGGCTGCTGCTGGAAAAGCGCCTGGAGGTGCAGCGCATCCTCGTCGTCACGTTCACCAACGCCGCGACGGCCGAACTGCGCGAGCGCATCCGCCAGCGCATCGTCGACACGCTCGCCTGGCTGCGCGCCGAGCAGGCCGGCCAGACGCCCGCCGGCGGCGACGACTTCGTCGAGCGCCTGGTGCGCGGGGCGCGCGAGCAGCACGGCCTGCGCACGGACGACATGGTCGCGCGCCTGGCGCTCGCGCAGGCCACGTTCGACGAGGCATCCATCTTCACGATCCACGGCTTCTGCCAGCGCGCGCTCGCCGACACGCCCTTCACCGCGCAGATGCCGCTCGAGCTGGAGCTGGTGCAGGACGACGCCGGCTGGGTGGGCGAGGCCGCCAACGACTTCTGGCGCCGGCGCATCGCGGCCGACGACCTCGACCCGGCGCTGGCCGCGCACCTGGTGGCCAGCAAGGATTCGCCGGCGGTGTTCGCCGCGCTGCTCAAGCGCCACCTGTCCAAGCCGCTGGCGCATGCGGCCTGGCCGGCGGAGCTCGACGCGGCGCCCCGCATCCGACCCGACGCCATCAACGAGGCGCACGCCGCGGCACGCGCGCTCTGGCAGGCGCAGCGCGAGACGATCCAGCAACTGCTGTTCGACGCGCGCGACGCGCTGGACGGGCGCAGCTACTCGGACGAGGCGCTGGCCACCGCGTTCGCGTCGTGGGACGCGGTGCTGCGCGAGCCCGACGGCATGGCTGCGCTCGCGACCGCCGCCGACCGGCTCGACCTGCTCGGCATCGACCGCATCCACAAGACCCAGAAGGCCAGGAAGGGCGTGCCGCCGCACGACTTCTTCGACCTCGCCCAGCGCGTGGTCGACCTGCGCGCCGCATCGACGCAGGCACTGGCCTTCGGCCGCCTCGCGCTGCTGCGCCAGCTGCTGGACGAAGGCGCACGGGCCCAGCGCGAGACCAAGCGCCGCCAGCGCGTCATCGCCTTCGACGACATGCTGTTCAACCTGCACGATCGCCTGATGCACGGCGATCCGCAGCTGGCCGGCGAGCTCAAGAAGCGCTTCCCCGCCGCGCTGATCGACGAGTTCCAGGACACGGACCCGCTGCAGTTCGCCATCTTCCGCACGATCTACACGGCCCGCACCGACGACACCCTCGCGGACGCGCCGCTGTTCTTCGTCGGCGACCCCAAGCAGGCGATCTACAGCTTCCGCAACGCCGACCTGCACACCTACCTGGAGGCTGGCGCACACGCGGTGGCGCGCTATTCGCTCGGGCAGAACCAGCGCTCCACCGAGCCGCTGATCCGCGCGCTCAACGCGCTGTTCACCGCCAACCCGCGCGCCTTCATGATGGACGGCCTCGGCTACCAGACCGTCGCCTTCGGCCAGAAGCCGCGCCAGGCCTTCGTCGACCGCAGCGCGCCGCGCGCCCCGCTGCAGGTGTGGACGCTGCCGCCCGGCGACGACGGCGAGCCGCCGTTCCTGCGCGAGGCGACCGAGGCGGTCGTCGCCGCCACCGCCGACGAGATCGCGCGCCTGCTGGCGGCGGCCCAGCGCGGCGAGGTCACGCTCGGCGACGCCCCGAAGGCGCGCCCGCTGGCCGCCGGCGACATCGCCGTGCTGGTGCGCAGCAACGCGCAGGGCTCGCGCATCCGCCAGGCGCTCACCGCGCGCGGCGTCGGCAGCGTGGAGCTGTCGCAAGCCAGCGTGTTCCGCAGCGACGACGCCGAGGAGCTCGATCGCGTGCTGACCGCCATCCTCGAGCCGGCGCGCGAGCGCACGCTCAAGGCGGCGCTGGGCACCGGCCTGATGGGCGCGGACGCCACGGCCATCCTGGCGCTGGCCGGCGACGAATCCGCCTTGCTCGACGCCGTGCAGCGCTTTGCCGGCTGGCGCGACCTGTGGCTGCAGCGCGGCGTCGGCTTCATGCTGCGCCAATGGCTCGCCGCGGATCGCGTGGCCGGACGGCTGCTCGCGCGACCCGACGGGCAGCGCCGCCTGACCAACCTGCTGCACCTCATCGAATGCCTGCACGAGGCCGGCGAACGCCACGCCGCGCCCGACACGCTGCTGCGCTGGTTCCAGCAGCAGCGCATCGCGCCCCAGGCCGACGACGCCACGCAGCTGCGGCTCGAGTCCGACCAGAACCTGGTGCAGATCGTCACGATCCACAAGTCCAAGGGCCTCGAATACCCCGTGGTGTTCTGCCCCTTCCTCTGGAGCGCGTCGCGCGGCGGCCGCCCGGACGGGCTCACCGGCAAGGCGTACCACGACGAGCGCGGCCGCACGATCATCGACTACGGCCACGAGTTCCGCGACAAGAGCTACCAGAAGAACGTCAAGCAGCGCCTGAAGCTGGAGGAATCGGCCGAGACGCTGCGCCTGGTCTACGTGGCGCTGACGCGCGCGGTGCATCGCTGCGTGATCGTCGCGGGCAGCTACCGCAGCAAGGCCGGCCAGGCCGTGAGCAGCACCGCGAGCACGCGCAGCCTGCTGAACTGGCTCGTGGCTGGTGCGGGCCAGTCGCCGCAGGAATGGTTCGAGCACCGGCACGGCGTGGCCGCCATCGATGCCGCCTGGCAGGCGCTGGCGGCGCGATCGGACGGCGCGATCGCGGTCGAGCCGCTGCCGCGCGGCGCGCTCGTGGCGCTCGATGCGCCGCGACCCTCGCCCGACGCCCTGGCCGCCCTGCCCGCCCCCGCGACGCTGCCCATCGGCTGGCGCATCGGCAGCTTCAGCGCCATCGCGCACGGCGCCGCGCATGATCGCTCGGGCGTGGACCACGACCTGCGCGCCGCCGACGTCGCCGCCGCGCCCGCGGTCGACGACGCCCCGCTCTTCGATGCCGCCGACGACGATCCGTTGAACTTCCCGCGCGGTCCGGCGGCCGGCGAGGCGATCCACCTCGCGTTCGAGAACGCCGACTTCACCGAGCCCGCGACCTGGCCGCGCGCGATCGACCAGGCGCTGCACCTGCTGCGCGCGATGGGCGAGCCCGAGGCGCCGGGCGACGCCGCGCTGCGCGGGCGGATGCTCGCGCGCCTGCTCGCCGACACGCTGGCCACGCCGCTGCCGCTCGGCACCGCGCATCCGCTGCGGCTGGCGGAGCTGCCGGACAAGCGTCGCCTCGTCGAGCTCGAGTTCCACCTGCCGTCGCACCGCTTCGACGCCGCGGCGCTCAACGCGTTCCTGGAGTCGCACGGCTACCCGATGCCGCGCCTGTCGTTCGCGACGCTGCGCGGCTTCCTCAAGGGCTTCATCGACCTGGTGTTCGAGCACGAGGGGCGCTTCTTCATCCTCGACTGGAAGTCCAACCACCTGGGCGACGCGCCGGCCCGCTACGGCCAGGACGCGATGGCCGCCGCGATGCGCGACCAGGGCTACCACCTGCAGTACCTGCTGTACCTGGTGGCGCTCGATCGCTACCTGCGGCGACGCGTGCGCGGCTACGACCCGGGGCGCCACCTGGGCGGTGCCGTCTACCTGTTCGTGCGCGGCGTGCGGCCCGACTGGCGCGACGCCTCCGGCAAGCCGGCCGGCGTCTTCTTCCACCGGCCGTCCGCGGCCACGATCGCGGCGCTGTCCGCGCTGTTCGACGAGACGGAGGCCGCCGCATGAGCGCCCGCCCTGCCGCTCCGAAGGGCGCTCGCGCCGCAGTCCGCAGGACGGAGGTGGCCTTGTGAGCCGCGACGACCGCAGCACGACGGCGGGCGGCGGGCCACGCCCGGCCGGCGCCGCGCCCAGCGAGCGCGACGAGCACTGGCTTGCCGAAGGCTTCGCGCGCCACGCGGCGCGCTGGGCCGCGGCGCAGGGCGCGGGTGCGGCGCAGGTGGCGGCCGTCGCGCACGCCGCCGCGGCCCTCAGCGCCGCGGTCAGCGACGGCCACGTCTGCCTGGTGCTGGCCTCGCTCGCGGTCGACATCACGGGCGACGAGGCCGCGCCGCGCCTGGACATCGCAGGCTGGCGCACCGCCTTGCTCGGCTCGGGCATCGTCGGCACGCCCGCCGCGCCGGGCGCGCTGCCGCTGATCCTCGACGACGAGGATCGCCTCTACCTGCACCGCTACTTCGACTTCGAGCGCCGGCTCGCGCGCCGGCTCGTGCAGGCGCGCCACGCGGGCGCGCGCGAGGGCGCCGACTCG
>Ga0207427_101145_pt1 | contig 10448 bp, 6 predicted proteins | sample AraplaCL_Cvi_mMS_FD_184268 | JGI IMG/M metagenome (GOLD analysis project Ga0207427, IMG submission 184268) | Arabidopsis root microbial communities from the University of North Carolina, USA - plate scrape CL_Cvi_mMS (SPAdes) (version 2) | ecosystem: Host-associated > Plants > Roots > Endosphere ... | reverse complement strand
GGAACAGTTGCAGCACGATCTGCGTGCACACTTCGTCGACGACATCGCGCGGCAGTGCCGGCATCAATTGCAATTGCACGACGTCGTCCGCCATTTCCGCCGACACCGCATGAAGCGTCGCGCGCACGGCTTCGCGCAACGCAGGCGACGTGCCGTGATACTCAGCTAAAGCGCTCAGGAACGCCTCGCGGTTTTCCAATGCGAACGCGAAGAACGCCACGCATGCGCGCCGTGGCACGCTGTGCGGTTCATCGTGCGCGGCAAGCCAGCGCTCGCGGCGCAGCATCGGCCGCAACCGACGGCTTACCGAATCGACGGCTTCGCGCGCGAGATCGTCGAGCGTATCGAAATGACGATAGAACGTGTTCGGGTTCAGCCCCGCCTCTCGCGCGAGTTCGCGCAGACCGAGGCTCGCGAAGCCGCGCCCGCCCGCGGTCAACCGCAGCGCGGCTTCAATCAGCTTGCGTTTGCCGGCCGGCAATTCCTGAGTGGCCGCAGTGTCGCCGGCATTCGGCACGGCTTCGAATACGGATGTCATGGCCTTGGTGATGAGTTTCGAATCACCGCGCAGCACGCGCGTTTAATAGACGTACTCTAAACGATCTTGACGCGAGGTGCACAGTTGTCTACCCTGCGCGTAACGTTCGAGCGGCCGCCTGTTCGCGGCCACGCCGCGTCTCCTGAATGTGGACACGGCCCGAACTTCCTTGCCGGAGATTGCTGTGACGCCCGCTTCATCCGCCGCATTCACACAAGCCGCCGCGCCGCGCATTGCAATCGTGGGAAGCGGCTTCGCCGGCATCGGCATGGCCGTGCGTCTGCTAAAAATGGGCATTACGTCGTTCACGCTCTACGAGGCCGCCGGCGACATCGGCGGCACCTGGCGCGACAACACCTATCCGGGCGCCGGGTGCGATGTGCCTTCGCATCTGTATTCGTTTTCTTTCGAACCGAACCCGGCGTGGTCGCGCGAGTTCAGCGGCCAAGCGGAAATTCTCGCCTACCTCAAGCACTGCGCGCGCAAGTACGGCGTGGATCGTTACGTGCGTTGCAATGCACGCGTCGTGGCCGCGCGGTTCGATGAAGCGCATCACGTCTGGCACATCGAACTGGATGTCGACGGCATGCGCGAGAACGTCGAAGCGGATGTGCTGATCGGAGCAAGCGGTGGACTGTCCCGCCCTTCCATGCCGCAAATTGCGGGGCTCGAGAGTTTCAAAGGCAATCTGTTTCATTCCGCGCGCTGGGACCACACGTATCCGCTCGAAGGAAAACGCGTCGCGGTTATCGGCACCGGCGCGAGCGCGATCCAGTTCGTGCCGGAAATCCAGCCGCGCGTCGCGCAACTCGATCTGTTCCAGCGCACCGCGCCATGGATCATGCCCAAGCCCAACAAGCGCATTAGCGAACGCGCGCGCTGGCTCTTCGAGCATCTGCCGTTCACGCAGCGACTTGTACGCAGTGCGATCTACTGGAAGCTCGAATCGCAGGCCATTGCTTTCGTGAGGCATCCGCAACTGATGAAGCGCCCAATGAAGCTGTGTCTCAGCTACCTCGCACGACGCGTGAAAGACCCGGAACTGCGCGCGAAGCTCACGCCGAATTACCGCCTCGGCTGCAAGCGGGTTCTGCTGTCGAGCAACTACTATCGCGCGCTCGTCGAACCCAACGTGAACGTGATTACAGCGGACATTCGTGAAGTGGTCGCGGACGGCATCGTGACACAAGACGGCGCACATCACGCGGCGGACGCGATCATTTGCGGCACCGGCTTTCAGTTCAACGGCTTCGGCGCGCCGTTCGAGGTGACGGGCATCGGTGGCGCGGATCTCCGTGCGCTATGGCTGCGCGACGGTCCAGAAGCGTATCTCGGCACGAGCATCGCCGACTTTCCCAACTTCTTCATGATCGCTGGTCCGAACACCTTTCTCGGCCACAACTCGATGATCTACATGATCGAGTCGCAAGTGCAGTACATCGGCGATTGCCTGCGCGTGCTACGCGAGCGCAACGTACGCGCGATGGACCTGCGCCCCGACGTGCAACGCGAATACAACGCGCGCCTGCAGAAGAATATGCAGCGCTCCGTGTGGTCGAGCGGCTGCCATAGCTGGTATCAGACAGGAAGCGGCAAAGTGACCGCGCTGTGGCCGGGCTTCACGTTCAGCTTTCGCAAACGGACGCGGCGCGTGCGGCCGCGGGACTATCGCTTCTTGCCTTGATTCGGTGGCGGCTGGGGTTGGCTTGATATCCGTTTGCAGTTTCGATTGGAACAAAAAGGGAGACGCACAACATGGCAAGTAGAGAACCTCGGTCTTCGGTCTCGTCATCTACGAGACCATCGAACTCTGCCGCGCTGCCGCCGCGCTCGCTCGCCGCTCGCCTCGGCATTACGAGTGTGCCGCGCGACGAATTGCGGCGACGCTACACGCAAAGCGGCTCCAGGTTCGTCCGGATCATGGGCGCGGACGTTCATTACGTCGACGAAGGTAGTGGCGACACCATCGTGATGATTCATGGTTTCGCGTCTTCGCTGCACACCTGGAACCGTGTCGCCGATGAACTCAAGCACGCGCACCGCGTGATTCGTCTCGACCTGCCGCCGTTTGGCGTGACAGGACCGCTGCGCTCCAGTACAGGCATCATTGAAACGATGAACCTGCCGACCTACCGGCGTTTCATCGACACGTTCCTGCAGGCGCTCGGCGTCTCACGCGCGATATTCATCGGCAATTCGTTCGGCGGGCTTATTTCGTGGGACTACGCGGTGCGTCATCGCGACGCGGTCGAGCGACTGGTATTGATCGACTCGGCCGGCTTCCCGATGAAGCTGCCCATCTACATCGATCTTTTCAATCACGCGCTGGTCCGCGCGAGTTCGCCGCGATGGCTGCCGGAAATCATCATTAGAAGCGCCGTGCGCAACGTGTATGGCGATCCGCGCAAACTCGACGCCGTCACGCTGCGGCGCTACGTGGACTTTTTTCACGGCGAAGGCACGCGCGCCGCGATCGGCAAGATGGTGCCGACGCTCGATTTCGAAGAACTCGATACAAACGTAGTGACTACGCTCGCGGTTCCCACGCTCGTCTTGTGGGGCGCGAAGGACCGCTGGATTCCCACTGCGCACGCCGCCGAATTCGCCCGGCGCATTCCGGGCGCGAAGTCGGTTATGTATCCGGGTCTTGGACACATTCCAATGGAAGAAGCGCCCGAGCGGGTGCTTGCCGATTTGCGGGCTTTTCTTGGCGGGAATGCGAGCAACAGTGACGAGTTGCTGCTCCGAGAAGGAGGCTCGCGACGCGCGTCGGTGTAGTGGGCAGCGGGACGGCGCGCTGGGGGGAAACGGGATGGGTTGGACTGGGGCTGATTGCGGGATTACGGTCTTACTGACGAATTCGGTCATGTGCCTGTGACGCGGGGCCCGATAAACTGGACTCGGCGGGTTTGTGACGCGAATTGGTTGGGTTTGCCAGAGTGTGAGCTCGGGTTGCGCCGGTTGGTGAACGGCTGAGTGCGGCCAGGATGGGACATTCAGTGGTTGCGTCACCAAGACATTCGGGCGGCAGTTCCACTTCGCAAGCGGTTACTCGAACGCGGAGAGCCAGCGTTGCGTCGTCGGCCTTAGCTGAAGTTCGAGTATTGGCGTGGGTGAGGCGACTACAGGGTGCTTTCCGGACGGAACTGCAAAGGAATGACGGGGCGCGGGTTTTACGGTGAACCTGAAATCAAGTACGAAACGAGTCAGGCGTCGGGCATTTGATGGTCCGGATATGTGCCGTGCAGATAGTGCAGGGTCGGCTGGGATGTAACTAACCCTATACTATTTTCGACGCCAAGACAGGGGGACAGGTACACGGTGATCCACTCGACTGGTGTTGGGAAGTCGAGTTTGCATGGCCGAAGGCCGCGACTCGAGCGCGCAGTTGTCCTGCCTGGCGCGCGAAAAACACCGCGTTGTGCCTTGGAAGCCGAATCTAACGGGCGCCGACTTTGGTAGGTTACGGAATTTGATTACGATATGGAACAGAGACAAAGACTTAAAAGGCAGAACAAAAGGCACCTCCCCGCCCGGGTCAATCGAGGGCTCAAGTTCGTCGAACATCCCTTCACTCGAATCGACAGGGCCGTGTTGATGCAAGCGTTCTTGGATCAGGGGAGGAAAAGCGGTGAAGATTTTCCCATTATCCTTGAGTCGCTTCTCGGCTACTTCCGTAGTTGGTATCCACCGTCCATCATCTCGACAATCGCCACCTATGGGTTGCAGGTTGGTGTCAGTGAAAAAGGTGCGTCGCAGCTAGGCTTCGTAGAGAAGGTGCAGCAGCATCATGTCGAGTTGCTACAAGCGTTGATGTTGACCCTGCCTCATGCAGATTGGGGACGCGAGCCACCGCCTTCCGACATCATTCAGAAAATTATTGACCAGAGCAGTGAGCTTGCGAGTGCCTTTTCTTATCGCAGGTTTGTCTCGATGGAGATTGAGCGCGATAAGCAACAACAAGTCGTCCTGCTTCTTCAGGAGCGTCTTCGTTTGCATACTCAGATCGTTCGTAATTGGGGATACTTTTCTGCCGTCGTCAGAATTTCGAAGGAGTTGTATAGCGCCATCGATCAGGATCTGTCAAATCAACTTGGCTTTTCCGCAACAGATTTTATTGAAATATCCAAGACTCTGGTTTCGTCGTTTGAACGGCGCTCTAACAGTCGATGGAGAACTCTGGGTGAGATATTCAAGAGTCAAACAACTGAGCAATTGGTTCGAGAATATTACGCGAAATATCCGGATGTTGAGGGTGATCCTGACGAATTTTTAGCCATTATTCCAGATGGCGTAACCATGGAGATGGTTAAATATAGGTTGCTGTCTCATGCCGATATTGCGCTGGCTAAGTTGGGAGTTGTCGATGTGGCTGAGCTTGCGGAGCTCGCTGGCCGCACGCAGGGAGTGGTCGAGTCTGTTCTGAGTAAATTGGTTTTGAGTCCAGGTGATCTTGATTTAGGGCAAGCTGAATATTTCTTTCTTGCAAATCCCGTATGGACCTCTCCGGGGGTGCTGATTGAGCATGAATTTTTCTTTCCAGCACCTCAAGTCATTTTCAGTCATATTCATTCAATACTGGGTTCGCTGGCTGAGGCAGCAGGCATAAAGGAGAAGCTGGAGAAGATTCGCGCAGAATTTCTCGAAAACAAGATTAAGGATATTGTTGAGAAGACTCTGCCAGGAATACATATTACTTCGAACGCCAAATGGCAGCTCGGTGATAGAATATTTGAAACGGATTTGCTCGGGAAAATTGAAAGGGTTGTGCTTATTGTTGAAGCGAAGTCTGCAGCGCTCACTCCCCAAGGACTTCGCGGTGCCCCTGACAGGGTCAAGCGCCATGTACGTGATTTGGTAGTGGACCCGGCACAGCAATCGCATCGACTTGAGCAGGTTATTCAGCAAGCAAAAGATGGTGATCAAACATCCATCAATATAGCGTCGTCATTGGGACTGGTTCTAGACGATATTGATGTAATCATTCGTGTTTCCATCACGTTGGACGATTTTTCGGTTATCTGCAGCGCTGAAAAAGAACTAAAGGCTGCGGGATGGGCTCCTGATGATTTGCGCCTAGCGCCCACGCTTGGGATCGCCGATTTCGAAGTTGTTGCCGACATTTTATCCGAACCAGCACATTTTCTTCATTATTTCTCTGAGCGGGAGCGGATACAAAAGACGGCTGATATATTTGGCGACGAACTTGATTATCTGGGATTCTATTTGGAAACGGGGTTCAACGTGGCCTCAATCGAAAATGAGAAGATTGCGCTGTCAATTTCAGGAATGTCGCACGATATAGACCACTACTATACGAGCGGTGATGCTGGCGTGATTGTGCCCAAACCGCTTCCTAAGGTGCATGCCCATATCTCCCGTATCGTTGAGTCTGTCCGACAGAGGGGCGTAAAAGCCTGGACTATTATGTCTTTGGATATATTAAGCCTTGGAAATCTTGAGGAGCAGCATGCTCTATTCAAAGAAATGGATCGATTGCGGGAAAGTGTGAGGAAGAATTATCAAAATCCGAGGCACTTGTGTTCTCTACAGGTATCCCCACCTGCACACCGTTTTGCGTGCGTTATTTTTTATGTTTATCCGCAAGCTCTTTCGGAACGCCGTCAAGATATCGTTAGTCAGCTTTCCGGCGATGCTTTAGCCGAGGGGAAATGGAGGCGTTGTGTTTTCGTTGGCCGAAAAATAGAGGAATGGGATCGGCCTTATCAGTTTATTGGAATTGCTACGCCTCCAAAAGACTGATACTTCGATCTAGTGATTGGTCAAATTCGGAAGCCAGGAGCGCCGAAAAATGGACTAGCCACGAGTGACCGTCGGTATGAGCTCAAAGGTTGTTTCGGATCTAGCCTTTCGATTCGCGCAGCGGCGGAAACGATCCATCGTTGGCGAACGGGCGGAGCCGCCGCGCCGTCGCCTGCTGCGCGATACCATCTTTGACTGCCCGGATGCGGTGGACGATGCGTAACCGCAGGGTAAGGCCACCCTATGCGCTTAGGTTGCTAGCGTGAATCAGCTAAGCCAGCTGTTCGTACCGTAGCAAGATTTCAAACCGCGGGGCGTTTCGGGTCATGGGTTGCTCTGCCAATTGAGGAAGGATTTCCTCGAACAACTGGACTGCGTCGGCGAACGGCCATTCCAATACATAGTCGAGCGAGGTGTCTGCATTTATAGCAACGTCGGAACGAGAGTGTGCAATACAACAAAACCGGTTATTCTTGTCATTGTTGATAAGCAGCTTCGAAGTTCTGCCAATCACTTCATAACAACTAGTTTGGAACCGAGATTTATAGAGATAAGTGAATGTACGAACCGATTCGGTTGAATAAAGAAGGACATTTACCACCGCAGTTCGACGTGGCGCACGATCTTTGCTTTGTCCTGCATGATCTTATGGCCCAGCTCATAGTAGACGGTATGCGGGCTGGTCTATTCCACGCACGCTTCGACTTAAAGAGCGACGATGAGCGGGTCTCACTAGAGGAGTCCGAGAGTGTTTTAGACTGGCTTCATCAAACTGGACGGGTAGAAGAACGCACAAAGGTTTTAGTCAGTATGGTTTTTCCAGCCGTACTTTCCGATATGATGCATTGTATCTATGAGGCACTGGAGTGTTCCAGGAAAGGCAAGCTCGCTTTAGTTTTTATGCTAATTAGAAAGCCGCTGCAAGAAAGCCTGTACGTGCTTGAGTCCATTTTTGTTGATAGGCTGGGATTCAGTGGGAAGCTCTCCGACGACCCTTTGAAGCTCAGGCCGCAAAATGCGGGTGGGATCGACGGTCACGCCCAACGCATTCAAGCCGTGCTCGACAAAATAAGCGATGGCATCCGGTTCAGTGCCGAATATATTGCTCGCCTCAGATATGACAAAAAATCGGATGACTCATTTGACGGAGTCTGCAATAAGGCGATGCATCTCTTTACCGAACATTCAGCGATACGAACGGAAAAATTAAACGTTAACTTTATCTTTTCAGATAATGAGGCGATGATCTCGCAATGGTCGTATCTGTACGGAAGGTTGCCATACCTTATGCTTTACATGCTATCGCTTGTTGAACACATTGCGACCGAATTCGCATCTTCGTCGCCGAGTTATAGAGATGACATCGACCGGAGAATCTCGGCCTATCTAATAATGACTTGGGCTGCGATGGAGGAGCGTTATCGATCGCCGCCTATTAACATAGCGGCTGCACTGTCTTCGGAGTGGCTGAAAGCTCATTGTGCCGATAATGGGTATTCGCACCCCAATGGATACGCACATTTTGACCGCATGGCCAAGACCGGTGCATTCCCTGAAGAAAGTGAAGAAGACGTCAAGCTACGGTCGAGCATTTATGAGCAGATTGCGACCTACAGCCGCGACCGGCCATCCTCGGCTCAACTGTTCGAGCGATATGATGCGGGAGAGAATATTCCATCGGGTGTCATGCCCCATGCCGTCGTTTCCCGGATGGTCGATGGAACACCTCCGCTGAAGGCATGGCGCGAGCACTTGGGCTTAACGCAGGAAGAGATGAGAGTGCAAATGGGGGTTAGTCGGTCGACCTACCAGAGATACGAGCGCTTACAACGACTGACCTTGGCGGTGCGTGAGAGCGCAGCTGTCGTTATGGGTATCAATGCGGCTTTCCTCGATCCTTGATTAAAGAGAGCGTTGCCACACGCGGACAGGCGTGGCACGGTTCTTCGGAGGTGGGTAGACGCTACACACCCATGAATCGGGCAACGCCTGCAACCGCCGACGATCTGTCGCACAACTCAGGCTATGGACGACCGCTGTGCCTCTGAAAGCGACATCGGAACCAATTACCGTTGAACGGCAGAAGAGGGTCGATTTGAGTCGGTCCGACACCGCACGACCCACATCCGCGAGCACGTCACTGCCCTGCTGGTCATGTACCAGCAACTTGGAGTCGTCTAATACCAGATGAATCGCCCTGCCGTCGATTTTCCGCAAGGACAATCCCGGCAGTCATCAGTTTGGTCTTCCCACTCTCACAACCTCCGCTCCCCCCGCAAACCACCCCTACCCCCCACCCCCAAGAAAGCGCAACAAGCTCCAAAGAAACTTGCAGAGCATGACGAGCAGCTCCCACAAATGATAAAGCTGTTGCCAGCCCGAAACGCGCGCTAAGGAGTCGTACATCGTTACCGTCGAAAAAAGGGATGGTCACGGCCGCACGCCTGATTGCGGCTGTCGCGACGCCAAACCGCACATGATAGCGACTGCGGGATACCCCGTATCAAGTCCACCGAAAGCCAGCCGTAAACGCGTTGAGAAGACGCTGTGCGCCATCTGCCAGCGCCGTTAGCGTCAAAGGAGACATCCATGTCGCGTTTCAGCTTTCGCCGGCCGGCCCGCTCCGAGGCGGTGGTCGGCGATATTGCCTCGCAGGCGGGAAAACTCGGTATCGAAATTTGCGATGTGTCCGGCCACGTCGATGAAGTCGCCGCGCGCGTGCAGCATCAGGCTCAAGTCTGCAAGGCGTTGCGCGAGTCCGCCGCGCAGACGCTCGCGGGCAATCATCGGATCGCGACCGCTGCGCGAGGCATGCGCGAAGTCTCCGCGCATGCGGCAACCGGCGTGCAGGAATCGCAGGAAACGCTGGAGGCATCGCTCGCCGACATCCACGGTCTGGTGGAAGGCGTGACGGTAATCGAAAGCCAGATCGGCGCGCTGCGCAGCGCGCTTGCACACGTGAGCCGCGTCTCGGAGGAAATCTCCTTGATCGCGCGGCAGACGCATCTGCTCGCGCTGAACGCCGCGATCGAAGCGGCGCGCGCCGGCGAGTCCGGTCGCAGTTTCGCCGTCGTGGCGGCCGAGGTGAAGAACCTGTCGGCAAAGACCGCGCAGGCAACCGGTCAGATCGAGACGACGCTCGCGCAACTTACGCAGCAGACTGAGCAGTTGATCAACGAAGGCTCGGTGAACACCGAGCGAGCGCACCGGGTGCGTGAGGGCACGCGCAAGATCGGCGACGTCGTGCATGCAACGGGCGACGCCATCGCGCATCTGAACAACGAGGCCGAACAGATTGCGGCATTGACCGGCGAGATTGAAACGCAGTGCGACGGACTCGAGGCGCAAGTGCTCGAAATGGCGACCGGCGTCGAAGATTCGAGCGAGAACTTCGTGCAGGCGAAGAATCGTCTCGGCAACTTGCTGGGCGTGTCGGAGACGTTGATCGAGTTGACAGCAGCGGCGGGCGTCGAAACCGCTGACACACGCTTTATTGAAGCCGTGCAGGAGGCAGCGGCCAAAGTAAGCAAGGTATTCGAGGCGGCTGTCGCGCACGGCGATATTTCTCTCGACGATCTTTTCGATCAACACTACGTGCCCGTGCCGGGCACTAATCCGCCACAGTTCATGACGCGCTTCACTGCGTTCACCGACCGCGTTTTGCCGGCGATTCAGGAGCCGTTACTGGATCTCGATCCACGCGTGGCGTTCTCTGCGGCAATCGACGTGCGCGGTTACCTGCCGACGCACAATCTGAAGTTCTCCTTGCCGCAACGCGACGATGTCGTCTGGAACATGGCCAATTGCCGCAACCGGCGCATTTTCAATGACCGGACGGGACTTGCTGCCGGATCGCATACAAAGAAGTTTCTGCTTCAGACTTATCGGCGCGATATGGGAGGCGGAGAGTTCGTTTTGATGAAAGATGCGTCGGCGCCGGTTTTCGTCCGTGGACGGCATTGGGGCGGAGTCAGGATCGGGTACAGGGTCTAGGATTCAGGCGCTTTCGCTTTGTGCTCACCGTTGTTCCCGGCCTTTCCTTGTCTTCAAGGAAAGGCCAACAAAAATCAGACAGAGGCAAACGCTAGACGGCAACCTGCACCCTCCTCCTCTCCGCCCGCTGCATAAAATAATTAACCGCCACGAC
>Ga0207427_101141_pt1 | contig 10503 bp, 8 predicted proteins | sample AraplaCL_Cvi_mMS_FD_184268 | JGI IMG/M metagenome (GOLD analysis project Ga0207427, IMG submission 184268) | Arabidopsis root microbial communities from the University of North Carolina, USA - plate scrape CL_Cvi_mMS (SPAdes) (version 2) | ecosystem: Host-associated > Plants > Roots > Endosphere ... | reverse complement strand
CCCGGCCGTCTTGCCCTTGGTGTTGCGCAACGGTCGAGGTCAGCCGGTGACGCTCGCTGCGCAACAGCACGGCGGGGCAAACGACCCGCCCTACGCACAACGGCCGCGCAACGCCAGAACCCGGCGCTGCCGCTCGGCCGCCTCAAGAGCGATTCGAGGGAGCGGCGGAACCGGCTTCGCCGGGCCGCTCGCGGCCGGCCCCGCGGGGGCAGGGAGCGCCAGCGACCGTGGGGCCGTCATCTCTGGGGCAAAGAAAAAGGCGATCCGGTTGGGGATCGCCTTGGAAAGCACAGGGGTTGTGCTAGGAGGAGACAAGCAAGAAAAAACAGTAACTACTAGACCTCATATCGGGCGGAATGTTCCACCAATCAAGCCCGGGTCTGTAAAGAATCGCGTACTAGTTCACGGGTTGCGGGGCCCATCCGGCCTGGGAATGCGCGACTTTCCGCACGTCGACGCCGCCGTACGCGATCGAGTGTTCAGTGGGTCAGGGACAGGGCGCCGGCCGCCTTGCCCTTGCCGGCGCGGGCCGGCGGGTTGCACAGGCCGCAGACGAAGTGGCGCGCCATCTCGTGCGGGTGGGTGACGAAGTTGCCGCTGCACTTGGTGCACTTGGTCAGCGTCAGCATGCCGTTGTCGACGAACTTGACCAGGCGCCAGGCGCGGGTGATGGACAGCAGCGGCTCCAGGCCCTGGGCCTCGGTCTGCTCCATGTAGAGCTGGTAGGCCTTGATCACCGTGTCGATCTCTTCCATCGCCGCGGCCTTGTTCAGGTACTCGTGGATGTTCAGGAAGAGGCTGGCGTGGATGTTGGGCTGCCAGGTCATGAACCAGTCCGTCGAGAAGGGCAGCTGGCCCTTGGACGGGCTGCGGCCCGAGACTTCCTTGTACAGGCGCAGCAGGCGCTCGTAGGACAGGTCGGTCTCCGACTCCAGAACCTGCAGGCGGGCGCCCAGCTTGATCAGCGTGACCGCGCGCTCGATCTGGCGGGCTTCGGTGAGGATGCTCTTGACGCGGCTCATGGTGATCTCTCCTGCCTGGGTTCGTTGTCTGGTCGAGTGGCGGCGGCTTACGCGGCTTCCTGGTGGCGGCCGGCCATCAGGATGGAGGCGTGCAGGCGCGAGACGGTCTCGTTCGCGGCGGTCTTGCCGTGGCTGGTGATCAGGTTCCAGACGAGGTCGTCGTCCATGCGGAAGCGGCACAGCAGCGTGTTGCCCGAGGCGATCTTCATCATCTGCGCCGGGGTCAGCGACGAGATCATGTTCGCGGTCTCTTCCGAGATGCCCAGGCGGAACAGCGCCTGTTCGCGATCCGAGCGGATCAGGCTTTGCGCCAGCATCATGTACGACAGGTTGGCTTCGCGGATCTCGGCGAGGATTTGATTGGTTTCCATGATGCTTGTCCTTGTGTCCGGTGGAGGAAGAAACGGTGTCAACGTGAGATGGACTTTAAAGCGCTGAACTGGGATGGAACATAAGCCCACTTCGGCGACTTGAGTCGGGCTGGCGCCAGGACCGTTGTCAGGCAAATTCCTACAAGCTCCGATGTGCGGGGCCTTTCCCAGGCTGGCCCACCCGCACTGCCGGGCACTGGTTGGCCTGGCGCCGAGGTGCCTGACACCCGGTTTGCCTGACCTCGAGTTGCCTGCCACGGGGCCTGGACGGCCGATCGACGCCCGTCCCGCCTGGCCGGCAAGAACCTCGCCGGCGCGCGTGGGGGCCAGCCCGTCGGCCACCGCCCGGCATTCATTAGCCCGGAAAAGGGCCACCTTCTTCCCGCTTTGGATGCGGCGGGGCACTCATAGCATGGGCGCATTCCCGTGGCGACCGTCCGCGGCCGTCGTCCACTCCAGAAAACCGGAGAGCCCATGAGCCAAACCTTCTCGTGCACTGAAGAGCTGCTGCAGGCACTGCCCCAGCCGATCGCCATCGTCGGCAACGGCGTCCCCGCCGGGGCGATGGGCGCCGCGATCGACCATCACCCGAGCGTGATCCGGCTCAACAACTACCGGCTCGACGGCTTCGAGGCCGTCGTCGGCACCCGCACGACGCTGCGCTGCACCTCGGGCTGGAGCGACATCGAGGCGCGCGGCCAGGTCGGCGAGTTCTCGCCGTTCACCCGCGAGTCGCGCGAATCGGCCGGCGTCGCCGACTTCGAGCAGCGCAGCGGCTTTGCGCTGATCTGCGCGGCCACGGACGTGCACGCGCTGGTGCCGGGCGTCCCGAACCCGTCCACGGGCCTCGCGCTGGCCGCGCTGTGCAGCCAGCTGGGCCTGCAGTTCAGCCTGTTCGGCTTCGACGGCTTCGCGAGCGGCCACTACTGGAACCCGGGCGTGCAGCACGCCACCACCCACAGCGGCGCCGAGCGCGCGCTGCTGCTGGCGCTGCCCGGCGCCGTGTTCTACGGCCAGAGCTACGACTACGCGAGCCTGTACAACTTCTGCCACGCCGAGCACGCGGGCTACAACGTCAACGAAGGCCTGGCGCTGTATCGCCAGCTGGGCGTCGTGATCCAGCACGAGAACATCCTCGAGTTCGGCGCCGGCAACGGCGACCTGTCGGCCTACATGGAAAAGCAGGGCAACCGCGTGACGGCGCTCGAGGTCTCCAAGGTCGCGTTCAACCGCATCCCCATCCGCAGCAAGATCAACGGCGACTGCATCACGCTGGCCGGGCTGACGCAGAAGTTCGACCGCTTCGTGTCGGTGGACGTGCTCGAGCACCTGACCGAGAACGACATCCGCGTCGTGCTGCGCGAGGCCGCGCGCCTGTCCGATTCGATCCTGGTGTCGGTGTCCACGCGCCTGAGCGGCCTGCTGGGCCCCAATGGCGAGAACCTGCACCTGACCGTGCGCTCGGTCGAATGGTGGCGCGACCTGTTCTCCGAGCACTTCGACGTGCAGCTGATCAACGGCCTGGACGTCGGTCAGGTGATGATCGCCGGGGACCGTCGCCCGGCCGGCGCGCAGCGCGCCGCCCAGGTGCCGCGCCCCGCCGACCGCTACGCGCTGCCCGCGGCCTACGTGTCGCGTGCCAAGCCCGTCTACTACGCCGACACGCCCGATGACGGCCTGACCTGGCAACCCGACGTCTACCCGACCGCCGCCGAGATCGCGCGCTCGCTCAAGTGCGACACGCTCGTGGACATCGGCTGCGGCCAGGCGCGCAAGCTGAGCGTGCTGCATCCGGAGTTCAAGCTGATCGGCATCGACTACGGCGGCAACATGGAACACTGCCGCACGCAGTTCCCGTTCGGCACCTTCCTGGAGGCCGACTTCGAGGACATCTCGATGCTGCCGCTGCCCGCGCGCGTGCTGCAGCGCTCGGTCGTCATCTGCTCGGACGTCATCGAGCACCTGGTCGACCCGCGCAGCCTGATGGACGCGTTCCGCGAGGTGCTCAAGCACGCGCCGGCGCTGGTCGTCTCCACGCCCGACCGCGAGCGCACCTGGGGCAAGGCCCACATGGGCCCGCCGCCCAACCCGGCGCACATCCGCGAGTGGACGCTGGCCGAGCTGAGCGCCCTGTTCGAGCGCGAAGGCTTCACGCTGGCCGCGGCCACGCACACGCGCAGCAACGACGGCAGCCCCGAACTGGCGACGATCATGCTGGTGCTGGTCAACCCCGAGCACGCGCAGATCCGCGGCAGCGCGTTCGCCACGCAGGCGACCGCCGAGCCGCAGGCCGCGATCGCGCCGGCGCAGGCCGCGCCGGTCGCTCCCGCCGCGATCGACACGCCTGCCGTGATGGCGATCTCCGCCGACGCGGGCACCGCCACCGCCACCGCCGACATCGTCGTCGAGGGCCTGGAGGAGACGACCGCCGCTGCCGGCGAGCAGGCCATGGCCAACCCGACCTGGCGCGCCCGCCTGAGCCGCGCCCGCGACGACCGCGAGATGCTGCGCGTCCTGGCCCAGATGAGCCTGGACCTCGGCCACCCCGACCGCGCGATGGACCTGTACGGCGCGCTGCTGTCGACCGACGGCAGCGACCACGACGCCCTCGAAGGCGTGGTGATCTCGCAGATCCGCTGCGGCCAGCACGCGGATGCGGCGCGGCTGCTGGAGTCGGTGCGCGCGAACTGAAGCGCGCGGGCGCGGCCCGCGTGGATGAACGTTGAGGCGCGGCGTCGCGAGACGCCGGGCCTTTTCACGGGCCTGTGTGATCGAGCTGGCGATGCCTGACACCGATCCCCCGCTACGCCACTCGCCCGGTCAATCGGTCGACGAACGCTTCATCCCCCAGGTAGAGCCCGTCTCGCAGCGACTGGCTCCACAACCTGAGGTCCCGCCCTTCCTCCACCCACTGCGCGTACCGTTGCCGCGCTGCAGCGACCTGCGTGGCCTCGCGCGGCACGTTTCCCATCAGCATGCCGTGCAGTTCAGCGGAGGCCAGCCACGGCGGAGGCGCCACTCGCCCGACATGCGCCCGATAGCTCGACCACCGCCACTGGCCGGCCATGTCGACCATGGCGGCGCGCACCGGATTGAGGTCGACGTAGCGGCAGACCTCCAGGAGATAGGCATTGCGGTCGACATGCAAGGCCTTGAACCTGCTCTCGAAGAGGTGTCCGATCCGCCCGTGGCGGCGGTTGAACGTGAGGCTGTAGAGGCTGTTGATGCGCTGCATCAGCACGGAGAGGTTGGCCTGATGCGTCTGCAGGACGAAGTGGAAGTGGTTGTCCATCAGGCAGAAGGCGAAGGCCTGGGCGCGGCAGGTTCGCAGGATCCTGGCGACGATCGCCAGCAGCGACATCCGATCGTCGTCGTCGACGAAGATGGTGCCTAGCTGGACGCTGCGCACGGTGACGTGGTACACGGCGCCTTCGAACTCGAGCCTGGGCGGTCTGGGCATGACGACAGGCTAACGGGACCGGCGCCGGGTGCCCGGCGCGCAATGGCGCGTTTCAAGCGTGTTTGGGCGCGGGGGGAGACGGTCTCCGGGGATCGGTGTCAGCCATCGCCTCGATCGCGGCTTGCCCCATGGCTTGCGCTGGACGTCGCGGCGCGATCGAGGATATGCCAGACACCTCCGACCGCGGCATCGCGGTGGATGCAGCGCCTTCGGGCCGTCAGGCCACGGCGCCCTCGGGCGCCACCACGCCCTTCCGTACCGGCGCCACGAAGCGCTCCGTAGCATCGAACGTGATGCCCCACTCGGCGTGGCGGATCGTCGTGAGCTGCACACCCTGGCGGCGCATGAAATCGCCGATGGCCTTGTCCTCGTAGTACTCGTCGCCGATCTCGGCCGGGTAGTGGGCGTATTCGCTGGCGACCAGGGCCGCGGCCTTGGGGCCGAGCAGGTAGCAGGCGCCGCCGGCCCAGGCGCCGTGGTGACGGCGCGAGTACGGGCCCATCGGCCTGGACGTCTTGCCGAAGTGCCAGAAGCGGCACAGGTGCGGGTTGACGGCCAGCATGCCGACGTAGTCGTGGGCGCGCGACAGCTGCAGGAAGCGTTCGGGCGTGAAGTTCGCGGTGAGCTGGCAGTCGTCGTCGATCTTGACGACCGCGATCGCGCCGAAGCGCTGCACGAGCGCGTTGACGCCCGCGGCCACCTTCAGCGGCAGCGTCTCGTAGTTGTCCTGGACGGGCAGCGCGCAGGTGTCGCCGTCCCAGCGCGGCACGCGCAGCGCGGGGTCGCCGATCACGATGCAGGCGGTGGCGCCGCGGGCGCGCAGGTCGGCCTGCACGCGCTGCGCCTGCGCGAAGTACTTGCGGCAGCTGGTCACCATGAAGACGACCCGGCCCTCGGCCGGCAGCGGCTCGCTGGGGCGCATCAGCGCGGCGTAGATGGCCTCGGCGCTCGGATGCAGCGGCGACATCAGCAGCACCTCGCGCATCAGTTGCTCGATGTGCTCGGGCGCCAGGTCGCGACCGTGCACGCCGATCCAGTCCAGCCACGCGGTGGCGGCGTCGTGGCTGAAGACGCGCTGGTCCAGCGTGAGCATCGCGAGCGCGAGGCGCTCCTCGAGCGTGTGCGGGGCCATGAAGGCTTGCGCGGAGAGCGCGCGCAACGGGCTGAGGGGATGCATGTCGATCTCGGAGTCGTTCAGGCGGCCAGCAGTTCCATGTCCTGCATCGGGTGCAGCACGCGCTTGGGCACGGGCGTGGCCGCGGGACGCGCGCCGTCGCCCATACCGCACAGCGCGGCGCGCACGGCCAGCGCGCGCGGCTGGCGGGCCATGCTGGCGCGTTGCAGCACGACGGCGCCGGCGCGAAGCTCGGGGAAGGCCGACAGCGCGCGGTAGCCCAGCGTCTCGACCATGTGCGGCTCCCAGCCGGCGGCGTACCAGGCGGCGAGCGCGGTGTCGAGCTCGGCCGGCGTCGCGGCGCGCGGCGCCCACCAGACGACGCGGCGCGTCGGCGGCGCGGCGGCGTCGCGGGCGAGTTCGGCGAACTGCGGCGCGGGCACGTCGGCGACCAGCAGCAGGTCGGCGGCGCCCGTGTCGGCGCGCTGCCAGCCGGGGTTGGCCAGCACGAGTTCCTCGACCCAGCGCGCGCCCTCGGCGCCGGCGCCGCGCAGGCGCACGGCCTCGGACTGGCGCAGCACCTCCAGCAGGCCGGCGATGTCGCGGCGCGGCGCGGCCGTCTCGTTGGTCTCGGGCTTCCAGGTGCCGTCGCCGTTGAGGATGTAGGACTCCATGTTCATCGCGACCTTGGCCAGCAGGTTGGTGCGGGCCAGCGTCAGGTAGCGCAGCGCGCCGTAGCGCGACGGCACCGGGTCGCGCACCGCGTCGTCGCGGCGATTGCGGCCGGCGCGCTCGGGCTGCGCGTAGTTCAGCGCGACCTCGGTCAGCGTGTCGGCGTCCAGGCCCTGGCCGTAGACGGCGCGCTCGTAGAGCAGCTGCCACTGGAAACCGGCGGTGGGCACCTCGGCGTGGCGGTTCTTGACGAGGTAGGCCTGCCAGCCGTTGATCACCTTGGCCGACAGCTGCTCGACGCTGCGCACCGGCAGGTGGACGATGCTCACGCCGTCCATCACGTGCAGCGGCGGGCGCGTGCCGTCGGTGAAGTGGACGTTGTGGTTGCCCTGGTCGATCACCAGGCGCGCGTCGTCGCGCGGGTTGCGCCGCACGACGGCCTTGAACACCTGCGGCTCCTCGCGCTTGCGACGGTCGGGCATCGCGCCCAGCGGGTCGGCCAGCACGCGCGCCGGGTCGACCTGGGCCTCGGGCAGGTGCGTGCGCCACGGCAGCAGCACGACCTCGCCGGCGGGCACCGTCGCGAACGCGGCGTCGAGCTTGGCGCGCGACGGGGCGTGGATGAACTCGTCGGCGTCCAGGAACCACACGAGTTCCGGATTGAACACGGGCACCACCTTGCGGTAGACGTGCGTGACCTTCTCGGACTGGTAGTAGCCGAAGATCGGGTCGTCGAACACCACCACGGGCAGGCCTTCGCGCTGCAGCGACGTGAGGATCTCGCGCGTGCCGTCGGTCGAGCCGTTGTCGATGACGACCATCAGGTCCATCAGTTCGAGGTTGTGGCGGACGAAGGCCTCGACGATGTCGGCTTCGTTCTTGATCATCGCGATGGCGAGGGTGTTCATGTCGTGTCTCCCGGTCAGATCAGCGCGATGGCGTCGTCGGCGGCGAACTGGTCGTCGTCCTCCAGGCCACCGAAGTCGGCGCGCATCATGCGGGCGTTGGTGCGTTCGCGCGGGGTGGTCGCGACCTTGCGCAGCGCCACGCGCATGAAGGCCGCGGCCTCCTTGGCGCACGGCTTGGCGGCGGCGTCCAGCCACTGCTGCTTGACGATCTCGAAGCGGTGCTCGAACCAGCCCAGGTACCAGAACCAGTCGGTGTAGTACAGCCACGAGTTCTCGTTGAGCGCGCGCAGGTGCGTCGGATCCTGCCAGGCGGCCAGCGACTTCTCGTAGGGCACCTCGATGGAGAACGCGCCTCCCGTCTTGAGCAGCTTGAGCGCGTTGGTCATCAGCATCGGCAGGTCGGGCACGTGCTCGAGCACGTTGTTGGCGTAGATCAGCTCCAGCGCGCCTTCCTCGAGCAGCACCTGGCCGCCCAGCTGCGTCGGCGCCGCGTAGGGCAGCTCCAGCGGCTGGCCCAGGTCCAGCACCAGGTCGGGTTCGGCGCGGTCCAGGACGTCGATGTTCAGCCAGGTCGGCTTGTAGTCGCGGCCCGAGCCGAGGTTGATCGCGCGCGGGCGCCACGGGCCCGGCGCGCGCACGCGCGCGACGCCCTGGCGGAAGCCGTCGGCGAACGCGAGCAGGTCGGCGAACTGTTCCATCGGGTCGTGCACCGCGTCGCCCGCGCGGAAGGCGGCCAGGCGCTTGCGGGCCTCCTGGTAGTACGCGGGCGTCTTGAAGTGCAGGCGGAACCACTCCTCGACCTGCGCCGGCAGCCACAGCACGGCGTCGCGGAACGCGGGCGCCGGGTCAGTGGTGGGCGTGTACTCGGAGATCACCGGCGTGCCCAGCGACAGGCAATGGAACGCGCGCGCCTGCTCGAAGCGGTTGCTCTCGTAGTAGTGGCAGTTGAGCACCGCCTTGGCCTGGCGGATGTACTCGTCGCGCTCGGGGCCGTACACCGGGCCGTCGAACATGGCCACGTTGAAGCCGGCGGACTCCACGCGGGCGATGAACTCGTTGCGGCGCGGATTGGTGCTGCCGAAGAACAGCAGGTCGATCGGGCGCTCCTCCAGCGGCAGCGCGGGCTTGTCGAGGTAGGCGGCGTAGCCGAACGACACGATGGGCACGTCGGCCGGATCCTGCGCGTAGGCGCCGACGTTGGCGCCGTCGTAGTCCACCACCGCGGAGCGGCGCAGCAGCGCCAGGTAGTCGGGGGGGACGGACGCGCCGCCCTGGCCGAGCTGCTCCAGGTTGACGAAGATGCAGGCGTGGCGGTCCTGCCAGTCGGCGGGAAATCCCAGGTGCGCGCCGAACACGAAGTTGACGGCGTCCTCGCGCAGCCGGTTCTTGGCCATGGTCACGGTCGCGCCCTGGCGGCGGAACATGTGGCGGAAGTAGCGCGCCTGGTCCAGGAAGCCGAGCGAGTGCACGTAGCCGGTCGGCTGGATGATCGCCAGGTGGATCGCGGGGGCATTCTTCATGGGGCCGGGCTCCGGAATTGTTCGTGGACCGAAGGGACGGTCGTGAACCGATTCTGGAGAACGGGCGCGGCGGCCAAGCTCCGAAAAGCACGGGCGGGCCCCGGCAATTCGCGCCAGGACTTGAGGGCTGACGCAGAAAAGCCGCAGTCATTCCGCGCGCAGTCGCGAAAATCCACCCCGGTCACGAGGCCGCAAGGCAGGGGTGGATCCTGCGACTTCGCGCAGGATGACACGCCCTCGTCAATGCGACTGCTTGAGCTTCATCGCCTTGAGCACCTGCCCCGTGCCTTCGTACAGCACGACCAGGTTGCGGGCGGCCAGCGTGGAGCCGCGGCCGGCGACGGAGCCCTCGAGGTCGGGGCGTTCGCCGATCTCCAGGCAGCGCAGCCAGGCCGACTCGATCATCGGCAGCAGCTCGCCGGCGCGGACCGGCTCTTCCGTCGCCCAGTCCAGCAGCAGGTCGCCGAGCGCGAAGAAGAAGTCGGGCGAGTGCTGCCAGTGCGGCATCGCGGCCTCGGCCAGCAGCACGGCGTCGGCGTGGCGCTTGCACTGCTTGAGCGCGTGCAGTTCGCGCACCAGGCGGTCGTGGTGCCAGCCCGGCGTGGTGCCGGCCAGCGTGACGGTCGCGCCGCTGGCGGCCTCGCAGGCGCGCGAGCGGTCGAAGTGCAGCGCGGCGTCGGCCCAGCGTTCGTAGACGTCGTGGTCCTTGCCGATCTGGTAGTGCAGGTAGGCGTCGTCGGGCGCCTGCGCGAGCGCGCGCGCGAGCAGGTCGGCGTTGCGGCCGGCCTTGGCCTTGAGCGCCTCGGCGCGATAGCCGTCGTGCGCGAGCACGGTGGGCAGGCGCCGCACCGGCCACCGGTGCACGGGTTGTTCGTGGACGTGGCCCTCGTAGGGCACGCCGCGCGGCAGCACGCGCGGCAGCCAGCTGGGCGCCACGGAGGTGCCGATGGGCGTGTCGAACTGGCTGTCGACCCGCAGCGTGCCGACGAAATCGGGCCGGGTGTGGCGCAGCGCCAGCAGCTCGATGCCGGACTCGGCGATCCATTCGTCGGCGTCGACGACGACGTTCCAGTCGGCGTCGGCCAGCTCGAGCGCGGCGTTGCGCGCGGCGGCGAAGTCGTCGCACCACTTGAAATGGCCCACGCGCGCGCCCGCGGAACGCGCGAGCGCGACGGTGGCGTCGGTGGAGCCGGTGTCGAGCACGACCAGCTCGTCGACGCAGCTGGCGGCGCTGGCGAGCGCGCGCACGATGCGCGCCGCCTCGTTGCGCGCGATCATGACGAGGGCGACCTTGTACGTCGTCATCGGGAAACCTCCGCCCTGCGGGCTGCGGCGCGAGCGCCCTTCGGAGCGGCCGGGCGGGCGCTCATTTGGGAAACCTCCGCCCTGCGGGCTGCGGCGCGAGCGCCCTTCGGAGCGGCCGGGCGGGCGCTCAT
>Ga0207427_101138_pt1 | contig 10535 bp, 8 predicted proteins | sample AraplaCL_Cvi_mMS_FD_184268 | JGI IMG/M metagenome (GOLD analysis project Ga0207427, IMG submission 184268) | Arabidopsis root microbial communities from the University of North Carolina, USA - plate scrape CL_Cvi_mMS (SPAdes) (version 2) | ecosystem: Host-associated > Plants > Roots > Endosphere ... | reverse complement strand
TGCCGCCGCTGCCGCAACCCGCCAGCAGCAGGATGCCGATGCTGGACATGAAATTGCGGCGCGACATGCCGTCAATATGCCGCTCGGCGACCGATTCTTTGCTTGCCGCTGCCGGCGACAATTCACCGCTGGCGGCGATCACTGGATTTTTCATACGCTTGCCCTTCGACGATATATTTTCCAAGGGGGATCAAAGGCAGGATCCATGCCACATCCAGCTGCGGCAGGCCACAAGCGATCTGTGAATAAAAAACAAACGGCGCTTGCTGCAAATGGATGTTAGCGCTAACAATTTTCGTCAGTTTCCTGGCCCGCGAGGCAAATTTTGTCCAACCGAACAAGGCAGCGGGATCGCTGCGGCACGGCGCCGCAGAAAATCCCGCCGTTTTGGTTTAACCTGTAAAACATCGTGGCCGCATTATTCGACAGACGAATGCCAGGCAATCGGAGGATAACCATGAGCACACAGCAGCAGCTCCAGCCGGCAAGCGAACTGGCCAAAAAAAATGGCGTTCGTTTTCCCAACGAGAGCGATGAATACCGACGTGCGCGCGACTTGCTTCTCGCGCAAGAAATCGAACTCCGGCGCCACATCGAGCGGGTCGCAGAACAGCGCCGCGCGCTACCGCCGGGCGGACTGGTCGCCAAGGACTACGGCTTCGTAGGCGAAGACGGTCCGGCCAGTTTCGCCAGCCTGTTTGGCGACAAGCAGACGCTCGCGATCTACAGCTACATGTACGGACCGAAGCGCGAGCGGCCTTGCCCGATGTGCACTTCGCTGCTCTCGGCCTGGGATGGCGAAGCGGCCGATGTCGGGCAGCGTATCGCATTGGTGATCGTCGCACGCTCGCCCATTGAACGCCTGCAGGCATTCAAGAAGGAACGCGGATGGCGCCGCCTCAAGCTGTATGCCGATGCCAGCGGCGACTACACACGCGACTATGTCAACGCAGACGATGCAGACGTCCCGGCCTTCAATGTCTTTACCCGGCGCGACGGCGCCATCCGCCATTTCTGGAGCAGCGAAATGGGCCCGGAGACGGCAGACCCCGGCCAGGATCCGCGCGGCGCTCCCGACCTGATGCCGCTCTGGACCATCCTCGACAGCACGCCCGAAGGACGCGGAACCGACTGGTATCCGAAGTTGGACTATCCGGGATAAACGATCACATCGGGCAGCGCCGGCTGGCGGCGGTAGTGCTTCTTGCCGGCGGACCTGGCCTGGAACGCGGGCAAACCGGGACGGAGACAATCGCTGACAAGCTTGATATCGAAGGCCCGTGACCTGGTCACCTTATTAATTTGCGAGACTTTGCCATGCGCCACTACAAACGGCTGTTGCTGGTTGTGCTTTTTCTGTTGCTGCTGCTCGCCTTGTTTCAATTTTCCGGCCTGCGGGAACATTTCAATCTGACATTCCTGCGCCAACAGATCGTTGACAACGAGGCCAGCGGTTTGCTGATCTTTGTCTTGCTGTTTTGCCTGGGCAACCTGATCCAGATACCCGGCTGGATATTTCTCGCCGCCGCGGTACTGGCTTTGGGCAAGACCTGGGGCGGCCTTGCAACCTATCTCGCCGCCGTCATTTCCTGCGTGTTTACTTTCCTGACAATCCGTTTCATCGGCGGCGATGCATTCCGGGAATTGAAAAACCGTCATGCGTTGAAGATACTGCGCGGCCTGGATGCGCATCCGGTTTCCAGCATTGCATTGCTAAGGATATTGTTCCAGACCGTTCCCGCGCTGAATTACGCGCTGGCCTTGTCCGGCGTGAAATTCCACAAGTACCTGGCCGGCACCATGCTCGGCTTGCCGTTGCCGATCATGGTGTATTGCATATTCTTTGACTATATCGGCCATGCGCTGCATGTGCATTGACGCGCACCTTGCCGCTTCCCTCAATGCGGAAGCGACAGATACAGCCGGCCCAGGCCGGTAAGCTGCCCGGGAGCGCCCAGCAAGCTTGTGAAATGGCTGTCGTTATTCCAGCGGCCGGTAAACCATGCATAGCGGAATACGTCGGCGCGCGCCTCGCAGGTCGCCACCATGTCGGTCATCTGCGCCTCCTGCTTGGCAAGCGTGTCGATCTGCGCGCCGTCGGCTTGCGCATGCCAGTTGGCGAATTCGGTGACCCAGAACGGTTTGCCATACTTGGCGAGCCGGTCGAGCTGCGCCGCCAGGCCGTAGTCGTACCAGTGGAAGGCCAGGTAGTCGATTTGCGGATCGCGGTTGCCGTTGGCGCTGCGATAGGCGGCATAGAAGGCATCCAGCCATACCACCGGATCGGCATAACCCGGCATGGTGCCCCAGCTTATCGCCGGCCCGACTATCTTGACCCCGGTGTGCGCGGCGATCGCTTCAAAGCCAGGCCACAGGCTTGCAGCCTGCTGCGGCGTGAGATTGGACTGGTCGGACTGGTTGGGTTCGTTCAGCACCAGCAGATACTTGATTTGCGGATTCTGCTTAAGCGATGCTTCGATGCTGGCCGCGTCGTAATTGCCGTTCCACAGCATCGGATAAAAATCCATCTGGTACTGCGCACGGTAATCGGCCGGCACCTGTGCGTTCGGCTGCGGGCTCCAGTTGTACCACCAGCTCACGCCGGGCGCGAGCGCAGCAAGGTCAAGCGGATTCGCCAGGTCGTAGGCGATGCCGCGTTTTGCGCTCTTGGCAGCAACCGTCCCGGCTGGCGGCGTGGTGCCGGCCGGAGCTGGGGGACTGGCTGGAGCCGGCGATGTCACCGGAGCTGGCGTGGTCGCCGCCGGTACGGTGGCGGAATTCGGCGATCCTGACGCCGCCGTGGAACCGCTGTCGCTTCCGCCTCCGCAGCCGCCCAAGGCCAGGCAGCCGGCAAGGACCAGGGACCACGCGGCGCAACGCCGGCGCGGCCGCGAGAGATGGGTGTAAAGGTAGGCCAGGTACATAAAGGAATTTTCTCAAGAATATTTCGGAATGCTGCGGATGAACCGCCTCCGCTGCGATGCGTAAAGCAATATGGCGGCTTCGCGTATCACATCGCAAATAACATGCCATCAAGCAACATTGTTCAATAGCCCATGCGAAAACAGCTGACAAATCTGCTTAAACGGCTTTATCTCGCGGCGCCAGGCGCCAATCTGAAGCTGCCCAGCTTTGTCGTTAAGTGACGAACAACGTCATCCGAAAAACATTCGGCCAACAAAAAACCCCGCATCGTTAAGCGATGCGGGGTTTTGATTATTTCTTGCAGCGAGGCGGATTTTAGAACGGAATATCGTCATCCATATCCGAGAAATTCGGCGCCGGGCGCGAAGCCGGCGCTTGGCGAGCTGGAGCCGCCGGGGCGCTGGTGTTTTGCTGGCGTGCCGGCGGCGCGCTGTTGTAGTCGCCGCTGTCCATAGGCGCGCTGCCGCCCGCACCCTGGCGGCTGCCCAGCATCTGCATGGTGTCGGCGATGATTTCGGTGGTGTAGCGCTCGGCGCCGTCCTTGTCCTGCCACTTGCGCGTCTGCAGGCGGCCTTCAACGTAGATCTGCGAACCTTTTTTCAGGTACTGGCCGGCGATCTCCGCCAGCTTGCGATAGAAGGTGATGCGGTGCCACTCGGTTAATTCTTTTTTCTCGCCGCTATTCTTGTCTTTCCAGCTTTCCGTGGTGGCAACGGCAATGTTGGTGACCGCTTCGCCGTTCGGCATGTAGCGTGTTTCCGGGTCGCGGCCGAGATTGCCGACGATGATGACTTTGTTGACCGATGCCATGTGATGCTCTCCTAAATACGAATATCTTGAAAAAATGCCTTGGAAATCATGCTGCTGCGGTGGCGGCCGTCCGGCCACGGCGCGGCAGATTTTTCATGCTGGATGCGATTATAAGCCAGCCAAGGGTCGCCGCCCCTCCTAAAATGAAAACCGCGGGGGCGCCGGCATGCTGTTTAAGCAATCCGCCTAGGGCGCCGCCGCAGAACAAACCCAGGGCCTGCATGGTGTTGTACACGCCCAGCGCGGCGCCCTTGGCGGCCGGCGGCGCAATGCGCGACACCAGCGAGGGCTGGCTGGCCTCCAGCACGTTGAACGCGATGAAGAACCCCAGCAGCAGCACGACCAGCCATTGCCAGTGGATAGTTGCCATCGAGAATGTCAGGAGCAAGCCGAGTTGCACGGCAAACAACAAAGCCACGGCAGCCACCATCACTTGCTTCATCTTGCCCTGCTTCTCGCCGGCAAATACCGGCGGCAGCATCAGCACGAAGGAAGCCAGCACCACCGGCAGGTAGATTTTCCAGTGCGACTCCAGCGGCAGGCCGGCATATTTGACCAGCGCCGCCGGCATCACCACGAACATCGCCATTTGCGTCATGTGCAAGGCGAATACCCCGTAATTGAGCCGCATCAGCTCGCCATTGCGCAGGATCTCCGACCAGGCCACGCGCCGAGCCTTGACCAGCGGCGCCGCAGGCACCACCCACACCACCACGGCAATCGCAGCCACCGACAGGACGCCGGTCATGGCGAAAATGCCGCCCATGCCGACCCACTCGTACAGTAGCGGCGAAATGATCAGCGACAGGGCGAAGGTAAGGCCGATGGAGCCGCCGACCATGGCCATGGCCTTGGTACGGTGTTCTTCCCTGGTGGAATCGGCGATGAAGGCGGTCACCGCCGCCGAAATGGCGCCCGCGCCCTGGATCGCGCGGCCGATGATGACCCAGTAGATATTGCCGGCAGCCGCGGCAATGAAGGAGCCAAGTGCGAACAGGATGAGGCCGATAACGATGATTTTCTTGCGGCCGTATTTGTCGGAAGCGACGCCGAACGGAATCTGCCCGAACGATTGCGCCAGGCCGTAGATCCCCATGGCGAGGCCGACCAGGGCGGCGCTGTCGCCGCCGGGCAGCGTTCTGGCGTGCACCGCGAACACCGGCAGGATCAGGAACAGGCCCAGCATGCGCAAGGCAAATATCGACGCCAGGGCGCCGCTGGCCTTGATTTCGGCACGGCTCATGGCGCTGTTCGGATCAGCATCGGAAGGGAGAGACGGACTATTCATATCGGGATATCGGGCATTACCGGACGGCGGCGCCGAAGCGGCGCGGACGAGGATCGAAACCCGTTATGGTATCAGGAATGGCGGGCCGTAACGCGCCTGGGCAATGGATCCGGGCAAGATCTGTCCGGTAACCAGGCCATATGCCCTGGCTGCCTGCGCCGGTTCACTGTTTACATACAGGCGCCCGGATTACCAGGCGCCTTGAACGCATGACGGCCTCCACAAAGCCGCGCCTCCTGGCCTCTGCTCGCCACCACCGCAACCATCATGGCGCTTGGGATTTTCTTGCCGTCCAGTGCGCGTGTCCGCACTGCGAATTTCAGCACCCGATGCCCCATGATTGCTGGCGACCGATGCACCGCGATAGCGGGCTATCGCAATGCTATTTTTGGAGAGATTATTCGCGAGTATTTTTTCCCGAATTTCGCGAGTTGGCGATGCTCAAAGGCGCCAATCAGATTCGGATATTTAAAGCCCTTGGTGATGTGACTGAACATGACGTGATATGCCTCGTCGACATTGTGAAGGTCAGCTATATCATTCTTTTCCACGGCATAAAGATAAGGGAATATCGAACGTAGAAAATCGAAAAAATCAGGGACCGTGATGCGTTGGAAGGCGTTCAGGCACCAATGATTAAGTTCCAAAGCCACAATAGGTTTTGAGCCAGCAATGGTTTGGCTCAGCCCCTCAATGACATCTTTCTCGAAACCTTCAACATCGATTTTAATGAAATCGACTTTATCGATGCCCTCTTGTTTCACATAGGAATCGCCACGCAAAATCTGAATGGATTCAACGTGAAGGCCCTGCGATACCTGGACTTTATTCAATACAAAACCTCCTGACCGGTTTTGTGGAGAGAACCCCAATTCGTAGACGCCCCCAGTCTTTCCCAGTCCAGAATTCACGGGGATCACATTGCGCATTCTTGCAGCAACAATATTTTTTTGAAGGAATTGAAATGTTGTTGGAGAAGGTTCGAAACTAAAGACTTTTTCTGCTTTATCGCCAAACAGAATGGATGTACATCCGATATTTGCACCAATATCGAAAACAGTATTGTTAGCTTCAATCAATGAATCAAATAGCCTCACCATGTCGGGCTCAAATACCCTGCCTATTCGATTTAAATAATTATCATCCGATGAGATGCTGTATTTTTTTTCGCCGATCCTGGTCATGACGTGACGCTCTTGACCAACTCCTGTCGTGCCAAACAGTTTTCGGCCATGCACGAGATTTGATGCAACGTTACGGACCGGGTTGGTCTCATCTGACGCAAGATATTTTAGGAATTTTTTCAATATGTTTCCGGTGATTTTGATTTTCCATACCGGGGATGCCGATTCGATTTCCGCCACCTCCACCATTACAAACCGCTCCAAACCACGCCAAGCCTCGCAAACACTAGAGGTTAAAAAATCTAGCTGGTCTAGCGAGGTCTGAGATGGCCTCCTGTTCCACTGCCTGCGGAACTGGCCCTATTTAGCTGATCCAGCCGCCACTGACGTGCAAAGGCGACGGCGAACCAGGCGCGAGAGCGATCTGGAAGGGGCTGACCAAGATGCGACTCGTCGCTGAACCATTACGGGAAATGAACTCGGCCTTTAACTGAAGCCGAGTTATGCATAAGAATATGGGATAAAACGGGATTTTATTTTTCGACCAAAATTAATGGCAGGCTTTTCAAGCATAAAGTAACAGCATGATGATGATCCAATCACACATGAAATATAAATTGCAAAAACAGAAATATCAAATTCATCAGCCATATTGATATGACTAGAGAATATTTCGAGGAAAAATGGGTGAATCAAATAGACCGAATAGCTAATCATCCCCAAGTAAACAAATATTTTGGCTCTCACTTTAAATTTTGTTGTTATCAAAAAACAAAATATGATGCCGACTGCATAGCTAACAATATAAGATAATGCATTCTCATTGTGTCCAAAATTTTTATCATAAGCTAAAAAACAAATAGGAATTAGACATATGAAGAACATAATGATCCAAATAAATGAAAATTTCTTAATTTCAATATCAGCTATGTTCAGACTAATCTCACGCCACAAACTGCCAAAGAACATTAACGACATGCATAATGGAATTGCGACTGGAACCTTCATATTGAGATAAAACCGCATTATGGCGAATAATACGGCCACCCAGAGCATCGCTATTGAAATGAAGAATCGAATTTTTTTACTTTCGAGCAGCTTAAAAACAAAAAGTCCTGTACATGCAAGGTAAAAAAACATTTCAATGATTAACGTCCAATAGACACCGAGTAAATCAGGCACCTTGAACAAGGATTGAAACATAGTCATATTAGAAATTATTATTCCGAAATCAACTTGAGAACCATGAATCATGATTGCCGTAATGATTGCAAGTGCAATAGAAAGCCAATACGCAGGATACAATCTAAAAAACCGTGAAATCCAGAAATTCAATACGGGCCGCTCTCCAGACTTCAAGCTGAACGGAATGACCATGCCACTCAATATAAAAAAAGCCACCACTCCAACCTGCCCCAAATTCAAGTATCTCCAAAACCCGATGAAATGAAGAGGCGTTCGCTCAACGAAATGTGAAGTTGCAACCATAACTGCAGCAATCCCTCTAAGTGAGTCAAGGTAATGAAGGCGATTTTGAAGCATTGGTTCTGTTCATTCCAAAGAAAAATTGGCTAGGGCGTGCTGATATATTATTTTAGCCACTTGATAGGGACCACGAGAGCAAAGAAGGATACTGCCGGAATTTATGAGCGCTCCATATTCGATTTGTAATGCGGCCAGATCCCGGCTTCCATCTTCATCTTTAGCTTTCCATTTTTTTCTCGCCATATTTTGACTGTTCAAGTTCTTCTGCTAGTGTATGAAGTTCCATCATGATCTAGATAAATGGCAAAAACCGTCTTATGACCTATCTGATCACCATACCTCGGACGCGGTTTCGATTCCCGCCACCGACAATACAAACCACACCAGACCACCGCCGACCTCGTAAATACCAGAGGTTAAAAAATCTGCGAGGTCTGGCGATGGTTCAAATGGTCTCCGTTTTCGCACATGTTTAAATCTCAGTCAGCAACGACAAATATTGAAGCTCACGGAATTCATTATTCAATGATTCCCGACTTACGCAAATTTTTTGGTAGAAAAATCAGCAGCGACATTGTGAACACCGAGAAAGATGGGAAACCACATAAATAATGGCTGTATCGCTCTGAATCTGTATCATTAATCGCTACTTGTTACCGATGGAATACGTGTCCAATTTTTGGATGAATTCCACTATCGACATAATAAAATCTTGATCTCACAATGCGCAGCTAGATGGCTAGAATCGCGCGAACATGTTCTGCCAAACCTACTAGATCAGCGTATGCATTAAGCGAGAGTTCTGGATAATATCGCGCTATATAGTGGTCCACATTGTGGGCCCCTTTGCTAATCGATTCTATTTTTAAATCATCAACAAACGTTGGCGTGACTACCCAATTTATTCCAGGCAGTGTCAGTCTCTTATGCCCAATAAAACTCCACTTAACTTTGCCCTCATAACTTTCAATCGCTGATTTCAGTTTTTCCAGAAAATATTTATCTTCAAATTGAAATCTTACTGTCGTATATGGTGGCAGTTGTGAATGGTCCTCGCGCAAGAGAGTCCCATTTTTCATCTTCACTTCAACGGTCCGTTGCCTGTATTTTCGCCATTCGATCTCAGCGAATTCTTGAATCACTAAGAAGAGTTCATCCCCATTGGCCAAACTATGGTTATTCATTTACCGCCACCTCTCACTACTGAAATGGAAATTCCACCAGGATTTGTATTTGTTATTGACTGCAACCAATCACCTTTTGATATCGGCGTCGAGGACACTCGTGGATCGTATACATATCTGCCATCTGTATATACTTGATGATAGGACTGTCCAGCTTCAAGAGTTCCATTTTCAAATACGTTCAATTGATTGGGTGTATTCGGCTTCACTTCAATAACTTGCCCTTTCCCGCCAGAAGCATTGTACAAATATCCTGCAATGTCGGAGCAATCACCACAGCGAACATCCGCAACCATATTCTGCACTTGAGGCGTGCGCATTGTATTCACTACAGATTCATCTGGCGGAAAATTAGGATTCGGAGCACGTACCGGTCGATTCATACCAGGTAATGTCAACGAACTATCATTTGCCGGCGTTGTTGTCCCCTTTGTCGTATTGTTGTTACCCGAATTGGCGCTTTCACTGTCCTGTCCGCTAGAAAAAGTCAGATTAGTCCACTTACCACCAGACGTCCCAGTAACAATAGGAGGTGTCATTAGACACACCGGTGGGGCACACAAATAAAGAGGTAACGTTGCTGTCACCACCGCCCCCGCGCTGCCTGTCGGTCCATTAGAATCACCGGGGAAGTCCGGTGGAGTCTGTGGAATTGCGAATGGACCGTGGCTTAACACTTGGGTGCCGAGATTGACAATGCCGTATCCCAAATCTATCGCTTGTCCACTGGCTAGAGTGGCAAGCCTGCCTATCGGTTGTCTGCTGACCGAATCCGCAACACGACTTGCGCCATCACCCACTGTAGCTAACGCACCGTAGGTAAACAATCCAGTGCTGGTGAGCGTGTCTAGTTCGTTGACATAGCCTTGCCCCCTCTGCTGCGACGCCACCGCATCTGCCTTGGCAGGATTATTATCCGACAAGCCGTCAGCACAACGGATTTTCGCGCAGGCCGCATCCACTAAGCGTTGCTGGTCCTCGGGACTTTTCCCTTGCAGCAGCTCACGCAGTTTGTCGACCTCCTTTTTGTCCAACTGCCGATTATTGGCATCTACATTCAACGCAGCAGCAGCGCCAGAACCTCCACCGACCGCGGCGCCAAGCGCAGTTGCAGCGATTTGCGCCAAGCCGCTACTCACCGAATCCGGCAACCCCATTCCCTTGATGGCATCGCTGATGGTCGTCATTGCTTCCGCTGAAGTCAGCGCGCCGGCGGCCCCACCAATACCGCCTCCCAGCAAACCGGCAGCCGTATGCATTGCAACACGATTACTTCCCTTGTCATCCCATGTCGCCGCCTCAGCCCGCAAGGACGCAGCCTGCTCTGGATCTGTCTTGTCGAGACTCTCGGCCTGGAGATTGAGCTTATCCCTTTGTTTATCCGCATAGTTACCAATCTGTAATGCAGCCTGCTGACCAAACGCCGCAACAATCTGCGCATTCGCCGTCACCTGGCTGTTAAGCTGCTGGCCGTTCCAGTCCTTGGAGATCGAACCTGCATTGGTGACACCGACATTATTGTTGACGGCGGCGACCGCTTGCGCTGCCGTCTGTCCGGTCAATGCCTGCTGCGCCTTGTCGTCGGTGACCATCACCGTGCCGACACTGACTCCGCCATAGCTGGTGCCCGAGCTGCTGCCGTCTTTACTACTCACGCCCAACGAACTACCCTGACCGCCCTGTTGGACCGTCAAGAGATTGGCTCCCTGGGCCGCCCTG
>Ga0207427_101137_pt1 | contig 10557 bp, 10 predicted proteins | sample AraplaCL_Cvi_mMS_FD_184268 | JGI IMG/M metagenome (GOLD analysis project Ga0207427, IMG submission 184268) | Arabidopsis root microbial communities from the University of North Carolina, USA - plate scrape CL_Cvi_mMS (SPAdes) (version 2) | ecosystem: Host-associated > Plants > Roots > Endosphere ... | reverse complement strand
GAGGATGTGCGCGCCGTCGGCGGCGACCAGCACGAGGCGGACATCGAGCTGCACGCTGCCGTCGGCACGCAGGGTCTGCCAGTCGCTGCCGCCGTCCATCACGCTGCCCGCCAGCCGCTCGCCGTCGAACGAACCGCCGGTGACCACGCCGATGCGGCGCGCCGCGCCCGGCGTGCCGATCACGGGCATCGGGCCGCGCACGTCCAGGCGCAGCGCCATCAGCGCACGCATGCGCAGCTCGCGCAGGCCGGGCGGCAGGGAGTCGGTGATGGGCGTGGGCATGGCGCGTGGCTCCTGCGGTGGCGATGCCGCACGATAAGGCGGTCGGCGCGAACGCATCGGGCCGTCATGGAAAGGGCCTGCGTCGCGCAGGCCTGTCGGGGTGCGTGCCGGGCCCGGATGGACCAGTCGATGCCGATGCCGCCCTGGTGGCGATGCGCCGTGGCGACACGCGCGCGCCGCGTCAGCCTTCCTCGGCCTCGATGCTCAGGGCCACGCGGCGCGCCTGCCTGGCCTGCGTCTTGACGACGATGCGCAGCGCCTGGCCGATCTCCAGCGTGCGGCGGAAGTGGTAGTCCATCGAATCGGTGTGGCCGGGGTTCTCGGTGGGCGCCTGGCGCGTCCATTCCAGGTCGCCGTCGACGTCCACGCGCATGCCGTGGGTCGCGCCGTCGGCCAGGCGCGCGACGACCAGGCGGCAATCGATCTCGAAGCGGCGGGTGCGGTACGAGTCGGCGGGGATCACGAGCGTGGCGACGTCGGCGTCGCCGGCGTCGATGCGCCAGCGCTCGGGCCTGGCGTCGCTGGCAGGTGGGGCAGGGGGCACTTTCTTCATGGGCCCGCATCATGGCGCAAGCCGGACGACCCTGGCCGTTACAGGCGTGACGTGGCGACCCGGTAAACTTCGCCGCTTTGCGCGTTCCGGCGCCCCCCTCCCCGCCGACTCGACAGTGACTCCGTTTGCGTTCGAACTGAAGGACACCAGCCTGCCGCTGGTCACCGTGGTGCTGCACCAGGCCGACGTGGCCCTCCTCGCCGAGGAACTGCAGCGCAAGCTGGGCGACACGCCCAATTTCTTCGACGACGATCCGGTCGTCATCGACCTCGCGCCGCTGCGCGACGAGGAAGCCCCGCTCGCGTTCGCCGACATCACGGCCGCGTTGCGAAAGCACCGCATGCGCCCCGCATTGGTGACCGGCGGCAACGCACGGCAGATGGCCGACGCGCTCGAGGCCGGCCTGCCCGCCGCGCCCGAGCCCGCGCCGGCCCCCAAGCCGCGCACCGTCGAGGTGGAGCGCGAGGTGATCCGCGAGGTCGTGCGCGAGGTGCCGGTGATGGTGCCGACGCTGGTCGTCGACAAGCCGCTGCGCTCCGGCCAGCAGGCCTACGCCAAGGGCGGCGACCTGGTGGTGCACGCGGCCGTCAACGCGGGCGCCGAAGTGCTGGCCGACGGCAACGTCACCGTCTTGGGCCCGCTGCGCGGCAAGGTGGTCGCCGGATCCCGCGGCAACACCGAGGCGCGCATCTTCACCACCTGCCTCGAACCCGAACTGATCGCCATCGCCGGCGTCTACCGCACCACGGAGACGCCGCTGCCCAAGGACGTCGCCGGCAAGCCCGCCCAGGTGCGGCTGGTCGACGGCGTGCTCGTGATGACCCCTCTGAAGCTTTAACTGCAGGACTGAAATTCCATGGCAAAAATCGTCGTCGTCACCTCCGGCAAGGGCGGGGTCGGCAAGACCACCACCAGCGCCAGCTTCTCGTCGGGCCTGGCGCTGCGCGGACACAAGACCGCGGTCATCGACTTCGACGTCGGCCTGCGCAACCTCGACCTGATCATGGGCTGCGAGCGCCGCGTGGTCTACGACCTGATCAACGTGATCAACAACGAGGCCAACCTGCACCAGACGCTGATCAAGGACAAGCAGTGCGAGAACCTGTTCGTGCTGCCGGCCTCGCAGACGCGCGACAAGGAAGCGCTGACCAGGGACGGCGTCGAGCGCGTGCTCAAGGAGCTGGCCGAGATGGGCTTCGAGTACATCGTGTGCGACTCGCCGGCCGGCATCGAGACCGGCGCGCTGCTGGCGATGCACTTCGCCGACGAGGCGCTGGTGGTGACCAACCCCGAGGTGTCCTCCGTGCGCGACTCCGACCGCATCATCGGCATGCTGGGCAGCAAGACCAGGCGGGCGATCGAGGGCGCCGAGCCGATCAAGGAGCACCTGGTCATCACGCGCTACAACCCGGCGCGCGTCGAGGACGGCCAGATGCTGTCGGTGTCGGACATCCAGGAGATCCTGCGCATCCCGCTGATGGGCGTGATCCCGGAATCGGAGAGCGTGCTGCAGGCGTCCAACCAGGGCACGCCGGCGATCCACCTGAAGGACTCGGACGTGTCCGAGGCCTACCAGGACCTGGTCGCGCGCTTCCTCGGCGAGGACAAGCCAATGCGCTTCGTCGACCACGTCAAGCCCGGATTCTTCAAGCGGATCTTCGGAGGCAAGCAGTAATGTCCCTGTTCTCCTTCCTGCTCGGCGAAAAGAAGAAGACGGCCACGGTCGCCAAGGAACGCCTGCAGATCATCCTCGCGCACGAACGCGGCGGCCGCTCGAAGGCGGACTACCTGCCGGCGCTGCAGCGCGAGCTGATCGCGGTGATCTCCAAGTACGTGTCGGTGAATCCCGAGGACATCAAGGTCCACCTCGAGCGCCAGGACGACCTGGAAGTGCTCGAGGTCAAGATCGAGCTGCCCGACACCGGGCGCTGACGCGGCGTTCTGCTAGCCTGAACCGGCGGGCGCGGGCCCCGGTCGGGGTACGCGCGTTGCTGGAGTGCAGCGCATGAGCGAACAAGGGATTCCGCGGAACACGGCGGCGGCGCGGCACCGGTCGGGTGCCGTTGCGGCGGTCGTGATGGCGCCGGTCAAGGCGAAGGCGCCGTCGTGGAGCGGCGAAGCGGCGCGCGCGATGGATGGCCAGGCGCTGCTGCGCCGCATGGTCGGCGCGTGCCTCGCGCAAGTCGAGCCGAACGCGGCGGCGATCGTGCAGGGCAGCCGGGATCCGGAGCACGTCCACCAGTTGCGCGTCGGCCTGCGTCGCCTGCGCGCCGCGGCGCGGGGGATGGCGCCCTTCGCGGCCGCGTTGCCGCCCGGCTGGGAGCCGGCGGTGATGCCCGTGTTCGAGGCGTTGGGGCGGTCGCGCGACCGTTTCGTGCGCGCCACGATGCTGGCGCCCAAGCTGCGCGCGGCGGGCGCGGCGTTCGTCGACCCGGCGCCCGACTCCGAGGCGCAGGCTCGCGCGCTCGCGTCGCGCGTGGGCGGCGCCCGATTCGCGGACGTCGTCCGGCGGCTGCGTGCGTTCGCGGATGCGCGGCCCGTGGACGTTGGCGACGGCACCGGCCTGGCCCGCCTGGTCGAGCGCCTGCGCACGCTGAGCCGCCAGGTGACGCGCCAGGCGCGGCACTTCGACGACCTGCCTTTCGAGGCGCAGCATGGCGTCCGCAAGCGCCTGAAGCGCCTGCGCTACCTGGCCGAATTCGCCGCGCCCGCGTTCGCGCCCGCGGACGTGCGGCGCTGGCTGCGCTGCGTGTCGCGCGCGCAGGACGCGCTGGGCAAGCACGTCGACCGGGCGCTCGCGGAGCGGCATTTCGCGGCGCTCGCCGTTCGCCGGCCCGATGTATGGTTCGCGGTGGGATGGCTGCGCGCGAAGTCGCGGCGCTCGGGGCGCGCGGCGCGCAAGGCGCTGCTGCGATTGCGCGAGGTCGACGGGTTCTGGTGACCCGCTGCTGGTCCGGCCGGGGTGGATCCTGCGACTCGCCCAGGATGAGGGCAAGGCTACGCCGCGCGCGGGTCGAAGCGCGCGTCGCGGCGGGCCGTGAGATCACGCACCTCGTCCAGCCGCTGCGCGGCCTGCGCCGCGCGGATGGCCAGCGTGTAGGCGCGGCGTGTCTCGCGGGCCAGCAGGTTGATGCGGGCCCAGTACAGCGCGCGTTCCGTGTCGGCGCCGGCGTCGAGGTAGAACTCGACGGCGTGGTCGGCGAAGGCGAGCGGGTGGCGCTCGAGCAGCTCCTCGAAGCGGGCGCGTGCCTGCGCGATCTCGCGGTCGCCCCGGGTCGCGTCGCCGGTGCGCCGGTGCAGCGTGCCGAGCAGCGCGAGGCTTTCCGGATCGCGCGAGAGCGCCACGACGCGCTCCAGGTGCGCGAGCGCCGCGGCGGTGTCGCCGTGCGCGGCCTCCAGTTCGGCCAGGTGCAGGTTCGCGGGCACGTACGACGGCACGGCGCGCAGGGCCTGGGCGTACATGGCCGCGCCGCGCTGCGGGTCGCCCGCCTGCTCGGACCACATCAGGCCGCGCGCGAACCAGACCGCGGCGGCGGGGAAGGGCGACGTGGTGTCGAGGTCGCGCAGCGCCGCGTCGTAGAGCGCATCCGCCTGCTCGATGTGGCCCACGGCCGCCTCCGCCAACGCCAGGGCGCAATGCGAGCCGAAGCCCGGGCGCCGCTCGGCCTGCGCGCGCAGGTCGGGCAGGACGTCCTGCGCCTGGCCCAATGCCACCTGCAGCGACGCCCGCTGGGCGCGCACGGCCTGCGCGGGCGCTCCCGCGCGCCCGGCCGCGTCCAGGTCGAGCCCCGCCTCGTAGAAGCGATGGGCCGCCGCGCGGGCGTGCGCGCGACGCAGCAATTGCGCGGCGCCCTGGTCGTGCGGCTCGGTGAGCGCGGCCACCTGGTCCAGCGTCTCGTGGTCGGCCAGGAACTGGCCGCGCAACAGCAGCAGGTCGACCGCGCCGGGCTCGCCCGCGGCCTGCTCGATGAGGCCGTCGAGGTTGGCGAGCGCGATGTCGCCCTGCGTGCGGGCCGGTTCGTCGGCGGCTGCCGCGGTGGCGCAGGCCCAGAGCAGGGCCGCGATGAAGGGGAGGAGCTTGTTCATGGGGCCGCCAGGAAAGGGAAGTCGACGTTGGAATGCACGCGGTCGTCGTGGTCGACGCCGTCGTCCGAGGTGTCGGGGGTGCCGCGGATCAGCATCGAGCGGAACACGCCGTTGACGTCCACGCTCGGCGCGCGTCCGCCGCAGTCGGTGCTCGCCGCGCCGAACGCCGCGCGCTCGACGGCCAGGTATTCGGCGCAGGTCGTGCGCCGGCTGTCGATCCACAGCCGGTCGTCGGCCAGCAGCGCGGCCAGGCGCTGGTAGCGCGCGGGCGAGTCCTGGCTCGTGTCGGCCAGCCACTGGTTGCCGGCCACCCCGTCGAAGCCGTCGTACAGCGCGAGGTTGCGGCCGATCTCGGTCGCGAAGGCCTGCCAGCCCGCGGGATCGGCGCGGTTGTAGCCTTCCTTGAGCGCGTCTGCGATGTCCTCCTCGCCCACCGTGGCGAGCAGCGCATTGGCCGTGAGCGGCCTGCCGACGCGATCGATCGGCGCCCCTGGGGCCGGCGGCTGCGCGCCGTGGGCCGGCTGGCGGCGCTCGGTGCGGGCCCACACGGCCAGCAGCGGGCCGCCCGCGGCGACCACCGGCAGGTCGACCGCGACGACGATCGCCGACGTCTTCCAGCCGGCCAGGAAGTTGGTCGCCGGGCCGCCGCGGGTCTGGTGCCAGGCCGCGTGCATGGCCTCCAGCGTGGCCGCGTCGAAGTGCGCGAAGCCGCTGGCGTCGCGCGTCGCGGCGCCGCTGCGCAACGCGGCCGCCGCCTTGTCGAGCGCGGCGCGCGTGCCGCGCACGTTGTTGAAGTACGGGTCGTCGCGCGGGCCGGCGAAGACGCGGAAGCGGTGGCGCTGGCCGTCGAGCCCGCGCGGCGCGGCGACGTCGCCGTGCAGGCGATCCTGCGTGCCCGCCCAGCAGGTCGCGCGGCCGTCGACCTCGAACTGGCAGGCGATGCGGGTGCTCGCGGTCGTGTGGCCGAAGGCGGCGCCGCTGTCGACCTGCACGACGTACTGCACCTGGTCGGAGAAGCGCTTGCCGACGATGTCGAGCGCGATGTTCAGGCGCCGGCCGTCGGCCGCCGTCCACGCGTACAGGTCGCCGATGTCGGCGGCGGGGTCGGCGAGCACGGTCGGGGTGTCGAGGTGATCCGACGCGAGGGCGGGCGGGCCGGCGAAGACCGCGGCGAGCGCGAGGCCGGTGCCCAGCCGGCGCGCGGCGAGGAGCTTGTTCATGGAGTCGTCCTGTCGTTGCTGGCGACACCGGTCGTGGTGTCGAGGCATGCAGGTTAGGCAGGCCGGCGCGCCAATACTTTGCAAAAACTGCGGTCGGCGTCGTTTTGCTAGAGTGCCGCCATGCCCCTCGCCGCCACGCCCGACACCCCCGCCACGGAGCGCGAATACCGCGACGTCCGGCGCGCGAGCGGCCTCGCGTTGCGCTACTGCCGCTGCTGTGCCGGCGTGGACGATCCCGCGGTCGAGGAGGAGCACTCGGCGTTCTCCGTCACGCTGGTCGAGCGCGGCGCGTTCACCTACCGCACGCGGGCCGGCGGGGCCCGGCTGGGCGCCGGCTGGCTGATGCTGGGCAACGCCGGCGACGGCTACGCCTGCTCGCACGAGGACGGCGACGGCACCGGCGACGACTGCGTCGCCCTGTCGTTGTCGGCGCCCGTGCTCGACGGCGTGCTGTCGGCGCTGGGCGCCGCGGGTGTCCGCCCGCGCTTCGACCGGGCTTGCCTGCCGCCGGTGCCGCGCGTCACGGCCCTGCTGCAGGCGCTGCGCAGCGGCGGCGAGGAAGGCTTCGCGCTCGAGGAGGCGACGCTTGCCGCGATCGCCGCGGTGCAAGGCGCGCTGCTCGAGACCTCCGCCGTCGCGCCGTCCGCCCGCGACGACGAGCGCGCCCGCGCGGCGATGCAGCACATGGACGCGCATGCGGCCCACGAGATGTCGCTCGACGACCTCGCCCGTGCCGCCGACCTCAGCCCGTTCCACCTGCTGCGCGTGTTCCGCCAGGCCATCGGCATCACGCCGCACCAGTACCTGATGCGCGTTCGGCTGCAGCGCGCGATCGCGCTGCTGCGCGACACGCAACTGCCCGTCATCGACGTCGCCTACGCCTCGGGCTGGGCGGACCTGTCGAACTTCAACCGCGCGTTCCGGCGCGAGATGCGCTGCTCGCCGCGCGAGCTGCGGCGCGGCGACGCGAAGCTGCTGGCGCGCGAGGCGTAGCCGCGGCTGTCAGTTGGTCTGCAGCACCTTCGGATCCAGCCGGAAGCTGCTCGTCGTCGACTTCAGCAGCTCGATCTTGGACGCGTAGACGGCGCGCTGGTGGGCGGTGTTGCTGTAGTCCTCGGCCTCGCGCAGCTGCTCCATCGCGTGGCGGCGGTCGCCCAGGTTCAGGTAGGTGACCGCGAGCTGGTAGTGCAGCTGGTGGTTGTCGGCGGCACTGCGCAGCGCGCGGCTGAACAGGTCCAGCGCGCGCCGGTAGTCGCCCGTCTCGTTGGCCCGCATGCCGCCGTCGATGTCGGCCGCCAGTGCCGCGGCGTGCGTGCGCGGATGCTCGCGCTCGATCGCCGCGGCCTGCTCGATGCGACCGTCGTGGCGCAGCACGATCGCCAGGTTGTTCCACGACTCCGCGCTGTCCGGCGCGAGCGTCAGGGCATGGCGCAGCGCCGACTCCGCGCGCGCCAGCAGGCCCTTGCGCAGGTAGGTCACGCCCAGCGTGTTGTAGAGGCTGGAGAACGACGGGTCGGAGGCGACCCCGCCGCGGATCCACCAGTAGGCGTCGTCCACGCGCTGGTGCGCCAGCGACTCCGCGGCGCGGTTGTTCATGAACATGGCGGCCACGCGGGCCTCGGAGATGGGCCGCGTGTCCAGGTTCCTGGTCTGGGCGGGTGGCATGAAGTCCACGACCCAGCGCTCGGTGTTCAAGCCCCAGGCGCGCACCTTCGGCGCGGGCAGGCCGACCGAGACGTTGACGTGCCCGACGAGCTCGAGCAGGTCGCCGTCGCGCTCCCAGTGCTCGCTGGTGCGCACGGACTGGTAGCGCACGTCCAGCCCCATCTCCTTGGCCATGGCGCCGGTCACGATGGCCAGCGACAGGCAGTTGCCGGCGCGTGCGTCGAAGGCCTGGGCCGCGTTGCGGGTGTACTCGGCGTCGTAGTCGATCTTCAGGCGCCGTTCCAGGAACAGGGCCTCGACCAGGCCGCGCGCCTCGCCGCGCCGCTTGATCTGCTCGCTGACGCCCGATTCCAGGTAGGCCCGCATCTCGGGGCTGAGCCTGAAGATGTCGGCCGCGACGACGGGCTCGGACGGCGGCGCGAACGACGCGTCGGCGAACAGGGCGTCGCCCGTCGCGAGCGGGGGCGCGGGCATGTCCGCGCAGGCGGCCAGCGCCAGGCAAAGGATCAGCGCCGCCCAGGGGCGCTTGGCCGGTTCCAATCTCGGTGCTGCGTTCATGGCCGCATCCTCGGGGCCGGACGCGCGCCGGGTTCGGCGCACGGGGTCCTGCCTGCGCAGTGTGCGGCGGCGGGCGCCGCTTGGCAACTCGTGCGAGCCCGCAGGCGCAGGCGGTACGATCCGCGGTCGTCGCAACCACGGGAAGGCCGACATGACGCTCGCGATGGGCTGGGAGGAGTGGGCCGCGCACGACGCCGTCGCGCTGGCGGAGCGCGTGCGCCGCGGCGACGTGACCCCCGCCGAGCTGGCGGCGCAGGCCGCGGCTGCGATCGCGCGCGTGGACAGCGCGCTGGACGCGGTCGTGGAGGTCTTCGAGGATGTCGTGGCCGACCCGTTGCGCGACGGCCTGCGGCCCGAGGGCGTGTTCGCCGGCGTGCCCTACCTGATGAAGGACCTGGGCCCGACGCTCAAGGGCCGGCGCCAGGAATTCGGCTCGATGCTGATGCAGGGCCACCGCCCCGCGCAGGACAGCTTCCTGACCGGCCGCCTGCGCCACGCCGGCCTGAACATCGTCGGTCGCACCACCACGCCGGAGTTCGGCGTCTGCAGCGCCGCGGAGAACCGGTTCCACGTCACGCGCAACCCGTGGAACCTCGAGTTCACCACCAACGGCTCCTCTGCGGGAACGGCCGCCGTGGTGGCGGCCGGCGTCGTGCCGATGGCGCACGCGACCGATGGCGGCGGCTCGATCCGCATCCCGGCGGGCGCGACCGGCAACATCGGGCTGAAGGTGTCGCGCGGCGTGTTCTCGCTGGCGCCGGGGCTGTCCGACCTGTCCGGGCTGGTGTCGATCCAGGGCTGCCACAGCCGCACGGTGCGCGACACCGCCACCTTCGTCGACCACTGCCGCGGCGGCGCGCCGGGCGAGTTCATGCCGTTCTGGCAGCCGTCCATGCCGTACCGCGAACTCATCCGCTCGAACCCGCCGCCGCTGCGCATCGCGCTCTCGCACGAGTGGGGCGACCACCGCGCCACCCCGCACTTCGCGGCCGAGCTCGAGCGCGTCGGCCGCTTCCTCGAAGGCCTGGGCCATCACGTCGACTGGAAGACGCCGACGGTGGATTTCCGCGCCGCGTTCGCCGCGCAGACCACCTGCTACATCAGCAACTTCGCGCAGGTCATCGCCGGCCACCTCGCGCGCCTGGGCCTGGCGCGCCCGCCCGAGGACCTGCTCGAGCCGATCAACGTCAAGATCTGGGAGACGGGCCGGGACCTCTCGTACACCGAGCGCGCCGCGATGCAGGCGCAGTTCAACGCCGTCTCGCGGGACTTCGGCGCGTTCCTGGAGGACTGGGACATCGTCCTGACGCCGGTCACCGCGCTGCCCACGCCGCGCGTCGGCAGCGTCGACTACCTCACCAGCAGCACGAACCCGTCGGTGCACGACTGGTTCGACCACCTGTGGCGCAACTTCGCCTACACGCCGCTCGCCAACCTGTGCGGCCTGCCGGCCATCTCGCTGCCGCTCGCGTTCCAGGAGAGCGGCCTGCCGCTGGGCATCCAGGCCCAGGCGCGGCAGGCGCAGGACGGCTTGCTGCTGCAACTGGCGGCGCAGGTCGAGCGGGCGCTGGGCGGCCAGTGGAGCGGCGGGCAGCGGCCGCGCGTGCATGTGGCGGCGGCCGGCGGCGCGCAGGTCGCCCCGGGGTCCTGAGCGCGAGACGGCGCGGCTGGAGGCGCGCCGAGGGCCTGCGCGGCGCGCAATATTGCGCTGTCCGCGGCCGCGCCGTGCGCCGCCGTGCGCGTCCGCGCGCGCATTCGCGCTAGGATATTTCGATGTCCGTCAACATTTTCCTGCGCCTGCAATGAGCACGACGCCCCCCGACGACGTCGCGGCGATGTTCGACCTCCCGCCGCTGCCGGAACAGTCCGCCGAGGAGGCCGCTGCGGTCCTGGCCGCCGCCGAGGCGGCCGAGGCCGCGCTGGCCGCCGAGATCGCCGCGTCGATCGAGTCCGGCGGCTTCGCCGAGGATGCGCCCGATTCGCGCACGGACCACCGCGTCCCGGTCGCCTGGCCGGCGCGCATGCGGCTGCCGGATGGCAGCGTCGTCGAACTGCAGGTCCGCAACGTCTCGCGCGGCGGCGTGGGCCTGACGAGCGACGCCCCCATCCCGGCGTACACGGTCGTGGACTTCGAGATGGGCGCGCCGCCGCTCGAGGCGGGCGGCGCGGTCACGCCGGTCAAGGGCACGATCA
>Ga0207427_101129_pt1 | contig 10622 bp, 12 predicted proteins | sample AraplaCL_Cvi_mMS_FD_184268 | JGI IMG/M metagenome (GOLD analysis project Ga0207427, IMG submission 184268) | Arabidopsis root microbial communities from the University of North Carolina, USA - plate scrape CL_Cvi_mMS (SPAdes) (version 2) | ecosystem: Host-associated > Plants > Roots > Endosphere ... | reverse complement strand
CCCGTCTCGAGCACCCCGCCGGCCGCGGGCGCGGGGCCGCTGACATCGCCGAAGGCGCGGGCGAACAGCGACGCGGTGGTGGCACCGGCCAGCATCGGGCGGCTGTCCTCGGTCACGGGCCACGGGCGCGCGGGCGCGAGGCCGGCGGCGTTCCAGCCGGGCGTGGCCGCGGCGCCGCCGCCATTCAGGCGTTCGACGGCTGCTGCCGCCGCCGCCGCGAAGCCGCCGGGCGTGCCGAACGCGGTGCCGACGACGCCGGTGCCGGCGTTCGCGGCGCCGGGCGCCGTGGCGCCGGACGGCGCGAGCACGTCCTCCACCGCGCGCTTGACGGCCTGGTGGATGGCGCCGGAGTCGCGGAAGCGCACCTCGATCTTGGTCGGGTGCACGTTGACGTCCACGCGCGCCGGATCGATCTCGATGAACAGCACGTAGGCCGGCTGCTTCTGGCCGTGCAGCACGTCCTCGTAGGCGGCGCGCAGCGCGTGCGCGATCAGGCGGTCGCGCACGTAGCGGCCGTTGACGTAGACGTACTGGTGGTCGCTGCGCGTGCGCGCCGCGGCGGGCAGGCCGACGCGGCCGTGGATGGCGATGGGGCCGATCTCGGCGGCGAGCGGGCGGCTGTTGTCGACGAACTCGTCGCCCAGCACGTCGCGGATGCGCTGCGCCTCGTCCGCGCCGCGCCACTGCTCGACCAGCTTGCCTTCGTGCCAGACGGCAAAGCCCACGTGCGGGCGCACGAGCGCATGGCGGCGCACGGCCTCGACGCAGTGCGCGAGCTCGGTGGAATCGGACTTGAGGAACTTGCGGCGCGCCGGCGTGCTGAAGAACAGCTCGCGCACCTCGACGGTGGTGCCCTGCGCGCGCGCGGCGGGCGCGAGCTCGCCGGAACGCGCGTCCAGGCGCTGCGCGTGCGCCGCCTGCGGCGTGCGGCTGACCAGCGCCAGCTCCGACACCGACGCGATCGCCGCCAGCGCCTCGCCGCGAAAGCCCATCGTCGAGACCGATTCGAGGTCTTCGAGCGAGCGGATCTTGCTGGTGGCGTGGCGCTTGAGCGCGAGCGGCAGCTCGGCGGCCTCGATGCCGCAGCCGTCGTCCTCGATCAGGATGGCGCGCACGCCGCCGGCCACCAGGCGCACGTTGACCTGCGCGGAGCCGGCATCGAGCGCGTTGTCGACCAGTTCGCGCACGACGGACGCCGGTCGCTCGACGACCTCGCCCGCGGCGATCTGGCTCACCAGTTCGTCGGGCAGTTCACGGATCCGCGCCGCTCGGCCGCCCGGAGGCAGCGGAACGTCCCCTCGGGGGGCGGCGACCGGAGGAAGCGTGGGGGCAGTCATTTCTGGCGCTGTTCGGGCGCGGCTTGGAGACTCATTCCCGTATTGTAGGAAGCCCCGTCGATAATCGCCGCCCATGGACTCCTTGATTCCCCTGTTTCAGCATCTTCTTCACGCCGACCAGTACCTGGCCGGCTTCGTGGCCAGCAACGGAGCCTGGGTGTACGGCATCCTGTTCGCCGTCATATTCATCGAGACCGGCGTCGTCGTGATGCCCTTCCTGCCGGGCGACTCGCTGCTGTTCCTGGTGGGCGGCCTGGCCGCCACCGGTTCGCTGGACATCTCGATGGCGCTGGGCGTGATGTTCGCCGCCGCCATCATCGGCAACCAGACGAACTACACGATCGGGCGCTGGATCGGGCCGCGCGTCTTCCACTGGGAGAACTCGCGCTGGTTCAACAAGGAAGGCTTCGACAAGTCGCATGCGTTCTTCGAGAAGTACGGCGGCGCCGCGCTGATCGCCGGCCGCTTCATGCCGTTCGTGCGCACCTTCGCGCCCTTCGTGGCCGGCGTCACCTGCATGACGCGGCGGCGCTTCACGATCTTCGACGTCACCGGCGCCGCGCTGTGGATCGGCAGCGTCACGCTGCTGGGCTACGGCATCGGCAACCTGCCGTGGGTCAAGAGCCACCTGCAGTGGATCTTCCTGGCGATGATCATCATCCCGGGCGTGGGGGCGCTGATCGGGATCCTGCGCAAGAAATCGGCGGGCTGACGCGACGCCGGGCGGGCATCCGCCCGGTGCCAGGTGCTTGCCTCGTCGCGATGCATCTCATCGTTCGCCGTCGCCGTCGCCGTCGTGGTCCTGCTGTGGAAAGGCGTCGCTGCCGGCGTCGATGCGTTCGCCAGGCGCCAGACGGGCCATCGGGCGCCCGGGGCCGCGCACGTCGCGGCGGTGCTGGCGGGCGGCGTCCTGCTGCTGGTCGTCGTGCCGCTGGCGGTGCTGGACGCCTGGCAGGTGGACGCCGGCCGGGACGCCATCCCGCCGCAGTTCGAGCTGGCCGGCACGGTGTTCAACGACGAGGTGTCGGGCTGGCGCGAGGGCTGCGGCGTCGCGGTGTTCCGGCTCTCGGACACCACGCTGGCGCGCAACCGCCAGGGCGGGCTGGCCGGCCTGCAGGCGGCCCGGCTCGGTCGCGATGGCCGGGAGTACCACCGGTACGCGCCTTGGGCCGCCACCCCGGGCGGCACCGACGAGCGCCTGTTCCGCGGGGCGTCCTGCGCGAGCGCGTCCGACGACCTCCCGGAGCAGGCGCAGCGCGCGGCCGCGGCGGGTGGCGCGTTCTTCACGACGGGCAGCGAGCACGACCTCGTGGTCGTCCCGTCGCTGCGCGTGATCGTGCGCACCCGGAGGCGTCAGCACACGGGTGTCAGGTCTTGCCTTTTGCCCGGCGCAGGCGCCGTGAGGCAAGAGGCAAGACCTGACACCGCAAAAGGCAAGACCTGACACCGCAAAAGGCAAGACCTGACACCGCAAAAGGCAAGACCTGACACCCGGCCTGGCAGCGTTAGCCGAACACGCCGTACTCGGCCTGCAGGATCTCGCCGGTGCGCACGTCGATCAGCAGCGCGTCGGCGCCGACGCGCACCCACTCGAAGTCCGTCGGCGGCACCTCCAGGCCGAACAGCCAGTAGTCGGCCAGCAGGTACTGCGGCGCCCAGTAGGCGCGCGGCAGGCGTTCGCCGTAGCCCCAGTGGCGGTTGACCCAGCCGGCGGGCCGCTGGTACGGGCCGACCCGGTAGCTGCGCGCGGCCTGGAAGTTGTGCTGGTAGGTCGCGCGGTCGAAGGTCTTCGGGCGCGCGTCCCAGCCTTGCGGCGCCTCGGGGCGCTGGTAGCCGTTCGGGCCCGGATGCGCCTCGCCGGGATGGCCGGCGGGGCCGTGCGAGGAAGCGTGCGGCGGCGCGTGCTCCTCGTGCTGCTGCGCGAAGGCCGGGGCCGTGGCGGCCGCGACGAGGGCGGCCACGGCGAGCACGAGGCCGGGCCGGGTCGAATGTGTCATGTCGAACTCCTTGGGGACGGACGACGCTGTCCGATGCCGTGCAAGGTAGGCGCCGTCACTGTCGCGCATGTGAAGAAGTTCAGCAGCTTCGACACGAATCTCGACCGCCGGTCGATGTCGCGGCGCTGTCCTACACGGGCGCGGGGCGCGCCACGAGGTAGGTCTCGATCAGACCGAGCAGCTCGACCTCGGCCGCGCCGGCGATGGGGCCCACGCGCAGCAGCAGGCTCGGGTCGCCCTCGGCGGGCCCCACCAGCACGTCGGCGTGGCCGGCCAGCAGGAACGGCAGGACGGGCTTGAGGGCGTGCCGGAAGTCGGCGCTGATGCGGTAGAACAGGTACAGGTTTCCTTCGGGCGTGGAAGAGCATGAGACTTCCATGTCGACCTCCAGGCTGGTTTTGGGGATGCTGCTACCTTGCCGGACCCCGTTCGACCTGCCTGTAGGACACCTCCCAAGCGCCCTGTCGGGCTGTGTCCCGCCGTCGCGCAGGCGAGGGCGCACACGCCGCGCGGTCGCCCAGCCCGCTACAGGTCGCGGTGCCGCGCGATCGGCGGGTTCTTGGCGAAGTAGCGGTCGATGCCCGTGTACAGCGCCTCGACCAGCTTGGTGCGGTAGTCGGGGTCGCGCAGCTTGTCCTCTTCCTGCGGGTTCGAGATGAACGCCGTCTCGACGAGGATGGACGGGATGGCCGGCGCCTTGAGCACCGCGAAGCTGGCCTGCTCGACCTGCCCGCGGTGCAGCTTGCCGACCTTGCCGATCCGCGACAGCACCTCGCCGCCCACGCGCAGGCTGTCCTTGATCTGCGCGGTGGTGCTCATGTCGAGCAGTGCGCGCATCACCTGCGCGTCCTTGACCTTGACGCTGACGCCGCCCACCGCGTCGGAGTGGTTCTCGCGATTGGCCATCCAGCGCGCCGCGGCGCTGGAGGCACCGCCCTGGCTCAGCGCGAACACCGAGGCGCCGCGCGCGTCGGGCGTGAAGAACGCGTCGGCGTGGATCGAGACGAACAGGTCGGCCTGCACGCGCTCGGCCTTCTTGACGCGCTCGCCCAGCGGCACGAAGAAGTCGGAGTCGCGCGTCAGCAGCACGCGCACGCCGGGCTTGGCGTTCAGGCGCTCGCGCAGCTGCAGCGCGATGGCCAGCACCACGTCCTTCTCGTGCAGGCCGGTGGGGCCGGTCGCGCCCGGATCCTCGCCGCCGTGGCCCGGGTCGATCGCGATCACCAGCAGGCGGTCGACCTTGCGCTTTTCCTCGGGCGTGAGCGGGCGCGCGGCGAACGGCGCCTGGGTCTCCATGGGCGAGGTGTCGATGCCGGCGCCGCCGTGGATCGCGGAGCCGACCTCGGCCACGCGCGGGCCCGAGGTGCCGATGGGCGGCGGCAGCGACGCGATGTTGGTGCCCGGCACCAGGGGCGCGCTCGCGCCGCTGGGGATGTGGCCGATGAACTCGCCGAGCGCGTCCTGCACCTCCTGCGCGGCGTGCTGTTCGGCCTGCTGCTTGCCGCGCAGCAGCGCCAGCAGCGGATCCTGTTCCTTGACCGGGTACAGGTCGAACACGAGCCGGTGCTGGTAGGCGGCCACCGGCGCGAGCATGAACTGCTGCGGGGCGACGGCCTGCTTCAGGTCGAGCACGAGGCGCACCACGCGCGGCGTGTTCTGGCCGACGCGCACGCCGGCGATGTACGGGTCGTCGGAGCGCACCTTGCCGACCAGGTCGCGCAGCGCGGGGCTGAGCTCGAGGTTGTCGATGTCGACGACGAGCCGGTTCGGGTCGTTGGCCAGGAAGTTGCGCGCCTGCAGCGGCTCGTCCGACTCGATGGTGACTCGCGTGTAGTCGGCCGCGGGCCAGATGCGGACGGCGACGATGCTGGCACCGAACACGAGGTCGGTGGCGCCCAGGCACAGCACGAGGCTGCCGCCCCGCACGAAGTCTCTACGCTTCATGAACCCATATTCTCAAGCAATTGCACCCCTTTGCGTGTCATTGCGTCGTAGCGGACCCGTCGAATCGCCTCGTCGTGTGGCGTGATCGTCACGCGCAGGTCGGGCACGGGCAGCAGCGGCTCGGCCTTCTCGGCCCATTCGACGAGCTTCAGGCCCGGCGCGCCGAACAGGTCGCGCAGGCCGGCGTCCTCCCATTCCTGCGGGTCGTCGAAGCGGTAGAAGTCGAAGTGCGAGATGGCCACGTGGCCGAGCTCGTAGGTCTCGACCACCGCGTACGTCGGGCTCTTGATGCGCCCCTCGACGCCCATCGCATGCAGCAGGTGGCGCACGAAGGTCGTCTTGCCGGCGCCCAGCGGGCCTTCGAGCTCCACGAACGCGTCGCGCAGCGCGGGTGCGCGGGCGAGGGCGCCCGCGTCGCGCGCGCAAGCCGCCTCGTCGCACCAGGTGGCGCTCGATGTTCCTAGAATTGGCGGATGTTGCAGCTGCGTCATGAGGTCGGGGAGGATCCCGCGAAGGTCGCTCTCTTGCGGCGCCTCGAGGGGTGGGCGCGCGAGTTGGGATTCTCACAGATCGGCGTCGCGGAGGTGGATCTCGGCGATGCCGAGCAGGGCCTGCGCGCGTGGCTGGAGGCGGGCTTCCACGGCAGCATGGACTACATGGCCGCGCACGGCATGAAGCGGGCGCGGCCGGCGGAGCTGCAGCCCGGCGCGCTGCGCGTCATCACGGCCCGCATGGATTACCTGCCCGACTCGCGCGGCGAGCACTGGCAGGCGCAGGAGACGGCGCGCCTGGCGCGGCCCGGCGAGGCCGTGGTGTCGATGTACGCCCGCGGCCGCGACTACCACAAGGTGCTGCGCAACCGCCTGCAGAAGCTGGCCGATCGCCTGGCCGACGAGATCGGCCCGCTGGGCCACCGCTGCTTCACCGACTCGGCGCCGGTGCTGGAGGTGGAACTGGCCACGCGCTCGGGGCTGGGCTGGCGCGGCAAGCACACGCTGACGCTCGCGCGCGACGCCGGCTCGATGTTCTTCCTGGGCGAGCTGTTCGTCGACATCGAGCTGCCGCTGACCGCCCCCGCGACGCCGCACTGCGGGCAGTGCACGGCGTGCATGGACGTCTGCCCGACGCAGGCGATCGTCGCGCCCGAGCGGCTGGACGCGCGCCGCTGCATCTCCTACCTGACCATCGAGAGCGACGATCCGATCCCGCTCGAGTTCCGCCGCGCGATCGGCAACCGCATCTACGGCTGCGACGACTGCCAGGTGGCCTGCCCGTGGAACAAGTTCGCGCGCCGCACGTCTTTACCGGACTTTGCACAACGTCCCGACTTCGAGGCGCCGTCGCTGCTGGCGCTGTTCGCCTGGAGCGAGGCGGAGTTCCTGCGCCGCACCGAGGGCTCGCCGATCCGCCGCATCGGCCACGCGCGCTGGCAGCGCAACATCGCCGTGGCGCTGGGCAACGCGCTGCATGCCGGGCAGCCGCGCGCGCCGATCGAGGCCGCGCTGCGCGCGCGCCTGGCCGATGCCGGCCCGGTGCTCGCGGAGCACATCGCGTGGGCGCTGTCGTCCGCGCCGGCCCCTGGCGCGTTGAACGATCGAGGCGCCGCATCGGGTGCCGACCGGAAATGACGATGATCCGACTGACTTGCCGCCATCCCGTCCGCCGCGTGGCTTCCGGCGCGCGTGCGCTGGGGCAGGGCCTGCTGGGCGCGGCCCTGATCGCGCTGGCCGCGTTCGCCTTCCTGCCGAGCGCCAATGCCGCGACGACGGTGCCGGCGGTCACGCGCGAGAACCAGACTTTCCCGGGCCAGGCGGACGTCGCCGGCGCGCCGCTGCAGCTCAATGGCGTGGGCCTGCGCGCCGCGTTCATCTACAAGGTCTACCTCGCGGGACTGTACCTGCCCGCCAAGGCCGCCACCGGGGCCGACGCGCTGGCCCAGCCGGGCCCGAAGCGGGTGCAGGTGCGCATGCTGATGGACGGCCCGTCCGACGAGTTCGCCAAGGCCTTCACCGGCGGCATCGCCAAGCGCACGCCGGCCGACCAGGTCGCCGCGATGCAACCTCGCATCGCCGCCTTCGACCGCACGCTGCGCAGCGTCGGCAAGGTGCACAAGGGCGACGTCGTCGACCTCGACTGGCTGCCCGGGGAGGGCCTGGCGATGCGCGTCAACGGCAAGCCCGTGGGCGCGCCGGTGCCGGGGGCCGACCTGTACGCGGCGATGCTGAACATCTTCGTCGGCGACCGCCCGGTCGACGCGAAGATGAAGGCCGGCATGCTGGGCGCGGCGAGCTGAGTTGGCGACCCGCAAGAAGGCCGCCACCCCCGACGCGCCGCGTCCGGCCGCGGCGGCGCTGCGCAGCGCCGACACGATCGACCGCTTCCTGGACGGCCTGTGGCTGGAGGACGGCCTGGCCAGGAACTCGCTGGCCGCGTACCGCCGCGACCTCACGCTGTTCGCCACGTGGCTCGAGCAGGAGCAGGCGCGCGACCTCGCGCAGGCCCGGGCCAGCGACGTGCAGGGCTACATGCTCGCGCGCCACGCCGCGAGCAAGGCCACCAGCGCGAACCGGCGGCTCGCGGTGTTCCGCCGCTTCTATCGCTGGGGCCTGCGCGAACGGATCGTCGTCGAGGATCCGACCCTCAAGCTGCGCCCCGCGCGCCAGCCGATGCGCGTGCCCAAGGCCATCACCGAGGCGCAGGTCGACGCGCTGCTCGCGGCGCCGGACGTGGCCACGCCGCTGGGCGCGCGCGACCGCGCGATGCTGGAGCTGATGTACGCGAGCGGCCTGCGCGTGAGCGAGCTCGTCGAGCTCAAGCTGGTCAACCTGAGCCTGCCCGACGGCGTCGTGCGCGTGATGGGCAAGGGCGCCAAGGAACGCCTGGTGCCGTTCGGCGACGAGGCGCGGCGCTGGCTCGAATCGTGGCTGGCCACGGCGCGGCCCGAGCTGCTCGAGGGCCGGCGCAGCGACGCGCTGTTCGTCACGCAACGCGACGCGGCCGCGATGTCGCGCCAGATGTTCTGGAACCTGGTCAGGAAATACGCGCTGGCGGCAGGCATCCGCAACCCGATGTCGCCGCACACGCTGCGCCACGCGTTCGCCACGCACCTGCTCAACCACGGCGCCGACCTGCGCGCCGTGCAACTGCTGCTGGGCCACGCCGACATCTCGACGACGACGATCTACACGCACGTCGCGCGCGAGCGCCTGCGCCAGCTGCATTCGAAGCACCACCCGCGCGGCTGAGAACCCGTGGTCCGAGCCCGGCGCCGGCGCGCGCGGATCAGTGGTGCCAGACCCACATCGTGGTGCCGCGGGCGTCGAAGTCCTTGAGCGTGATCGTGCCCAGCGACGGGCCGGCGTTCGCGCTGCTGCTGGAGACCTGCAGGCCGGTGGTCGCCTGCAGGACGTCGGAGAAGTTGAAGCTGAAGGTCACGGGCCTGGCGTCCGCGACGGTCTGCGCAACGGGCTGGCCCGCGTAGTCGGCGAACATGGCCGGCGTCAGCCCGATCGACTGCAGCGCGGTCGCGAACTGCGCGGGCGACAGCAGGCTGGGGCCGGTGCTGCTCGCGAACGCGGCGCTCATGCCCGCGGCGAACGGATTGCGCGAGGTCGAGGACGACGAGGACTGCAGGCCCACGGCGATCGAGCCGTCGGCGCCGCGCACCGAGCTCATCTCGGACTCGTTCAGCGGCTGCGGCGTGGCCAGGGCGAAGGGGGAGGCGAGGGTCGCGAGCAGCAGCGCGCAGGCCTTGAAAGCGAGGGATCGGACGGGCATCGGAGGCTTCCAGAGTGGAAGTTCCAATGTGCCGAGCGCTGCGTTTTCCGATGGGTGGATGAGTGGCCGCGCGGCCCCGGTTCACTCGCTCAAGCCGGGGCGTGCGTCGCCGTCGTCGGCCGCCGTCGCCGGAACTTGAGGGACGGACGGGACGGATTTCCGGCGCAGTTCAGCGCACCGGCGCGGGGCGCTACAGCACACGCTCGAACAGCAATTGCTCGAAGCGCTCGAGCGGCCGCGGGCTGCGCTGGGCCTTGGCCAGCAGCGTGGCGCCCTGCAGGGCGGCGAGGATGAACCCGGCGGTCTCGTCGCAGTCGGTGGACGGCGCGACCTGCCCGGCGGCCACGGCCGCGCGCAGGCACGAGGCGAGGCCGCCCTGCATGGCCGACAGCGCCTGCACGACGCGGTCGCGCAGCGCCTCGCCGCAGTCGTTGGCCTCGGCCGAGAAGTTGCCCAGCAGGCAGCCGTTGCGCAGGCCGTCGTCGGCGTATCCCGTCCTGCTGCGCTCGATGAAGCTGCGCAGGCGCTGCAGCGGCGGCAGGTGCTCGTTGAGCAAGGTCTGGCGCATCGCCGCGTCGGCCTGCGCGGCGTAGCGTTCGATCACCTCGAGGCCGAAGGCCTCCTTGGAGGCGAAGTGGTTCGTGAACGAGCCCTGCGGCACGTCGGCGGCCTGGACGATGTCGCGCACGCTGGCGCCACGGAACCCCCGTTCGTGGACGACCTGCATGCCGACCTGCAGCAGCTTCTCGCGGTGGGAGGGCTTGGGCATGGGGCAATACTACATTCGTCCGTATTCACGATCAACCGCGGCGACGCGGGCTGGAAGCGGCGCTTTGTCGCGTTCTTCGGGCCATCGCGCGGCGCGCGTCCCGCTACAGTCGGGCGTTTCCTCGACCGGCCCTGCGTCGAACGACCCCCGCGCTCCCCATGGACCACACCTTCCTCTCCGCGTTCATCCTGCTGCTGCTCGTGCTGGATCCGTTCGGCAGCCTGCCGATCTTCATCTCGATCCTGGGCTCGGTGGCGCCCGAGCGCCGCACCTTCGTGGCGGTGCGCGAGGTGCTGATCGCGTTCGCGGTGCTGGTGATCTTCATGGTCTCGGGCCAGGGCTTCCTGACGCTGATGCGCCTGTCGGAGCGCTCGCTCGAGGTGGCCGGCGGCGTGATCCTGGCGATCATCGCGATCCGCATGATCTTCGGCGGCGGCTCGGAGATCTACGGGGCCGACACGGGCAAGCGCGAGCCCTTCATCTTTCCGCTGGCGGTGCCGCTGCTGGCCGGACCGTCGGCCATGGCCACCGTGCTGCTGCTGGCCTCGCGCCAGCCCGAGCACGTGCTGACCTGGATCGGCGCGCTCACAGCGGCGCTGGCCATCAGCGGCGTCGTGCTGCTGGCGGCCAACCACATCCGCCGCGTGCTCGGCTCGCAGATGGTGGCCGCCATCGAGAAGCTGATGGGCCTGGTGCTGACGGCGGTGGCCGTCGAGATGATCCTGGCCGGCCTGAAGCGCTACTTCATCGGCGACCTCTGAGAGCCTGCGCGTCGCACCCGCGCGCGCGGGTGCGACG
>Ga0207427_101128_pt1 | contig 10626 bp, 7 predicted proteins | sample AraplaCL_Cvi_mMS_FD_184268 | JGI IMG/M metagenome (GOLD analysis project Ga0207427, IMG submission 184268) | Arabidopsis root microbial communities from the University of North Carolina, USA - plate scrape CL_Cvi_mMS (SPAdes) (version 2) | ecosystem: Host-associated > Plants > Roots > Endosphere ... | reverse complement strand
ACTTTATTCATTTCGGAGAGAAGATCAGGCGCGCTGATCGGCTTGGAAACCACATGTGTCACGCCTTCCTTCACAAATTGGCTGAGCAGATCGGGCGCGGGTTCGCGCCACAATAAGGTAAAACGCGCTTTCGCATCGGCGCAGGCGGCCGCCAGCGCGCCCGCGCCGGCGGGATCGAGCCCGAGCGCGCTGCCCTCCGCCAGCACATGATCGATCGCGCCGGTCTTGAGCGCATCGAGCGCCTGGCCGACCTCGGTCACGAACTGCACGCTCGCGCATTCGCCCGCGAGCAGCGCGCGCATGATACCCTGGCCCAACGGATTGGGTTCGATCATCAGCAGGTTGGCGGCGCCCAGGCTGGTCGCCGCGACGCGATCCGCGGGGCCAACCTCCGCCGTGCCGCGTTCGAGCGGAAGCGTCAGCGTGAAGGTCGAGCCCGCACCGAGCGTCGAGACGACGGTCACGTCGCCGCCCATCGCGCGCGCCAGATTGCGGCAGATGGCCAGGCCGAGCCCGGTCCCGCCATGGCGGCGCGTCACGCCGCCGTCAACCTGCCGGAAGCTCTCGAAAATCTCCTCCACGCGATCCTGCGGGATGCCGATCCCGCTATCGGCGACGCGGATCACCAACGTCTCGCTTTCGCTCTCCTCGTCGGCCTCCGAGAAGCAGGCGAGCCGGACTTGGCCGCGATCGGTGAATTTGATCGCGTTGGACATGAGGTTGAAGATGATCTGCCGGAGGCGGACCTCGTCGGCGATGATCTTGCCCGGGCATTGTTCGAGGTCGAATTCGATCCCGATCCGCTTGGTTTCCGCCTGGCCGGTCCAGACCGTGACCGCATCCTCGAGCAGGCGTTTCAGGTCCATTTCGGCGGTCTGGATGCGCAGTTCGCCGGTCTCCATCTTGGCGACATCGAGGATGTCGTCGACCAGCGCCTTCATCGTCTCGCCCGCGCCCTGCACCAGCTCGATCCGGCCGCGCAGCGTGGGGTCGAGCTGACGGCCCGCTAGGATCACCTGGGTCATGCCGAGAATACCATTCAGCGGCGTCCGGATCTCGTGGCTGGTGGTGGCGAGGAATTCGGTCTTGGCGGCCAGCGCTTTTTCGAGCGCGACATTGGTGGTCAGCAGCGACGCATTGGCATCCCGCACCTGGTTGCGGCTGCGCCGGATCGAAAGGAAGCCGATCAGCAGCAACGTCGAGATCACCGCTGTTGCCGACAGCAGGGCCAATTGCATGCGGTTGCGGAACCGGGCCGACGCCACCGCTTGTTCGTTGCGCAGATTATTGATGCGCAATTCTTGGTTGGTGAAGTTGAACCGTGCGTTCATCAGCGCCGCGCTGGTGGACGCGGCCAATGCTCGGGCCTGATCATCCAGTTTTTGAAACGCTTCGAGATGATCGAGCGCTTTCTTCGCCTCACCGCGCTCACGGAAAATCTCATAGGCGGTCTGATGAAAGTCGCGCATCGGCAGATTGGCCTCTGCGCCGACAGCGCTTGAAAAAGCGCGGTCGATCATATTCGCCGCCCGATCGAGTTGATGCTGGCGAAGGGCAAGCCGCGCCGCCACTCCGTATAAAGCGGCGCGCGATGAGGCCGCAGGTCCGCCAGTCGACAGCCGGAAGGCATCTGCTAGCGCCGCTTCGGCCGGCACGAAATTACCGGCTTCCGCTTGAGTCGCGGCGATGTTCCGCTGGATGCGCGCTTGCTGGAGCGCGTTGTTCGTCTTTTGCGCGATAACGAGCGCCCGCGAAAAGGCTGCAGTCGCATCAGCATAGCGCTTGAGTTCGAACAGCGAGTTCCCTTGGTTATTATATGCCGACAGCAGCAGTTTGGGGTCGGCCGAGTAAATGTCGATCGACTGGCCGAAATATTTGAGCGCGTTGTTATAGTCTCCGGCATCCGCGTAAATGGCGCCTATGTTCTGCAGCGCTATCGCCTGACCGCGAGCATTGCCGCCGCGACCAAGCAGGCGGAACGCTTCCTGATTGTCGCGTAGTGCGTCTTCCACCCCGCCTGTGAGATTGGCGACACCACCCCGCGCGAGGATCAACTCACCGCGCAGGCCCGGCTCGGGATCGCTGCGGTCCATTGCCGCGAGCGCGCTCTGGATAACCTTTAGAGCCTCCTGCGGGCGATTGAGGCTGATTAGGGCTTCGGCGCGAATCCAGTCGGCTGTGGCCTCGACGTGCGTTCGCCGTTCTAGGGAATCGTGAGAACTTGTCATGCGCCGCAGCGCATCGGAGTCGGCCAAGGCGCGCGCCGGGTCGCGCATGATCTCATCCCGCGCCGCGGCAGCGCGTTGAGCGAACGGATCAACCTTCGCCGCGTAAGCGGAGGCACCGCCGCAAAATGCGAGCAAGAGGGCTGCCAGGAGCCGGATCATTGGCATGTCGTCCGCACTACCCCGCCTTAGGCGCAGCAAGTTAACGCTTTCGTTGCGGACAAGGCAACGGTCCTGAAATGAACGGCAGCCGGACCAAGCATAAAAAAGGGCCGGGAAACCCGGCCCTTCCTATTCATTCAGAGATCTTAACGATCAGGACGGCCGAACCGGGCGAATCTGCTCAAGGCTCGGACGAACCGGACGAATCTGCTCCAAAGCCGGATTAACGGGGCGAATCTGCTCCAGCGCCGGGCTGACCGGACGGATCTGCTCCAACGAGGGGCGAACCGGACGAATCTGCTCAAGAGCAAGGGCAGGCGTTGCTGCTGCCACACCCATCGCCAGACCGGCGGCAATGGTGAGGAACTTGGTCGCCTTGAACATAACGTCTCCGTCGCGTGCAGAGGGCACGATGCCCCTGCGTCGTGGAGACGGTTACCGAAGGCTTAACGATATTTCAAGCATTATTAATGCGTTGTTAACCATTTAGCGGCAACTCTTTACATCAGTGTTGCGCTAACATCACCCCGCACGGCCGGAACGGCCTAACCAATTGAATCCCAAGGAAGCTTCCGGCGTCCCATCCTCGCGAGCGTCGAGGAAGGAGCGCAGATCGCCCAGCGCCATCGGCATTGCGATCAGGAATCCCTGGATCACGTCGCAGCCCATAACCTTGAGCAAAGCGAGCGCCGCGGGCGAATCGACCCCCTCGGCGGTAACTTCCATGTCGAGCGCGTGGGCGAGATCGATGGTCGAGCGGACCAGCAAGGGATCGCGATGGCTCGACGACAGACCGGAAATGAACATCCGGTCGATCTTGAGTTCATGCGCCGGCAGCTGCTTCAGATAAGCGAGCGAGGACAGGCCCGCGCCATAATCGTCGATCGCGATCTTGATGCCCGCATCGGCGAAGAGATGAAGGTTGCGAAGCGCGCCTTCCGGATCGGCGATCATCGCGGTCTCGGTGATCTCGAACCCGATCGGGCCCGAGGCCGCGCTGACCGTAGCGAGCGCCCATTCGGCGAAATCGCGGTCGGGAAGGACGCGGGCCGATATGTTGACGTTAAAGGTGACCGAATGGCCGCAGGCGGCGAGGCTCGCCTGCTCGACAATGGTCTGGCGAATCACCCATTCGGTGACCCGGCGCATCTCGCCGCGTTCCTCGGCCAGCGCGATGAAATCGTTGGGCCCGATCAGGCCGCGGGTCGGATGGCGCCAGCGGATCAGGGTCTCGACCGCCTGCACCTCGCCCGAACGGGCGCGCATCTTCGGCTGATGGACAAGGAAGAATTCGTTACGGTTGACCGCTTCGCTCAGGTCATCGGCGAGCGAGGAGACGGCCGGCGGCAGCGATGTCTTGCTTTCCTTAGCCGTCGCGCTTTCGCGCGGCCCCGACTGGCGACGCCAGAGCAAGGCCGCAAAGATACCGGCGACCGCGCCGATCACGGCGAGCCCGCCAAAGGCGAGCCCGAAAGGGAGCATCAAGGCGAGCATCGAAGCCACGTTGGCACTTATCCACAAGATTATAAACAGATTGTTAAGGCTGTTCTGAAGGACTCTGGCAACCCAAAAGCATCTGCGGCATCCGACTTTTGACGATTTGTTACCATAAACACCGCTCAATGGTTAATTATCCGAGACAGGTTGAGGAACCTGCCCCGGGCATGGTTGTCGTCCCGGAAAGGTTATTGTCCTTCGCGAAAGGGAAATGACGATGCGCAAGCTTGTTCGGGCGCTCGGCCTGGGGATGCTGGTCCTCGCCGCGACGGCACATGGCCAGGCGCGTCCGTCGGCGCGGGAGCGGGGCGAGGCCGAGCTTGCCAAACAGCTTGCGGGGTTGGTGCCGGGCAAGCCCGTTCGTTGTATCGGCCTCGACCGGATCGAGGGACCGACGATCATCGAGAATACCGCGATCGTCTATCGCGGGCTCGGCGGCAAGCTCTGGGTCAACCGCCCGCGCGGTGCGGATATGCTGCGCGAGGACGATATACTGGTGCAGGAGATATACGGATCGCAACTTTGCAATCTCGATCAGATCAAGCTGCTCGATCGCGACACGCGGATGGTGCGCGGCTTCGTCGGACTCGACGAGTTCGTGCCTTATACCAAGCCGGGCAAGAGCGAACGCCGGTAGGCAACAGGATCAAATGAGCATCGTGCCAGCGAAGCTGGGGTAGTGCAGGGAGTGAACTCTGGTTGCGCCGGCGGCTTTTCGCGCCGCCTTTCCGCCGGCTGTCACGAGGATTCGATCCACCCGGCCTAAGGTTTGCCCGAATCGGCACCGTCAATTGCGGTACGGTGGGAGAAGCGGGCATGGCCTATGTTCAAAGCGAGCAGAGCTTGTGGCTCGCGGCCCAGGTACCGGCGCACGAAATCCGTTTGGGCGATACGGAACGGCAAGTAATTTTGCGGGCGCGGCGCGATCTCCTTGCCGGCCGCCCGGGCAAGCGGCTCGGCAATCCGCGGCTGGAGGCGCTCCGGCTCTATGCGATGCTTGGTCGCTATCGGCCCGATGCGGCGCGGCCCTTGCTCGCCGCGGGCTTCTCCCCGGCGGAACGGCGCGTGGTCGATGCCATGCTGGATGCGTTGCCGACACGCACCCATGTCCGGCCGGCAACCGGGCGGATGATCTGGGCCTTGCTCATCCTGCTGCCGCTGCTCGCGGCATCGGGCACTTATGGTTGGGCCAGTTTCTATCTGCAGGACCGGTTGATCGCGGCAATTCTGGCGGGACTGGCGCTTTTGCTGTTCACGCCGGTAGCCCATGCGCTCGCGTCGCACCGGCGCCCAACGGCAACCGGGGATCGCTAGCTCAAAAGGGGCGTACCGCGCCGCAGAATATGGCGCGGCGCCATGATCGAAGCCGCGCGCCGAGAGTGTCCGCCCTATTTATCCGGCGACGCCGACCCCGAGATCGTTATGCCGCAGGGCGGTGAGGACGGCGGCGAGGATGCCGTCGGCATCGAGTCCGGCCTGGGCATATTGGCGTTCGGGTTTGTCCTGGTCCTGGAAGATGTCGGGCAGGCGCAATGTGCGCAGCTTGAGGCCGGCATCGATCAGCCCTTCGTCGGAGGCGAGGGTGAGGACATGCGCGCCGAAGCCGCCGATGGCGCCTTCCTCGACCGTGATCGCGACCTCGTGGCTGGTCAGCAGCTTGCGGATCAGGGCCTCGTCGAGCGGTTTGGCGAAGCGCAGGTCGGCGACGCTGGTCGTGAGCCCCTGCGCCTCCAGCCGGTCGGCGGCCTTGAGCGCCTCCTCGAGCCGGGTGCCGAGCGACAGGATCGCGACCGTCTTGCCCTCGCGCACCATCCGGCCCTTGCCGATCTCGAGCAGCTGCGGCGCCTCGGGGATCGCGACCCCGGTGCCGCTCCCGCGCGGATAGCGGACCGCGATCGGGCCCTGGTCATAGGCCGCCATGGTATGGACCATATGCGTGAGCTCGGCCTCGTCGGCGGCCGCCATCACCACCATGTTGGGCAAAGTGCACAGATAAGCGAGGTCGAACGAGCCGGCATGGGTTGCCCCGTCCGCGCCGACCAGGCCCGCCCGATCCATCGCGAAGCGTACGGGGAGATTCTGGATCGCGACGTCGTGCACCACCTGGTCGTAGGCACGCTGCAGGAAGGTCGAATAGATCGCGCAGAACGGCTTCATCCCCTGCGCGGCAAGCCCCGCCGCGAAGGTCACCGCATGCTGCTCGGCGATGCCGACGTCGAAGGTGCGCTCGGGAAAAGCGTGTGCGAAGCGGTCGATGCCCGTGCCCGACGGCATCGCGGCGGTGATCGCGCAAATCCGCTCGTCGGTTCGGGCTTCACGGATCAGCTGGTCGGCGAACACATTCTGATAAGCGGGCGGGCCTGCCGGCCCCTTGTCCTGCTTGCCCGAGACCACGTCGAACTTCTGCACGCCATGATATTTGTCGGCGCTCGCCTCGGCCGGCGCATAGCCCTTGCCCTTCTGGGTCACGACATGGATCAGGATCGGGCCTTCGGACGCATCGCGCACATTTTCCAGGACCGGGATCAGATGGTCGAGATTATGGCCGTCGATCGGGCCGACATAATAAAAGCCCAGTTGCTCGAAGAGCGTGCCGCCCATCGCCATGCCGCGCGCGAACTCGTCGCTCTTGCGCGCGGCATCATGCAGCGGGCGCGGCAGGCGGCGTGCGATCCGCTTCGCAATGTCGCGGATCGAGAGGAAGGGCTTGGACGAGACCAGCCAGGCAAGATAGGCCGAAAGCCCGCCCACCGGCGGCGCGATCGACATGTCATTGTCATTCAGGATCACGATCAGCCGGTTGCCCGCGGCCTCGGCATTGTTCATCGCCTCATAGGCCATGCCCGCCGACATCGCGCCGTCGCCGATGATCGCGATCGCCTTGCCGGGCTTGCCCGAAAGCTTGTTGGCCACCGCGAACCCCAAGGCCGCCGAGATCGAGGTCGACGAATGCGCCGCCCCGAACGGATCATAATCGCTCTCGCTGCGCTTGGTGAAACCCGACAGGCCACCCCCCTGGCGCAAGGTGCGGATGCGCTCGCGCCGCCCGGTCAGGATCTTGTGCGGATAGGCCTGGTGGCCGACGTCCCAGATCAACACGTCATTGGGTGTGTCGAACACATAATGAACCGCGGTGGTCAGCTCGACCACGCCCAGTCCGGCACCGAGATGCCCGCCCGTGACCGACACCGCCGAAATCATCTCCGCCCGCAATTCGTCAGCCACCTGACGCAGCTGCTCCGGCCGCAGACGGCGCAGATCGGCAGGCATGTGGATGGTGTCAAGCAACGGGGTCGAAGGACGATCAGACATCGAGTCGCTCCTTAAGATCGGCAGCGCTTCAGACAATCACCAAAATTAATCGACGCTGTAGGCGTCCAGATTCCGCACCGCCCGCATGCGGCGCGATCACAGTCACGCTCGCGCTCGCCTTGTTCGCCAAATATGGACGCTGCTGCTGACCTTGTTGTTCGAACGCTGGGCCTACACGATTGCGGTTATCGGGACCGTGCTGCTGTCGGGTACCGCGGTTCTGTTCGGCTTGTGGCTGACGGGCACCGAACTCGACATCTCCGCCTTGATGGGGCTGACGATGGTGATCGGCATGATCACCGAGCTGGCGATCTTCTATCTGGCCGAACTGGTGCCGGGCGAGCGGATCGATGCGCACAGCCTGCTTGTCGCGGGCAAGGCGCGGCTGCGACCGATCGTGATGTCGGCGCTGATCGCGATCCTGAGCCTGCTTCCGCTCGCGCTCGGCATCGGCCGGGGCTCGGGCCTGCAACGCCCGCTTGCGACCGCGATCATCTCGGGCCTCACCGTCGGCGCGCCTCTGGTGCTGACGATGTTGCCGATGCTGGTGCTGCTGCTTAACCGCCGCAACGCCGAAGCGGAGGAGGTCACCGCATGATCCGTCTGCGGCCGCTGATCGGCGCGACGGCGATCGTTGCCATGATCCCGCCGGTTCTGGCTGAAATAAGCGTGTCCGCGAGCGTGAGATCGGAACCGTAAAGCCCTTGAATATCAAGGGGATTTATGGTCGGGGAGACAGGATTCGAACCTGCGGCCCCCTGGTCCCAAAGCATCTTTATTAAGTATTACAGCAGTATGCATACAATATCATCGTAGATATCCGCGATATCTACCAAATGTTATTTAATGCTTATTTGTATACCGCTGACATACTCCGCATATCATCTAAACACAAGATCCGGGGATACATGAGTGGATACACGGTGGCCGTCTCTAGAATTTAAGAGACTTGGCCTGGCGGTGTGACGACAATGATCGATTAGGTTGCGACCGCGATCCCGAATGTCGCTTATCAGGTTATAGCGGGGCGCCTGCGGCGCCCCACTGTTGAGGTTTCACTATTCCGCAAGTCGTTTATAAATTGCGCGAGCGGATCGCCAGCTCGGGTCATCCAATGCTGTCTCTAGATTTCGCTGAAATTCCATGAGGCTAACATCCCTAGGATATACCACACTTCGTCCTTCGTTTATAGAAGCAATTGCAAGATCGAACAACGCTTGATGGAAAGGCCATATCGAAGCCTCAATTAGATCCCCAAACTTTTCCGATTGCTCTTGCAAGTCCTCAACGATTTTAACCAGCGGCCAAATCGGTTTGCCTTCGCTATATCCGCCAAGGTCAATTTCGTGCGGCCAGAGCCTATAGACTTGGACAAACAGATCGGAAGGGCTATTTATATCAGCATCCATCTTTCTTGCTCACAGTGCAATTGCTCCTGGTAATGGTAATTTTTGTGTTTTTGGTCGGATCCTGCCCCTTTTTCGTGCCGACCTTAAATTCTCCCAGAGGGTCTCCGCTATGGTTCGTATGGCTTTTCTTGAAAACCATGCCCGTCTTTTTTTGAACGAAGCCGCCACCTTTCTTGGCCGTAAATTCCTTTGGATGTGATTCAGGCGTTTTCACAACCGTGCCGACGGGGGTATCCTTTGCAACATTCTTGGCCGAGGCGGATTTGGGGGGAGCTGCGGTTCGGTCAGTTCCCGAAGCCTTGTCCGTCCGGTCCGCGCGTGCTCGGTCCGCGTCTCCGGAGGCCCTGTAAGCATTGTATATGCCCACGCCAATCGTAATGATGGCGGCGCCGTCTGCAATGGGGTCTTCCGGGCCGCCGCCAGCGACTTCTTCCTCTCCGGCCAGTTCCGCATATTTCACGAAGGTCGAGGCATCGAACATCCCGGTCGGGTCATCTCGATTGACTGGATCATTCCCAACATATTCATACAAGTTGAACTGATCCGTATAGCCCACCGGATCGGTCTGCAGGAAGCGCCCGATCTGTGGATAGTAGAATCTGGCCTTATAGTAATATTGTGCAATTTCTGGCAGGTAGATTTGACCGGTATATTTGTATCGCCCGGTCGTTGCAGCCGAGGGAACGCCAAATTCGTCATAGCTGTTAATGGCGACCAGGCTGGTACCGTTGGTAATGGCAACAATCGAGCCTTGTTCGTCGGCATGCAGGAAGCGTCGATCGGTCAGGTTGGCGCCCTGATACCAAACTTGAGGATCGTCCTCGCTGGGTCCCGTGACATAACGCCGTGTCTGGGCACCCGATAGCGGATCGAATTCGCCGATCATGTCATCGCCGTCGAATAGGAACTGGGTCTTGTTCCCGGAGGTCAGCGAGGCGATTCGTCCAAGCGGATCGTAGGTGATGATGGCGGCATGGCCACCGGAAACCTGGATAAGGCGATTCTCTACGTCGTAAGTGAAGCTATTGCTGCCATCGGACGTCAGGTTGCCGTTAGCGTCATATCCATAGTTTGTACCGGCAACGGAGCCATATTGGTTCAGACCATTAGGAACATAGGCTTTGTTGGCATTGGCGGCTTCCGTGTATGAATATGCTGTATTGTCGAGGCCGCGCGACGTGACCTGATCGTCAGCATTGTAGCCCAGCGTCAGCGTCAGATCGGTCGTGAGGCCTGCATAAGCCTGCTTCAGCTGGGATAGCCGATCCGCGGCGTCATAAGTCAGGATCGTCGACGTGCCGTTCGCGCGCGTGATGCTCGATCGACGGCCGAGCTGATCGTAGGAAAAGGTGAATAGGGAAGCGGGGGCGCCATTTTCGTGCGTTGCCGTCGGCCGGTCGAGCCCGTCATAGTCGGTGGTGAAATAAGTGCCGTCGGGGTCGGTTCGGCGGATGCGATCCCCATCAGCGTCCCATTGATAGCTGATCGTGCGTGTCGCGAAGAGATTGTTGGTTGTGCTCAGCTTGCGTTGGGCGTTGTCGTACGTTTCGGTAATGCCGAGCCCCGTCGCGGACACGAACCGAGCATAAAGCTGCAGGTTGCGGAAATCGTAGCCGTAATAAACGTCGTTCGCGGTGCCGGGCTCATCCTTCAGCGTCATCCGGTTAAGCGCGTCGTAGCTGTAGCTGATAAGCTGCCCGTCACGCTTGCGAAGGCTGATGCGGTTGTCGTTCGCATCATAGCCATATTGCTCATAGTCTGCAGTATTCACGGTCCCTGGGGAGGTTTTCGATGGAAAATCCCACTTTGCGAGCCGGTCAAAGCCGTCATATTCGTACTGCGCCTTATTGCCGTCCGCGTCGGTCACGGTCTGCTGCTTGCCGTCCGGCGTATAAGTGTAGGTCACTTGATCGCGCTGAAGGCTCGTGCCCACTGCTTCCTGGGTCTTGGTCAACTGGCCAGCAGGATCATAGGTGTTCTTGGTGATCCGGTCCGACAAGCCGTTGCTGGTCGTACCCAGA
>Ga0207427_101127_pt1 | contig 10653 bp, 9 predicted proteins | sample AraplaCL_Cvi_mMS_FD_184268 | JGI IMG/M metagenome (GOLD analysis project Ga0207427, IMG submission 184268) | Arabidopsis root microbial communities from the University of North Carolina, USA - plate scrape CL_Cvi_mMS (SPAdes) (version 2) | ecosystem: Host-associated > Plants > Roots > Endosphere ... | reverse complement strand
GCACCGTGTCGCGGCCCAGCTGGGCAGCGAGGCGCCGCTGGCCCTCGGTGCCGGCGATCGGCCAGCCGCGGCGCGTGGCCTGCGAGATGGCGTGCGCCTCGCGCTGGCTGACGCCCTCGTCCAGGAAGCCGCGATACGCCCCCTCGCGCTCGAACGGCGTGTTGCCCAGCGCCCAGTAGCGCGCATGGTCGACGATCAACGGATCGCGCCGGCGCCCCAGGTGGTGCGCGCAGCTGGACCAGGCGTAGTCGGCGGCCTCGGCCACCAGGCCGCTGCGCTGGGCGTGGCTGTCGATGTAGCGCATGCAGGTCAGCAGCGAGTCGTCGGGATCGACCAGCGCCGCCCGGAAGCGCCCTTCCCAGAGCGTGCCGGTGCGGCCGTGCCGGCGATTGAAGGCCGCGACGTAGCGCCGGCCGAGGGACTGCATCATCGTGCTCAGGCCGTCGGCGCTGTCGCGCGGCGTGGCCAGCAGGTGCACGTGGTTGGCCATCAGGACGTAGGCGTGGATGTCGACCCGCGCCACCAGGCTGGCCTCGCGCAGGTGCGCGCACCAGGCCTGGCGATCCTCGTCGTCGACGAAGATCGGCTGGCGGTTGTTCCCGATCTGCATCAGGTGGTGCGGCAGGCCGGGAAGCGAAAGGCGGGTCAGGCGGGCCATGCGCCGAGTTTAGCTGACCCCTTTTGCGGCCACCCCGTGGCGAACCCGCGGTCCGGGCGGCTCAGGCGGCAGGGCGCCCCAGCGACGACCACTCGCCGAACAACGCCTGGCCGGTGAGCCGCTGATGCTCCTTCAGCGCGAAGCGGTCGGTCATGCCGGCGACGTAGTCCGCGACGGCGCGCGGCCGTTCGGCGGCATGCTGGAACTCCTCGCTCATCTCGGACGGGCGCTCGAGGTAGATCGCGAACAGGGCGCGCACGACGTCGCGCGCCCGGCTGGTGGTCGCGGTGACCGCCGGGTGGCGATACAGGTTGGCGAACAGGAAGCGCTTGAGCTCGCTGCTCTCGTGGCGCATCGTCGGACTGAAGCGCATCAGCAGCGGCAGCGCGCGCACCGCCTGCGGGCTTGCCGGCGCGGCGGCGTCGATCGCGGCCTGGCTGGTGGCGATCAGGTCGTAGATCATCTGCGACAGCATGCGGCGCAGCGTCTCGTGCACGGTGCGCCGCGCGGGCAGCGTGCGCAGGCGCGGGTGGGCGTCGAGCGCCTCGGCGCGCAGGCGCGCGTACAGCGGCACGTCGTCCAGCTGCGCCGGGTCGAGCAGGCCCGAGCGGATGCCGTCGTCGACGTCGTGGCAGTTGTAGGCGATCTCGTCGGCGACGTTCGTGAGCTGTGCCTCCAGGCCCGGCTGCAGCCCGGCGACGAAGCGATGGCCGACGCCGCCCGGCTCGATCGCCTCCAGCGCCTGCGCCTGGGCGAGCGTGATGCGCTTGAGGATGCCTTCGCGCGTCTCCAGCGTCAGGTTCAGGCCATCGAATTCGGGGTATCGCAGCTCGAGCTCGTCGACCACGCGCAGGCTCTGCAGGTTGTGCTCGAAGCCGCCGTGGTCGCGCATGCAGTCGTCCAGCGCGTCCTGGCCGGCGTGGCCGAAGGGCGTGTGGCCCAGGTCGTGCGCGAGTGCGATGGCCTCGACCAGGTCCTCGTCGAATCCCATCGTGCGCGCCACCGAGCGCCCCAGTTGCGCCACTTCGAGCGAGTGGGTGAGCCGGGTGCGGAACAGGTCGCCCTCGTGGTTGAGGAAGACCTGGGTCTTGTAGACGAGGCGGCGGAACGCCGTCGAGTGCACGATGCGATCGCGATCGCGCTGGAACTCGGTGCGCGTGGGGGCGGCGGCCTCGGGCACGCGACGGCCGCGCGAGCGCGCGGGGTCGCTGGCATACGGAGGGCGTTCGACGAGCGGGCTGGCGATCACGTCGAACGGCGATTTCAGGCGGAGGCGGTGAACGCGGCGATCACGTCGACGACGTCGGCCTCCGGCGCGGTGCGCACGCGGGCATGGCTCTCGCCATCGAGCAGGACGAAGCGGATGTCGCCGCCCTGCGCCTTCTTGTCGACGCGCATCAGCTCGAGATAGCGCTGCGGGCTCAGGTTCGCGGGTCCGCGCACGGGCAGGCCCGCGCGCGCGACGAGCGCTTCGATGCGGCGTGCGAACGCGGCGTCGACCAGGCCCAGCTTCGCCGAGAGCGCCGCCGCCATCACCATCCCGCACCCCACGCCCTCGCCGTGCAGCCAGTGCCCGTAGCCCAGGCCGGCCTCGATCGCGTGGCCGAAGGTGTGGCCGAAGTTCAGGATCTCGCGCAGGCCGGCTTCCTTCTCGTCGGCGCCGACCACCTGCGCCTTGATCTCGCAGCTGCGGCGCACCGCGTGCGCGAGCGCGTCACGCTGGCGCGCGCGCAGGTCGTCGACGTGGCGCTCGAGCCAGCCGAGGAACTCGGCGTCGATGCTGGCGCCGTACTTGATGATCTCGGACAGGCCGGCCGACATCTCGCGCTCGGGCAGCGTGTCCAGCACGCCGAGGTCGCACACGACCTGCCGGGGCTGGTAGAACGCGCCGATCATGTTCTTGCCCAGCGGGTGGTTGACGGCCGTCTTGCCGCCGACCGACGAGTCGACCTGCGCGAGCAGCGTCGTGGGCACCTGCACGAAGGGCACGCCGCGCATGTAGCAGGCGGCGGCAAAGCCGGTCATGTCGCCGACGACGCCCCCGCCGAGCGCGTACAGCACCGTGCGGCGATCGGCCTCCTGGCCCAGCAGCTCGTCGAACACCAGGTTCAGGTGCGCGAGGTCCTTGTAGGCCTCGCCATCGGGCAGCGCCAGCGTGCGCACGCGGGCGAAGTGCGGCTCGAGCGCCGCGGCCAGGGCCGCGCCGTACAGCGCCGCGACGGTCACGTTCGTGACGATCAGGGCGACGGCCTTGCGGTTGGCCTGCGGGGCCCAGGTGTCGGGGTCGGACAGCAGGTCGCCGCCGATCAGGATCGGGTAGCTGCGCTCGCCCAGGTCGATCCGGACCTGGGTGGGCGGCGTGCGGAGGAGTTCGGAAGGCGTCGACATCGGACGCTATTTTGCGTCCTGCGGCGATCCCGCGCTCATGTCCAGTTGCATCGAGATCAGGTTGACCAGCATCGCCGCCGACTTGTGGGCAGTGTCGACGACGATGTCGGCCACCTCGCGGTAGATCGGGTCGCGCACGTCGTAGAGGTCGCGCAGGCGCTGGCGCGGGTCGGCCACCTGCAGCAGCGGGCGCGCCGTGTCGCGGCTCAGGCGCCGGGCGAGGTCGTCCACCTGCGTGTGCAGGTACACCACGGTCGCGTGGGCCTTCATCGCGACGCGGTTGGCCGGCCGCAGCACGCTGCCGCCGCCGGTGGCCACCACGCGCTGCTGCGGATCGCTGAGCGTCTCGGCAATCACGCGCTCCTCGACTTCGCGAAATGCGGCCTCGCCTTCGCGATCGAAGAACTCACGAATGGAACAGCCGAGGTAGCGCTCGATCTCGTGGTCGGAGTCCAGAAACGGCAACTGGCGCATGCGCGCCAGTTGTCGCCCGATCGTGGATTTTCCACAACCGGGCATGCCCACGAGCGCGATGGCCCGCGGGACTCGTCCGTCGGCAATCAAGGCTGCGCTTGACAGAGCGCTCCGGACCGATGCGTCGACGGATCGGTCACTGTGAAGACCGCGACTTGCGCCGGCGGCACGTTCGGCTTGGTCAGGTTGTACGGGCTGGTCTGGAACGGCAGGCTGTTGGTCGGCGCGGCATTCACCAGCGAGGCCGGGATGGGCAGGCGTCCCGTCGTCGTTGCCTTGCCTTCCGTACCCGACACGATCGCGCTGAACGTCAGCGTGAAGTCGTCCCACCAGGCGACGTTCTGGCCGTACTGCAGGTTGAAGTACGCGATGCCGAACGCATCGGTCGTGTCGCTGCCCGCCGATTGCGGCGTGATGGCTGCGTCGGCCGCGTACGGTTCGATCTTGCCGGAGCCGTTCTGGTCTTCGGCCGTCACGACGCCGTTCGAATCCGTATAGCTCTCCAGGACGTTGTTGCGATTGATGTCCTCGTTGTCGCACACGTTCAGGCTGACGTACGCCCAGCGAGCCCCCGAACCATCCCAATAGCCGCGGTAGTAGCGGGGCAGGTCGACCGATCCGGTGACCAGCACACCCTTGATCGGCTGGCCGACCGAGTCCACCACCTGCACCGTGTAGGGCGAGTTGTAGACGGCCTTGTTGTCGTCGGTGTTGATCTTGCCGTTGTTGAAGATCGAGATGCTCACGCCGCTTTGCGCGACCGTGATATTGGTCGTTGCGGTGTTCGGGCAGGCCGGCGCCGTGAAGTCGGCTTCGCTCCAGCACGCCCGCACGGTCAGCTGCTGGTTGCCGCTGCCGCGCTGGCCGGGCGTGTAGGTCGTCTGCGCGACGCCGTTCGCGTCGGTGTAGACGTAGCCGGAACCGGCTGCCAACGTGCCGCCGATCCCGTTCGGATCGTCGTTCAGGTCGAAGCGCACGCGCACGTACTGGATCGGCTTGTTGCCGGCACCCAGGAACAGGCCGCGGATGGTGACGAAGTTGGCCGTCGAGCCCGCCGTGTTGACGTTGACCGTGGCGGGGTTGGCCGCCACCGACGCCGAGGTCACCGTGCCCGTGGCCGGGCTGGTGGTCGCCGACGACGTGGTGACGGAGGTGTCCGTCGTCACGCCGCCCGCAACGGCGGAGATGCTGACAGTGGCCGTGGCCGGCACCGTGTAGGTGAAGGTGTACAGGCCGCCGCCGTCGGTCGTGCCGTTCGTGGCCGTGCCGTTCATCGTCACGACGATGGGCGAGTTGCCGATGCCTGCGCCGTTCTTGTCGGTCAGCTGGTACTGGATCTGGGCGGTCTGGCCGGCCGTCGCGGCACCCGCCGCGGCCTGCAGTTGCGCGCCCGTCACGTCGACCTTCACGGTCTTGGTGATGCTGCCGGCCGTGACGACGATGTCGATCGTGCGATTCGACTTGTCGCCGCCGATGCTGAGCGTGCCGGTGACGATGCCCGTGCCCGTGGCGGTGGTGCTGCCGGAAGTGACCACCACGCCATTGCGATCGGGAACGATCGTCACGGGAACGGCGGCAACGATGTTCCGGTTCGCATCGACGGCCGTGACCGTGATCGTCGCGGTTTCGGCGCCGGTGTCGGCGATGGAGGACTTGTCCACCGCGACCACGAGATCGGCTGCCGCCGGCGGAGGCGGCGTCGTCGTATTGGTGGGCTGGCCGCCCCCCGCGCTGCAACCGGCGATCACGCTACCTGCCGCGACAGCCGCGAAGATCAGCTTCAAGTGTTCGATTCCCTGCAATTTCATGTTCAGACTCTCAATGCCCCGACGTGCGGTCAGAGATGATACGCGGCGTGATGAAGATAAGCAGTTCGGTGCGCGTCTGCAGCTTGGACGTGCTCTTGAACAGGTTTCCGAGGATCGGGATGTCGCCCAGGAGCGGCACCTTGTCGGTGACGTTGTTCTCGATCTGCTGGAACAGGCCGCCCAGGACCACCGTGCCACCGTTCTCGACCAGCGCCGTGGTCTTGATGTGCTTGGTATCGATCGCGAAGCCCGCGCTGGTGCTGCGGCCCACGCTGTCCTTGTTCACTTCGACGTCCAGGATCACGTTGCCTTCCGGCGTGATCTGCGGCGTCACCTGCAGGCGGATCTGCGCCTTCTGGAACGCCACCGAGGTCGCGCCGCTGGACGTGGCCTGCTGGTAGGGCAGTTCCTCGCCGGCTTCGACGACGGCCTGGACCTGGTCGGCCGTGATCACGCGCGGGCTGGAGATGATGCGGCCGGAGCCGTCTTCTTCCAGGGCCGACAGCTCGAGGTTCAGGAAGCGGCTGGCGCTGGAGCTGAACAGCGAGAGCGCGAACGTGGCGGCCGTTGCGGTGCTGGAGACGATGCCGGCCTGCGCGGGAAAGTTCACGAACTGCGTGTCGGTGTAGGGAATGGTGCCGGCCACCTGGCCCGTCTGGTAGCCGACGGCCTGGTAGTTGCCACCCGGGCTGACGTACTGGCTGCCGCCGACGTGGAACGCGCTGCCGGACAGCGCGCCGAGCTTGACGCCCAGTGCGCGGCCGAAGTTGTCGTTGGCCTCGACGATGCGGGCCTCGATCATCACCTGGCGTTGCGCGATGTCGATGCGGGCGATCAGCGCCTGGATCTCTTCGAGCTTGGACGGGACGTCCGTGACGAACAGCTGGTTGGTCCGCGTCTCGGCGATGACCGAGCCGCGCATCGACAGCATGCGCGTGCCGCCGCTTGAGCCCGCCGCGCCGGTGCCCGTCAGGCCGTTGGCCACTTCGAGCGCCTTGGTGTAGTTCAGCTGGAACGCCTGCATGCGCATCGGCTCGAGCTCGGCGATCTTCTTCTTGGCCTCGAGATCGACCTGTTCCTTGGCGGCCAGTTCATCCTTCGGTGCGATCAGCAGCACGTTGCCGGAGCGACGCTTGTCCAGGCCCTTGCTCTGGAGAATGATGTCCAGGGCCTGGTCCCAGGGCACGTCCTTCAGGCGCAGCGTGACCGTACCGGTGACGGAGTCGCTGGTGACGACGTTGAAGTCGCTGAAGTCGGCGATGATCTGCAGCAGCGCGCGGATCTCGATGCTCTGGAAGTTCAGCGACAGGCGCTGGCCCGTGTAACCCGTGCCCGGCACGAGCTTGTTCGGGTCGGCCTTGGCCGGACGCACTTCCAGCACGAACTGGTTGTCCGTCTGGTAGGCGCTGTGCTCCCACGAGCCCGTCGGCGTCACGACCATGTGGACGTGGTCACCGGCTTGCGTGGTCGTGACGGTCTGCACCGGGGTGCCGAAGTCGGTCACGTCCAGGCGGCGGCGCAGGCGCGTCGGCGCGTTGGAACGCAGGAAGTCGACGACGAGATCCTTGCCCTGCTGCTTGAGGTCGACGCCGACCTGGTTGCTCGGGAGGTTCACGACGATGCGACCGGCGCCATCGGCACCGCGGCGGAAATCGATGTCGCGCAGTTCCTGCACGTCCGCGTTCTGGCTCGCGGCAAAGTGCGAGCTGTCGCCGGCAGCGGCCGGCTGGGCCGCGGCGGCGGTGGCCGCCGCCGGCGCCAGGTCGAGCGCGATCAGCAGCGACTTGCCCTGGAGCTCGGCGTGGTACGCGGACGGCGTCTTCAGGTTCAGGACGAGACGCGTGCGCTCACCGGAACTGGCCAGGCTCACCGAACGGATGTTGCCCTGGTTGACTTCGACGCTGGACTTGCCCGAGGCATTGGTGACGCCCGGCAGGTCGATCGCGACGCGCGGGGGCGCCTGCACGGCAAAGCCGGCCGGCACGGCCGACAGCGGCTCGCTCAGCTCGACGCGCACGACGTCGGTGCCGCCCTGCTGCAAACCCGTCACCGACGTGATCTTGGGCTCCGCCCACGACGTCAGCGGCAAACCCAACGCCACGACAAGCGCTGCTCCCGCGGTCCAACTCCGCATAGTCCGATTCTCCTGACTGCTGTTCATCGCGCCTTCTCCTGAAGCTGGAGGGTGCTGGTGCGCTCTATCCACTCACCCGTGGGGTCTTGCACGGTTTCCCGCAAGGTAATCTGTGTGTCCGTGATGGCGGTGATCTGGCCGTAGTTCTGGCCGATCCAGTCGCCGATCTTCACGTCGTGCAGCCGGTTCTCCACCATCAGCAGCGCGTGCGACTTGCCGCCCTGCTGCAGCGAGCCGACCATCGTCATGCTGTCCAGCGGATACGACTCGAGTTCCTGCGTCGCATGCGCCTTGGCGGCCGCCAGCAGGGCGCCGCCCTTGCCGTTGGCACCCCCGCCCACGGGGATCAGCTTCTGCGTGCCGAACGGCTCGACGCCCGTGACGCCCAGGTAGGGCTGCGGGTCGAACTTCTTTGGCGGGTAGATCGGCGCGATGTTCGGCTTGATTTCCTTGTGCTGCTGTTCCATCCACTGGATCAGCTCGTCGTTGTCGGCGGTGCATGCGCCGAGGCCGGACAACAGCAGCGCCCCCGCCGTGATGCAGAGAAGACGGTTCATTTCTTGTCCTTCGCGGCGCCAGCCTTGCGGGCTTCGACGACCTCAGCCGGATCGAGGTAGCGGTACGTACGCGCCAGGGCCTCCATCGACAGGCCGCCACCGGCGGACTTCGGGTCGGGGCTGATCGACAGGTTGTGCAGCGTGACGATGCGCGAGAGCGCCGCGATGTCGGCCGCGAAGGCGCCGATGTCGTGGAAGCGGCCGCTGACGCGGATCGCGATCGGCAGTTCGGCGTAGTACTCCTTGGTCTCGGTCTGGCCAGGGATGAACTGGTCGATGACGAGGCCACGGCCGACGCCGGCCTGGTTGATGTCGGTCAGCAGCGCGTCCATCTCGGCCTTGCCAGGCAGCTGCTTCTCGAGCTGCGTGACGTAGGTCTGGACTTCTTCCTTCTGCTTCTTGAGCGCGTCGAGGTTGATCGCCTGGGCGAGCTTGGTCTTGTACTCGGCCTTCAGCGCCGGTTCCTTGTCGCGCGCGGCCTGCAGGTCGTCTGCCTGCGAGCTCAGTTCGACGAACCAGCCGATGACGACCACGGCGATCGCGACCACCGTCCAGACGGCCAGGCGCGGCAGCAGCGGCCACTGGCCCGGCTGGTTGGGGTTCAGGTCGCGGAACTGACTCAGTCCGCCACGCAGCGCGGCGCCGAAGTCGGGGCCCTTGTTCTTTGCAGTAGCCATGCTTACCTCGTCGCCGTCGAAGCGGCCGAAGCCGTTGCGGCAGCGGGGGCCGCGCCGGAAGCCGCGCCCGCGGCGCCGGAGGCGGCAGCGCCCGGAGCCGGAGGACGCTTGATCGTCACGCCCATGATGAAAGAGAACATGCGGCGCTGGTCCTTGCTGCCGGCGACCTGCATGGTCTGGGCACGGATCTCGACCAGCTGCGGCTTCTCGAGCCACGGCGAGTTGTAGGCCGCGTTGCGATAGAACTCGGCCACCCGTTCGTTGGTCTGAGCGACGCCGGTGATGGCGACCTGCTGGCCACCTTGCTTCACGCTCGTCAGGAACACGCCTTCGGGCGTCTGCTTGACGAGTTCGTTGAGCAGGTAGACCGGCATGTTGCGGTCGGCCTGGAGGTCTTCCACCGCCTTCTGGCGCGCCTTCAGGGCCTCGATCTCGGCCTTGAGGGTGGCGACGTCGGCGATCTGCGCGTCCAGGCGCTTGATCTCGCTCGTGAGGAACTGGTTGTGCTCCTCCTGCGTGCTGATCTGCGTGTTGACGAAGGTGTACCAGGCCAGGACGACGCCCGCGCCAACGAGCACGGCGAAGCCGATGCCGGCGAAGAACGCCTGTTTGCGTTGCTGGCGCCGCGCTTCGCGGTGCGGCAACAGGTTGATCAGAATCACTGCACGAACCTCCGCATCGCCAGCCCGCACGCGGTCAGGTAGGACGGCGCTTCGCGCCGCAGCTTGCCTTCGCGCACGGCGCTCCCCAACTTCATGTTCTCGAACGGATTGACGACCCGGCACGCGAAGCCGGTCACTTCCTTGACCCGCTCGCGCAGGCCCGCCAGCGAGGCGGTGCCGCCGGCCAGCATCACGTAGTCGACCTTGTGATGCGGCGTGCTGGTGAAGAAGTACTGCAGCGCGCGGCCGATCTCGTGGGCCAGGCTGTCGACGAACGGCATCAGCAGCGTCGACTCGAAGTCTTCCGGCAGGTCGCCCGCGAGCTTCTTCTGCTCGGCTTCCTCGAACGAGAAGCCGTACTGGCGGGAGATCAGCTGCGTCAGCTGGGCGCCGCCGAAGGTCTGGTCGCGGTCGTAGAGCATCTCGTCGCCGCGCAGCACCTTGAGGCCGGCGGTGTCGGCGCCGATCTCGAACAGCGCCACCAGCATGTCCTTGCCCTGCTCGGGCAGGCTGGAGATGACGCGGCCCATGGCCAGGCGCGAGGCGTGCGACTCGATGTCGAGCACGACCGGCTTGAGGCCGGCGGCTTCGGCCAGGCCCTGGCGATCCTGCACCCGATCCTTGCGCGACGCGGCGATCAGCACGTCGACGTCGCCCGTCGAGGTGGCGCTGGGGCCGATGACACAGAAGTCGAGGCTGACCTCGTCGAGCGAGAACGGGATGTACTGATGAGCTTCGGACTCGACCTGGATCTCCATCTCGTCTTCGCGGAGACCGGCCGGCAGTACGATGCGCTTGGTGATGACCGCCGACTGCGGCATGGCCATGACCACGTCGCGCGTCTTGGCGCCACTCTTGGCGACCAGGCGGCGCACGGCATCGGCCACTTCATCGAATTTCTCGATCTGGCCGTCCGCGATCCAGCCCTTTTCGAACGGCTCGCTCGCGAATCGCTCGAGTACCAGGTCCCCGGACGGGGTCTGACCCAGCTCGACCAGCTTGGCGCTGGAGGAACTGACATCCAGCCCGATCATGGGCGGATGCGTCCTTAAAAAGATGCGATCGAGAAATGACACGAGGACATGCTCCGACAGCGCCCCAATGGGAGCGCCGGGTTGATATTTTGCGGCAATCCTATCAGCAAGAACGACAGGAAAACAAAGTTAGTGTGCGGGAATGCCCGCATTTTCCCGGCATTTGGTCACCATAAGTCATGGTGGAAACTGCGCGGACGATCGCATATCCGCCATTGCATGCACTTCGACGCCGTGGTCGGAACGCTTAAGCGGCACTTG
>Ga0207427_101126_pt1 | contig 10669 bp, 8 predicted proteins | sample AraplaCL_Cvi_mMS_FD_184268 | JGI IMG/M metagenome (GOLD analysis project Ga0207427, IMG submission 184268) | Arabidopsis root microbial communities from the University of North Carolina, USA - plate scrape CL_Cvi_mMS (SPAdes) (version 2) | ecosystem: Host-associated > Plants > Roots > Endosphere ... | reverse complement strand
ACCGCCGTGCTCGGCGGCCCGGCCGTGCACGCGCTGGGCTACGCGTTCGTGCTGTGGCCCGTGGCGATCGACTCGCTGCTGCTGCTGATGGCGGCGCTGGTGTTCAACGTGTCGACGCGCCGACGCTACCCGCACCGGCCGCCGGCGCCGGCGCCCGCGCACCTCACGCGCGACGTGCCCCCGAGCGCGCGCGTGGGCCTGACCATGCAGGATCTGCACGCCGCCCTCGAGGCGCGCGGCGAGCTGCTCGACGTCAGCGAGGACGACCTGCAGGAACTGTTCGTCCAGGCCGAGCACCGCGCCTGGCGGCGCCGCTTCGGCAGCCTGCGCTGCGGCCAGATCATGTCGCAGGACGTCGTCAGCGTGACGCCGTCCACGGCCGCGCAGGACGCCTGGCAGCGCATGATCCGGCACGCGGTCAAGGCGTTGCCCGTGGTCGACGGCCAATCGCGCCTGCTGGGCATCGTCACGCTGCACGACTTCTTCGTCGGGCACGGGGCCGCCCCCGGCGATGGCGCGGCGCAGGCCGGGCACGCCTCCTGGCTCGTCGGCGATATCATGACGCGCGACGTGCTCACCGCATCGCCCAACCAGGAACTGGTCGATCTCATGCAGGCGTTCTCCGACGGCGGCCGCCACCACCTGCCGGTCGTCGACCCCGACCGGCGCCTGGTCGGCATGCTGACGCAGTCCGACATGGTCGCCGCCCTGTTCCGCGCCGGCATCGAACGTCCGCCCGGCGTTTCCACTTCCTGATCCTCGCTCCGCCGTGTCCCCGACCACCCTGCTGCTCCTCCAACTCATCGTCGTCCTGGTGGCGGCACGGATCTGCGGCTGGATCGCCAACCGCCTCGGCCAGCCGAGCGTCGTCGGGGAGATGGCCGCCGGCGTGCTGCTCGGGCCCATCGTGCTGGGCGCCGTCGCACCCGAGCTCAGCGGCGCGCTGTTCTCGCCCAAGTCGCTGTCCGGCCTCAGCGCGCTGTCCACGTTCGGCCTGGTGCTGTTCATGTTCGTGATCGGCCTGGAACTGCGCTGGCCGCAGGGCGTACGGGCCCGCATCCAGGCCGCGTCGACCGTGGGCGTGGCCAGCGTCGTGCTGCCGATGTTGCTGGGCCTGGCGATCACGCCGCTGCTGTGGCCCGCGCTGGCGCCGGCGGGCGTGGGCTACTGGCCGTTCTCGCTGTTCATGGCGGCCGCGCTCTCGATCACGGCGTTTCCGGTGATGGCGCGCATCCTGAAGGATCGCGGCCTCACGCAGACGTCCTACGGCCAGCTGTCGCTCGCCGCGGCGGCCGTCGTCGACGCCATCGCGTGGATCCTGCTGGCCTTCGTCGTGGCGCTGGTGGGCAACGGCCAGGGCTTCGAAGGCGCGGCCACCACCAGCCTGGGCGTGGTCGCCCTGCTGGCGTTCGTGTTCCTCGTGCTCAAGCCGGCTTTCGCCTGGCTGCTGCGCACCCACGCGGCCGATGGCGAGCCGTCCGCCACCGTGCTGGCCGCGCTGATGATCGGCCTGCTCGTGTGCGCGCTGCTGACCGAGTGGATGCACCTGCACGCGGTGTTCGGCGCGTTCCTGTTCGGCGCGGGCCTGCCGCGCGACGACCGCCTGCTCGAGTCGCTGGTCCGCAAGGTCGAGCCGATCGCGATGGTCGTGCTGATGCCGCTGTTCTTCGCGCTGGCGGGGCTGTCGACCTCGGCCGGCGCGTTCTCGCCCATGGGCCTGGGCGCGCTGGGCCTGGTGATCGTGGCGGCCTCCGTCGGCAAGGTCGCGGGCGCGGGCCTGGGCGCGCGCGCGAGCGGCCTTGGCTGGCGCGACAGCCTGGCCACCGGCGCACTGATGAACGCGCGCGGCCTGATGGAGCTGATCGTGATGAAGATCGGCCTGGACGCCGGCCTCATCGGCCGCGAGATGTTCACGATGCTGCTGCTCATGGCGCTCGTCACCACCGCGATGACCACGCCGATGATCGCGTGGTTCGCCGGCCGCCGCCCGGCCAAGGCCCGGTTGCCCGCCGAGGGCGAGGTCGCCGGATCCTGAGGTGTCAGCGGACATGTCGGCCCGACCCGGTGCACCCCACGGCGGCTCCCCGCTCGACCGGCTGTCCACCTGGCATCGCCTGGGCGAGCGCCAGTTCGACGTGCTGCGCTGGCTGGCCGGCGACGCCGCCGCACCGCCCGCCGCCGTGCGCAACACCGCGCAAGGCGTGCTGCGCTACTTCGACCTGACGGTCACCGTGCACCACCGCGACGAGGAGGACGACCTCCATCCGGCGCTGATCGAATCGATGGCCGGCTCCGATCCGGTGTGCCTGCGCGAGATGGCCGAGTCGGCGCTGCTCGCGCACCGCGCGATCGAGGAGGCCTGGCGCGCGCTGCGGCCGGCCATCGTCGCGCTGTCGCGCGGCGAGCCCGCCACGCTCGAGACGGGCGCCGTCGAGGCCCTGGTCGCGTGCTGCCAGGCCAACTTCGCCCACGAGGACCGCGAGCTGCTGCCCACCGCGCACCGGCTGCTCGACGACGCCGCGCTGGCACAGCTGCGCGAGCGCTTCGACCAGCGGCACTACGACGGTCGCGGCAGCGCCGGGCCGCGCTGAGCGCAGCCCGACGTCACGGGGTCAGCCCGCGCGCTTGGGCAGCTTCCAGCCCGGCCGCGGGAAGTGGCAGGTGTAGCCGTTGGGGAACAGCTGCAGGTAGTCCTGGTGCTCGGGCTCGGCTTCCCAGAACGCGCCCACGGGCTCGACCTCGGTCACGACCTTGCCCGGCCACAGGCCCGAGGCGTCGACGTCCTTGATCGTCTCCTCGGCCACGGCCTTCTGCTCGGGCGACGTGTAGTAGATCGCCGAGCGGTAGCTCATGCCCATGTCGTTGCCCTGGCGGTCCTTCGTGCTCGGATCGTGGATCTGGAAGAAGAACTCGAGCAGGTCGCGGTAGCTGATGACGGCCGGGTCAAACAGGATCTCGATGCCCTCGGCGTGCGTGCCGTGGCGACGGTAGGTGGCGTGCTCGACGTCGCCGCCGGTGTAGCCGACGCGGGTCTCCTGCACGCCCGGCTTGTGGCGGATCAGCTCCTGCATGCCCCAGAAGCAGCCCCCGGCCAGCACGGCGCGTTCGGTGGTCATTGCACGTCCTCCACTTGGTCCATGAACTGGCCGTAGCCCTCGGCCTCCATGCGCTCGCGCGGCACGAAGCGCAGCGAGGCCGAGTTGATGCAGTAGCGCAGGCCGCCGCGGTCGCGCGGGCCGTCCGGGAACACGTGGCCCAGGTGGCTGTCGCCGTGGTGCGAGCGCACCTCGGTGCGGATCATGCCGTGCGTGACGTCGCGGAACTCGTCCACGAAGCCCTGCGCGATCGGCTTGGTGAAGCTCGGCCAGCCGCAGCCTGACTCGTACTTGTCCGACGAGGCGAACAGCGGCTCGCCGGACACGATGTCGACATAGATCCCCGCCGCCTTGTTGTGCAGCAGCTCGCCCGTGCCGGGGCGTTCCGTGCCGCTTTCCTGCGTGACGTGGCGTTGGATGGGCGTCAGCTGCGCCAACGCTTCGGGGGACTTGCTGTACTCGGACATGTCTGAAAACTCCTTCGACGACGTCCCTGCCATGTGGGGCCGGGACGCCTCTTTTCCAGGTTCACGGCGCGGATCGCGCGCCGGGCGCCGCACGCGGCTCGCGCGGCGCGCCGATGGTAACGCCGGCACGCGACATGCCGGCGCTCCAGGGTCAAAAGACCAGCTCAGTGCCAGGCGTCGTCCTCGACGATCGCGACGCCGTTGGCCGTGCTGCCGATGGGCGCGACGCCGCGCAGCGCGAAGTTGCCGTCCTCGTCGACCGCGAACACCGACACGCGCGCCGCGCCGCCCGACGCGTCCACCACCGCGGCCAGGCCGGCGCGGGCGGCGATGTCGGTCGGGGCGCCGGCGAACTGCGCGATGACCGGCGCGTCCTGCACGATCTTCTGGCCGTACACGGCGTAGCGCGACACGCTCTTGCTCGGCGAGTTGGCCGAATACAGGAACGGCCCGTCCAGCGCCACCCAGCACGGCGCGTGCTGCGTGACCGACGGCGTGACGGCGAGCACCGTGTCGTGGCGCACCAGGCTGATCTCGTCGGCGTGGGCGATCGTCACGTAGGCGTCGTCGCCGCGCGTGGCCAGCCCGAACGGCGCATCGACGTTGGCGGGGATGGCGGCCACCAGCGCGGCCGCGCCCGTCACGGCGCCGTCGCCCGACAGGCGCACGGTCTCGATGGCATTGCTCTTCTCGCTGAGCACCAGCTCGCCGGACAGCACGCCCACCTGCGCCGCGCTGCCGTCGGCGTGCAGCAGCGCCGCGCGGCCGTCGGCCGCCGGCGACACGCCCCAGGGCCCGGCGCGATGCGATTCGACGCCGGTCGTGGTCAGCACGTACAGATGGTCGTGGCCGAACGCGACGCTGACCGGGCTGCCCACGGTCGGCAGCACGCGCTCGAGGCGGAACAGGCGCCCGCCCTCGTCGCGTTCGAACACCGACACGTTGGACGAGCCGAAGTTGACGACGGCGACGCGGTCGCGGCTCGCGGCGATGCCGCCGGCGTTGCCCGACACGCCGCCCTGCCCCTGCGTGGGCAGGCGGCGCAGGACGTGGCCCGCGGTGTCGAGCACGACGAGCTCGTTGGTCGTCGCGTTCGAGGCGGTCAGCACCAGCGCGCGATGGGCGGCGCCTTCGGCGGACGCGGCGGTGGCGACGCCCGCCAGGGCGGCGGCGGCCGCGACGGCGGTCAGGATGCGGGGGATGGTCATGGTCTCTCCTGGAGGTGACGTGGCGCGTTCCCGATCGGGACTCGCGCACCGCGGCCGGCTTTGGCCGCGGCCTCCGTTGGTCGACCAGACCCGTGCGGGCTTACACGGATCGCGAAATATCGATACCACACCCCGTATCGCCGACGACTTGCGATCCGAGCACCATTTCGTTCGTCGCGCCGCCCCCTCGAAACCTTACATCCGCACCGTCCTCAGTGGCGCCGGCGGTGCCAGCCGTCCAGGAACGCCAGCGTGACGGCGGCTTCGTTCGTCTCGGCCAGGCCGCTCGCGAACAGCGCCACGACGTCGGCATCGAAGCCATCCGCGCCCGCCAGGTCGCTCAGGCTGCGGAACGCGATGAAGGGAATGGTGTTGGCGTAGGCGACGTGGGCCAGCGCGGCGGTCTCCATCTCGAAGACCTGCGCCTGCAGGTGGTCGAACAGGTATGTGCGGTACTGCGGATTGGCCAGGAAGGCCGAACCCGAGACGCCGCGTCCGCCCACCACCACCTCCGGCGTCGTCTTCACGCACAGCGCGGGATCGGGTTCGGCGCCCGGCGACTTCACGGCCTTCGGCCCGCAGCGCGTGAGCGCCGGGCGGATCTCGCGCGCGACCGCCAGCATCGCGGCGTCGACGGGATAGTCGAAGCGGAACTCGCCGCCGGGCGCGTTGGCCGCGGTCATCACGAAGTTCTCGCGCACGAACAGGCCCGTGGGCACCGTGCCGGCGGGCGTCGCGAGGTCGAACGGCGGCAGCGGCCGGCCGTCGACCGTCGCCAGCTTCAGGCCCAGGCAGGACACGTCCGCCGCCTTGCCGCAGCTGGCCGGCAGCGTGCCGTCGCGGTTCCAGAACACCTCCAGCGGCATCGCCCAGCGGTCGGGGATCATCACGTCGCCGACATGGCGCGACGGATCGACGCCGCCGGCGATGCCCGACATCACCAGCCGGCTCACCTTGAAGTGGTCGACCATCAGCTGCGTGACCATCGTCGAATTGACCATGCTCACGCCGCTCAGCACGATCACCACCGGCTCGCCGCGCAGCATGCCGGTGGTGAAGCGGTTGCCGTTGACGACCCAGGTGCGCGCCGAGCGCGTCTGCGCCACGAGGATGGCCGCCTCCTGGCCGAAGGCCGAGACGATGCCGATGCGCGGCGTGCACTCGGTCAGGCAGGCCGCCCGGGCCACGGATCGGGCGGCCAGGGCGGACGTCAGCCCCGCGGCCAGCAGCGCGGCCACAAGCAGTTTCTTCACGTCGATCTCCCGAAAATGGAATGCGGCCGCGACGGGCCATCGGACCCGCGCGGCCGCAGGTGCATGCGATCTTAGAACGAGGCCTTGAACTGCACGCCGAACGTGCGCGGGTCGTTGATGAAGCCGGTCAGGTTGTTGAAGTCGATGCCGCCCGTCACCCGGATCTGGTTGGTCAGGTTGCGCACGAAGCCGGCCACCTCGTACTTGCCGTCGCCCCAGTCGTAGCCCGCGCGCAGGCCGCCGATGGTCATCGCCTTGCCGGTGAACTCCTTGGATTCGTAGAGGAAGAAGTTGACCTTGCTGCGGTACGACCAGTCGGTGTAGACGAAGTACTCGCCGTTGCCCACGGGGATGCCGTAGCGCGCGTTCAGGTTCAGCACGACCTTGGGCGCCTGCGGCAGCGGGTTGCCGTCGATGAACGCGGTGCCGGCGGCCGGGCCCTGCGCGTTGGTGACCGTGCAGCTCGCGCAGGTCGCCACGAACAGCGTCGGATCCTTGATCTGCGTGAAGTTGTACGAGCCGTTGACGCTCACCAGCAGCGTCGGCAGCAGGTAGGCGTCCACGGTCAGCTCGACGCCCTGGCCGGTCACCTTGCGCGCGTTGATCAGCTGGGTGCCGTTGCCCTCGCCGCCGACGGCGCTCAACTGCTGGTTCTTGACGTCGTAGTGGAAGACGTCGGCCGAGATGCGGGCGCGCTTGTCGAACAGGTCGGCCTTGGTGCCGAACTCGAACGAGGTCGTCGTCTCCGGCCGGGCCGCGGTCAGCACGTTGAAGTCGGACGCCGGGAAGATGCTGGAGGCGCGGAAGCCCGTGGCCACGCGGGCGTACAGGTTGACGTCCCGGGTCGCGGCCCAGGTGCCGCTCAGGTCCCAGCTGGTGCGCGAATCGCTGGTGCCGGCGGCCAGGCCCTTGGCGTCGTTGACGGCGTTGTCGCTGATCGGGATCGTCACCAGCGACTTGCGGTCCTGGGTGTAGCGCACACCGGCGCGCAGCTTGACGTCGGGCGCCAGCTGGTAGCCAGCCGAGCCGAAGACGGCCCAGGCGTTGTTGACCTGCGTGGCGTCGACCTCGGTGGACGGCCCGCCGAACAGCGTGTCGTAGGCCAGGCTGTGGATCTGGTACTTCTCGCGGTACAGGTACAGGCCGGCCTGCCACGACAGCGGGCTCGCGTCGGCGTGCTCGACGCGGAACTCCTGGCTCACCTGCGCATGGCCCTTGAGCGCGTCGGAGGTCTCGTCGGCGAACGGGATGGTGCCCGGCCCCATGGGCGGCGCGTACACGGCGCCGTAGCCGCCGTCGACGTCGCCGCGGCTGAAGGCATGCACGTGTTCCCAGCCGGTGATCGAGTGCAGCACCCAGTCGCCGAGCGACCAGCGCAGCTTGGCGCTGGCGCCGTCCGAGTTCAGCGACTGGCGGTTCTGGCCGTCGAACGACACCTGGTACGGGTCGAACCCGTCGACCAGGTCGTTGGTGCCCGGCTTGATGATGTTGGCGCGGAACAGGCGCGCGGTGCCGTGCAGGTCGCGGCCGTGCACGTTGAACAGCGCGCTGAAGGTGCCCGACGGCTTGTAGAGCAGCTGCACGCGCAACGCGTCGTCGTCGTAGCCTTCGAGCTTGCCCGTCTGCTGCGTGGGGGCGGTGTTGGTCACCCAGTCGCCGCGGTGCTGCAGCTGCGTGGACGCGCGGATGGCCCAGTCGGGGCCCAGGGGCATGCCGTAGGCGCCCTCGAGGTTGAGGGTGTGGAACGTGCCGTAGCTCGCGTTGACGTAGCCGCCGGCCCGGCGACTCGGCGCCGCGGAGTCGACCTTGACGACGCCCGCCGGGGTGTTGCGGCCGAACAGCGTGCCCTGCGGCCCGGCCAGCACTTCCACCTGGTCGGTGTCGAAGATCGGGAAGCCCTTGAGGATCGGGTTCTCCTGCACGACGTCGTCGTAGACCAGCGAGACCGGCTGCGAGGCGTTCAGGTGGAAGTCGGTGTTGCCGTAGCCGCGGATGTAGAAGCGCGGGAACGCGCGGCCGAACGACGACTCGATGTTCAGGCTGGGCACGCGGCCCGAGAGCGCGCGGATGTCCTCGCCGGACGCGCCGAGCACGTCGAGCGCCTCGGTGCCGAGCGTGCTCACGGAGATCGGCACCTGCCGGACGTCCTCGACGAGGCGTTGCGCCGTGACGGTGATCGTCTGCAGCTTGCCGGCCTCCGGCGCGGAGGCGGCATCGGCGGGCGCGGCCGATTGGGCGTGGGCGGCCTGGCCCGCGAACGCGAGCGCGATGACCAGGGACAGCGGATGGCGCGCCGGCAGCGACTTCGTGGGTCGCGACGACGGGCGGGACGGGGTGCGGACAGGCATCGGAGGAACTCCTCGAATTTTTGTGTGCGCACCGTAAAGCAAGTCGAGGGCCACGCGGGGGTTCAGGCAGGGTGTGGAACCCGCGCGACTCCCGTACTCGGGCGATTGCGCGACACGGCACGCCGCCTTGTCACGCCGCTGTCATGAAGCGCGCCGTGGAACGGGGCGCGATGCCCCAGGTGCGGGCGCGCGAACGGGCGCGCGCGACGCATACACCTGGCCGTATCCGCGCCGCCGCGGTGCATCGCCTGCGTGGGCGCACCGCCGCGGCGCGCCCTGCCCGTCGCGCGTCCCGCGCGCGGGCGCGAGCGTCAGCGCGCCGCCGGCACGCCCGCGCGCCACTGTGGCCAGTGCGCGACGATGTCCGACACCAGCGGCCAGGCCGCCTGCACCAGGTTGGCGGTGGCGATCGGGAAGCCGCCGGACTGCGCGTTGAGCGATTCCTGTGCCGTCTGCCCCGGATGCGGGCGATCGAAGTTGGCGCCGGTGCGCAGCACGGCGACGCGCTTGATGTCCAGCCGCCCGGCCGCCGCGCCGCGGCGCAGCGCCTCGTAGGTGGCATTGTCCTCCTGCTGCGTCGTGCAGTAGCGGCCCTTGCCGTCGGTCAGCAGGCGCGTCCAGGCCGTGGCGCGCGCGCCCAGGTGCTCGCCGTGCCACCAGGTGTCGCCGGCCAGCGTGTCGCACTGCAGGACGCCGGGCGCGGCCTGGGCGGCGGGCTGCGGGTAGAGCTTGCGATAGGCCGCGGCGGTCGGATCGTCCTGCAGCGCCGCGCCGTGCGACAGCGCCAGCGCGCGCTGCAGCAGCGCCTCGTCCAGCTGGAATACCTCGGTGCGGTAGTCCAGCTTGGGCTTGGTGGCCGGATCGGCCGCGCCGATGCCCACGTAGCCGCCACCCCAGCCGGCCGGCGCGTCGCGGCTGTCGAACTCCTGCTGCAGGCCGAAGTCGACCAGGTAGCGCGCCCAGGCCGCCGAGCCGAGCGTGCCCTGCTCGGGATCGATGCCGGCGATGCCGGTCACCACGAAGTACGCGTGGGAGAGGTCGAACTGCGGGCTCAGCGCGAGCGCCATCGTGGAGGCCGCGGCATTGGCGTGGCCCATGCCGGTGGTCAGGACGCAGACGCCGTCGTCCGTGCACTTGACCTCGGGATAGTCGGCCGACAGCCCGGCCACCTTGACCGAGTGCGTGACGTGCAGCCTGCCCAGCCAGGGCGCGGCCTCCGGCCCGAACAGCGTGATGACCATCACCTTGACCGGACGCGGCGCGGGCGCCTTGCCGGCGACGACGGTCGCGTGCGCCGCGGTCGCGGCCAGGAGCGCAGCGGCGCCGGCGACGAACCGGCGGGACAGCGAAGGCAGAGGGTTCAAGACGGATCCCCGTTGAAGCGTTGCGCGCATTGTGCGCGAGGGCAATGGGGAGGCTTGCAAGTCCCGGGCCGGCGTGCGGGGCCGGCCGATCTTCATGTCTTGCTTCAGCTATCCGGCCTGGAGTGTTGATTCATATTTCGAGATTTCACTTGAAGAAACACCACCAAGGCGTTGAACAGCCAGCCTCATACCTCGATTCGCTCTCACGAACAAGGTTCAAGCCATTGATTTCATTGACTATTGCTTGTCGCCCTTGGCATCCACCGACCCGAACCCCGAGATCGACTTCTGTACCCGCGGCTGCCCCCAGTAGTCGACATGGCCGGCCCCGGAGATCTGCACCCGCAAGTCGCTCACCGCCCACAGCGCCGCGTTGCCCACGCCGCTGATCGACACGTCGGCGCTGCCGGTGCGCAGCTGTTCCGCGCCGATCTTGCCCTTGCCCGAGACGTTCAGCCGCAGCTGGTCGACCTTGCCCATCAGCTGGCCTTCGCCCGCGCCGGAGATCTCGAAATTCAGGCGGCCGACCTGCAGCTGGTCGAAGCGCGCGAGGCCGGAGCCGGCCATGCCGATGGTCAGCTGGTCGCCGGTGATGGGCCCGGGCGCGATGACGTCGTTCGAGCCCGACAGCGTCAGCTTGTTCAGGTGGCGCATGCGCACCTCCACCAGCGCGCCGTTGCCGCCCTTCCAGAACTTCCAGCCGCCCGGCAGGTCGATGCGCATCCGGGTGCCCTTGAGCTCGACGTCGACCGAGTCCTGCGCGTTCTCGTCGCCCGGCACGAACACCTCGTCGCGGTCGCCCTGCACGATGCGCACCTGGCCGGCGCCGTCGACCGTGAGGCTGTCGAACGGGCCCGGCGCGTAGACCTTGCCTTCGCCCGACGCCGTGCCCGGCCCGCGCCCCCGGGCGGCCATCGCCTTGGCGCGCGAGCGC
>Ga0207427_101124_pt1 | contig 10691 bp, 6 predicted proteins | sample AraplaCL_Cvi_mMS_FD_184268 | JGI IMG/M metagenome (GOLD analysis project Ga0207427, IMG submission 184268) | Arabidopsis root microbial communities from the University of North Carolina, USA - plate scrape CL_Cvi_mMS (SPAdes) (version 2) | ecosystem: Host-associated > Plants > Roots > Endosphere ... | reverse complement strand
CGTCCGGCGTATAAGTGTAGGTCACTTGATCGCGCTGAAGGCTCGTGCCCACTGCTTCCTGGGTCTTGGTCAACTGGCCAGCAGGATCATAGGTGTTCTTGGTGATCCGGTCCGACAAGCCGTTGCCGGTCGTACCCAGAGTACCGGCCGAAGCGGGCAGGCTTCCGAAATAGGCCGGGTCCATTCGCACGGCGGAGCACTGCAAGCGCCCGACGATGTCGTAGCTATATTGCGTGAGCTTATGCGTAACGCTGGTGCCGGTGAGCTTGTCAGTTAGCTTGCGGTCGAGCAGATCATAGGTGGTATCGACGGTTCGCAGCACGGTGAACGCAGAACCCCAGGCGGACGGGGCTACCGTCTCGGCCTGCCAGGTGGACAGTTCACCGGTCTCGACCTTGATAAGCCGTCCGTCGGCATCATAGGTATTGCGTACCGCTGCATAATGAAGCGGTCCCGAGCCGTCCGGGTCCGGGCTGATCGTGCCGACGACGCGCCGCATGGCGTCGTAGCGCGTGGCTGATGTGAAATCAGACGGAAGGGCCTGGCCCATAACAGGCGAGGCGATGACGATGAGGGATGCGCCGGCAAGCAGCGCACGTCCAATGTGTCGCATGGCGTTATCTTTCGATTGAATGTGAGATTATTGGCAGGTGGAAGCGCCGGCGCGCGGCGACTTTTCCCAAATCTTGTTGCCTTGGCTGTCGTAACCGTAGCAGGTGCGCAGATTGAGGCCGCCGCTATCGATGACCTTGCCACGCAAAAGTAGCGTGTCCGCAGTTCCGGAAGCACCATATTGATAGGTGGTGGTGATCTGGGTCGATCCAGCGTCGCAGACCGGCGAGGTTGCTCCTGGTGCGCTCTGGCATTCGACCTCGGAGGTCAGCTTCCAGATCGGGGTTGAGGCCTGCACCAGGCTGCCCGATCCATTCTGCACGTAGGCATAGAGCTGCGTGTAATTGTAGATTTTCAGCGGCCGCGGAGCACCGCTCGTCGGTGCCGGCTTCCACTCGGTATGAGTATTGCCGAAATCATAGTAGGTGTAGTCTGTCTCGTTGCCATTGGCATCGACGACAGATAGCGGCTTTGCGCAATTCTGGTTGGTTGCTGGAGCGCCGCAGCCAGTCGATGAGTAGGTATATTGTTTTACTCGGTTCGCGAGGCCGCTACCCGATTTCGCAACCAGCGTCTCCTTGCTGATCGCGTTGCGCGGACCATTATATTCGGCGAGATATTGACCACCCTCAGGTAGGATAACCTGCTTCATCAGTTCGCCGTCGGCGTCTGGAAGGCCACTGGAGTCATCAAACTGGCGTGCGCCGTAGAAGCTGTACTGGGTGAAGTTCCCGTCAGCGTCGGTCATGTTGTACGGCGAAGTCTTGGTGAAGGTGAAGCTCGTGATCTTCCCGTCGGGATCGGTGACCTGGCCTTCGACCGCGCCCGGCGCATCCATCAGATTGGGATTGTCAGCGGCATCGGGATCGCCCGAGCCAATTTGCCACACCGCGCCATCGGCCATGGTCTGGGTGATGACCTGCGCGCCGGAGAAGGTATTGCTGATCTTGCAGGTCGAATAGCCAGGCGGCTGAATGCAGCCCACGCCGTTTGTGTAGGTCGTAGTCTGCCCGAGGACGTCGGTTACCGTGGTCAGCAGGTTCGCATTGTAGCCATAGTTGACGACCAGCGCCGCGCCCGCGCAGGTCGAGCTGGCGGTTACATAGGTCTGCGAGAGATCGAAACCGCAGGCCGCGGAGACGTTGCCCGACGCATTATAGTCGAACACGATCGCGTAGCCGGAGGAGTCGCTCACCAGCTTGAGCTGGTTGCTCGCATTATACGACAGCGTCTGCACGCGGCCATCGGGGTATGTGATCTTGGTCGCGCGTTGGCCGCCATTCACGCCGGCCGCCGGGATCGCAGCACTGAAATTGTAGATCGTGCCGTCCTTATCGACATAGACATAGTCACTGCCCGACAAGCTGAGCGTGCCGGTATAGGCATCGATGTTGTTGGCCGTAATCGTGACCGGCGGCGCGGCGATCGGCTGCATGAAAACGCCGCTCGCTGACGAGCCGAGATGCACGATCGGCTTGTACCGCGCTGGCCATGGGTTCGTGCCCTTGGTGGCGGCCGTATAGTTCGGGGCCACGAATATATCCCAATTGTGGCTCATGCTTGCGCCGAAGAAGGGCGTGTCCGGCTTTCGCGAGCCGTTCACGTAGAAACGTTGAAGCTGCATCGGCCCGATCGAGAGATCGGTCACATTGTAGATAAACCCGCCGTCGGACACGTTCACGCCGCCGGGGGTGGTCGTATAGACCTTGGGCGGGATGATATCGTCCGCGAAGGCGGGCGGGGCGATGAGCGCCAGGAGCGAGGTCACGCCGAGCAGGCGCAATTTGGAATATCGCTTACGCAATAGGGCGGATGTCGAAAGCGCAGCCGAAGTCGTTGGACGGCGCATGTTATGCCTCCATGATTAAATTATGGGAGCCGCCGAGGCGGCCGATGTGGGAAAGGGTTAGTGGGACGCGCCGGTCGTGGTGACGTTGGTCCGGTTGTCGGCGCTGTCGTAGGTGTATGAGGTCTGCTGACCGTTATTGACGGTGCCGGCGTGCGAGACCGAGATTAGTCGGCCCAGCGCATCGTAACTGTAGGTCACGGTTTCCGCGGCCTGGGCGGCGCCGGCCATGCTGGCCATCAGCAGGCCAAAGAGAAGAATTTTACTCATGATGCTCTCCCGAGTCGTATTGAACGAAACAGGAACATCTGCTTTGAAATCCTATTAGGAAACGGCAAAAATCCAGCGCTTTTTCAAGGCACCGTTGTGTCGGGATGCTTTGCCAACGCCCGTGCGAGGTCCACCCTGGATAGGAGCTTGGCTGGATAGCCGTGCGTCGTGGGCGGGCCGGATCGTAAGCGCCGTCCAGCGTGAACAGGCGTCTACCCGCAACGTCTCTTTCGGTGGCAGCCGTCCTTTCCGGTCATAAGAAATGCCCCGCGCCTCCTGGCGCGGGGCGAGTTCGCTACCTTCGTTGTCGGATCAGATCGCCCCAATGGCGGCCAGATAGGGGGCCAAACGGCCCTGCATCGCGGCGACATCTGCATCCGTAAGAACCCCGCCCGAGTACCAGGCCGAGACGCGCGCGGTGTTATAGAGTCCGCCCGACTTGCCGATACTGATGCTCGATGTGCTGGTGAACATATTTGCCAGGCCATTGTCCCCGACGTAGACGCCCTGGTCGAAGCAACGCGTCGAGTTGGTGCCGCCCATACGCGTGCCTGCCACATGACGAACCGGTGATGCCGCGACCGTATAGCTGGTCGCCACGCTTCCAGGCGTGTTGCACAACAGCACCGATATTGTCGTCGCCGAGGCGGTTCTCGGAACGGTGTCGCCGCTGCCATCGCTGACGACCCGGCCGCTGCCCGTCGTGCTCTGGAACGCGCCGATCGATGCGCCCGCCGTCGGCGAGAATTTGTTGCCTGACTTGGCGAACGGCTCGCCGATGGTGAGATAGCTGGACGAGCCGTCCCCGGCATAACCCGCAGCCGTGAAGGAGCCGCCTGACCCGATCATCTTGAGCGTCTTCATGGGATCGAGCAGGTTGGTCGCCGACGCGAAATAGCCATCGCCCGCATGGAGCATTAGCCAGTCGAGCTTGCCCCACACACCGTCGCCCTTAAGATTGCCGGCCAGCGTGGCGAGCTGGTTCTGGCGCGCATAAAATTGCGGCTCGATGAGATTGAGATAGGCCGCGAGATCCGGATCGAGGCCGGGATCGGCGTTGATCGTGATCGTCGAGGTTCTCGGCGAGTTCGGCATACCCGACTTCGTCTCGACCAAGGTGATGGTTCGCGCGCCGGAGGTGGTGAACTTGCCCGAAAGCAGGTTGCCGTCCACCTTGACCGCGCTGCCGTCATCGCTGGTCGCCTGGATCGTCGATCCTGCCGTGACGCCATTCAGCACGGTCTTGTAGGCAACACCGGTGAAGCTGTTCGCCGACGCCGGCGAGAGGGCGTTCAGGACCGGGGAAATCGCACCGATCGCGGCCAGATAGGTCGAGAGACGGTCATGCAGGCTGGCGATGTCGCCGTCCGTCATCAGCCCGCCCGAATACCAGGCCGCCACGCGCGCGGTTCCATAAATGCCGCCGGATCGTCCGACCATGATCGGCCCTGTCGCCGAGCCGGTGGTGGTGACGCCGCTGTCGCCGACATGGACGCCCTGGTTGAAGCAGCGGGTCTGGCTGGCACTGTTGGCGCGCGTGCCGGCCACGTGTCGCACGGGAATCGATGCGACCGTATAGGACGTGGCCGAGCTACCGGCCGAATTGGCCAGCAGAACCGAGATGCTGGTGGCCGATGCGGTCCGCGGGATCGTATCGCCGCCGGCGTCGCTCACCACGCGTCCCGTCCCCGTCGTGCTCTGGAAGGAGCCGATCGCCGCGCCGGTGCTGGTCGAGAATTTGTTACCCGACTTGGCGAACCCTTCCGCGATCGTGAGGTAGCTGGACGAACCATCGCCCGCATAGCCCGCGCCGGTGAACGTTCCCCCGGAGCCGACGATAGCGAGCGTCTTGGTCGGCTTGGCAAGGTTGGTCAGCGCTGCATTCTGGCCATCGGCCGCATGCAGCATCAGCCAATCGAGCTTGCCCCACACGCCGTCGGCCTTGAGCCCCGCAACCAACGTGCCGAGTTGCACCTGACGCGTATAAAATTGCGGCTCGATCGCGTTCAGATAAGCCATCAGGTCGCTGTCGATGCCGGCTGCGGCATTGATCGTGATGACCGACGTGTGCGGCGAATTGGGGCCGTCGGACTTGGTCTCGACCAGGGTCACGGTCCGTGCGCCCGCGGTCAGGAACGTGCCGGACAGGATGTTCCCGGCGACGGTCAGCAGGCTGCCGTCATCGCTGGTCGCCTGGATGGTCGAACCTGCGGTGACATTGTCGAGCTGTGCCTTGAAAGCCACTCCGGCATAGGCCTGGGTCGAGGCGGTGCTGATCGTCTTGAGCACGAGCGGCGCGGTTGCCGTCATCAAGAAGCTGCTCGATTGCGGCGAGCGCAGCGCGCCGGCGAGCGTTTCCACCAGCGTGATCGTCGGCGATCCGGCCGTGCCGAACGTTCCGCTGACGGCCGAGCCCGAAACGGTAAGGGGGGTGCCGTCGCTGGAACTGGCGCTCATGGTCGAGCCCGGAGTCTGCCCACTGATCGTGCCGGTCCAAGCCTGGCCCGTGGTGGTCGCGAGCGGGTATAGCCCGAGCGTGCCGAGCGTGCCGTTCGCGAAGACGCGCAGCGGAATGGTCGTGACGTGCGGCGTGTTGGTGGCGCCGCCGAGGCTTTCGGTCAACGTGACCGTGACCGCACCATAAGTATTGAAGGTTCCGCTGAGAACGCTGCCGGTCACGGTGAGCGATGTCCCGTCGCTGCTTGCGACCGTCACCGCCGAACCGCTGGTGAGCCCGCTGATCGTGGCCGACCAGGGCTTACCTGCCGTCGGGTTGGTATCCGACAGGGCCAGGTCGTTGAGCACGACCGTTCCGGCGACGCTGACCGTGAGCGCGTTGGCCTTGGGGGAATTAACCGCGCCGGGGAGCGTCTCGGTGATCGTGACGCCGATCGTGCCGCCATGCGGAAAGGTCCCGCTGACGGTCGTGCCGTTGATCGTCATGAGGGTGCCGTCAGCGGCGCTTGCCGACAGCGTCGAATGCGGGTTGGCGCCGACGATCGCCGAAGACCACGGATCTCCGGCATTGGCGCTGCTGTTGGCGAGCGACAGCGCGCCGAGCGTGGCGCCCCAATCCTGGTGGGTCTTGCCACAGGCCATCCAGGCGGCGGCGGTGACGTCGTCGGTCCGCTCGCGGTGGCCCCACGACGAAAGCTTGGCGGGAACGGTCGGCATGTCGTTCTGCGCGTCGAACTTGGTGACGTAGCCGCGTCCCAAATTGTTGGCCCAGGCCTGGTCCCAGGCATAGCTCCAGTCGCCGAAGCGGGAATCGCGCATCACGCCCGCGAACAGCGCGACCGCGCGTTGCACCGCAATGCTGTTGCCGTCGGTGTCCAGCATCGTGGCGTTGCCGATCGCGCGCCATGTATTGCTATCGCTCACGTCGATGCCTTGGCAGTCGACGAGCGCACGATAGGTGGTGCCGCTTTTCGTCGCATAGGCGCCGGCGGTGTAGCTGGCGGTGATGGAGAAGGCCGCCGCCTGGTCGGGCCATCCGCTGAAGACCCCCGCCCAGGCCTGCTCATAGGCCCAGACCTCCGCCGTCTTGCCGACTTCGGGGTGGTTCGTATCATACCATTGCTGCACGGCGGCGCGGTTCGCGGTTACCGTGGCGATCGCCGCATCGATCGTTTTCTGGATGACGGCGGGATCGAAGAATTTGTCGAGCGCATCGGCGACCGCGAGGTTCGCATCGACCGTATCGTCGTAAAGCGCCGCACGATCGGCTGGCGTCCAGGCGCCGGCCCAGCCGGAGGCGACATTGCTGGAAAAGCTGCCCACGTTCACGCCCGCGACCGCGCCCAGATAGGGTGCGAGCGCCTGGCCATCGAGATGGAGGTAGAAATCATCCCATGGCAACATTTCGGAGAGCGCGGCGATCGTGCTGACGCACTGCAGGTTGACGGCATGCCGCGGCCGGGCCTTGCCAGCGTTCGCAAATGCGTCGTCGAAGGCCTGCCAGGCATAGACCGAGCGCGTGGCGTGCAGGCGGCGCGCCGCAGTGAGCCCCTGCGCATTGGTGAAGGTCAACATCCAGTTGGCGTTGGCCGGCGTCGCCTGCACGAAATATGCGGTGTTGGTCGCCGGCTGGCCGGTATTGGCCTGCACGCACACATAGATCTTGTCGCTGTAGAGAATATGGTCGCCGACCGCGAAGGTCAGGCTCGGCCAGCCATTGTTGCCGGGCGCATAATAAACCGGAAGATCCGCGCCGGCCGCCATCGCCTGCTGCGCCTGCAGCACGGCGCCGCCATAACCATTGAGCGCCGCGAAATAATGATCGCCCGCATTGAGCGGAATGCGAAGGCCGGGACCGGTATTGCTGCTGTTGTTGAGATGCCCGGGGAGATTATACTGGTTGGCCGACGTCACATAATAGATCGGATAGCTGAGCGGCGTCGCGTCGGCCGAATATGAGATGTTCGGGTTGGAATATCCGAGCCGGAGCCCTTCGCACATCAGTTCCCAGGTCTGGCTGAAGCCGAGATTCCAGGGCTCGTTGGAATGTTCGATCACCGCGAAGTCGCTGACGAGCGTCTGCGCAACCTGTTGTGCCTGCCAGGTGATGGCATCGAAGCTGTCGCGATGGCTCACCTGATACCAGATACCGGCGCCGGCCTCATTACAGGCCCGCGCGCAGTCGGCCGGAGACCAGATGCCGCCGGCCGGGAACTGGCAAAATTCGCCGGGGTTGCGATATTGGAAGGCGGTATAGGTGTCGCCGAGCAGGGCATCGCTGTTGATGTGGCGCACGTTGAGGAAGCGAAGGTGGCTGGCGACACCGCCCAAACGGCCGGCTTCCTCCAGCGTCAGGATCCGGTTCGGATCATAGATGCCGTCATCGACATAGAGTCGCGGGTTCATGCCCGTGCTCGGGATGCTCGCAATGTCGATCTGAAACCAATTCTGGCTCGAATAGCCCGCCGGAATGGTGATGTGCCATTTGTTGGGGTCGCTTCCGTCGCGAACGCAGGACGACTGGAGGCTGGCGCTGAGGCGCCTGAAGGCGGGCAGATTGAAGCCCAGGTCCAGCACCAGATTACGCCCGCGGCCGGGCTCGACATAATAAGGGATATTGAACTGGATGACGGCCGCCGACGTGCTGTTGACGGGATAGATCCGGCCCTCCCAATCCATCTTGAGCGTGCCGAAACTGGTGTTGGTCTTGGGATCGACGTGGACGGCGCCGTCCAGCGAGGCGTTGATCTTGGTGCCGTCATACGGCTGGCCAAGCGCCAGGATCTGGGTGGTGCCCGATGTCTGGCCCGCCGAGATGAGCGCGCGCCGCCCCAGGTCGTAGGTCAGGTCCACGTGGTCGTAATATTCGACGAACGGCAGATTCATGCCGAGCGCCAGGCTTGGTATAGTTCCACTCATGTCAGACTCCTTGTTTTGGAACAAACAAGGAACATCTATCTCGAAATCCTATAAGGCAACCGCAAAATCCTGCGATTTTCCTATATGCGCTAAATCATTTTCCGGCCGATCCACGCGACCCGGCCGAGCACATCGATGCTGTGGAGCGGCACGTCATGCCAGGTAGGATAAGCTGGATTGTCGCTCGCGATCGTGATCGCGCCTCCAATAGGTGTGACGGCGAGGCGCTTCACCATCAGCGTTTCGTCCCTCCTGAAGACATAGATGCCGTCGCGAACCCGCTTGCCGGCGGCCGAATGGTCAATCAGCCCGTCATCGCCGTCGTTGATCGTCGGCGCCATAGAATCGCCCACGAAGGTGATGATCGATAATTCATCCGGTTGCGCCTGCGAAATCTGTCTTAGCCAGGACTTCTCGAAGCGGAATTTGCCCAACGCAAACTCATCGTCGATCATCCGGCCAAGGCCGGCTGCCGCCTGGATATTAAGGCGGCGCACACTCACCATGTCGCCGGCCTTGGGCAGGTCGGTTGGCGGCCCGCCCAGTACTTCCTCGTCAACGCGCAGATACGCGGTCAGCCGCCGCCGGTCGTCCGCCTCGAGCTTTACCGGCGATCCGCGCGTCACGAACTGCTGCAAATAAGCGTCATTCCGGCCGATCATTCGCGACAGCCCGGCAAGGCTCTCGCCACGTTCCTGGGCTATGCGTCGCAACGCCTCTCTAGGATTTTCCTGGGTCATATGGATGAGATAGCATAAGATTTTTCCTAGACAAATAGGAAATGGAGGAGAACATAGTGGGAACATAGATTCGGAGGCTTGTTCCTATGTTGCTTCGCCATGTGGAGCGCCACCTGCGGCGCTTTGGCGTTCCTCCCGCGCGCTTCGGCATCGAGGCGGTCAAGGATCCCAGATTTGTATTCGACCTGCGCAACGGGCGCGAGCCGCGCGCCCGGACGGTTGCCCGCGTCGAGGCCTATATCGCACGCGTGGAATCGGAGGTTGCCGGATGATGGCGCCTTCGCCTTTGTTCATTCCCCAGCCGGTCCTGTGGACATTGCTCGGCTATCAGTTCGAGGCTCAGGACCGCCCGAGCCACGCCGAAATCGACCCTGGTCCCGGCATCTTCTACGTAGAGACGCTCGAAGAAGTCGATCTGAGCGTGAAGGTATCCTTCCTCGCACCGCAGATCGTGAAATGCATCGTCGAGGGACGCCATCCAGCCGACCTGACCCCGCGCGACTTAATGGAAGTCGAGCTACCGTCCTGCTGGACAGCGCAGCATGCGATGCTGGGCATCGGCTGACAGCCGCATCCTCACAAAGGAAATCGCCCCGCTGCCGAAGAGACAGCGGGGCGAAGTGTCAGAGCGGGAGCTCAGCACTCCCATTCCACAACGACAATCAGCGGCACAAAAATAGGTTGCAGGCCGGGCCTATCGCTATTTTATTTGGGGATAACGCGCAGGCTGGTGAGGTCTGGGATTAGGATAATTTATGGTCGGGGAGACAGGATTCGAACCTGCGGCCCCCTGGTCCCAAACCAGGTGCGCTACCAGACTGCGCCACTCCCCGACGCTTTTGAGCCCGATTGCCTGAGGTGAAGCGCAAGGCACTTCGCCGGGTGACGTGAATCGGGCTGTCACTTGAAGGGCTCGCGCTTAGCCGAGGTTTGGCGTCAGTGAAAGTCGCGGCTTGCCGGTAAAATGCGCACGTTGCGCGGATGGCGCCCGCGCGGGACATGATCGCGCGACATTTGCGGATGTTCGAACACGTCGGCGCGGCTTAGCTGCGGGCGGGCCTGATGGTCCTCGGACAGGCGTTCGAGTTCGGCGGTGCGATCGACCACGTGCGCGCCCATCAGATGGATCACGCCTTCCTCGCTATGCTGGATGATGCCGTGTATCTCCATCAGGCGCGAGGCCATCACCGGGCGGCGATATTTCTCGAAATCGCGCGCCCACAAGAGCGCGTTGGTGATGCCGGTCTCGTCTTCCAGCGTGATGAAGATCGCCTTGCCCTCGCCCGGACGCTGACGAACCAGCACCACACCGGCCACCTTGGCGCGGGTGCCATCCTTCGCCCGGCGCACTTGTTCCGAACTCAGCACGCCTTCGCGTGCGAAGACCGGACGCAGGAAGGACATGGGATGCGCCTTCAGCGACAGGCGCGTGGTCTGGTAATCGGCCGCGACATGCTCGCAGAGCGGCATGGCGGGAAGCGCGGGATCATCCTCTTGTCCCAGCTCGCGCGCATCGGCGGCGGCGAAGAGCGGCAAAGCATCGGTCGGCGTGCGCCGCACCTCCCACAGGGCCTGGCGGCGGTCATAGCCGAAGGCGCGGAAGGCATCGGCGTCGGCCAGCATGCGGAGCGCGCGCGACGGCAGTTTCGCGGCGCGCGCCAGCGCTTCGATCCGTTGCGCCGGATCGCCCGGGCTGAGCGTGGCGCGCGCCGCCATGATCGCTTCCGCCCAATCCTGCTTGAATCCGTCGATCTGGCGAAAGCCCAGCCGCACCGCGGGCGCGCCGTCGCCAGGTTCGAGCTTATTGTCCCAATCGCTGTAGGCGGCGTCGATTGCGCGCCCGCGGT
>Ga0207427_101120_pt1 | contig 10708 bp, 7 predicted proteins | sample AraplaCL_Cvi_mMS_FD_184268 | JGI IMG/M metagenome (GOLD analysis project Ga0207427, IMG submission 184268) | Arabidopsis root microbial communities from the University of North Carolina, USA - plate scrape CL_Cvi_mMS (SPAdes) (version 2) | ecosystem: Host-associated > Plants > Roots > Endosphere ... | reverse complement strand
AGATACCACGCGCTGTCGCCGATCAGCGTTGCAAAGATGGACAGCACGAGTACCGGCAGCAGTTGCGTGCCGACGGAGCCGGGATGCATGGCGGCCATTGCGCCGAACAACACGAGCGACGGCATAGCCGGTACCGGCAGGCCGATAGAGGCCGCCAGCACGTTGGCAAAAATGAGCGCCGGTCCGTATTGCTCGACGAGATCATGTAGCATCGACTTACATCCGCGGCCTTTTCAGGCACGGTGCGCAGTAGGGAAGCAAAGGAGAATGGAGCGATTATGGACCATTTTCAAGGCGTGCAAAGCCCTTGAAAAACCCCGGTTATTCGGGGTTGGAAGCGTTACCGCCGCGCCTTCGGTCCGCGCGCCGCGCGCGCTGTGAATGTCAACCAGCGCGAGCCGAACAAAATGAAAGACGATTGAATCTCGCGCAGCCTGAACAGAGGTGGCGCGCGAAGATGCCGGTAATGGTGCGCGGCGCCTGCAGTGCCGCGCTTTCTACTGCGCACGCGGCGATCACGCTGATGCGCTGCGCCGCGCGATTACGTTATTGACGATGATTGTGCTGCTCGCCCGGCAACTCGGCGCCGTGCGCGCGGATTGCCGCGATCAGCTCGGCCGGCGTGATTTCATAGCGTACTTCCCGATGTATGCCGGGCTTGCGCTCATCGACCTCGATCAGAAGGATGCCTTTGCCGTCTTCTGTCGACTCGAGGCGCAGCGAACGCAGTTCGCGCCCGGTTGCGTCGTCGTATTCGGTGAGCAGGGCCATTGACCCGGAGGACCCGGTAGTGCGCATCGAAGTTGTCCTTAATCCGTTGTTGATCGAACCATTGTACGGGCAGCATGACGCGCCGTCTGTCGCGCAATGTTCACGCTTTGGCGATTGACCGTTGCGTGCGCCTGCTTGCCCGAACGCCGCCGTGCACCTAAGCCCGCGGGCCGCGAGCCCGGTGCGTGCAGTGGCGTTCACCTGTGGCAATGAGTTTAACGCGACTCGTTGCGACGACGGGCGCATTTTTCGTGCCCCGTGGCGGTGCAGTTCTTCTCCTGCAATGTCATGCTGCTGACGCGCAGTGTGGTTATGCATCGCGGGAGGTCAGCGAACAGGCGATCGGCAAAAACGCCCGAAGCAATGCTCGGCAGGTCGCGCTCCCCCAACATAGGCAACGTCCAGCCGTCGCTCCACTACAACGGTCGGTTATGAGCTTCGCGCACGCGTTCCAGTTCCAGCATCTCAGAGGCGCGCAACGGCGCATCGCCGTCGAGAAAGAACTCGTCCAGTTGTGGCGGCGCCGCGTCGGAGCCGCTCAACATCGCATGAACCTGCCCGCGATGATGGATCTGATGCACGAAGAGATGAGGCAGCACCTTGCCGATGCTCTCCCGTTGAACACCAACCGACGGACCGCGGTCGATCTCCACCTCACGGTTCAAGTCGCTGCCCGTCAGCGACTCGCAAAAGGCCAGCAGGTCGCTATCGCTTCGAGCCTGGGCGTCCCACAGCTGAGTCGCGCGTGGATAGGGCAGTTCGTCGTCGAAAATCGTGAGGCCCTGGCCGCCGCCCACAAGCGCGTCGTAGTAGTAACGGTCCACGAGCAAAATGTGATTCAACGTGAGTTGCAACGAAGGAAAGAAGCTCACCCTGCGCGCGGCGAATGCTTCGTCGGTCAAGCTCAGGCACGCGCGGTAAAGGCGCAGGTTCGACCATGCGTTGTTGCGCGCCATGGCAGTCAGATGCAAAGACAACGGATCGCGCGAAGCGGCGCCTCGCGAGTTGGACTCGATCATCTGTGTCTCCGTCAGTAGCAAGCGGCATGAATCTGTGAGCAGAAAGGCGCGCATCGACGTGCGCGCTCCAACAGCATAGATCGCGCGAAAAAAAAACGGCCCGTCTGTTTAGGACGGGCCGCTCAACGCCGTTGTTACTCGGGTCAGTCTGTCCATACATCCATTGGGCAGCGACGCTTGCACGGTACGGCGTCAATATCCCGCTGTCGAGGTAGGAGTAATGCCGATCTATCGGATCAATACGACCTCAATGCAACCTCGATGCGTCATTAATGAACAACCGGGACCGCCTCGTCATGCTCCGCGGGATGAGCATCGTACTGTGCATGCGCAAGCGCCACTGTGGATGCCGGCTCGTGCGCAGCATTGGCTGGCGCAGGCTGACGCGTGCGAGTAACAACGCGCGACGCAGGCGCCGTGTCCGCAACCGTGAACAGACGGACTGCCTCGCTTAGCACGTCCGCCTGCGCGGCGAGACGCTGCGCCGTGGACGCCGCGTGTTCGACGAGCGCGGCGTTCTGCTGGGTCGCGCCATCGAGATGCGAAACAGCCTGGTTCACCTGGCGAATGCCCTCGGCCTGTTCGCTGCTCGCGTTCGCTACTTCCACGATGATCGACGACACCCGCTCGACCGCTTCGTCGATTGCACGCATTTGAGATGTGGTGCGCGCTACGAGGTCGGTGCCCGCCGCGACTTCCGCCGCGCTTGCCTCGACCACGGATTTGATCTCCTTCGACGACGCCGCGCAACGTTGCGCAAGCATCCGCACCTCGCCCGCGACCACGGCGAACGAGCGGCCTGCTTCGCCCGCGCGCGCCGCTTCGACGGCGGCGTTCAGCGCCAGAATGTTGGTCTGGAAAGCGATGCCGTCGATCACACCGGTAATGTCGGCAATGCGCCGCGATGCGGCCGTAATGCCCGCCATGGTCTGCTCGACCTGGCCGGCGATCTTGCCGCCTTCGGCAGCCGCGGCCTGCGCGTCTTTCGCGAGGTCGAGCGCGCGCACGCTGGCATCGGCGTTCGCTTGCACGGTGGTGGTCAGCTCTTCCATCGTGGCGGCGGTTTCTTCGAGCGACGCGGCCTGCAGTTCCGTACGGCGAGCGAGGTCCACGTTGCCGCTCGAGATCTCCCGCGCGTTATCGAGCATGCCGTTGATCTGCTCGCGCACGTCATAGACGATCGCGGCCAGGTTGGCCTTCAACTGATTCAATGCTTGCAGCACATCGCCCAGGTCGTCGTGACGCGCGATCTCCAGATCGACAGTCAGATCCCCTGCGGCGAGCCGGGTCGCGAATCCGCTCATGTCGCGCACCGGCGCAGCCACATGCCGCGCGAGCAGACGCCATGAAACCAGACTGACGGCACTGGCCACGCCGAACGCGATCCAGAACGGCGTTGGCGGCGCGCCTTGCCACGCCGCGAGGCCGGCCGCCGCGAGCGCGAGCGGCGTGAGCGCATAGCCGAAAGCGGCGCGCGTCGCCACGGGCAGGCGCGTCAGTGCTTGCAGCCGACCAGGCAAACCCGTGCGCACGATCATGCCGCGACGCAGCTTTATCCCGCGCGCTTCGCCCGTGCGCATGCGGGAGTACAAGGCTTCGGCCGCGCGCACGGCGTCACGCGCCGGCTTCACGCGCACGCTGAGATAGCCCACCACGGCACCTTTCTTGACCACCGGCGTGACGTTCGCATGAACCCAATAGTGATCGCCGTTCTTGCGGCGGTTCTTGACGAGCGCAGTCCACGGACGTCCGTCGCGAATCGTTGTCCACATGTCCGCGAACGCTTCGCGCGGCATGTCCGGATGACGGATCAGATTGTGCGGCTGGCCGACGAGCTCTTCATGGGTATAGCCGGACACGGCGATAAAAGCCGGATTGCAATATTCGATGCGGCCGGTCAGGTCGGTCGCGGAAACAAGCATTTGCGACGACGGGAATTCGTACTCTTGCCCGGTGACAGGCTGGTTATTGCGCATGACTTTCCTTGCTGATGCTCACCCCGCACGGTGCGCGGTCTTACAGTGTTGCAAGGAATAACGGCATGAAGTGCGGGTGCCTTGAGGGTTTCCCACTAATCCGCTCAGGTTTAAGCCCGTGGCGCCGTTAACGCAGGGTTCGGGAACGCCTTGGCGGCAGACCGCGTTAAAAGTGCCGGATGCATCGCGCGACACCGTCAAAGCGACTACACTGCGCCGATACAGGCCAGCAGACGCAGTCCGCTAAAGACCGCAGTGGTCTGCCTGCGCGAACCGCACGCACGTGATCTGATGCAGAAAATCCTTGATCGAAGTCAAGAGTCGCTCGAATACGCGTTCGCGTCGCTCGCGAAGACTGCGAAGCGCCAGCAACGGGTCTATCTCGCGACAATCGGCTCATTGATGCTGATGGTGGCTGTTTTTGCGCTGGTCATCGCGGTCGTGGCTGCGTTCAAGCAGCTGGAATATCGCCGCACGTTCACGTCGCAGAATGCAACCGACCTGTCGTTGCTGCTGCATCGAGAAGAGTCCTTCCTGCGGCGCGCCGAATTTACCCTCGACTACTACTACGGCGCAACGGACGTGCGGCGCGCGCCCGAGGCGGTCGAGCAATCCATCGCACAGACGGGCGCGGCGCGCGGCACGGTGGACAGAGTCGACGCGGAGTTCGACGTCGTCATCGGACAGTCCACTCGCGCCGCCTGGGGCGCCCGACTCGGCGACAAACTGGGGCGGCTTTACGAATCGGCGCAATCCACGCTTGTCACGCAACAGGCGTTCGAACTCGAACAGCGGGCGACGCTGATCGGTGTCGATGAAGACTACGCCGTGATTCTTCCTTCGCTGGCGGGTTCCGCTGCCGGGCCGAACAGCGGGGCGGCGCGCTTCGCCACGTCTGCTCAGCAAGCGGCGCTCGCAGGTGTGCTGAGGGAGACGATCGAGCGCGAGCTCAAGTCGCAAACCGGCAAGCGCGTGCCCGGCAAGGGTGAGCGCCTGTGGGTCGGACCGTATCGAGATCCTCTGCAAAACACGCCGGTGATCTCGGCGGTAAGCGCGTATTACGAGGGCGACAAACCTGTCACGCTCATCAGCGCGAGCATTCCGCTCAATGTCCTCGCCGCGCGCATTGCGCCGCCCGGTAGCGCGGGCGCCACATTGCTGATGGCGCCCGATCGCCGCATTCTGGTGTCTTCCGCTGCGCTCGACGCGCAAACCGGCGCGATGCTGCAACGCGCAGTGGCCGCGACTCCGCCGCACGTTTTTCACTATGAGCGCGAAGGCGCGATCTTCTATGAGCCGCTCATGCCGGGCTTCGGCTCGCTCGTCGGCTATGTGCCCTGGGGCGGGTTGGCCGCGGCGCTGGGCTGGCAACTGGCAGTAATCGGTAGCCTCGCGTTTCTGGTCATGTTGGCCATTGCGCTGACCGCGCGTTTGTTCGGTCTGCGGCTTTTGCGCAGTGCGTTTGCCGAGACTTCGCGCGCGCTGGAAAGCGACACCCTCAACCACATTCTGGTAAGCGCGACGCCGATCGGACTGTGCATCGTGCGGCGAAGCGACTATTCGATATTGACGGCAAACGCGCTCGCCGCCGAACTGCTGCAAATCGAGCCCGGCACAAGCCGGTTGCCGCCGCATATCGCTGCCGGGTTTCCCGCTCAGGCACCGGAGCAGACCGCGGCCGCCGCGTTTGCACGGATCGCCGCTTTTGTCGCGCCGGCGCAGCCGCCATCTCAGCCCGCGACGCTAGTGTCCGCGAATGCGCAGGCAACCGCGGCGCCAGAAGCCGGCGCCGCGCCCGCGCAGTTCCTGCAATTCACCTACGCGCCCGCCCGCTATGCCGGCGAGCACGTGTTGTTCTGCGCGATTCTCGATGTGACCGCGCAGCACGCGCTCGAACAACAGTTGCGGGACGCGCAGCAGGCGTCTGACGCGATGATGCGCGCGCGCACCAACTTCTTTGCCGCGATGAGCCACGAAATTCGCACGCCTCTGAATGCGCTGCTCGGCAATCTCGAACTCTTCGCGCGCACGCCGGGGCTTGAAGCGCACGCGCAGCGGCTCGCCGCGCTGTATGTGGCGGGTGATGCGCTGCGCCGCGTCGTCAACGATATTCTCGACTTTTCCAAGATCGATGCCGGCGAAATGCTTCTGGTGCGCGAACCGTTTGCTCTACTCGAGGCGTTCGAGAGCATTGCGCTTTCCTATGCGGCGATGGCCGGCGATCGCCCTGTCCGTTTCTTTTCACTGCTTTCGCCGGCGCTCGACCGAACGGTTGTCGGCGACAGAATGCGGATCGCGCAGGTCATCAACAATCTGTTGAGCAACGCATTCAAGTTCACGTCGAGCGGCAAGATCATGCTGCAAGCCGACCTTATCGACGATGCGCAAGGCCGTCCGATCCTCAATTGCCGCGTGTCGGATTCCGGGCCGGGCATGACCCAGGAACTGGTCACGCGGCTTTTCAAGCCGTTCGTGCAAGGCGAGGCTGGTGCGTCGCGCGGCGCGGAAAGTACAGGTCTCGGACTCGTGATCTGTGCGCGCCTCTGCCAGTTGATGGGCGGCGCGATTTCGGCCGAGAGCGTGGTGAGCGTCGGCAGCGTATTCAACGTGTCGATTCCGCTCGCTGTCCCGCCGGATGAGAAGCCGTCGAAGCCGGCGCCCGTCGCTGAGAAGCGCGGAATGCTGCTCGCGCTGTGTCAGGATTCCCAGGTCGCCGAACTGCTCCGCCGATGGCTCGAGCACTTTGGTTGGAGCGCGCACGTGGTACCCGCGCTCGCCGCCGCGCGGGCGTGGCTGCAAGTGAACCGCCCAAAGGCGATGATTGTTTCGGGCGCGTACGACCTCGACGTCATCGCCTCGCTGCGGGCGTTGCAGCCGGTGCCTGCCGTCTGGGTAACGCGAGCCGGTCCGCAACGACCGCAAATGCGCGCGGAAGGCGTACTCGAAGTGACGGAGTTCAGCGGAACGGCAGTCCGGACTGCGATCGAGCTGGCCGTCGAGGGCAAGCCGGTTGCAGCGCCGTGCGAAGTGCCGGCGGCACTGCGAATAGATTCGGCGGCAGCGCCTGTGCTAACGACGCATCCCGCGTTGCAAGACCTCACCATCCTCGTTGCCGAAGACAATCCGCTGATTCAAACCTTGATCGCGGAACAGCTTGCCACGCTCGGATGCGCGCCGACCATCGCCGGCGACGGCAGAATGGCGCTCGGCTTTTTCGAACGGACGCGTTTCGACGTCGTACTGACCGACATCCACATGCCGGCCATGGACGGCTTCGAGTTCCTCGCCGCACTGCGCAAGCTGGACGCCGACGTGCCGGTGCTTGCCTTCAGCGCGGTGGCCGAAAATCAGGAAGCGCAAAGCTGGCATGAGCGTGGTTTCAGCGGTTACGTTTCGAAGCCTGCTTCGTTGGGCGAACTTCAGGCTGCACTGCTCGCTGTGGCGCCTGCCGTGCCGGAAAAGGCCGCACCGGGTGCCGCTCCTGCGTCCGTCGCCGCAACGGGCGCCAGACTCGCCGCAGACGAGAAAGCGCGTTACACCGCCATGCTCAAGGAGCACTTGAAAAACGATTTGCCGCGGCTACTCGCCATTGTCGATGAAGAAGACCGGCAGGCGTTGGCCGGCTGGGCGCATAGTGCGAGCGGCGCGTTCGTGATCGTGCAGGAGCCGAGGTTCGTCGAAGAGTGCAGGCTGCTACAACGGCTGTGCAACGACAGCGAAAGCTGGACGACCGAAATGGACGAGCGCGCCGTGTCGTTGCACGAGGCGCTGTGCGATCACTACGGCGTGGACGAGCCGTCGACGCATTGACCCCGCATTGACCTCATTGATGGCCACCTACACCGTCGCCGCTCAGCCCGGCCGTCGTGCGATGAAGTCGATTTCCACCAGTGCGTCACGCGCCAGCGCGGTCACGCCGATGCAGGTGCGCGCCGGCAGCGCGTCGGCGGGAAAGTACACGCGGTAGATTTCGTTCATCGCGGCGTAATCGCGCTTGAACTCCGTCAGGAAAATGCGTGCGGCGACCACGTGTTGCAGGCCGAGATCGAGACCCTTGAGAACCAGCACGAGGTTGTCCATCACGCGACGGGTCTGCGCGACTACGCCTTCTGGAAGCGGTGCGGCGTCGTCGGTGGGGGAGGTCGGCATCTGGCCCGTGAGGAAAACCCAGCCGTCGGCTTCAGTGGCGTGGGAAAACGGGCCGACCGGCGTAGGAGCGCCGGGAATCATCCAGAAAGCGGGGGTTGAGCTCATTGGGAATGCCGGTCATGGCTTCGAATGTCGGGCTGACAAGATAACCGATCAAAACTCACGATGCCGGCGAGGTGGCCGGCATCGTCCCCAACAAGCCCGCGCTTAAACGAGCCCGGTCGTGTAATAAACGGCGATCACGAAGAAAACAGCCAGCGTCTTGATGACCGTCACCGCGAAGATGTCGCGATAGGACTGACGGTGCGTCAATCCGGTCACCGCCAGCAGCGTGATGACCGCGCCGTTATGCGGCAGCGTGTCCATGCCGCCGCTGGCCATTGCGACCACGCGATGCAGCACTTCCATCGGAATATGCGCGGCCTCTGCGCCCTTGATGAACACATCCGACATGGCCGCAAGCGCGATGCTCATGCCGCCGGACGCAGAACCCGTAATGCCCGCCAGCGAGCTGACCGACACGGCTGCGTTGACGAGCGGGTTCGGAATGCTTTTCAGCGCGTCGCTCACCACGAGGAAACCCGGCAACGCGGCGATGACACCGCCGAAGCCATATTCGGAAGCGGTATTCAGCGACGCCAGCAGCGCGCCCGCCACTGCCGCCTTGGTGCCGACCGCAAAGCGCTCGCGCACCCGGCCGAACGCTGTCAGCACGACCATGACGATGCCGAGCAAGAGCGCGCCTTCGACAGCCCAGATCGCCACGACTGTCTTGATCGTCGTGGTAAGCGGCGCGTGGACGCCCGGCAGGATGTCCGGCGCGACGGTGTATGAAACGCCGTACGCCGTGGGAATCCAGCGAGTCAGCACGAAGTTCGCGACGCCGACCAGCACCAGCGGCGCGACCGCGAGCAACGGATGCGGCAGCTGCTTCGACTCGACGCGTTCCGGTTCGTTGACGAGTTCTGTGCCATAGCCTTCGCCGGTTGCCATCGCGGCGCGGCGGCGCCACTCGAGATAGCTGAGGCCGACCACGATAATGAACAGCGAGCCGATCACGCCGAGCGCGGGCGCGGCCCACGAGGTCGTCTTGAAGAACGTCGTCGGAATGATGTTCTGGATTTGTGGCGTGCCGGGCAGCGAGTCCATCGTGAACGAGAACGCGCCCAGTGCAATGGCGCCAGGCATCAGGCGCTTTGGAATATTGCTCTGGCGATACAGCTCAGCGGCGAACGGATAGACCGCAAACACCACCACGAACAGCGATACGCCGCCGTAGGTGAGCAGCGCGCACACAGCGACGATCACGGCGTTCGCGCGTGAGCGGCCAATGTAGCGAATCGCGGCTGCCACGATCGACTCCGAGAAACCGGATAGTTCGATGACCTTGCCGAACACGGCGCCCAGCAGGAATACGGGGAAGTAGAGCTTGACGAAGCCGACCATCTTCTCCATGAAGATGCCGGTGAAGACCGGTGCAACGGCGGCCGGATCGACCAGAAGGACGGCGCCGAGAGCGGCGATCGGTGCGAAGAGAATGACGCTGTAGCCGCGATAGGCGGCGAACATCAGAAACGCCAGCGCGGCAAGGACGATGACAAAGGACATTGAGTCTCCAGAAGCTTGGTTTGTTCTACGTGTACGCCGTCTCAGCGAGACACGGCACGGCGCCCGCGAATGCAGGTTCCATGCCATACGCCCGATAACGGCTCGCGCGCCGATGCGCGGGGCCGTAGCGGACAAAACCATGAGACGTGTTGCCGCAGATTGTACCTAAACGTCTCCAAACGGGGACGTGAATCGCTCCATCCACACTTGCGTCATGGCGGGACCGTTGTTGTACAGGCTTGTCGGCGATCTCTTCGATGAGATAAGCTTGTCCACGAATGGAGACAAGCGACTAATAGAACGATAGCCGGAGACAGCGACAACATGATGAACGACTGGGCGGGCCTCCCCGCCACCTATAGCGACGTCCTGCGCCGCGCGATGGATTCGCTATTCCGCACTTTCGAGAATTTCAGCGAAGGCACGTTCATTGTCGACGCCGAGGCGCGCGTCGTCTGGATCAACAAGCGTTATGCGGCGCGGTTCGGCTTTGCGGATCCCGAGCAGGCGATCGGCCGGGATTGCGAAGCGGTGATTCCAAACAGCCTGATGCGCGAAGTCGTGAAGACGGGCAAGCCGATTCTGCTCGACATTCTGGAAACGGATCGCGAGCCGCTCGTCGTCACGCGTCTGCCGCTGAAAGACGACGCAGGCGAAACCGTGGGCGCCGTCGGCTTCGCGCTGTTTGACGAACTGAAGGCGCTTACACCGCTCTTTTCTCACTATTCGCGCGTGCAGGAAGAGTTGATCGCGACGCGCCAGTCGCTTGCGCAGGCGCGCCGGGCTAAGTACACCTTCGGCAGCTTTGTCGGCACGAGCGCGGCCAGCCTGGAGGTCAAGCGCCAGGCGCGCCGTGCGGCGCAACTGGAATCGCCGGTTCTTCTGCTGGGGGAGACCGGCACCGGCAAGGAACTGCTCGCGCATGCAATCCACGGCGGCTCGGCGCGCGCAAACCAGCCACTCGTGACGGTGAACGTGGCGGCGATTCCGGACACGTTGCTCGAAGTCGAGTTCTTCGGCGCGGCGCCCGGCGCGTACACCGGCGCTGATCGCAAGGGCCGCGTCGGCAAGTTCGAACTGGCGAACGGCGGCACGCTTTTCCTCGATGAAATCGGCGATATGCCGCTGCCGTTGCAGGGCAAGCTGCTGCGAGTTTTGCAGGACAAGGAGTTCGAGCCGCTCGGT
>Ga0207427_101119_pt1 | contig 10724 bp, 9 predicted proteins | sample AraplaCL_Cvi_mMS_FD_184268 | JGI IMG/M metagenome (GOLD analysis project Ga0207427, IMG submission 184268) | Arabidopsis root microbial communities from the University of North Carolina, USA - plate scrape CL_Cvi_mMS (SPAdes) (version 2) | ecosystem: Host-associated > Plants > Roots > Endosphere ... | reverse complement strand
CGCTGTACCTCGGGCTGCCGGCCTGGCTGCTGCTGCGGATCGTCGGCGCATGACGGCCCGGCGCCGCGCACGGCAGAATCGGCACCCGCGCCGCCAACGCCCCGAGCCATGCCCCTGGTCCATGTCGTCACCCACCCCGAAGTCCGGATCGATCCGACGATCGCCGTCACGCGCTGGTCGCTGTCCGACACCGGCCGCGCGCGCATGCTCGCCTTCGCCGCCTGGCCGCGGCTGCGGCGCGCGGAGCGCCTGTTCTGCAGCACCGAGACCAAGGCCGTCGAGGCGGCGCAGATCCTGCAGCGATCGACCGGGCTGAGCGCGGTGCGCCACGCGGCGCTCGGCGAGAACGACCGCAGCGCCACCGGGTACCTGCACAAGCAAGCCTTCGAGCAGGCCGCCGACGAATTCTTCGCGCAACCGACGCGATCGTTCCGTGGCTGGGAACGCGCGGTCGACGCCCAGCGCCGCATCGTCGACGCCGTCGAGGAGCTCCTGCTCGACGCGGGCGCGGGCGACACGCTGATCGTCTCGCACGGCGCCGTCGGCACGCTGCTCAAGTGCCACCTGAAAGGCTGCGCGATCACGTGCGCCGAGGACCAGCCCGCGCAAGGCCACGTCTTCTGCTTCGACGCCGCCACGCGCCGCCTGGTGCACGACTGGCGGCGCCTCGAGGACGTCGCCGCCGATCCCGGCTGAGCCCCCTACCGTATTTCACAGGGTTGCGGGCGCCCGCGCGCGCCCGCACGATGGCCGTCGTCTCTTCACCCGGGAGCTGCGCCATGAACGCCACGAAGGCCTGGATCGCCCGTTGCCTGCTGATCGCGTCGCTGGCGCTCGCCGCACCGGCGCACGCGCAGCTGGCCCAGTACGGCTACGTCGTCGGCACGCTGGAGCCCGAAAAGAGCTTCCTCGAGAAGCTCGACGAGCCCGACAAGGGCAAGTTCCTCCACTATCACATCTTCCTCAAGACGGCGGCCGACGTCGAGTACGAGGTGGTGATCGACGTCAACGACGTGTCGCCGACCAAGCCGCTGATCTACCGCATCGCCAGCCTGCAGTCGCAGTCGGCCGGCGAGCTCGCGGCGAACTTCGGGCCAGTGCTCACGGCCACGAGCGACTTCCACCTGATCAGCAACACCCAGGCCAGCTACGGCCCCGTCGTCACGCCCGACGACGCGCACCGGCAGGCCGCCGGCGCGCTCGACTACCTGCGCCATCCCGGCGTGCTCAAGGCCATCCGCCAGCTGCCGTGGCAGGCGCAGCTTGCGCAGACGACGTCGGACCCGCTGCAGTGGGCGCTGCCCACGTTCGACGCGATCTTCAAGCCCGCGACCCACCCGCGCCCGCAGAGCTTCACCAAGGTCATCGTCTTCGGCGGCCCGTTCGCCACCGGTCACGGCATGCACGTGGTGCACCAGAATCAGGCCGATACCGGCACCACGTTCTCGGCCACCAATGCGCCGTGGCAGGACGGCGGCGTGCTCGTCGAGCGCCACTCGCGCAGCGGCAAGGTGCCGCGGTGGCGGATCTCGCGCCAGCTCCTGATGGTCAAGTTCGCCAACCAGACGGACTTCAGCGCCGAGTCCAACGACCTCGCGCACCCCGCACTGCCCGGCCACACCCTGCCGCCCACCGTGGAGACCTTCCAGGCCGGCGGCATCTGCGGCGACGTGCGCGACTTCGGCCCGTTTCCCGCCGCGCAGCTGGAGCTGCGCACGACCAATCCGGTGCCCGAGCCGTACGGCCCGAACTCCGCGCCCAAGGTCGAGGTGCGCGTCAAGAGCACGCCCTTCACCAGCCTGTCCGATCCCGGCGACTTCACGCTGGTCGACAACGCCACGGACGCCAGCGACGCCGGCCGGGCCTTCGGCCGCGCCTACGCGCCGATCCGCATCCGCTGGCTGCCGCGGCCGGGGCATGCGCCGCAGCCGCTCGCGTTTCGCACCAGCTGGTACGTGCGCAGCATCGCCACCGACCCGGGCAGCTGGTGCGACAGCGAGGTCGGCGCAACGCTGAGCGTGTCGCACTACTGAGCGCGACACGCCCGCACGGGCGCGGCCGTCAGTTCGGCAGCGTGGTCGTGAAGATCAGCTGCGGCGCCGCGGCCAGCCCCGCGTCGCCGGCATACCAGCTCACGTAGTTGTTGCTGGAATTGCCGTCCGTGCCGTTGGCAAAGCGCAGCCGCAACTGCGTGCGCCCGCCCGCGGCTCGGTTCACGTACTTGGCGCCGATGTTGGCGAACGACCGTCCGTAGAGGTCGAGCGACGGATCCGGCAGCGTCGCCACGCACGCCGCGTTGCTCGCGGCCACGACGGGGAAGTCGTCGAGCGCGAACGCCGTGCCGCCGCCGAACCAGCCGGGGGCCTGCGTCGCCGCAGTCCACGCCGCGTCGATGCACAGCGGGCCGAAGGCAGCCGGGTTGGCGAACGGGCTGGTGCCGACCGTGCCCTGCGACTTGAGCAGCAACGTCACCGGCGTGCCGGGCACGAGCGTCGCGCCGGCCGGCAGGGTCGTGACGGTGTCGAACGAGACGATGCTGCGCCACTGGCAGTTCTTGCAGCCGGCCGCGCCGGAATCGCCCGTCTGCAGCAAGGCCGCCGGGCCCTTGGAGCCGCCCGTGTTCGAGCCGGCGCTCGCCTCCTGGATCCACCCGTCCTCCGCGGCCAGCGACGGCACGCCGGTGATGGACGACACGCGCGGGTCCTCGACGAAGGCCGACGCGCTGGTCTGGCTCTGCACCTGCATCGGGCCCGTCCAGTAGTACGCGAAGCCCAGGTGCTGCACCTTCTGGTCGGCCGGCTGGTTCGCGTAGTTGGCGTGCTTGGCGTCCATCGCCGTCATGAACGCCAGCGTGCTGGCGTCGTCGCCGGGGGGCGTGCTCTTGTAGTTCAGGCCCCATTGCGCCGCGCCGAAGGGCTTGTCGTGCGTCACCGCCAGCGTCGTCAGGTTGTAGAAGACGTTGAAGTCGTCGCTGCCGGGCGGGATGTCGAGGTTGAAGTACGGGGTGTTATCGATGTTGGCGTTCTTCTGGAAGTAGAAGGCGCCGGCGACGACGTCCACGTACGAATCGCCCGGATACCACGGCGCCACGTCCACCTGCGAGGGCTGGCTCGTGCTGCTGCTGCCCCACACCCAGGCTTCCCAGCAGATGATCAGGTTGTGCAGTTGCTTGCCGCGGTAGTAGTCGACGACCTGCGTCCACAGCGTGACGAAGTCGGCGCTGCTCTGCTTGCGGAAGTAGTACTTGTCGGTGTTGAACTCCGCGAACGGCCGGAACAGCACGGGGATCGCCTTGCCGTCGGGCGTCTTGAGGTTGCCCAGGCCCGTGGCGATGGTGTCGATGTCGTTCCAGAACGCCGTGGCCGCGTCGTTGTGTCCGCGGTTGGCGATGAACAGCTTGCTCAGCGCGCCGTCGTTCGGGTCGGACGATCGCCCCGCGGACCGGTTCCACGGATTGGGCGGCGTCGCCGTGATGGAGATCACGGGGCCGTAGCTCGACTCGATGCCGACCAGCTTCTGGTTGATCTGGTCGACCAGCGCGGGGTCGAGCACGTACTGGTTCGGCGTGAGGTTGGCGTCGTAGCGCGCGCCCACCAGGCGCGGATAGGCGCTGTGCGTGCCCGGCGAGTTGCTGTCGATGCGGTAGCCCTGCATGTCGAACATGTCCGGGTCGCCCGGCTGCACGACGAGGTCTCCCGGGCCGCCCAGGTGCTGGCCTTCCAGCATGTTGGCGTTGGCCTTGAGGGTCAGGCCCTTGAGCAGGTTGTAAGTGGCGCGGGTCTCCGCCGTCGCCGCGGGATCCCCGAGGACGGCGTCCGAGCCGTCGTTGGGCTGGTGCAGCGAGCCGGCGCCGGCCGGTGCCGCAAGGACGAGGCCGGCGGCCGCGATGGCCGCCCAGCCCAGGCGTTGTCGAATCATCATGACGAGAGTTCCTTCGAGATCGGAAATGACGGGTTCCACGACGATCGTGTCGACGTGGTCGGGGCTGCCGGCGGGGTCGCCGACAGCGGTGTCGATCCCTCTCGAACCCGGTCGGCCACGGGGCCGTCCGGTCGCAGGCTGTATCGCCATCGACACAGCGGCGGACTCTATGTGCGAACCGTGAAGGAGACTTCACATACAGCTAAGGGTATGTTGCTTCCCCCTAGGTCGTCGGGCCCTCGGACGGGCCTGCCCCTTCGCGCGACGCCCTCAGGAACCGACGGCTCGGACGTCCCGCCGGGCGGCCGCGATCGCGTGGGCCAGCATCGACGGCGCGATGAACCTGCGGTGCGGCCAGTCGATGACGGCCACGTAGAAGCGGCCAAAGGCGTTGCGGCATGCGATGCGGTTCGACAGCTCGAACTCGACGAACCCGTCCGCGCGCAGGCGCACGGCGACGCACGAGCGGAACACCAGGTGCTTGTCGTCGGCCCCCAGGATCACCTGCGCGCGGCGGCCGTCGGCGGCGACCTCGGTGGCATGGACGGGGAAGCGCCCGGCGAACCGCGCACCGTCGCCGGTCGACAGCAGCGAGGACACGGGACACCCGAGCGACGACGTGCGCAGGCCCAGCGGCCGCACCAGCAGGTTGCGCACGGCCATCATGTGCGACACCCCGCGCGGGCTGCCGGCCAGGAAGCCGTCCAGCACCGCGCCCAGCCAAGCGGCGGCATCGCGCGCCGGCAGGCCGCGCGACGGCACGGCCAGCGTGAAGCGGTCCTCGTGATGGAGGACGCGGTCGACCAGTTGCTCGCGCAGCAGCGAGTCCGGCGCGAGCTGCGCGCTCTCGCGGACCTGCTCGAGCGCGACGTCGCTCACCCAGCCGGGCCGCACGCCGCGCTCGATGCGCCAGCGCTGGAAGCGGCCCGCCATCGAACGAACGCGCCGGCAGGCCGCCTCTAGCAGGCTGCCGGGGCGGTCGTGCAGCGACAGCGCCGTGACCGGCACGCCCGCCAGCAGCGACGGCGCCTCGGCCAGGCGTTGCACGACGGCCGCGGGCAGCAGCTCGGTGAGTGACGGGATGTCGCCCGCGTCGGCCATCACGCGCCGGCGCAGGTCGTCGCCGAGCGCGCCGCCCAGCTCGTTGGTGTGCGTCGACAACGCGAAGAACGCGGGGTGGCGGCCGCGCGCGTCGCGCGTGACGAACTGGTGCCAGGTGTCGCCCCCGAAGCGCACGGTGAACAGGCAGTCGGGCGGCACGTCCACGACCTGCAGCGCGCGCACGAAGCTGTCGGGGTCGCGTTCGAGGTCCTGCGGCGTCGCGCTGGAGAAGCGCAGCAGCGCGCCGCCGCTGCCCGAGACCGCCGTGAACACGCGGTGCCCGGCATGGCGATGGAACGGGTGGCCGCGGTGGCCGACGCCGAACGAGTACAGCGCCGTGGCGTCGCCGCGCGCGAAGTCGGTGTTGCCCAGCTTGGCCGACGGCTCGTCGAGCGCGTCGACGAAGCGCTCGTGCTCGCCCTGGCGCCGCGCCGATTCGTAGTACAGCTTGTCGCCCGCGCCGTGCGCGAGGCGCGCGACCAGGCTCACCTCGACCGGCACGCGGCCGGGGCCGGTGGCCAGCGACACGAAGGGGAACGTCGCCGTCCGGCGCGTCGCGTGCGCGAGACGCGCCGCGGGGTGTTCGAGCGTTGCCTGCATGGTGGTCTCCCTCGTGCGGCGCTGGATTGCTTCAGGTCGCCTTGCGCCTGCGCTCGCGCGCAAGCGCGGCGCTTTCCTTCTTCAGCGGATGGCCGACCGGGCAGAACGTCATCAGCATCGTGTGCAGGCTGGCCAGCAGGTTGTCGTCGGCCAGGCTGTAGTGCACGAACTGCCCGCGCTTGTCGCTCTTGACCAGCCCCGCCTCCTCCAGGATGCGCAGGTGCTTGGACAGCGACGGCTTGGTCATGTCGAAGCGCTCGGCGATCTCGCCGGCGGTGAGCTCCGCCTCGGACAGGTAGGCCAGGATGCGCCGGCGCGGGCCGGAGGCCAGGGCGGCGAAGACGTTGTCTTCCTTCATGCGGTGTCGGCGTCGCGTCGTTGATTCGCTATTTAGCCAATTAGCTAATTAGTTCATCTTAGCAGGCGTTCGGGCGTGCCGCAAGGCCGCCGCCCGCTACTGCTTCATGATCTCCGCGGCGACGCCCTGCAGCGGCACGACGCGCTCGACGCCGCCGCGCTTGATCGCCTCCTTGGGCATCCCGAAGACGACGCAGCTGTCCTCGTCCTGCGCCAGCGTCCGCGCCCCGGCGTTGCGCATCTCGGCCAGCCCGGCCGCGCCGTCGTCGCCCATGCCGGTCATGATGACGCCCAGCGCGTTGGCGCCGGCGCTCTTGGCCACCGAGCGGAACAGCACGTCCACCGACGGCCGGTGGCGGTTGACCACGGGCCCGTCGATGACTTCGACGAAGTACTGCGCGCCGCTGCGCTTGAGCAGCAGGTGCTTGCCGCCGGGTGCGATCAGCGCGCGGCCCGGCACCACGCGGTCGTTGTGCCTGGCTTCGCGCACCTCGATGCGGCAGATGCCGTCCAGCCGCGCCGCGAAGGCGGCCGTGAACTTCTCGGGCATGTGCTGCACGATGACGATGCCCGGGCAGACGCGCGGGAGCGCGGCCAGCACTTCCTCCAGCGCCTGCGTGCCGCCGGTGGACGTGCCGAGCGCGACCACGCGCTCGGTCGTCTGCGTCATCGCCCGCGCAGCGGCCGGGGCGAGGATGACGTCGGCGGTGTTCTTGGGCGGCGCGGCCAGCGGCGCGGCGTCCGTGCGCGGCAGCAGGCGCCGCACGTTCGCACGCGCCGCGGCGCGCACCGTGGCCACCAGCTCGTCGCCCGAGTCGGCCAGGAACTGCTTGAGGCCCAGCTTGGGCTTGGTGACGATGGACACCGCGCCGGCGGCCAGCGCCTCCAGCGTCGTCTTGGCGCCCTTGTCGGTGAGCGTCGAGCAGATCACCACCGGCGTCGGCCGCTCGGCCATGATCTTGCGCAGGAACGTGATGCCGTCCATGCGCGGCATCTCGACGTCCAGCACGATCACGTCGGGCCACGCCTGGCGCAGGCGCTCGATGGCCAGCACAGGATCGGCGACCGCAGCGAGCACCTCGATGCCCGGCGCGGCCGCGAGCAGCCCGGCGACCACCTGGCGCACGACCGCGGAGTCGTCGACCACCATCACTTTTATCGTGCTCATGCCACGGGCCCCGCACCCGCGTCGGCCGGCGCCAGCTGGCGCGCCCAGACGTCGCCCGTGGCGAGATCGAACACGACCTGGCGATGCCCCTGCCCGAACAGGCTCTCGGACACGACCTCGATGCCGCGCGCCTGCAGCAGCCCGCGGGCCGCCTCGCCGTTGCGCCGTCCCACCGGCACGCCGGCCGGCCGCTGCGACGGGAACATGTTGCCGCCGCCGAAGATCTTGGCGCGGCACTGCGCGGCGCGCACGCCGTGGTGCTCCAGGTCGTGCAGCATCAGGTGCAGCGCCTCGTCGGCGTAGCGCGCGTCCAGCCCGCGCAGTTCCAGCCCACGGGCGCACGCCACGCCCTCGCGCCCGCGCGAGGGCAGCAGGCAGTGCGACATCGCGCCCACGCGCACGGCCGGGCACCACAGCGCGATCGAGATGCACGAGCCCAGCACCGTGCGGATGCGGCACGTGGCGTCGCCCAGCGCGTATTGGCCGGGCTGCAGGAATATCTCGCGCGGCGGCGCGGGCGGCGGCGTCATGGCTTGCGGTAGACCGACGGCGCCAGCTGCTCGACGGCCGTGCTGATGTCGTTCAGGCTTTCGGAGTGCCCGATGAACAGGTGCCCGCCCGGCTTGAGCGTGGACAGCACCCGCGCGACGACCTGCCGCTTGGTGTCGCCGTTGAAGTAGATCATCACGTTGCGCAGGAACACGACGTCGAAGCTGCCCAGGCGCGGCAGGTCGGTGTTGAGGTTGACCTGCGCGAAGTTCACGCGGCCGCGCAGTGCACGCTCGACCAGCAGCGTGCCTTCCTGCTCGCCGTGCCCGCGCAGGCAGAAGCGCTTGAGGTAGGCCGGCGGGATGTTGCGCGTGCGCTCCAGCGGATAGTGGCCGGTGCGGGCGCGCCGCAGCACGCGGGTGCTGATGTCCGTGCCCAGGATGTCCCACGGCGTCTGCGCGGCGTCCAGGCAGTCGGCCAGCACCATCGCGATGCTGTAGCACTCCTCGCCGCTGGAGCTCGCGGCACTCCACACGCGAAACGGCTGCGATCGGCCGCGCGCCTGGGTCGCGAGCTCGCGCAGCAGCTCGAAGTGCCTGGGCTCGCGAAAGAAGTAGGTCTCGTTGGTGGTGAGCAGGTCGACCGCGGTCTGCACCTCGCCGGTCGCGCGGCCGCTGGACAGCAGCTCGAAGTACGCGCCGAAGCTGTCCAGCCGGTGGGCCTGCAGGCGCTTGGACAGCCGGCCGCAGACCAGCGCCTTCTTGGCCGGCGACAGCGTGATGCCCGCGGCGTCGTAGATGAAGCGCTGGAAGCGGCTGAATTCGGTGTCGGTGATCGTGTTCATCGCGCGGCGGGCGGGCTCATCGGGCGGCAGGCATGCTCAGAAGCGCGCGAAGTTCGATTCGTCGACCTCGGACTGCGACCCCAGGGGCGCGGCCGCCCTGCGCGGCGACTGGCGCACGGACGACGCCACCTTGCGCAGCGCCGGCGCCAGCGGCGCACCGCGGCGCGCCGGCTGCGCGGCGCCGGACAGCTTGAAGAACGCCATCGTCTGCTGCAGCTGTTCGGCCTGCGAGCTCATCTCCTCGGCCGTGGCCGCGAGTTCCTCCGAGCTCGACGCGTTCTGCTGCGTCGTCTGGCTCAGCTGCGTGACGGCCGCGTTGATCTGGCTGACCCCGGCCGACTGCTCCTCGGACGCCGCGGTGATCTCCTGCACCAGGTCCGAGGTCTTGCGGATGTTGGGCACCATGGTGTCCAGCAGCCGGCCTGCCTTCTCGGCCAGTTCCACGCTGGAGCTGGCGACGTTGGCGATCTCCTCGGCGGCGACCTGGCTGCGCTCGGCCAGCTTGCGCACCTCCGCGGCGACCACCGCGAAGCCCTTGCCGTGCTCGCCCGCGCGCGCCGCCTCGATCGCCGCGTTCAGCGCCAGCAGGTTCGTCTGGTACGCGATGTCGTCGATGATGCCGATCTTCTGCGCGATCTGCTTCATCGCCGAGACCGTGGCCTTGACCGCCTCGCCGCCCTCGCTGGCTTCCGCGGCGGCCTTGGTGGCCATGCCGTCGGTGATCTTGGCGTTCTCGGTGTTCTGCGAGATCGAGGCCGTCATCTGCTCCATCGACGCGCTCGTCTCCTCGACTCCCGCGGCCTGCTCGCTGGCGGCCTGCGACAGCGACTGCGCCGTCGCGCTCACCTCCTCGGAGGCCCCGGCCAGCGCCTCGGCGCCGCCGTTGACTTCGGTCACGACCTGCGACAGCTTGTCCACCGTCTCGTTGACGTACTGCTTCATCTGGGCGAACGCGCCCTGGTAGTCGCGCTGTATGGTGCGCGTGAGGTCGCCCTCGGCCAGCGCGTTCATCACCTCGACGACGTCCTGCACGCTCGCGCCCGTGGTCGCGACCAGGCTGTTCAGGCCCTCGCCCATCTCCTTCTGGAAGCCCTGCAGGCCGACGAGCTCGACGCGCGGCGCGAAGTCGCCGCGATTGGCGGCCTCGACGACGCGGCGCTGGCCCTCGATCACCTGCGACAGGCGGCCCACCATCTGCTTGAGCGCGAACAGCAGGCTCGAATCGTCGCCGGAGGCCAGCGCGATGTCGCCCGACAGCTCGCCGTCGGCCACGCGGCGCAGCGCCGCCGACGCGACGGCCGGGTCGCCGCCCAACTGGCGCAGCACGATGCGCGTGACCGTCAGGCCAAGGCCGATCGCCAGCACCACGGAGGCCGCGATCACGCCCATCATCACGTTGCGGGCCGCGCTGACGGCGGCGTCGCCGTGCTCGTTGTTGGCCTTGGCCTGCGAGGCGAGTTCCTCGACGATGGCGCCCATGCCCTGCTCGATCGGGTACCAGGCCTTGCGCATCTCGCCATTGCTCAGCTCGCCGGCCTCGTCGCCCTTGCCGGCCAGCGCCAGCTCGGTCTCGCGATCGGCCATCGCGGCGTAGACCGGCAGCGCGGCCTCGACCTGCCTGAGGAGTTCCTTTTCCTTGTCCGACATCGCGGTCTGCCGATACGCCTCGATCGTCTTGCCGAACCTGGCGAGGTACTCCTTGGCGCGTGCCGCGGTCTCCTTGACTTCGGCCGGGTTGCGCATCGCCGGGATGCGCGCCCACGAGCGCGAGTACGCGCCGAGCTTGTCCGCCGCCTCCGACACGAGCTGCGAGGGCAGCACCACGTCGGTGAAGGTGGACGACAGCATGCGTCCGAGCTCGGCCAGGCGCAATGCGCCGTAGACGCCCACGCCCGCGGTGAGCGCCGAGCAGAGCAGGAAGGTCAGGAGAAGCTTGTTGGCCAGCTTCAGGCGCAGGAACCAGGTCATGTTCGCGTCGGTGGAGTGAATTCGTCGGGGCGCGGTCAGAACCGCGCGAAATGGGTTTCGTCGATGCTCTCGTCGTCGGAGTTGGCGAGGACGGGCGTGGCGACGCGTGCGTTGCCGCGCGCGCCGCCCGCGGCCGTCGAGGCCTTGCGCGCGGGCGCGCGACGCGCGCCGGCGATCGCGCGGGCGGCCGCTTGGCCCTGCGCGGCGCCGGACAGCTTGAAGAACGCCATCGTCTGCTGCAGCTGTTCGGCCTGCGAGCTCATCTCCTCGGCCGTG
>Ga0207427_101118_pt1 | contig 10725 bp, 9 predicted proteins | sample AraplaCL_Cvi_mMS_FD_184268 | JGI IMG/M metagenome (GOLD analysis project Ga0207427, IMG submission 184268) | Arabidopsis root microbial communities from the University of North Carolina, USA - plate scrape CL_Cvi_mMS (SPAdes) (version 2) | ecosystem: Host-associated > Plants > Roots > Endosphere ... | reverse complement strand
GTCGACGGCGGCCGCTCGCCGCGTTCGCCGCGCGGCGGGCGCGGCTCGGGCACCACCAGCGGCAGCGGATCGCCGTTGGGCAGCGTGACGACCGGATGGCGCGGCGGCCGCGGCATGCCGGCCTCCAGCGGGGGCGGGGGCGGCGGCGGCGGCTCGTCGGCCGAGTCCCAGTTGACCTGCGGGCCCTCGATGCGGATGCGCAGCGGCAGCCGCTGCGCCAGCAGTCGCGCGCGGTCGACGTCCGGCGGCGAGCCGATCTCGGCCACCAGCGTGTCGACGTAGTTCAGCACCAGCGGCCGCACGTACTCGTGCAGGCCCACGCGCTGCGCCGTCATGTGGCCCAGCATGAACGTGACGCCGACCGCCAGCGCCAGCACCAGGAACAGGCCCACCAGGCGCGCGCCCAGCGACGGGAAGCGCACGCGCCAGCGCGACGTCGGAGTGGGGGACGGCGTCGGCGCGGCGTTCATGCGTGTCCGCCGGCGAACGCGTAGCCCGCGTTGCGCAGCGTCTTGATGCAGTCCAGCGGCTCGAGCTTCTTGCGCAGCCGGCTCACGAGGATGTCGACGGCGCGCGTGTAGAGGTCGGCGTCCTGGCCGCGCAGCCGGTTCAGGATCTCGTCGCGGTGGAACACCTTCTGCGGCGCCTTGGCCAGCATCGCGAGCAGCTCGAATTCGGTGCCGGTGAGGTCGACGGGCTCGCCCTGGCGCACGACCTGGCGCCGCTCGAGGTCGATCTCCAGCCCGTCGAACACGAGCTTGCCCTGCGGCACGGCGGCCGGCGCGCGGGCGCGGCGCAGGATGGTCTGGATGCGCGTGAGCAGCTCGCGCGGCTCGAACGGCTTGGGGATGTAGTCGTCGGCGCCGATCTCCAGGCCGACGATGCGGTCCATCACGTCGCCGCGCGCGGTGAGCATCACGATGGGGATGTCGGACTCGCGCCGGATCGTGCGGCACAGCTCGAAGCCGTCCATCTCGGGCAGCATCACGTCGAGGATGGCCGCGTCGTACGGCGCCGCGCGCAGCTTGGCCAGGCCCGCGCTGGGCGTTGTGGCGCTGTCGAGTTCGTAGTCGAAGCGACGGAAGTAGGTGGCGAGCGGTGCGGCGAGCAGCGCATCGTCATCGATCATCAGGAGGCGGCGCATGCGGCGATGGTAGGGCGGGAAACGGCACGAGGCAGGGCCTCGCGGCCGCTGCCTCGCGCGGGGACGGCGGCAGGGCGCGCGGGCGCCCTGCCGGTGGGGCGTCAGTTGCCCGCCGGGCCCGAGGCGCCGTCGTGCGGGCCGTGGTGGCCGTGCGGGCCCTCGTGGCCGCCGAAACCCATGCCCATCATGAACATGCCGTGGTGGCGGGCGGCCAGCTCGCGCACCTGCGCCTGCTGGGTGGTGTTCAGGCTGTCGTAGAAGTCGCCGAACGCGTTGATCAGGCCGGGGGCGTCGGCCTGGATCTTGGCCACGTGCTGGTTGGCCAGCGCCTGCGCGCCGGCGCGGTCGAACCTGGCGCCGGCGACCAGCGCGGCCATCCTGGCGTGCGGATCGGTGCCGGCGGCCGGCGGCGCGTGGTCGGCGATGGCCAGGTCGGCGAGCGCCTTGAGCTTGGCGGCCTGGGTGGCATCGAGGTTGAGCTTCTTGCCCACGTGGTCGAGCATGTGCTGCTCGTGCTGGGCGATCTGCTCGGGCGTCGGCGGGCCGTGGTGGAAGCCGGTGCCTTCGGAATAGGCGGCAACGCTGCCCAGGAGGGCGGAGGAGACGGCCACACCCATCAGGGTGCGCTTCAGCCAGGTCTTGTTCATGATCTTTCCTTCGGGTTGGGTGACGTGGCGACCTTTGTCGTTGCGCCACGTCCTCATTACGCAACGTCGGACGCCGGGCATGCTTTCAGCGCCGTATCGCCGTGTTTCGTTTTGTCTCGTGCGGCGGAAATCCAACGATGGCGCCATGCTGCCCCCATACTCGCCGGGCTGGCAGCGCAAATCCCATGGTTCCGGCCGGATTTTCAAACGGGAAACATTAGACTGGCGAAAACGAGGCGTTTCGCGCCGGGTCGACACAATCCCCGGCCGCCGAGAAAGCGATTCCGGAGTGGCGACACAGTGAACAAGCGAGCGGGCGCAGCCCCCACCATCATCGACGTGGCCCGTCACGCGGGCGTGTCGATCAAGACCGTCTCGCGCGTGATGAACAAGGAACCGACCGTGCACGCGGACACGCGTGCCCGCGTGCAGGAAGCCGTCGCCGCCCTGAACTACCGGCCGCAGCTGTCGGCGCGCAGCCTGGCGGGCGCGAAGTCCTTCCTGATCGGCCTGCTGTACTTCGACCCGAGCGCCGCGTTCGTCGCCGGCGTGCAGCAGGGTGCCACGCTCGGGTGCCGCGAGGCCGGCCGCCACCTGGTGGTCGAATCGCTGCGCCGGGACGACGGCCACATGCACGCGCAGATCGAGTCCATGCTCGCCGCGCTGCGCCCCGACGGCATGATCCTGACGCCGCCGCTGTGCGACGACCCCGAGATCCTGGAGGTGCTGCGCGCCAACCGCACGCCCTGCGTGCTGATCTCGCCCGGCGCGGAGGGCCACGGCATGGCCGCCGTGCGCATGGACGACGAGCTGGCCGCCGAGGAGCTGACCAACCTGCTGATCAGCCTGGGCCACAAGGACATCGCGTTCATCGAGGGCAACCAGTCGGCGAGCGTGCGGCGCCGCACGGGCTACGCGCGCGCGCTCGAGGCGCACGGCATCGCCGTCGACCCGCGCCTGGTCATGCCGGGCACCTTCCAGTTCGAGGCGGGCGTCGCCGCCGCCCAGGCACTGTTCGCGAGCGCGAAGCCGCCCACCGCGATCTTCGCGGCCAACGACGACATGGCGCTGGGCGCGCTCACTGCGGCGCAGCGGCTGGGCATCGCAGTGCCGCACGACGTCGCCATCGTCGGCTTCGACGATTCGCGCGCCGCCACGCTGGTCTGGCCCGAGCTGACCACCGTGCGCCAGCCGCTGGCCGAGATGGCGATGGCCGCCGTCGACATGCTGCTGGCCGGCGCCGCCAAGCCGGGCGAGGCGCCGCCGGTGCGCGTGCTGCCGCACGAGGTGGTGGTGCGCGGGTCGACCGCCGCGCCGGCCAAGGGGCGTGCATGAGCGCCCGCCCGGCCGCTCCGAAGGGCGCTCGCGCCGCAGCCCGCAGGGCGGAGGTGGCCTCATGATCGAGCTGCAGTTGCGACGGGCGACCGTCGCCGACATCCCGGCGATGTCGCGCATCCGCCTGGCCGTGCGCGAGAACGCGCTGTCGAACCCGGCGCGCATCACCGAACAGATGTACCGCGACTACCTCGACGCACTGGGCCGCGGCTGGGTCGCCGAGCTCGCGGGCGAGATCATCGGGTTCTCGTATGCCGACCGCACCGACGGCTCGATCTGGGCGCTGTTCGTCGATCCGTCGCGCGAGGGCCTGGGCGCCGGCAAGCGCCTGCTGCGGCTCGCGGTCGACTGGCTCTTCGAGATCGGCCACGACCAGGTCCGCCTGGGCACCGCCGCCCACACGCGCGCCGACCGCTTCTACGCCGCCCAGGGCTGGACGCGCGAGGGCATGAAGGACGACGTCGAGGTCTGGTTCAGCCTGCGGCGCACGGCCTGAGGCCGCGCCTTCCAATCCCACGTTTCGCGATCCCCGCGAGCGTGCCTAGGGAATGCGCCGCCGCCGCGGCGGCCGCATAACGAGTCCTTGTCCCACCCCTCAGGGAGAACGACATGGACCCGTTCCTGAACGCGCACCTGCCGCAGCGACGCGGCTTCCTCAAGGGCCTGGGCGGCGCCGCCCTGGGCCTGGTCGTGGCGTCCTCGCTGGGCGGCTGCGAGTCGCTGCTCGAGGCGATCCGCAACCGGCCCGTGCGGCGCCGCCTGAGCCCCACCAACGCCCCCGTGCAGGTCGACGTGCAGACCTACCGCGCCGCCGTCACGGCGATGCAGGCGCTGCCCGCGGCCGATCCGCGCAGCTGGGCGGCCCAGGCCGCGATCCACGGCACCGTGGCCGGCGGCTTCAACCTGTGCCAGCACCACACCGCGCACTTCCTGTCGTGGCACCGCGCGTTCCTGTTCTACTTCGAGGAGATCTGCCGCAACCTCACCGGCGTGAAGTCGTTCGCGCTGCCGTACTGGAACTGGAACCAGGACCCGCAGCTGCACCCGGCCTTCCTCGACCCGATGAGCCCGCTCTTCCATCCGCGCAACAGCACGTCGATGGCCGGGTTCGCGCCAGTGTCGGCGCCGACGCTGGACCCGATCCTGGACGACGCCAACTTCCTGACCTTCAGCAGCACGCTCGAGAGCCCGCACGACAACGTGCACGTGCGGGTGGGCCAGGACATGGCCAGCGGCGGCTCCGCGATCGACCCGGTGTTCTGGATGCACCACTGCATGATCGATTACTGCTGGAACAAGTGGAACATCGAGCTGGGCAACGACAACACGAACGACCCGACGTGGAACGGCACGGCCTGGAACTACTTCGTGCAGGGCGACGGCAACCCGACGAACGTCACCGCCGGCATCACGACGCTGATGCCGCTGCTGGCCTACCGCTACGAGAGCAGCGCCGTCGGCACGCATCCGGCGCAGCTGCTGGCGCTGTCGGCATCGGAGTTCGCGCAGCTGCGCAGGCGCATCGAGGCCGGCGCGCCCGTCAAGCTTGAAGTGCGCCAGCGCTTCCTGCTCGCGGAAGCGGCGTCGCAGCCGATCGGCAAGCCGTTCACGCCGCCGCCGGGGCCGCGCGCGTCGGCGGTCACGGGCATGCTCACGCAGCTCGATCCGTCGACCAACGCGTTCCTCAGCGTGGAGTACGCGCGCTTTCCCGAGGCCACGGACTTCTTCGTGCGTGTCTTCGTCAACCTGCCCGGCGCGGACGCCTCGACGCCGACCGACGACCCGCACTACGCCGGCAGCCTGGCCTTCTTCGGCACGCCCGGCGGCCAGCACGAGCAGATGCACGGCGCCACGCACCTGGTGAACGTGACGCCGGTGCTGCGCGCGCTGATGCAGCGCGGCGAGATGTCCGACCTGTCGGCCATCCAGGTGCAACTGGTGGCCGTGCCCGCCAACGGCCAGTTCCGGCGGCCCGACCTGGTGCTGCAACTGAGCAGGATCGAGCTGCTCGTCACCCCGGTCATCGTGCACGGCCAGTGAGGCCGGGCGACTACTTCTCCGACGACCCCTTGGGCAAGGCCATGACCAGATCGGGTCGGACCGGCAAGGCGCTCGCCGCCACCTGGGACTTGCCTTCCCTCAACGCGACGCTGTCGGACAGGATGCTGACCGCCTCGTCCAGAAGGGCGTCGTTGATGGTCTTGCGGGTCTTCTCGGCGGCCAGGTCCTTGTCCAGCTGGCGTTCGTTGAACTGCAGGCCGTCGTCGACCAGGGCGCTGCTCGCGCCCGTTCCGGCCGCGCCCAGCAGGGCCGCCATGCGCTTCTCCGAGACGGCGCGCTCCTTTCGCCGAACGCCTTCGTTGAGCGAGATCACGTTGTCCTTGCGATGCGCCTGCGCCGTGGCCACGTCCTGCAGCAGGTTCTGGAAGTCGCGGTCATGCTGGATGCGGGCCGTGTGCCACGCCAGCAGGCGCGGCAGCTGCGCCTGCACGTCGCCCACGGGCGCATAGTCGGCCGCCTTGATGCGCGTCCAGGGCAGGGCGTTGTCGAAGCTCGATTCCCCGTACTGGGTGTCGTCGCTGGTCTGCGGGAACGGGATGTCCGGCGTCACGCCACGCAGCTGGGTCGTGCCGCCGTTCACGCGGAAGAACTGCGCGATCGTCATCTTGACCTCGCCGTATTCGGGCGTGGCGTTCTTGGCGATCTGGTCGAGGCTGGCCAGGGTCTGGACCGTGCCCTTGCCGAAGCTGCCCTCGCCGATGATCACGCCGCGGCCGTAGTCCTGGATCGCGGCGGCGAAGATCTCCGACGCCGACGCCGAGGCCCGGTTGATCAGCACGCCCAGCGGCCCGTTCCAGGCCAGTTCGGCCTCGGTGTTCTTCTCCACGGTGACCTCGCCCTTGGCATTGCGGGTCTGGAGCACCGGCACCTTGCCGACGAACATGCCGGTCAGGTTCACCGCCTCGCGCAGCGAACCGCCGCCGTTGTTGCGCAGGTCGATGAGCAGGCCATCCACCTTCTGGGCCTTCAGGTCCGCCAGCAGCCTGGCCACGTCGCGCGCTGCGCTGCGGTAGTCCTTGTCGCCCTTCTGAAGCGCGGCGGCGTCCTCGTAGAACGAGGGCAGGGTGATCACGCCGACCAGCCGCTTGCCCGCGCCCGTCGTCACGGAATAGACCTTGGCCTTGGCGGCGCTGTCCTGCACCGTGATGGTGTTGCGGACCAGGGCCACGGTGCGGTTCGGTGCATCCGGACCGCTGCCGGCCGGCAGGATGTCCAGCCGCACCGTCGAACCCATCGCGCCGCGGATCAGCGCCACCGTGTCGTCCAGGCGCCAGCCGACGACGTCCTCCATCGTGCCGCTCGCGCCTTGCGCGACGCCCACGATGCGGTCGCCGACCTTCAACTGCCCCGACAGGCTCGCGGGCCCGCCCGGCACCAGTTCGCGGATGGTGGTGTAGCCGTCGATCTCGGTCAGGAGCGCGCCGATGCCCACCAGCGACAGGCGCATCGAGATGTCGAAGTTCTCCGCGGCACGCGGCCCCAGGTAGTTCGTGTGGGGGTCGATCGCCATCGTGTACGCGTTCATGAAGGCCTGGAACGCGTCGGCGCTGGTGATCTTGGCCAGGCTCCTGGCGCTGGTGTCGTAGCGCTTGTCCAGGATCCTGGCGATGGCCCGGTCGTCCTGGCCGGCGAGCTTCAGGCGCAACCAGTCGTTCTTGACGGTCTTGCGCCAGAGGTCGTGCAGGTCCGCCTCCGTCGCGGGCCAGGGCTGGTCCTTGCGTTCGATCATCAGCGATTCGTCGCGGTCGAGATCGAATCCCTTCTGCAGCAGGCCGCGGGCATGGGCCAGGCGCTCGGCCAGGCGGCGTTCGTACAGGTTGAAGATGTCGAACGGCGCGCGCAGGTCCTCGGTCAGGATCGCATCGTCGAGCCGGGTGCGGTCGATGGCCAGGCGGTCGACGTCCGATTGCAGGAAGTAGAGCTTCTCGGGGTCGAGCGCCTTCAGGTACTGGTCGAACATCTTGGCCGACAACGCGTTGTCGAGCGGGACGGCCTTGTAGTGGAAGCGTGACAGCACTTCGGCCGCCAGGTGGGCCGCCCGGGCCTCCTGCGCGTCAGGCTTGAGCAGCGGCGGGAACGCCACGGCCGGATCCGCGGCAGCCACCCGGGTTGCCGCCGCCAGCGCCAGCACGAACGAAATCAGCGTTTTTTTCAAGCTCACTCCACCGCCGTTGAACGGCCCACAAGGATTCATGTCCACTTCGGCCACGGACGGAAAGGACGCCTGCCGACGACCTGTCAGAGGCGGCCGATCAGGCAAAGGTTCATCCGGCGGGCGCCGCGCGCACCGACCTGGCCAGGGCGAATGGTGCCATGCCCGGGTTCAGGCGCCTGCGCTGGCCTGCAGGAGCAAGCGCCACGCCTCCCCTGGCGCCGACTCGATCACGAGCGGCGGCCGGCCCTCGGCGCCCGGCAGCTCCAGCCGCGTCGCATGCAGCCACAGCCGCGACGTGCCCAGCCATGCCGCGACCGCGCGGTTGTGCGCGCTCTTGCCGTGCGTGGTGTCGCCCACCAGCGGATGTGCCAGGTGCTTGAAGTGCCGGCGGATCTGGTGGCGCCGCCCCGACAGCGGCTCGACTTCGAGCAGGGCGTAGCGGCTCGACGCGTGGCGGCCGTCGGGGAACGGCCATTCGAAGCACGCGAGCCGGCGCCAGCGCGTGACGGCGGGCAGCCGCGGCTGGCCTGCGGACGGCAGTTCGGGGTCGCGCGCGAGCGGGTAGTCGATCTCGCCGGCCGCGTCCGGCCAGCCGCGGACCAGGGCGAGATAGCGCTTGCGCACCGCGCCCGCTTCGAACGCCTTGCCGAGCGCGGTGGCCACGTCCGCGTTCAGCGCGAACGCGAGCACGCCGGAGGTGGCCTTGTCGAGCCGGTGCAGCAGCCACACCGGAACGCCCAGCTGCGCGCGCAGCAGCTCGGCCGCGCTGCGCGTCTCGTGCGCGTCCAGCGCCGAGCGGTGCACCAGCAGGCCGGCGGGCTTGTCGATCGCGACGATCGCGTCGTCGGCGTGCAGCACGCGCAGGGAAAATGCATCGGGCGAATCCATCGACGGTGATTGTCGACGGGTTCGCCCGACGGGGTGGCGCCCAGGGCGCCCGAGTTGGCCGCTGCGCGCGCGCCCGGTGCTGTTGCGGTCCGGGCGCGCGTGCCTCTCAGGGCAGCAGCGTGATCTTGTGGCCGGCGGCCATCAGCGTGGAGAAGTCCGTCGTGCCGCCGAAATCGGTGCTGACGGTGAAGCTCTCGTTGCCGGCCCAGTCGGTCAGGTGGACGTAGTACAGGAGGTAGTCGCCGGGTGCGTAGCCGGGGCCCGCGACGCCGACGGCGGGCATCAGCGTGGTGGACTTCTTGCCCTCGACGGAGTCGTTCTGCACCATGCTGAAGCAGTTGTTGTCGGCCAGCGAGCAGAACACCAGCTCGGCCTGCTGCACGCCCGTGGCCGCGGGATTGCCCGCGTCGGTGGCGACGACCTTGACGCCCACGGTGACGGAGTTGCCGCCGGCCAGCGACACCGACGGCGTCAGGATCGTGGCCGATGCCAGCACCGGCGGCGTGTTGTCCAGGTACTTGGCAAAGCTGTTCTGCACCCAGAAGCGCGTGTTGCCGAGCGCGGAGAGCTGCTGCGCGTTGTAGTCGTGGAAGTTGCCGGCGGCGTCGCCGACTTCCACCGCGGTGATCTGCCACAGGCCCGGCGCGTCGTGCGGGCCGAAGCGCAGCGCCATCTGGCCGCTGAGCGTCGCGACCGGGAACTGCGGGCCGAAGCTGCCGAACTTCTTCTGGCCGTTCGGGCCGGTGGCCTCGAGGGTGAGGTAGTAGGCGCCCGACGCGTCGTCCGTCGCCTTGACGTTGATCAGCAGTTGCGGGATGTCGCCGGTGGCGTCGACGAACAGGCCCGAGCTGACCGTGCGCAGCGTCGGGGCGTTGGCGTCGACGGCGACGGCCATCGTGCGGGCGCCGGCGGCCGGGGCCAGCTGCGGCGAGGGGGCGGCGGGGCGCACCAGCGCGAAGTGCTGCGCGGCGGTGAGGGCCTGGGGGGCGGTGTCCGCGGCCATCGCCGGCTGGTGCGCGGCGGCGACGAGGGCGACGCACAGTGCGGCGACCGTGCGAACGGATGCGGGAACGAAGCGCATGGCGATCCTGGATGATGGGTTTGTTGGAATCGGAGCGGATGCCGGCCTGCGCCGTTCCCTACCCTCCGTGCCGCCATTTTTTCCCGTCCCGCGCGCGCAAGCCATCACCCAATTGGGGTGGAGACGGACATGACAGCGCAATCCCTCGTCAGTTGCGCAACAGGACGTTTCAACCGCGCGGCGCGCGCCGCGCCTGGCGCGCCGGCGCGGCCGTCGAATCGCGCACCACCAGCTCGTGCGGCAGCACGCGCTGCAGCGGCGACGACGCGCGCGTGCCGGGCGTGCCCTGCACCGTCGGCGGCCCGATCAGAAGGTCGACCGCCGTGCGGGCCATCGCCAGCGTGGGCTGGCGCATGGTGGTCAGCGGTGGCCAGACGAGGCTGCTCGCGGGCGAATCGTCGAAGCCGACGATCGCCAGGTCGCCCGGGATCGCCAGGCCCTGGCGCTGCGCCGCGGCCAGCACGCCCAGCGCCATGTCGTCGTTGCTCGCGAAGACGGCGGTGGGATGGTGGCGCAGCTTGAGCAGCTGGTGGGTGGCCGCGACGCCCGATTCGAAGCGGAAGTCGCCGTCGATCACCAGCTCGGGCGCGATCTCCACGCGCGCCGCCTTCATCGCCTTGACGAAGCCCTGCTCGCGCAGCGCCGAGGCGGCCTGGTCGGCCGCGCCGCGGATGAACGCGATGCGGCGGTGGCCCAGGCTGATCAGCAGGTTGGTGATCTCCTCGGCGGCGTGCACGTCGTCCATGCGCACGCTGGGCATGTCCTTGCGCTGCCTGGCGGGCGACACCAGCACCGTCGGCGTGCCGCTCTCATGCAGCGCCTTGAGCACGTGCGGGTTGTCGCACAGCGGCGGGGTGAGGATCATGCCGTCCGGCCGCAGCGTGGACACCATGCGGTGCACCTGCTCGCCCAGGTCGTGCGCGTCGTTGTCCATCGATTCGACGACCAGGTGGTAGCCGGCCTCGCGGCAGCGCATCGTCGCGCCCTGCTGCACGCCGGAGACGAACGCGGCGCTCGGGTCGAAGTACAGCAGGCCGATCAGGAACGAGCGCGCGCCGGCCAGGCTGCGCGCCGACTGGCTCGGGCGGTAGCGCAGGTCGGTCATCACCTGCAGCACCTTGGCGCGGGTGTCGGGCCGCACGCCGGGCTCGTGGTTCATCACCCGCGACACCGTCTTGATCGACACGCCCGCCTGCTTGGCGACGTCGTTGATCGTGGCGGTGGCGCCGGCGGGCGGCGGCGCGATGCGGGAGGTCGTCATCAGGCGCGGACGGGCATCGGCGGCATCGCGGCCAGGGGATGGACGGGCTTGCCCGCGGCGCGCGCCACCATGGCCTGCACCAGCGCGCGGTGGTCGGGCAGGTCCTGCAGCGCGCGCTGGGCGACCTGCGGGATCATGGCCAGCTCGCGGCGG
>Ga0207427_101116_pt1 | contig 10732 bp, 12 predicted proteins | sample AraplaCL_Cvi_mMS_FD_184268 | JGI IMG/M metagenome (GOLD analysis project Ga0207427, IMG submission 184268) | Arabidopsis root microbial communities from the University of North Carolina, USA - plate scrape CL_Cvi_mMS (SPAdes) (version 2) | ecosystem: Host-associated > Plants > Roots > Endosphere ... | reverse complement strand
CGTTCGTTAGTCAGGGGGCCATTGCCATTCTGCAGCCGACCACACCCTGCACGGCGCCTTTGATTGGAGATCAAGAGGGGCTTCGCATTGCCGGCCAGGAAGTCAGCACGCTCGCTTTGGCGAATCACACTCTGTTGGCCAGCAGCGTAGGTCTACCGGGTATTAGCCTACCGGCGGGCCTCTCTCACGCCGGTCTTCCGATTGGTCTGGAGCTCGACGCGCCGTTGGGTAGCGACCGGGCGCTTCTGAGCCTTAGTCGCCATATCGAACGCATCTTGGGCACTGTGCCGCCGACGCTTTAATGCCGCCGCCCCTTTCTGAGCAAAGGGGCTACCCTCACACCATTGAACCGAGGATCAACAGATGGCCAATGCAACGTGTTACACCCATACGATTTCAATCGAGCATGTCACCATCAGATCGACGAATGCCTTCGATGACGTGCGAGCCAAGCTAGAGAGCTTGGCGCCCCAAATCGATGACGGCATCTTTACTCTCCTGAGGTACGGTGAAAGCACGCGCGCACTGCAAGAACTGCTAGCATCCCCTCCGCTAACAATTTTCGGGCAGCGTGACCACGGAGCGCTGCTGGCGATTGCTGGTCTGCGCCACCGGTCAATACAGTACGATATTGGCAATCCGCTCACCGCATCGAAGATGACTCGTCATCAATTATCTGCCGGGCTATATGCGCCTATTCGCGTGTTGCTACACGACAGCGGTGATCGCGGTGCCACGTTCGAATACGATCGTCCGGCCTCGGTTTTCGGCCAGTTCGCCAACGAAGAAGTCAATATTGTGGCTCGTCAACTCGATCGCGACCTCCAAACCTTGTTGGAGGCGGCTGCAAGCTGACGGCTGCGCGCACCTAGGAAGAGAAGATGCGTTTTGAAAAAGGTCATAAAGCCGCGACTCGACAGCATGTTCTCGAGACTGCCTCGAAATGCTTTCGTAGGGAAGGGCTTTGCGGTGCTGGCATCAGCGGCATAATGGGAGCGGCAGGCCTAACCAACGGCGCGTTCTATGCGCACTTTGATTCCAAGGACGCGCTTGTCCGAGAGGCGGTAAGTAGTGCCCTCGCGGAACGGCAGCAGAGCCTCGAAGAGAATGTTGAAATGGGCGCTGGCCTTGAGGAAGTAATCCGGAGCTATCTTAATCAGGCTCATCGGGCAGATCCTTCATCCGGATGCCCGTCGGCGGCTTTGCTCCCCGAGATCGCACGGCAGTCTGATCCAACCCGGGCGGTTTATGAGCACGGGCTGCATTGCTTCGTGTCAACATTGGCTGCATTGCTTCCCGAGGCCGATTCTGATCGCGCCGATCGTCGAGCGACAGCCATCTTTGGTCTAATGGTCGGAACCCTCCAATTGGCGCGGGCGGTCCCAAGCGTCGCAAGGGCGAAGCAAATCCTTGAGGCGGGCATCGAAGCAGCTCTCCTTCTTGCCGGAGAACCGCGCGACTGAGGGATTTGAGGCGCGTGCTGATGCTCCGGAAGGATCCCCTTCAAAGTTTTGGTGCGCAAGGACGTACCCGCAGTCGCCGGCGAGGAGCGCGCAGTTCGTTCAGGTTCTGCTCCCCGCGCGATGAACAGCGCAGGCGCTTAGCGCAGAGGTCCCAGCCCGCTCGTTCAAGTTTCCCTCTGAGCATTGCAGGTCGTCATGCGCTACGTTGGCGGCGTACTTCGCTACGTGCAATCCTCCACCTGCTATCCAAGGCATGGCTGTGCCGTCTGGAAGGCGCTTCTTCCAACTGACCGCGCGCTGCCCGATATTCGGTCCGCGCCGAGTTCAACCGACGGGATGCATGATCCGCAGACAAGGTGCGCGTACATTCCGTTATCTCCCGGCATACTCTGTCCGCAATGATGCGCCGTGGCAAACAGACTTCCACAGCATCGCCCATATGCAAAGTGCCCATCTTGTCATTGCTAATCCCCGATGCTGTTGTTCGCGTCTTCCGGCTAGCGGCAGCGCAGACAAACTTGCAAGGAGTCCGACGGTTCGAAAGACTGACGGCAGCCCGACAGCTCGCCTTCCAAGGTCCCTAACTGACACAACTCGCTAGCCTCATTATTACGAGCCATCACCAGTCCTTGCTGTCCATTGCGCCGCGAGCCGACGATCCCTCGCACATGTCGATGATCGGCTTGTGATTGCAATAATGCGCGTATATACTCGCATCATGCTTTCGGCATACGTGTGAAAATCCTCAGCATGTTGCATTCGCTTAAGAAACAACGGAGTCCTAAGATGCCATGTCAGCTCTTTTCTCCTCTCAGGGTCGGCAACATTCAGCTTGAGCACCGGGTCGTCATGGCACCGTTGACGCGAATGCGTGCGAAGGATCCCGGACGCACCCCGCACCAACTGAACGCCGAGTACTATGGACAGCGGGCGACAGCTGGCGGATTGATAATTTCAGAAGGATCGCCTGTTTCAGAGACTGCGCACGGACTGCCGGCGACACCTGGAGTCTACACTTCGGAGCAAGTCGTTGGGTGGCAAAAAGTGACGGATGCCGTACACCAGAAGGGCGGCCGCATCTTTTTACAACTGTGGCATGTCGGAAGAATTTCGCATCGCTCTCATCAGCCACGTGACGCTCGTCCAGTCGCGCCCTCTGCGATCGCAGCGAGCGGCTATGGAATGTCGGCTGACTTCCAACGCGTGCCATACGAGGAGCCTCGTGCCCTATCGACGAAAGAAGTGGCTGCTGTAGTTCAGGACTTCGTTAACGCTGCCAGAAATGCGATGGCAGCGGGCTTTGACGGGGTAGAGATCCATGCGGCCAATGGTTACCTCATTGAACAATTCCTTCATGACAGGACTAACCAACGCACAGATGCATATGGTGGGTCGGTAGAGAATAGGTGCCGCTTTGCGATTGAGATCGCCGAAGCGGTTGCCGACGTGTGGGGTGAAGACAGAGTCGGTATTCGACTGTCGCCGTTCGGAACCGCGAACGATAGTGGCGGAACTGATCCGGTCTCTTTATACACATATCTCATTCGACGGCTCGCAAGCCTCAGTCTGGCGTATTTGCATCTGGTCGAGCCGAGAGCAAGTGGGGCGGGCCAGGCGGAGGTCGATCACAAGGACGTTCCTTCGGCGTCTCAGCTTTTCCGCCCGATTTGGCCTCGGGTGCTTATCGCTGCTGGCAACTATACGCGCGATGGGGCGTTGGCTGCGATCGCAAGCGGCCACGCCGACGCAATAGCGTTCGGTCGACTATTTATTGCAAATCCAGACCTGCCATTGCGACTCAAATGCGACGCACGCCTTAATCGCTATGACAGGGCGACTTTCTATGGCGGCCACGCTGGAGGCTATACGGATTACCCCTTTCTGTCTCTGGGAGGAGGCGTGGTCTGATCGTTCGGAAGAACAGAGGCGCTCTCTGACTACGCATCGAACGGCGATGGAATATGCGTTCGTAGCCTGGCCTGACCTTGCGTTTGCTATTTTTAATTCGATGTTCCGGTCGGTCGACCGCGGCGACGGCGCATCCCTCTGCCGATGACGGAGATCGTGCAGAGTTAGGAGGTTGAATCCCCGCTAGATCAAAGAGGCGATGCCTCAGGCGATGTGATGAACTGGAAGCTCGCCAATTGCCTTTCGAACGTCGAAAGAGAGAAGAATCATGTCTGCCTGCAGCAGTGCTGTGTCCAGCCAGCGGCAGCATCGAAAGACGATTAACTGCTGCAATGGGATTCAGCGAATCTGCGTTCCGCGCGTTCGATATCGCATACGAACAGTGATAGCTGATGTCTCGTTCCAAGATCGTATGTTAAGGAGGCTGTCGTGCTTTCAGTGCTGATGGTGGAAGATGAGAGGGGCTCAGCCGTGTCATGGCAGGCCATGTGCGAGATGCGCGGCTATTCAACATTTTGTGCTGCGAATGGCAAAGCCGCGTTGGGCATTCTGCGCGCTAATGAGGTCGACGTCGTAGTGGCGGACCGCAAGATGCCGGACATGTCGGGATGTGACTTGTGCTATTCCCTGCGCAACGACACGCGACTTGCCGAAGTTGTTTTCATCCTTGTTTCGGATGACCCAAGTCCACCTGCATTTCTGTACTGTGACGCGATCCTTCACAAGCCCGTTGCTGCCTCCATGTTGATATCAGAGATAGACCGAATCGTTGCTGAACGTGACGTCAATGGTCGCCGAAAAGCCGCCCGTGTAGCGGGGCTCAGATATTGACGTGGCGAGCGACGGCATCTCTGTAGCGCAGGCGCAACCGACAATAGTCCTCTGTCCGCGGTGCATGAGCACGACATCCCTTGCGCACGCGATGCCTACGTCAGCGGCTGCATGTTCAGGACACCAGACCGTTCGGCTAATCCGCTCGGATACCGGTTCTCCGTTGACATCTAATCTTGACGGTGTCACACTGGAATCGCGAAAAGCCCAACGACTTGCAGTAGCCCGCCGCATTCAACTGTCAACTCAGGCGCCATCACATGAAAATGACCCGGACCATCCCAGTACCAACTCACGACGAGCCGAATGAGCCTTGCACGATCGATTCGCCTGCCCGACGTCGCTTCGTAAGAGATACATCAGCAGTTTTGCTCAGCACAGCGGTCGGGCCCAGTATGTCGTACGCTGCCGCTGCTATCGGGCCCGCAGGGTCGTCGGTAGACGTATCGCAAGTGCACGAAGCTAGCTTGTTCGAGGCGGCGCGCGCGATCAACACCAAGCGACTAACCTCGGAGCGGTACACGGAGGTCTTGCTCGAACGTACGCATAGATTCGCGTCCCTTAATGCGTTCATCACCGTCGACGATGACAAAGCACTGTCGGCAGCGCGAGCAGCCGACAGGGCGCGTCTCGCGGGGAAGAGAAGCGCACTTCCAGGGCTGCCTATTGGCGTTAAGGATAGCTACCTGACCATGGACCTGCCTACCAGCTTCGGGACAGCCGTGGCGCGTGACTTCAAGCCTGCGACGGACGCAAAGGTCGTGACTGCTATGAAAGATGCAGGTTGCGTTGTGCTCGGAAAGAACAACCTGGTCGAAATGTCGTATGGTCTCACCGGTCTCAACGGTCATTACGGGCAGGCGAAGAACCCGTACAACGTGCTTCACATTACCGGAGGGTCGTCATGCGGCGGAGCGGCTAGCGTGGCCGCTAGACTGGTCCCGGCAGCTCTGGGTGGGGACACAGTCGGGTCAATTCGCGTTCCTGCTGCTCTGTGCGGCGTCGTTGGCTTCAAGCCGACACCCGGCCGATGGTCCGGAAGTGGAGTCGCGCCGATCTCAAACACATTGGATACCACCGGTCCGATAGCAAGGCGGGTGTCTGATTGCGATCTCCTAGACTCGATCGCGACGGGAAATTACTCCGCCCCACAACGGCTTCCTGCAGGCTTACGGGGCACGAGACTCGCAGTCGCACGTCACTATTATCTCGACGGCGCGGACGCGGAAGTGGAAAAGGTCTTCAACGACACGATCTCTAAACTGAAAGATGCGGGAGCCAGTATCGTCGAAGTCGATCTTGGCAAAGATTTCGGCCTTATGGTCGAGGAGGCTAACTGGGCATTGTTCTTTCATGATACCCAGCCCGATGTAACGGCGTTCCTGCGAGACCAGAAAATCCCCCTTACGTTCGAAGAAATCTACGATGGGCTAGAGCCACATATTAAAGCTCGCTGGCAACGGTTTGTTTTGACAACGGGCGCGGGCTACACGCAGGACGTCGCCTACAAAGACGCTCTCTTCCGGCGTCGGCCGGAAGTCCGACGCCGCTTTGACAATCAGGTTTTTGCTCGCGCAGATGCGATGGTGTTTCCAACAACTCTATGCGCCGCTCCGACCATTGCTGAGCAGTGGCAATATACGGTTGCGGGTCGGACGGTAAACGATGTCTTCCTGTCGAGGAACACCTATCCCGCTAGCTTTGCTGGACTGCCGGGGATATCGATTCCTATGGGGCTGACGCAGAATGGCCTACCGCTCGGGCTCGAGCTGGACGCAAGCAGTGGAAGTGACAAAGCACTGCTGACTCTCGCGCGACGTGTCGAACAGGTCATTGGCTTCGTGCGGCCACCGTCGGTTTCGGCCTGACCATTGCGGGGCAGGCGGACGAAAAAACCGCGCTGAATGCACAAGCGTTGCAGCTCTTTCGAAAGTGATGTGACGCTGCTCGGTGTTGGGATGGATTCACTAGCTGGAATCGGACTTAGTTCCTTCCGGCGATTCCGCGTCCGAAGCAGCGTCACCTGTCATCGTCCCGCGTTTCGACGGTAAGCGCTTGATCAGCGGTACAGGCTTGCAAGCCTTTCAGGTGACGGGGGTTCTGGTGTCCGCATCGGTGCCGTACGGAGTCGGCATACCCCCGAGAAGTGAAGTCACAGTGCGTTTCCGGTGGACCGCGTTAACCGGAGGTTTCAAGTAGTTTTCAAAAAGACTCCCAGCCCATTCGACAAACGCGCGTACTTTCGACGACAAGTGCCGGTTTGCGGGATATATCGCTGAAACTGGAATTGGTCGCGGTCGGTGATGGCAGATCACCTCCAGCAGTTCGCCAGTTCGCAAGTACTCTCTAACCATGAAAGCGGGGGCCTGGATCAGCCCCATTCCGTCAAGTCCGCATCTGATGTACGCATCAACGTCGCTGACCGCAACGGTCCCTTGTATGCGGATTTCAGCAGCATGACCATTGCGAACGAAGTTGAAGTCAAGGTTCCTTCCGGATCCGGAAAGCAGATGGACGGCCAAGTGCCGTGGAAGGTCATCGATTTCGAGAGGACAGCCATGCCGTTGTATATATCTCGGGCTGGCCGTGGTTACCATTTCCATGTGCCCGAACGGCCTGGCTATCAGACTGGAGTCCTCCAACAGCCCTACACGGATTGCGCAGTCTACGCCTTCATGAACAAGGTCGACGCGTCTGTCGCTGAAGCCGATTCGAAGGTCCACTTGGGGGTACGTGCTACAAAATTCATGGATTCGCGGCACGATGACGGTTCTGCCAATCGCCGGCGGCAGGTTGATCCTCAGGGTGCCGTGAATCCCACTCGCGCCACTGGTTAGCGCGTACTCCGTTTCCTCCAGTTCAGAAAGGATCTGAACGCACCGCTCATAGTATTGCGCGCCCTCTGCGGTCAAATTTATGCGGCGCGTCGTTCGGTACAGGAGACGAACCCCGAGATGAGCCTCGAGGCTCTTGATGATATTCGAGGCCGATGCGCGAGGGAGATTCAAAGAGACCGCGGCCCGAGAAAAACTGTTGGTCTCCACGATCCTGGTAAATACAACCATTGCCTGAAAACGGTTGAACATAACGGCGCCGAAATAGTGCTCTTGGTGTCTGTGGAAAAGCTCGTCAGAAGATCCCGCGGCGAATGCCGGACCCGCCGACGCGGGCAGGGGTCACCACCCCATAAGGTTTACATGAACGTGTATATGCACGTATTATAACAGCATTGTCGCGCCGAAACTGATCTGCGATTGGGCTCCGGCTGCGCCGTGCCATCGTGCAGACGGTGGATCCCGCGAAGGGAGGCGCCGACTATTCCACCATTGATGGGCAAATCGAACCGAGGAGCCCGTCCTCGATGCCGTTGACGGCCATGGCAAGTTCGCGGGTCCACGCGCACCGTGCGATGTTAGTTGAAAAGCAGAGATGTAGCCGAGGAAACGCCAGTATGCAGAGTCGTGATGCAGCCGAAGAACGGGAATCAATGATCGAGAGGATCGGCCCATTCCTTTATCGAGCTGGCCTGCATGGCGCCACGATGGATGAAATTGCGAGGGAAGCTGGTACCTACAAAATGTCAATCTATCGGGCAATTGGGGCGAAGAACGATGTCTGGATGACCTATGCGCAAAAGCTATGCGAGCAACGCAATAGGGAGATGACCGGTCTGCTTCTGCGCTCTGATCAGCGCCCCGAACGCCTAGTGATGAATTACTTCCTACAACAACGGGAGTTCGTGCTTAATGATGCGATTCTTGGCGACCCGATATTGAAGCTGTCGACGGAGGCGGCGGGACGGTTCGGAGAATTGCACCAGGCGCTATGCCGACAGCGTGACTTGGATCTCGCACGTTTCGATCAGATCGGAGAATCGATCGCCCCCGGTGGCGGGGTCAATCTTGGCATGGAGCTGTATATTATGTGGCAAGTATTGGTGTCGTGCGGTCGCAGCCGCGCTGCGATAGCGCGGGACTCCGAGCATGTCATCCGCATGGTCAGAAGAACGCTGGACGCGTGTCAGCGACGCCCCGCAGCTGCGAAGAATCTGACAGATTTGAAGCAGCGTTGAACAGCTTATGGGAAGGTTCAATTCTTCGACGGCAACGCGGCCTAGTGCCTTGCCCAAGCATCAGTGGATCAGTGCCAAAGGTCGCCGCAGTCGAGGGAGCTAACCGCTAGCCTTCGTCGCCGCCATTGCTGAGGAGTCACGTTTGTTTTCACTAGGCTGCTTCCGCGCCCGTGTCGATGCAAGCTTGGGACCGCGGAATGGCACTGGCCGACAGCCGCGCTTTTTGGAAGACGATGAAGCAGGGCGCAGTCTGACCGTTTGAAGGGAGGCTTAATTTTGGCGCATGTGTTGGATAATCCGGCCTGGCATGCTATGACCACCAGCCACCGGTCGATTTCGATGGGCGATGAGTGCGCGCGGCGCTACCTGGCTGAGGTATCGCCGATCGCGGCGCTTTCGGATCCTGCCGATGACAGGGGGTGGCTTGCGCTTGGCGGGCTCGCCGGGAACGAAGTGGTCGGTCTGATTGGGGTTGCGCCGGAACTGCTACCTGATGGATGGACGATACATTGGGATTTCCCGTTTGTGCAAATGACATGCACGTTGGACAGCTTTCGCGCAAGTGGCAACGTGGCCGACGTCCTGACACTCACGAAGACGGATACGTGCGCGATGCTGCAGTTGGTCAGCACCGCAAAGCCGGGGCCGATGGAGCGTCGCACGGTAGACATGGGACGCTATGTTGGGATCAAATCGGGTGGGAATCTGGTGTCTATGGCCGGTGAGAGGCTCGCATTTCCGGGATACATCGAGGTAGCCAGCGTGTGTACGGATCCGGCGCATTCGGGGAAAGGTTTCGCAGAAATGGTAACAACTGCGATCACTGCAGGAATCGTGGAGCGCGGGGACACAGCGTTCCTCCACGTGCGCGAGGACAATCATCGAGCTGTGTCACTCTATAGCCGACTCGGGTTTGCGAAGCGATGCGTCATACCTATTGTTGCTGTGAGCCTGTCAGAGAAAGCGTGAGCGGATACAGTGACGGTTGGCTTCGGGTAGTAGCGATCGATAAGCCCGGCGATCGAGCGCTGAAGGCCTATGTTTGACGGCGAAACGCACATCGCTGCGACGGTCGACCTCCTACCCGCGGCGGAAAAAATGGAGAATTGGGTAGCACTCTGGGATGACACAGCAAATTTCGAAGAGATCAAGAATGAAGGCACGACGCTGATGCACATGCCAGCGGCGACCGTCCTGCAGACACGAATTTTGTATCCTCGAATGTGTTTCAAACCGCAGTCTGCCTTTAACGGGGAAGCTTGGCACGATAATCTACCGGAGATGGTCTTGGTCCAGTTGCATGAACAACCATTGGCGAAACGCTGCCGCAGGCTCTCTTAGAGAACGGTCGCTCGGATAAACCAGATAGTATGCAAAATCAGCGGCGAGCTTCTCGTGAAATGGTCGTACGAGCAACCCTGCGCTAAGGTCGTTGTCTGCCAGGGCACTGCGAGCGAGCGCCACGCCATGCCCCGCAGCCGCGGCATGGAGTAGCAAACCTGCATCGCCATAAGTCGAGCCAGCCGCGATCGGCACATCGTCGTTAATGCCGACATGCCGGAACCAGACCGACCAAGGTATGCGTTGGTCGCGCAAAAGTGTCACTCTGAGTAGGTCGCGCGGTTCCTTAAGTTTGTTCTTTTCCAAAAACTGCGGGCTACACACTGGGAAGATGTCCTCGGTGTATAAAAGCTCCGCCGTAAGACCATCCCATTTTCCAGGCCCATATCGCAAGCCAACGTCCACCCCTTCGTGCGAGAAGTCTGCAAGCACAGCGGAAGCCCGTACGTTGACTTCGATCTCCGGACTGCTTTGATGCAAACTCGCGAGCCGGGGAATGAGCCATCTGGCAGCAAAGGCCGGTAGAACACTGACCGTGACAATCCTTGAGCGCAGTTTGCGCGCTCTGACTTCTTCGATGCCTTGCGCAAGGCGCGACATACCTTCCGAGACGTGTAACGCAAGCCGTTGGCCCGCCTCGGTGGGCACCATAACGTGGCCATCGCGGCGGAACAACTTCACGCCTAACGATTGTTCGAGACTCTTGATGTGATGGCTCACGGCTCCATGGCTCAAGCCTAGTTCGTCAGCGGCGCGACTGTACCCGCGTTGGCGGAACGCTGCTTCGAATGCACGAAGTGCTGACAAAGGTAAATGAGGACGAGGCATATGTGAATTCAAGTAACGTTTAGCACGAGTATTTATCGTTGGATGCGCGGTCGCGGCCCCCCTATCATGTGCCCGGAACGCAATACACTGAAGGGATAACTCGTGCGGAAAACAAGGGATGGAAGATGTTACGCCGTAGGTAGAGACACCATAGTACCGACGCGCTTTCGTTTTGTGGTGGTCGGACTGCTATTCATGATCGCCACTGTGAACTATGTTGATCGGGGTGCGCTGTCATTCGCGTCCGAACACATTATCGGAGCTTTCGGATTCGACAGCGCACAGTGGG
>Ga0207427_101112_pt1 | contig 10748 bp, 7 predicted proteins | sample AraplaCL_Cvi_mMS_FD_184268 | JGI IMG/M metagenome (GOLD analysis project Ga0207427, IMG submission 184268) | Arabidopsis root microbial communities from the University of North Carolina, USA - plate scrape CL_Cvi_mMS (SPAdes) (version 2) | ecosystem: Host-associated > Plants > Roots > Endosphere ... | reverse complement strand
TGTCGCAAGGATTGCTCGATGCACAGAACGGCGCAACGTCCTCGCCCGAGGCAAACGGAAAGCGCGGCGTGTCGCGCCGCACATTCCTCAAGCTGAGCGTGACCGTGGGCGCGGCGGCGGGCGGCGGGTTGCTGCTCGGCTTCAGCATGCCGGCCGTCAGTCAGGACCAGAAAGCCGGCAAGTCGGTGATTGGCGGCGACGCAAACGAAGCGGCGCAGAACGGCGTGTTCGCACCGAATGCGTTCATCCAGATCGACACGGCAGGCAAGGTTACGCTGGTGATTCCGAAGGTCGAGATGGGTCAGGGCGTTTATACGTCGATTCCAATGTTGATCGCCGAAGAACTCGAAGTGCCGCTCGACACCGTCACGCTCGACCACGCGCCGCCTGACGAGAAGCTCTTCACCGACCCGTTGCTCGGCGGCCAGCTCACCGGCGGATCGACGTCGATCCGCTATGCATGGGAGCCGATGCGCAAGGCGGGGGCCACCGCGCGCATGCTGCTTATCGGCGCGGCCGCGCAGCAATGGCAAGTGGACGCCGCAAGCTGTCATGCGAAATCCGGTCAGGTCATTCACGCGGCGAGCAATCGCAGCATCGGCTATGGCCAGTTGGTGGATGCCGCGGCCAAACTGCCGGTGCCGCAGAACGTGCCGCTGAAGGACCCGAAAGACTTCAAGATCATCGGCACGGCTGTGAAGCGCCTCGATTCGCCGGAAAAAGTGGATGGCACCGCAACGTTCGGCCTCGACGTGCGACTACCCGACATGGTCTACGCGGCCATCGCAAATTGTCCCGTGTTCGGTGGCAAGCTTGCGAGCGTCGACGATACCAACGCGAAGAAGATCCCCGGCGTGCGTCAGGTCGTCAAGATCGACAACGCGGTCGCCGTGATCGGCGATCACACGTGGGCAGCCAAACGCGGGCTGCAGGCGCTCGACATCAAATGGAACGAGGGCGCGGACGCAAAGCTTTCGATGAAGCAGATCGTCGACGATCTGGCCAATGCGTCGCAACGCAACGGCGCGGTCGCACGCAAAGACGGCGATGTGGTGCACGCCTTTTCGAACGCGAAGACGCGAGTCGATGCCGTCTATCAGCAGCCGTTTCTCGCGCATGCCACGATGGAGCCGATCAACTGTACGGTGCATGTGCGCCCCGATGGCTGCGAAATCTGGCTCGGCTCGCAGGTGCCCACGCGCGTGCGCGACGCGGCAATGGCCGTGACCGGCTTGCCCGCCGACAAGATCGTCGTGCACAACCATCTGATCGGCGGCGGCTTCGGTCGCCGGCTCGAGTTCGATATGGTCACGCAGGCGGTCAAGATCGGCAAGCAGGTGTCGACGCCCGTCAAAGTGTTGTGGACGCGCGAAGAAGACATTCAGCACGACATGTACCGGCCGTACTACTACGACAAGATTTCCGCGGGCCTCGACGCGAACGGCAAGCCGCTTGCGTGGCAGCACCGGATCGTCGGTTCGTCGATCATGGCGCGCTTTGCACCGCCTGCATTCAAGGACGGGCTCGATCCCGACGCGGTCGAAGTGGCGTCCGATCTGCCGTACGACTTGCCCAACCAGCTTGTCGACTACGTGCGCCAGGAGCCGCACGCCATTCCCACCGCGTTCTGGCGCGGCGTGGGCCCGACGCGCGGCACGTTCGTGGTCGAAAGTTTTATCGACGAACTCGCGGCCGAGGCCAAGGTAGACCCCGTCAAATACCGGCGCGATCTGCTCGGCAAGACGCCGCGTGCGCTGAACGTGCTCAACACTGCCACGCAGGCAGCCAATTGGGGCAGCGCGGTGCCGAAGGGCCAAGGGCGCGGCGTGTCGGTCATGCATGCGTTCGGCAGCTACTTCGCAATCGTCGTCGATGTCGCGGTCGATCAAGGCGAGGTGGCGGTCAAGCGCGTGGTGTGCGCGGTCGATTGCGGAATGGTCGTCAATCCGAACACCGTCGAAGCGCAGGTGCAAGGCGGGATCATCTTCGGCATTACGGCGGCGCTTTATAGCGAGATTACGATCAAGGACGGCCGCGTGGAGCAGAACAACTTCACGGACTACCGGATGCTGCGTATCGACGAAACGCCGCCTATCGACGTGCATATCGTGAAGAGCAGCGAGGCGCCGGGCGGCATCGGCGAGCCGGGAACAGCCGCGCTCGCGCCCGCGCTGACCAATGCGATTTTCGCGGCCACCGGCAAGCGGCTGCGGCAATTGCCGGTCGGCAGCCAGTTGAAAACCGCTTAACGGGAGCCCGACATGAAAAACACTCTGAAGGGTTTCGGTGCGGCGCTATGCGTGGCGTTGCCTTTTCTGGCTCAGACATCGCCGGCAAGCGCGGCGGCATCCGCAGCCGACCAGGCGCTCGTGCAACGCGGCGCGTATCTGGCGAAGGCCGGCGATTGCGCCGCATGCCACACGGCGCCGAAAGGCAAGCCGTTCGCAGGCGGCTTGCCGATGAACACGCCGATGGGCCAGATCTACACCACCAACATCACGCCCGACGCGCAAACCGGCATCGGCAGCTATACGGAACAGGACTTTGCCCGCGCCATGCGCGAAGGTGTCGCGAAAGACGGCCACAACCTGTATCCGGCGATGCCGTATCCGTCGTATGCAAAGGTCAACGACGAAGACATGAAAGCGCTCTACGCGTTTTTCATGAGCGGCGTCGCGCCGGTGCAGCAGGCCAATCGCGAGTCCGACATCAAATGGCCGATGAACATGCGCTGGCCGTTGAAGCTCTGGAACATGGTGTTCCTCGAGAAGGGCGTGTACCAGAACAAGCCGGGCAAGGACGTCGCATGGAATCGCGGCGCGTATCTGATCCAGGGACTCGGGCACTGCGGCTCATGCCACACGCCGCGCGGCATTGCGTTCCAGGAGAAGGCGCTCGACGAAACCGGCAGCGCGTTTCTGACTGGCGGTCTGCTCGACAACTGGTACGCGACGAACCTCACCGGCGAACATAACGTCGGCCTCGGGCGCTGGAGCGATCAGGACTTGCAGGCGTTCCTGAAGACCGGCGCGAATCGTCACGCTTCCGCATTCGGCTCGATGACGAGCGTGATCAACAACAGCACGCAGAACCTGAACGACGGCGATATCACGGCGATGACGACGTATCTGAAGTCGCTGCCGGCGGTGGGCGGCAACGGTGCGCCGCCCTACAAGTACGATCCGCAAACGACGAAGGTGTCGCTCAACCGTCCCGCGAACGATGCCGGCGCGCGCGTCTACACCGCGTATTGCATGCATTGTCACGGCGTCGACGGACGCGGTTTTGCGCCGATGCTTGCGCCGTTGGCCGGTAATCCGAACGTGCTGGAAAAGGACGCGTCGTCGCTCATCAACGTGACGCTCAACGGCACCGAGGACCTCGTGATCGGCGGTATTCCCGCGCCGTATCCGATGCCGAAGTACGCGCCGGTGCTCAACGACCAGCAGATCGCCGACGTGCTCACGTTCGTGCGTGCCGGCTGGAACAACGGCGCGCCCGGAGTCACGGCCGCCGACGTGACGAAGCTGCGCAAGTCGACTCAAGCGGCGCGCTAACTGTAGCGTAAAGCGTGAGCGCATGAAAAAGCGTCAACCGTCTTGCGGCGGTTGACGCTTTTTTCCATTCTGCGACGCAACCGGCTCGCGCGGTCTAGCGATGCTGTCCGACCTTTTGCCGTTTCTCCAGCACGCGTGCGTACCAGGTCAGCGGAAAGCACATCGCGAAGTAGATCATGGCGACCATCCCGTAGATGGGAAACGGCCGGAACGCTGCGTTCGTGATCATCGTGCCGGTCTTCGTCAATTCAGTGAAGCCGATAATCGACGCCAGCGCAGTGCTCTTGACCACCTGCACGAGAAAGCCGACCGTCGGCGCAACGGCGATTTTGAGCGCCTGCGGCCAGACGATATAACGCAACTGCTGGCTGAACGTCATGCCGAGACTCGCGCCGGCGGCCCACTGACCGCGCGGCACGGCTTCCACACAGCCTCGCCAGATGTCGACCAGATAGGCGCTCGTGTAAAGCGTGAGCGTGACCGTGGCGGCGACCCACGGCGACACGTCCACGCCGAGAAGCGGCAGACCAAAAAACGCGAGAAAGAGTTGCATCAGCAGCGGCGTGCCCTGAAACACCTCCACATAGAGCACGACGATGCGGCGCAGCCACGCGATCGGCGACACACGCATGGCGAGCAGGATCAGGCCAACGATGCCGCCGCCGACAAACGCGATCAACGAAAGCAGCACTGTCCAGCGCGCCGCGAGCAGCAGATTGCGAGCGATGTCCCACAGGGTGAATTCGACCATGATCAACGCTCCGCGGGCAGGGTGCGGGCGCCGCGCCACATCAGGCGGGCGCGCCAGCTGCGAGGCGCGCTGTCGGCGCCGCGCGCGGTGCGGCCCGCGAACAGGCCGCGTCCGAACCGGTTGAGGATTTGCCGCAGCACGATGGACAGCAGCAGATACGTCGCCGTGATGATCAGGTAGCTCTCGAACGAACGGAAATTGCGAGACTGAATGAAGTTGGCTGCGTACGTGAGATCGGGAACGGAGATCTGCGACACCACCGCCGAGCCGAGCATCACGATCAGCACCTGGCTCAGAAGCGCGGGAAACACATTGGCGAGCGCCTGCGGCAGCACGATGTAGCGAAACACTTGCCGTCCATGAAGACCGAGCGCTTGCGCGGCCTGAACCTGGCCGCGCGAAATGGAGTCGATGCCCGCGCGCACGATTTCGATTGCGTAGGCACCCAGGTTCACGGTCATCGCCAGAATCGCCGCCTGTATTTCGTCGATGTGAATACCGAGGCTCGGCAAGCCGAAGAATACGAAGAACAACTGCACGATGAACGGCGTATTGCGGATCAGTTCCACATAGCTCGCCACGACCCAGCGCGCCCATTTTGGTCCGGCCACCGCGACGCTCGCGCCCGCGATGCCGACCGCGGCGCCGAGCAAGGTCGAGATCGCCGTGAGCCCCAATGTGACGGCTACACCGCGCGCGAGCATCCCCGCATAGAGGCCGAAGCCGCTGAAATCGAACGCATAGGTCATGGCGTGGCGCTCATCGTGAGGTCAAACTCCGTACAGGAAATTCAGAGGTCGGCCGGCAACGGCGTGCGCAGCCATTTCTGCGAAATCGCGTTCATGGTGCCGTCCTTGCGGGCCTTGGCTATGGTTTCGTCGACTTTCTGCTTCAGACGCGGCTCGTTCTTGTTCAAACCGACGTGATCCGGCGAGCTGAAAAGCGAGAACTTCTGCTCGGGATCGTTCGCGGGATGACGCGCGAGAATCGTGGCGCCGACGTCGTTGCCGACGACCATCAACTGTACCTGACCAGAAAGAAACGCCGAAATTGCTCCGTTAGGATCGTCGAAACGTTTGATGTTCGCGCTGGGCGGCGCGATCTTCGTCACGCTCAGGTCTTCCAGCGTGCCGCGCGCGACCGAAATGGACTTGCCTGCCAGATCGGCGGCGTTTTTCACCGGCAATGCTTTCGGGCCGAATACGGCCAGGTAGTACGGCGCGTACGGCTGCGAGAAGTCGATCACCTTCTCGCGCTCGGGCGTCTGACCGACTGACAGCAGCATGTCGGCCTTGCGGTCCGCGAGGTATGCCATGCGGTTGTCGCCCGTCACCTGCACCAGTTCGACCTTCGCATTGAGCGCGCGGCCGATCAGATTCGCGACGTCGATGTCATAGCCCATCGGCTTCATGTCCGGCCCGATCGAGCCGAACGGCGGATAGTCCATGAACACGCCAATGCGCACGGTGCCCGATTTGGCAATGCTGTCGAGCGCATCGGCATGAGCGGCCGGCGAAAACGCGCTGAGCGCGCCAGCGCCGGTGAACGCGAGCGCTGCGGCCAGCGTGGCGAATGCGCGGCGCGCTGTCGATCGAACGGGCTTGGGTTGATTCATGAGTTGATTCATGAGCTGATTCATGGTCTGTCCTCTGTCGAGTGTGTTGCAACTGTCGTGTTGGAATACGATTGATATCACTGCACCGCGCGCGCGGCGATCAGCTTGCACGCGTGCGGCGGCAGTTCGGCCAGCACCGGCATGCCGAGCGCAAGGCCCGGTGTTTCGCGCGGCGTAGTTGCGGCAGTCAGCGTAAAGCCGGCGCAATCTATCGTCGCCTCAAGCGAGGCGCCTACGTCGCGGATAAATGTGACCGTACCGGCCAGCCGGTTCGGCCCCGCAGCGGCGCCGGTCGCGGATTTCACGCAGACGTCCTCGGGACGGATCAGCAAACGGATGTCGCTCGTGGACTCCGGAACGCGAGCCGCCTGCGACACCGCAATGCGCACGCCGCCTGGCAGACTGACCGCGCCCGCGCCGTCGTAAGTGACCGGCAGGATATTACCGAGCCCGATAAAGTCGGCCACGAACTCGCTGACCGGATCGCGATAGATGTCGAGCGGCTTGCCGACCTGAGCGATGCGGCCTTTTTCCATTACGACGATTTCATCGGCCATGGTCATTGCTTCGCGCTGGTCGTGCGTGACCATGATCGTGGTGATGCCGAGGCGCTGTTGCAGCAGGCGGATTTCAACTTGCATCGCTTCGCGCAATTTGGCGTCGAGCGCGGAAAGCGGTTCGTCCAGAAGCAGCAGTTTCGGCTGCGACGCGATTGCACGCGCAATCGCCACCCGTTGCCGCTGGCCGCCGGAAAGCTGGGTGACCGGCCGGTTCGCCATATGCGGCAACTGGATCAATTCGAGCAGTTCGGCGATCCGGCGCGCCTGTTCGGGCTTCGGCGTCTTACGCAGCTTCAGCGGATAGGCGATGTTTTGCGCGACGCTCATGTGCGGAAAGAGCGCGAGTGACTGGAACACCATGCCGAAGTCGCGCTGGTTGGCCGGCACGCGCGTGATGTCGCGGCCCGCGAATTCGATGCTGCCCGAGGTCGGCGTTTCGAGGCCGGCGATCATCCGCAGCAAGGTGGTTTTGCCGCAGCCCGACGGGCCGAGAAAGCACACGAGCTTGCCGTCCGGCACGCTCAGATCGACGCTGTCGACAGCATAGGCCGCGCCGAAGCGCCGGGTCACGGCCTGCAAGGTCAGATGAGTCATCGAATGCTCCAGCAAGAAGGCGTCGGAAAAACACGTGCGGTCACAGCGCAACCCCTTCGTCGCCGATCAGCTTTTCGAGCAGCCAGATCAGCGCGAAATCGATCGCGACGATAAACACCGCGAAGCAGAACACGGTCGGATCGAGCGACGACACCGTGCGGCTGTAGAGCCACACCGGCAAGGTCATCGTGTCGATGGTGTACAGGAAGAACGTCACGGTGAATTCGTTGAACGACACGATGAACGCGAACAGCATGCCGGCGAGAATGCCCGGCCGCATCAGCGGCAGGATCACGTCGACGAGCGCGCGGGCCGGGCTCGCGCCCATCACGCAGGCCGCTTCTTCGAACTCGGGACCAATCGAGGCGACCGACGCCGCGCAGTTTTTCACCGTGAAGGGCAGAGCCAGAATCACGTGCGCGACGATCAGGCGGAAGACGCCGAGTTCGACCGGCAGCACGTTGAAGACGAGCAACAGCGACAGGCCCAGCATCACGAGCGGATAGACGAGCGGCAGCGCGACCAGTTGCTCGACCGCCGGTTTGCCGCGAAAGCGATAGCGGCTCAGCGCGTAAGCCGCGGGCACGGAGACGAGCGTCGCGATCAGCATGGTCGACAGCGCGACGATCAGGCTCGTGCTCAACGCGGCGCCCATCGAAAGCGAACTGGTTGCGTCCGGCGACACGAAGCTTTGCCATGCGGCGCGATACCAGTGCAGACCGTACGCGTGCGGCGGGAATTCGAGCGTGTCGGCCGCGCTGAACGACATCGTGATCATGGTGAGAATGGGCAGCGCGGCGACGAACAGCACGATAGCCGCGACCAACGCGGTGGCCTTGCCGAGCTGACCGGGCAGAGCGTTGGACAGACGCGGCCAGCGGGGCGGCGGCGACGCGCTATGCAGGCGCGCGCTCGGGACGGGCGTGCTCATGCGTGGGGCTCCTCGGCGAGACGTTGGGTGCGGCGCACGAGTCGTTGTGAAAGCGCCATCACGGCGAGCGTCGCGATCATCAATACGACACCGGATGCCGACGCGGCCGGCCAGTTCAGCAAAGGCGCGACCTGATCGTGAACCAGTACCGCGAGCATCGGCACGCGGCGGCCGCCGAGCAAAAGCGGCACGGCGAACGCGCTGGCGTTATAGGCGAACACGAGCAGCGCGCCCGACACCAGACCGGGCATGGCGAGCGGCAACAGGACATGCCGCAGCGTTTGCCAGCGCGTTGCGCCGAGCGTCGCCGCGGCTTCCTCGAATGAACTGGAGACGGCGCGCATGGCACTCGAAAGCGGCAGCACCGCAAGTGGAAACGCCGTCTGGATCAGGCCGAGCAGCACGCCGTTTTCACGGTACAGCCACATCAACGGACGATGCATGAGACCGCTGCCGAGCAGCGCGTGATTGAGCAAACCGGCCGGGCCGAGGATGATCAGCCAGCCATAGCCTTGCAGCAGCAGATTGACGAGCAGCGGCAGCAGCACGCCGGCCAGCAACAGCCGCCGCGCGAGACGCGACTTCGTGCGCGCCATCGCGAGCGCGACCGGAATGGCCAACAGCACCGCGCAGATCATGCTCTGGAACGCGAGCTTCAATGTGAGCCACAACGACCGCATGAAGTAGCCGTCCAGCAGATCAGCATAGTTCTGCAGCGTGAAGCCATGCCATTCGTTGCCTTGCGTGCCGAAGCTCATGCGTAACACGACGAGCGCCGCCGCGCCGAGCACCGCGAGAAACAGCAGGATCGGCGCGAGCAGCAGCCATGGCCGCGCCTTCTGCGCGACGCTGGGCGCAGGCGCGTCGGGTCCTGTGGCGTCGGGTCCTGCGTTGAGTGCCGCGCGGGACGCGGCGCCCATGCCAGGCGCCGCCTCGTGAGCCGTAGCATCGGAGGAGGCCGCTGAAGCACGCCGCGAGAAGCGCGCGGGCATCGTCGTCATGCCGAAAAGATTTCGGTGTAGCGCTTGATCCACGCGGGCTGCACGGCGGCGAGCGCCTTGTCGTCATGCAGCACGGCTTTTTCGGCGATCTGCTGCGCGCTTGGCACGAACGCGCGGCTCTCGGCGGGAATCACCGCTTTCGAATTGACCGGGCCGTTGAGCACGTCGGCGGCCATGCGGCCTTGCACGCCGGCATCGAGCGAATGGTTGATGAAGGCGTGGATGAGATCGATGTCGCCGGGATGCGATTTGGGGATCACCGTGAACATCAACTGCGTGGCGAAGCCTTCTTTCATGCCGTACGTCACGCCCATCTTGTATTCCGGCTTGCGAATCTGATCGGGGAAAAACGCCGGCGAATAGATGCCGCCAATGTCGAGCGAGCCGGTGCGAAAGAGATCGGCCACCTGATTCGGATTTTCACCGAGCGTCATGACGTGGTCTTTCAGTTGCATCAGTTTCTTGAAACCGGGCTCGATGTTCTGCTGCGAGCCGCCGTTCATCTTCGCGGCGATGATCGCCAGATCGACCGCTTCAGCCCATTCCGGCGGCGGCAGGAACAGGCGGCCGGCGTATTTGGGGTCCCACAGCGCTTCATACGACGACGGCGCGGTTTTCACCGTCGACGTGTTGTAGATCAGACCGTCGGACCACAGCAGGTAGCCAATGCCAAAGCCGTTCGCGCCAGTGCGGTACTGCGGCGCCACTTCTTTCAGGTTGGGCAGCTTGTCGAGATCGGGCTTCATCAGCAAGCCAGCATCGCCGAGACCGGCTGCGCCCACGCCCGCGAGCGTGATGACGTCGTAGGTCGGGCGCTCGCCCGCGGCCTTGACCTTCGCGACCATGCCCGAGGTGCCGTCGGCGCGGTCGGCGATCACCTTCGCGCCGGTCTTCGCGGTGAACGTCGCGGCGATGTTGCGCAGCGCGGCCGCGCCCGTGTCGTCCGACCATGTCAGGAGCCGCAACGTCTTGCCGCTGAAGTTCTGCTGCTGCGCGCGCAGATTGACGAACGGCACGGGCAACGTGGACGCCGCGAGCGCTGCGCCAATCGTCTTGATGGCCTGCCTTCTGCCCCGTTTGATCTCTTGCATGGCGGTCTCCCTGTGTTGAACGCCTGTTGCCTGGTGATAATCGCTGTGACCGCTGCCGCCGCACCGCAAGGCACCGATCGTTGGCGTTGGCGGATGCGTACTGTGGATGCACTCTAGGTTTGCCAAAATCCGTCAACAAACGAAATATGCGCATGGAGGGCATGACGTAATCTCATGCCGGGCACGTATCGCGAAGTGCGGAAAGCGCGTCACGCGATCCGCCCGAAGGTTGAGCCACCGGCGTATTCGGGTTAACGTCCATGCTTTTCCGCACTCTGCGCTTGCCCGTAGGTATGAGCAAAGCTCGGTTCTGGTGCGTTTGTGGCGGCCTCGTGCCCCGCTGCAGTGCGCGCCGCGCACATTCGGCGCGTTTTTCGACCGACGCATGAGCGCAACGCATGCCGCTACGCGTTGCCACGACTCGTGCGGCGACGCGCGATCGCGTATCCTGTGGGCAGGCGACGAATGACGACATCGGTCCTTCACACCGCCGCAATGATTTTTTCTGATCCGGATACCTGATACTTCATGCGACGCCTTCCGCCGCTCAACGCGCTGCAGATTTTCGAAACCGTTGCGCGTCACCGCAGCTTCACGCGTGCCGCCGATCATCTGTGCCTCACGCAAGGCGCGGTGAGCCGGCAGATC
>Ga0207427_101108_pt1 | contig 10823 bp, 7 predicted proteins | sample AraplaCL_Cvi_mMS_FD_184268 | JGI IMG/M metagenome (GOLD analysis project Ga0207427, IMG submission 184268) | Arabidopsis root microbial communities from the University of North Carolina, USA - plate scrape CL_Cvi_mMS (SPAdes) (version 2) | ecosystem: Host-associated > Plants > Roots > Endosphere ... | reverse complement strand
CGATGTGGCAGGCCGAGTTCGATGCCTACGAGGCCTCGCATCCCGAACTGGCGCGCGAGTTCGTGCGCCGCATGGCCGGCGAACTGCCGGCCGACTTCGCCGAGATCGCCGCCGAAGCCGTGGGCAGCGCGCACGACAAGGCCGAGACGGTCGCCTCGCGCAAGGCCAGCCAGCAGGCGCTGGAGATCTTCACCGCCAAGCTGCCGGAAATGCTGGGCGGCTCCGCCGACCTGACCGGCTCGAACCTGACCAACACCAAGAGCACGCCGTCGCTGCGCTTCGGCGCCGAAGGCCAGGTCATGACGACCGAAGGCAAGATCGGCCGCCACGTCAACTACGGCGTGCGCGAGTTCGGCATGGCCGCGATCATGAACGGCGTGTGCCTGCACGGCGGCTACATCCCCTACGGCGGCACCTTCCTCACGTTCAGCGACTACAGCCGCAACGCGATCCGCATGGCCGCGCTGATGAAGCGCCGCGTCGTGCACGTGTTCACGCACGACTCCATCGGCCTGGGCGAGGACGGCCCGACTCACCAGTCGGTCGAGCACGCCGCCAGCCTGCGCCTGATCCCGAACCTGGATGTCTGGCGCCCCGCCGACACCACCGAGACGGCCGTGGCCTGGACGATGGCCCTCGTGCAGAAGCACCGCCCCAGCGCGCTGCTGCTGTCGCGCCAGAACCTGCCCTACCTGCCCAAGGTCGATGCCGACGTCATCACGCAGGGCGCGTACGTGCTGGCCGAGCCGAGCGAAGTGGGCCTGAACCGCAAGGCGCAGGTGGTCCTGATGGCCACCGGCTCGGAAGTGCACCTGGCGCTGCAGGCGCAGGAGGCGCTGGCCAAGCTCAAGATCGCCGCGCGCGTGGTCTCGGTGCCGTCGACCAGCGTGTTCGACCGCCAGAGCGAGTCTTACAAGGTGCAGGTGCTGCCGCGCAACGTGCCGCGCGTGGCCGTCGAGGCCGGCGTCACCGACTTCTGGTGGAAGTACGGCGTGTCGGCGGTGGTCGGCCTGGATCGCTTCGGCGAGTCGGCCCCGGCGCCGGACCTGTTCAAGTTCTTCAAGATCACCGCGGACAACGTCGTCGCCGTCGCGCGCAAGGTCGTCGGCAAGTAAGTCCCTGCTGCGGTGCGGGAGCTAAAGTTCCCGCGCCGTAACCAGGACCGTGCAGACTTCGCACTGCGAGCCCAGGAATTCCTTCACTTCGAGACAGAGAGACATCGACATGACCATCAAGATCGGCATCAACGGCTTCGGCCGCATCGGGCGCATGGTGTTCCGCGCCGCCGTGCGGAACTTCTCCGACATCGAGGTCGTCGGCATCAACGACCTGCTGGAGCCCGAGTACCTGCTGTACATGCTCAAGCACGACTCCGTGCACGGCCACTTCAAGGGCGAGGCCTCGGTCGACAACGGCACGCTGATCGTCAATGGCAAGCGCATCCGCCTGACGGCCGTCAAGGATCCGTCCGAGCTGAAGTGGGGCGAGGTCGGCGCCGACATCGTCGTCGAGTCCACCGGCCTGTTCCTGACCAAGGAGACGGCGCAGAAGCACATCGACGCGGGTGCCAAGAAGGTCATCCTGTCGGCGCCGTCCAAGGATGACACGCCGATGTTCGTCTACGGCGTCAACGACAAGACCTACGCCGGCCAGGCCATCATCTCCAACGCCTCGTGCACGACGAACTGCCTGGCCCCGGTGGCCAAGGTGCTCAACGACACCTTCGGCATCAAGCGCGGCCTGATGACCACGGTGCACGCCACCACCGCCACGCAGAAGACCGTCGACGGCCCGTCCAACAAGGACTGGCGCGGCGGCCGCGGCATCCTCGAGAACATCATCCCGTCGTCGACGGGCGCGGCCAAGGCCGTGGGCGTCGTGATCCCCGAGCTGAACAAGAAGCTCACCGGCATGTCGTTCCGCGTGCCGACGTCCGACGTCTCGGTGATCGACCTGACCGTCGAGCTGAACAAGGAAGCCAGCTACGACGACATCTGCAACGCCATGAAGGCGGCGGCCGACGGCCCGATGAAGGGCGTGCTGGGCTACACCGACGAGAAGGTCGTCTCGACCGACTTCCGCGGCGAGGCGCGCACCTCGGTGTTCGACGCCGACGCCGGCATCGCGCTGGACAAGACCTTCGTCAAGGTCGTGGCCTGGTACGACAACGAGTGGGGCTACTCGAACAAGGTGCTCGAGATGGCGCGCGTCGTCGCCCGCTGAGACCCCTGCCGCGCACCAAGCCTGCGTGAAGCTGAACGAACGGCCCCTCGGGGCCGTTTTCCTTTTCACGGCCGAAACGGGGCCGGGCGTGACGAATGCCGCAACGGATACGTTCGTTTTCGAAATACACCGCTGATTGTCCAGCTGGACGTATCGCCGCAACGCGGTTGCAACCCGGACCCCACTAGACTGGGATCGGATAACAAGGCCCTGCGTTGCACGGCCGATCACAACCTTCGGAGAGTGCGAATGGCACGGATGAGTCGACTGCTCGGCGCAGTCAGCTTGGGGGTGGCGGTCTCGGCCGCCGTCGGCGCGACCTTGGTCGCCGTCGAGCACAACCCGGTGCGCAGGGCGCCGGCCCACCTGGTCGAGGCCGCGGGCAACGGCCGCGTCATCGTCAAGTTCAGGGAACGATCCTCGATCCTGTCGGCGGCGAACACGGCCGCGGCTGCGACGGCCGGCACCGGCCCGCAGAAGGCGGCCGTGCTCGGCTCGCGCCTGGGGCTCAAGCTCGTCGACGGCCGCATCCTGGGCGAGCGCACGCAGGTGCTCAAGTCCGAGGGCATGGGCTCGACCGCCCTGGCGGAGGCCATTGCCAACGACCCCGATGTCGAATGGGTCGAGGTCGACCGCAAGCGCTTCATCCAGACTTCCCCGGTCAACGACACGCTGTACCCGGACGGGCTGTCCGCCAACCCGGGCCCGACCGCCGGGCAGTGGTACCTGCGCGCGCCGGGCGTCGATTCGCAAGGCCACAACGTGCTGGCCAGCATCAACGTCGAGCCGGCCTGGGCCATCACGAAGGGCTCGACGTCCGTCGTGATCGGCGACATCGACACCGGCATCACGTCGCACCCCGACCTGAACAGCAAGATCCTGACGGGCTACGACTTCATCTCCGATGCGCCCACCGCCAACGACGGCGGCGCCCGCGACAGCGATCCGTCCGACCCGGGCGACTATGTGACCGCCATCGAGAACTCGACCAAGAATGGCGCGTTCTTCGGCTGCAACGACAACGGCACCGGCGCCGCCGTGGCCGAGAACAGCAGCTGGCACGGCACGCAGACGGCCGGCATCCTGGGCGCGGCCACCAACAATGGCCTCGGTATGGCCGGCACCGGCTATACCTCGCCAGTGATCCCGGCGCGCGCCCTGGGCAAGTGTGGCGGCTACGACTCCGACATCATCGCTGCTGCGCAGTGGCTTGGCGGCATCGCGGTTAGCGGCGTCCCCACGAACGCGCATCCCGTCCGCGTCATCAACATGAGCCTGGGTGCGCAGGGCGCATGCTCGAATCAGTACCGGGATGCGCTGACGGCGTTGCGCAACAAGGGCGTAGTTGTGGTCGCGGCTGCTGGCAATGACGAAGGCCTGCCGGTCGGCACGCCTGCCAACTGTGCACCGTATTCCTCCGACGCTGACCAGACGCCGATTGTCATCGCCGTGGCAGGCTTGCGCCACGCAGGCACCAAGGTCGGCTTCTCCGACATCGGCCCCGAGGTCACGATCGCGGCGCCGGGTGGCAACTGCTTCAATTCATCCGGTGCGTGCCTGTACCCGATCATGACGACCACCAACACCGGCATGACGAGTCCGGGGTCCGCCACCTATTCGGATGGCCAGGGCAACCCGAGCCTGGGCACCAGCTTCGCGACCCCGCTCGTGACGGGCACGGTGGCGCTGATGTTCTCGGCGGCACCGAACTTGACGAACCAACAGGTCATCAACATCCTCAAGCAAACTGCCCGCACGTTCCCGACGACCAGCGATTCCGGGACCGTTCCGTTTTGCAAAGCGCCCACCTCCACGAGCGCCGCACAGGACGAGTGCATCTGCACGACGGGCACTTGCGGCGCCGGCATGCTGGACGCTGGCGCGGCCTTGACGGCGGCCGCTCCCCTGTCAACCGGCACCCCACCGACCGCGGCGGTCTCGCCCGACACGGCCAACGTCGCCATCGGCAGCACGACCACGCTCGATGGCTCAGGAAGCGCGATAGGCACGGGAACCGGCGTGGGCACACTCACATACCAGTGGTCGGTGCTCGATGGCGCCACGAACGTCACGCTCGGTGTGAGCAACGGCACCAGCGTCGTCGTCACTGGCGCCAGCGCGGGCACGGCTCGAGTGCTGCTGAAGGTTAGCGATTCGCGCGGCATTGTTGCAACTGCGGTGTCGCAGGTCACCGTGCCCGCGCCGCCTTCCGGAGGTGGCGGCGGCGGTGCCGCGAACCCGGCCTGGCTGATGGCCCTCGCGCTCGCGGGCCTGCTCCTGCGCCCGCGCAAGCGCGCGTGACGCCTGCGCCGCCCGCCCCCGCGGGCGCGCGCCAGCAAGGAGGCCGCTGCAGCGATGCAGCGGCCTTTTCCATGGCGAGTCCGTATCGCGCGCCGAGGCGATGCGTGACGCCTTCCCGCGGCACGGCGGCGCAAAGGGGACATGCCAGGCACCTCTGGCAGGGCACGCGCGCGGCGGCCTCCGGCCCTCAGGTGTTGGACGACGTCTCCGCCGGACAACTGTCGAACCGCTGCCCGATCGTCGCCTTGCGCCACGCGGCGTCGGCTGCGTGCACCTGCAGGTGGCGCAGGACGATGGGCGCGTCGAGCACCGCGACGCGGGCCGTGTGCACGCCGCGCCTGGCGAGCTCGGCCAGCCGCGCGCTCGCGTCGGCCTGGCTGGAGAACTGGCCCAGCGACAGGCCCGGCGCCAGCGCCACGGGGGCGTTGACCGGCTCGGGCTTCAGGTCGAGCTTGCGCAGCTCGGCGGCCTTGTCCTGCCGGGCGTCCGCGTCCGCGAACTTGCCCAGGTAGACGATCCAGGCGCCGCCCTTGGTCTGGCGGCGCTCGCCGATGGCCGAGTCGGGCAGGCCGGCCTTGCCCAGCGTGGTCTTGAGCGTGGCGAACTCGGCGTCGTTCAGCGGCGGCGTCTCCGAGCACGCCAGCGTGGCGGCGACGGACCGCGCCAGGCCGGCGCTCGCGGCGGGCGGCAGGGCGGTGACCGTGACGACGGTGGCGACGTCGGCGGTGCTCGCCGCCGCGGCGCTGGACGACGCCGCGGCGCCGCGCTTCGGCGCGGAAGCGGGCAGGTCGGGCAAATCGGGCAGCACCTGCACCGCGTCGGGCGTGACCTGGTGGTTCAGGCGCTGCGGTTCGCGGTCGGACTGCAGGGCGGTGGCGTTGTCGTGCAGCCACCAGTACAGGCCGGCGTTGACCAGCACGAGCAGGAGGACGAGTGCGCGCAGCATCAGGCCGCCCCCGCGAGCCGCACGCTCACTTCGCCGCTGACCACGCGCCGCGTGCGGCCGTCGGCCGCGACCTTGAGCGCGCCATCGGCGTCCACGCCCGCGGCGACGCCCTCGGGCATCTGGGCGTCGGTGGTGCGCACCTGGCGGCCCTGCAGCACGTCGCGCCGTGCGTAGGCCTCCTGCAGCGGCGCGAACCCGCCGTGCTCGAACGCGAGCAGGGTGCGCGCGAGCGGCTCGCCGATGCGCGCCAGCGCGTCCTGCGGCGTGGCCTCGGGCCAGAGCTCGGCCAGCGTGGCGGCGCCGTAGTCGGCCTCGGCCACCGGTTGGGGCAGCACGTTCAGGCCGATGCCGATCACCGCGGCGCGCTGCGCGCCCACGGGCACCGATTCGATCAGGATGCCGCCCAGCTTGCGGCCGGCGCGGATCGGCGTGCCGTCGTCCGCGTCGGACAGGATCAGGTCGTTGGGCCACTTCAGGCCGATGCGCCGGCCGGACGGGTCGAGCGCCTCGGCCACGGCCAGGCCCACCGCCAGCGACAGGCCCGACCAGTCCTCGCGCAGCAGCGGAAGCGCCAGCGAGAAGGTCAGCGACGAGCCCGGCGTCGCATGCCAGCGGCGCCCGAGCCGGCCGCGGCCGGCCGTCTGGTTGATGGCCACGAGCATCTGCGGTGCGAGGTCGCCCACGCGGCCGCCGCGGCGATCCTGCTGCACGCGCCCGGCGTTGCGCAGGCGGTCGGTGAGCTCGCTGTTGGTGGAGTCGAGCGTCTGCACGACCTCGATCGACAGCCCCGGCAGCAGCGGCACCATGGCCTGCCACAGGGCCTCGGCGCCCCAGTGCGGGCGCGCGGGGCTCACCGGCTGGCGAGGGGAGGCCTGGGGTTCGTTCATGGGGCGTGGTGGCAGGTGGAGGCCGGCGACCCGCTGCGGCCCCGGCGTGTTCACGGATTCTTACCGTTTCGGGGACAGCATCGTGCCACGGCAGCCGCGGGTGCCGCAGCGGCACTCGAAGCGCTTCTTCAAGGCCGGCGTGTAGCGTTCGTCGATCACGAGGCCGTAGTCGTAGAACAGCTCGTCGCCGGCCTTGATGTTCTTCTTGGCGGTGATGAAGATGCGGCCGTCCTGTTCGTCGGCAAAGCAGTTGGGCGTGCAGGCATGGTTGATCCAGCGCGCGGCGTTGCCGTTGACGTTGGCGTCCAGCACGAAGCCGTCGTCGACGTGGAAGTAGAAGGTATGGTCGGGCTGCGACGGGTCGTGCGGGTGGCGGTCCAGCGCCTGTTCCCACGTGATGCGTTCGCCCAGGTACTCGATGAGCACCTCCCCCTTGGCGATGTCGCGGGCGGCGAAGACCCCCTTGCCATGAACCCCGCTCTTGCGCACCTGGATGCGGCGGCCGGCGGGAACGGTATGGTTTTGCGCTTGCAGCTTCGACGTCATTCGGTACATTGAAATTGTGGGCGCGCGCGTGTACGTGTGCGGGCGCGCGCGAGAGATGCATTTTAGGCAGGGCTTTCCGGAGCCCCGCGGTCCCAAGGTAAATAAATGACAAAGACTCTGATCATTGCGGAAAAGCCGAGCGTCGCGCAGGACATCGTCCGCGCCCTGACGCCGACCGCAGGCAAGTTCGAGAAGTTCGCCGAGCATTTCGAGAACGACCGCTACGTCGTCACGTCCGCCGTCGGTCACCTGGTCGAGATCAAGGCCCCCGAGGAATTCGACGTCAAGCGCGGCAAGTGGAGCTTCGCGAACCTGCCGGTGATCCCGCCGCATTTCGACCTGGCGCCGATCGACAAGGCCAAGACCCGCCTGAACGCGGTCGTCAAGCTGGTGCGCCGCAAGGACGTGACCGAACTCGTGAATGCCTGCGACGCGGGCCGCGAGGGCGAGCTGATCTTCCGGCTCATCGCCCAGTACGCCGAGCCGGCGCGCGGCAAGCTCGACAAGCCGATCAAGCGCCTGTGGCTGCAGAGCATGACGCCGCAGGCCATCCGCGACGGCTTCGACAAGCTGCGCACCGACGAGCAGATGCTGGGCCTGGCCGCCGCTGCGCGCAGCCGCTCCGAGGCCGACTGGCTGGTGGGCATCAACGGCACGCGCGCGATGACCGCGTTCAACTCGCGCGACGGCGGCTTCTTCCTGACGACGGTCGGCCGGGTGCAGACGCCCACGCTGTCCATCGTGGTCGAGCGCGAGGAGAAGATCCGCAAGCACGTGCCGCGCGACTACTGGGAGATCAAGGCCACGTTCGACGCCCTGGCCGGCCAGTACGACGCCAAGTGGGTCGACCCGGCCTTCAAGAAGGACGACGACCCCGACCGCCGCGCCGACCGCCTCTGGGACAAGGCCAAGGCCGAGGCCATCGCCAAGGCCGTGCTGGGCCAGCCCGGCAAGGTCACCGAGGAATCCAAGCCCAGCAGCTCGGCCAGCCCGCTGCTGTACGACCTGACCAGCCTGCAGCGCGAGGCCAACGGCCGCTTCGGCTTCTCGGCCAAGACCACGCTGTCGATCGCCCAGGCGCTGTACGAGAAGCACAAGGTGCTGACCTACCCGCGGACGGACTCGCGCGCGCTGCCCGAGGACTACCTGCCGGTGGTCAAGGACACGCTCAAGATGCTGTCCACCGAGGACCTGCCGGGCCCGCTGCGCGAGCTCGGGCCGCACGCCACCAAGGCGCTCAAGGAAGGCTACGTCAAGCCGTCCAAGCGCATCTTCGACAACGCCAAGGTGTCGGATCACTTCGCCATCATCCCGACGCTGCAGGCCCCCAAGTCGCTGTCCGAGATCGAGGCCAAGCTGTACGACCTGGTCGTCAAGCGCTTCATCGCGGTGTTCTTCCCGAGCGCCGAGTACCAGGTCACCACGCGCCTGACGCAGGTCGCCGAGCACCGCTTCCAGACCAACGGCAAGGTCCTCGTGAACCCGGGCTGGCTCGCCGTCTACGGCAAGGAGGCGCAGGACGAGGACGCCACGCTCGTGCCCGTGCAGAAGGACGAGACGGTGCGCAACGAATCGGTGGAGGCCGTCGGCTCCAAGACGCGGCCGCCGGCGCGCTACAACGAGGCGACGCTGCTGTCGGCGATGGAAGGCGCGGGCAAGCTGATCGACGACGAGGAACTGCGCGAGGCGATGTCCGAGAAGGGCCTGGGCACGCCAGCCACGCGCGCGCAGGTCATCGAAGGCCTGATCCTCGAGAAGTACATGCTGCGCGAAGGCCGCGACCTGATCCCCACGGCCAAGGCGTTCCAGCTGATGACGCTGCTGCGCGGCCTCGGCGTGGAGGACCTCACGCGCGCCGACCTGACCGGCAACTGGGAATTCCAGCTGATGGAGATGGAGCACGGCCGCCTGTCGCGCGAGGCCTTCATGGCCGACATCGCCAGCATGGCCGAGCGCATCGTCAAGAAGGCCAAGGAATACGACCGCGACACGATCCCCGGCGACTACGCCACGCTCGAGACGCCGTGCCCGAACTGCGGCGGCATCGTCAAGGAGAACTACCGCCGCTTCACGTGCCAGGGCAAGAAGGGCGACGGCTCGGACAGCTGCGAGTTCTCGATCACCAAGATCCCGGCCGGCCGCGCGTTCGAGAGCGCGGAGGTCGAGCAGTTCCTGCGCGACAAGAAGATCGGCCCGCTCGAAGGCTTCCGCTCCAAGGCGGGCTGGCCGTTCACGGCCGAACTCAAGCTCGCGTACGACGACGAGATCAAGAACTGGAAGCTCGAGTTCGACTTCGGCGAGGAGGCCAAGGAAGGCGACGGCGAGCCCGTGGACTTCTCCGACCAGGAGTCGCTCGGCCCCTGCCCCAAGGACGCCGGCCGCGTGTTCGAGCACGGGACGTCCTACGTCTGCGAGCACGCGGTGGGCGCGCACGTCACCTGCGACTTCAAGAGCGGCAAGATCATCCTGCAGCAGCCGGTCTCGCGCGAGAACATGGCCAAGCTGCTGGCCACCGGCAAGACCGACCTGATGGAGAACTTCGTCTCCAACAAGACGCGCCGCAAGTTCAAGGCCTTCCTCGCCTACGACAAGAAGGAAGGCAAGGTGAACTTCGAGTTCGAGCCGCGCGCCGCCAAGGCGCCGCCGGCCAAGAAGGTGGCGGCCAGGAAGAAGGCGGGCGGCGAGGAGGAGTAAGGCGCCTGGCCTAGTCCGCGAGGAACCGGCGCAGTTCCTCGCGCAGCCCGCTCGCGCGCTCGGGCGCGCGTGCGAGGGCGGATTCGGCGATGGCACGCGCCCTCGGTGCGTCGCCCAGGCGGCGCGCGATCATCGCCATGCGCAGGCCCCGCGCGGGATGCGCGTGGTCGATGTCCAGGGCGTCGACCAGCGCGGCGAAGTCATCGGGCCAACGTGCCATGCGCGCGAACCACGGGCGCCCGCGTTCCTCCCAGGCGAGGACCGCGGCCTGCGCGCCGGCCTCGCAGTCCTGGTCTGACGCGCCGTAGTGCCAGTCGCCGCCGCTGGCCGTCGCGGCCAGGCGTTCGCGAAACTCGCAGTCGTACTCCAGCAGCTTGTCGAGCGGCCGGCCGCCGGCGGAGGCGAGGAAGTCGAGCTGCACGCCGAGGTTGAGGTAGCACCTGCCGCCGCCCGCGCTGCCCTGCACGTTGAAGACGTGGACCAGCGGCGCGTTCACGCGCCGCAGCGTGGCCCCCGAGCCCTTGAAGCCCTCGCGCCGCAGGACCGGGTACAGCTGCGCGGCCAGGGCCTTCTGGAACGTCTGCAGGTCCACGACGCGTTCGTGCTCAGTAGATGGCCGTCAGCCCCAGCCCCCAGTGGCTGGCTTCGACGTCGTCGCCGCCGTAGCGCTCGTAGCGCTCGTAGACATAGCGGCCGTCGAGCCGCAGGTGCGGCAGCAGTTCGTAGCCCACGCCGACGACGAAGGCCGGCGTGGCGTTGAGGTTGTCGCTGGTGTGGCCGCCGTGGCCGCTGAAGCGCCCGCGCATCGAGTAGCGCGCGCCGCCGCCGATGCGCAGCTTGCCGTTGACCGGGTACCAGAGCGTGGCCTCGAGCGGGAAGCGCGTGAAGTGCTCGCTGGCGCCGCCGGCCATGTTTCCCGTGACGTGGATGCCGGCCGTCAGCCGCAGCGTCAGGCCGTTCGGGTCCACCGGGAACTCCGCGCCCGCGAAGCCCTCGTAGCGGCCGCTCAGGTTGCCCGTGACGACCGTGCCGTCCGGGTTGTTGAAGGCACTTTCGTTGGTGCTGGCCGTGCCCGTGATCAGCACGCCGACGAGCGGGCGGATGCGCGCGGCGGCCTCGGGCGTGGCCTCCTCGGAAGGAGCGGGCGCGGCCTGCGCCGCGGCGGCGCCGGCCAGCGCGGCGGCCAGCGCAAGGAGGGAGGCCGGGCGGGCAAGCGCGGCCGAAAG
>Ga0207427_101096_pt1 | contig 11024 bp, 10 predicted proteins | sample AraplaCL_Cvi_mMS_FD_184268 | JGI IMG/M metagenome (GOLD analysis project Ga0207427, IMG submission 184268) | Arabidopsis root microbial communities from the University of North Carolina, USA - plate scrape CL_Cvi_mMS (SPAdes) (version 2) | ecosystem: Host-associated > Plants > Roots > Endosphere ... | reverse complement strand
GAACTCGCCATCGAAGGCAAACGCGACGCCGTCGCCTGACGCCCCGATCGGGCCGAGGCGACGGCAACACCCTGTTGCGAAAAAGCCGGCAGCGCTAACCTGCCCATTTCTTGGCCAATTGCCAGTGTTGCCCAAAGACTAGTCTTGTCAGCAAATCGTCATCGTGCTTTGCTCGACATCAAGGGAGGGGCCAAACCAACGGGGTCCCTTGCATGAGACGAAGAATACCACTCAATGCGGTGCGGGCATTCGAAGCTGCGGCCCGACACCAGAGCCTGGTACGCGCAGCCGACGAACTCTGTGTAACCCCTACAGCAGTCAGCCATCAAATTCGGCTGCTCGAGGATTTCCTGCAGTTCAAGCTGTTCCTCAGGAAGAACAGCCGCCTCGAACTGACGCCGGAATCACGCCAGTGCCTCGAACGCCTGACCGAGGCGCTCGACACCATCGACGATGCCCTCGAAGTGTTTCGCAAGCCCAGCGCCAAGCGCGACCGGCTGGCGGTGGGCGCTTCGACCTCCGTCGCTTCGCTTTGGCTGCTGCCGCGGCTGCAGGGCTTCGTGCGGCAATCCCCCGACGTCGATGTGTCGGTCACCACCTTCATCGAACGCGCCTCCATCGAGTCGCAGAATCCGGACCTCTGGATCTGCAACTGGCACACCGACCTCGACCGCCGTATCGAGCCGCTGCTCGAGGAGGAGATCCTGCCGGTCTGCTCGCCCAAGCTCGCCGCCGAATACGGCAATCTCAGCTTCGATTCGCTGCGCGAACTACCGCTGATCCATACCGACCGGACCAAGCCCGATCCCAACGGCCAATACCCGACCTGGGAGCGTTACCTCCGCGAATACGGGATCGATCGCAAGGACGTCGCGACGGGCCCGCGCTTCAACCAGGGCGGCGCCGCGATCGAGGCCGCCCGGGCCGGCCTGGGCGCAGTGCTGGGCCGCTCCATCCTGATGGAGGACGCCCTCGCCAAGGGCGAACTGGTGCAGATCGGGGAATCCTACCCGGTGCGCAACAAATACTACCTGGTTTCGAACTGGCGGACCGACTCGCGTGCCGCCGACAAGTTCCGCTCCTGGCTTTTCGATCAGGTCGGCGCCTCGATGCCGCACCTCCGCGCCGCCCAGTAGGCGACGCGGCCTGGCTGCACGACAACGGCCAAGGTGTGTCCATGGCTTGCCAAGCGCAAGAGCCCCCCACCCCATCCCTCCCCTCAAGCGGGAGGGAGGACCTTTCGCACGGCCCTGCCCCATTGCTTCCCTCCCCTCGAGGGAGGGACCGTGGGTGGGGGTTTCTTGCTGAAATTCGGCGCCCTCGGCCAACTCCCAGCCGGCGGCCGGCACCTGCACCACTAGCCTACATCAGGAGAAGTGGACTGGCGGCAAGGCAATACCTCTCCTGCCCCCCTTTATGGGGAGGGGAGAGGCCAGATGCTCGCCGCCTGGGTTCAACCGCCGTGAACCGGCCCCCTACGCCGCGGGCAGCGCTGCCTCGTCTTCGGCCAGCCAGGACATTGTCACCTTGTCGCCGACCTTGGGCGGGTCGCTGAAGAAGCGGGCGTCGGGGATGAGGGCCGACAGGTCGCCATTGGCCTCGCACTTGAGGTTGAGCCGGACGACCGGCCCCTGATACTCGCTGCCCACAACTTCCGCCGCCAGTTGCCGGCCGCCGATCCCTTCGGCGATGCGGCAGCGGTCGGCCCGGACGGCAACCGTGCGGCCTTCCATGCTGATGACGTTGTGGCCGCCGATGAACCTGGCGACGAAGCTGTTGGCCGGGCTCTCGAACACCTCGCGGGCCGGGCCGGCCTGCTGGATCTGTCCGTGGTCCATCACCACCATGACGTCCGACAGCGCCAGCGCCTCTTCCTGGCTGTGCGTCACATGGACGAAGGTGATGCCGAGTTCGCGCTGGATGCGCTTGAGCTCGGTGCGCATAAGCACGCGCAGGAACGGGTCGAGCGCCGACAGCGGCTCGTCGAGCAACAGCACCCTGGGCCGGGTGATCAGCGAGCGCGCCAGCGCCACGCGCTGTTGCTGCCCGCCCGAAAGCTGCGACGGCATGCGGTGCGCCATGGTCTCCATCTGCACCAGCTTGAGATAGTCCATGGCCCTGGCATGCCGCTCGGCCTTGGCCACCTTCTTGAGCTTAAGCGAGAAGGCCACGTTGTCGATGACGCTGAGATGGGGGAACAGCGCATAGCTCTGGAACATCATCGAGGTGCCGCGATTGAGCGCCGACTCGTTGGTGACGTTCTTGTTCCGGATCAGGATGTCGCCGTCGGTGACGAATTCGTGCCCGGCGAGCATGCGGAGCATCGTCGTCTTGCCGCAGCCCGAGGGCCCAAGGAGGCAGCAATAGCTCGCGACCGGAATGCGCAGCGACACGTTGTCGACGGCGGTGGTGTCGCCGAATTTCTTGGTCACCGCCACCACCTCGACGTCGTACTTCTGGATGCCGGCCTGCGCTTCCTCGACCTCGGGGAGCGGCGCGGTCAGTGCGTTGAAACCTGGATCGATCCTCACGATGCGTGCTCCTTGATGTCTTTGGGCTAGGCGGTGGCGGCGTTGAGCCGGACCTGGCGGCGGCGGGCGATGCGGCCGATGATCAGCAGCGTGCCGATGACCAGGGTGAACATGAAGAGCGTCGTCAGCGTCCCGACGGCGAACATTGCCGGCGTGGTCGCGGCACCGAGCAGGGCGGTGAGTTCCATCGGCATGGTGTTGCCCGTGCCCATGTTGAGGGCCGAGCGGGCCGACTCGTCATAGGACGAGGTGAAGCCCGCCATGGTGATGCCGATGACGCCGGGCAGGATGATCGGCAGGATGACATAGAGGAAGCGCTGCCGCGGCGTGGCGCCGAGGTCGGTGGCTGCCTCCTCGTAGGCCGGATTGAACCGGCCCAGCACGATGAACATGATCAGCAGCCCGAACGGCAGCGACCAGGTCAACTGCGCCCCGACCCCCGAATACCACCAGTCGGACTTGATGCCGAACAGGCTCAGCGCCAGCGCGATACCGAAGCCGACGAAGATCCCCGGCACCACCATGCTCATGATGGCCGTGTAGAACACGGCGTTCGAGCCGAAGAAGCGCCGGCGATAAGCGAGACCGGCTGCTACCGCGATGAGGCTGCTCAGCACCGCCACGATCACGCAGAGCCGCATCGAGCGCCAGAAGGCGTTGCCGAGATCGCCCACGCCGCGGCCGCCTTCGAACAGCGTCTGATACCAGGTCAGCGAGAAGCCCCGCATCGGGAAGCTCATGCCCCCCGTCGGCCCCTGGAAGCTCAGCAGGTAGACGCAGAACATCGGGCCGTAGAGGAACAGCACGAACAGCAGGAAAATGAACGACAGCACGTAGAACGAGGTGGAGCGGCGGCGGCGCGACATCGGTGCGGTCTCCTTACTGGGTGAGTTCCTTGCGGACATCGACTACCCGCAGGATGGCGGCGACGATGCCCAGCACCACGATCAGCATGATCACCGACTGCGCCGCGGCCGGCGGATATTCGAGCGCCGTGATCATGTTCATGATCGAGCCGGCCGGCGTGTTGATCTGCGAGCCGCTCATCTTCTTGACGATGAAGAAATCGCCCATCACGCCGGTGATGACGAAGATCGAGCCGATGGCAATGCCTGGCTTGGCGAGCGGCAGGATGATCTCGCGGATCGTCTGCCATTCGGTGGCGCCCTGGTCGCGGGCCGCCTGGATCAGGCTCTGGTCGATCTTGGCCATGGAATTGGCGATCGGCCCCAGCATCGCCAGCGTCAGCAGGTTGACGTAGGAGAGCAGCACCGAAAAGTCGGAATAGAGCAGCCAGGAGATCGGCTCCTTGATGATGCCCAGCCCCACCAGCGCCTGGTTGACGAGGCCTTCCCGGCCGAGCAGCGGCACCCATGACACCATGCGGATGGCGCCCGAGGTCCAGAACGGGATGGCGCAGGCCATCAGGAAGATCGCCTTCCAGAAATTGGTCTGCACCAGGAAGATCACGTAGTAGGCGATGAAGAAGCCCAGTACCGCCGTGATCGCCCAGACGATCGCCACATGCTTGAAGGCGGTGATGTAAAGATCGAGCGTGACGCGCGAAAAGAAGATGTCGGTGTAATTGTCCCAGATGATGCTCGGGATGATCTGCGCGTAGCCGTAGTCGAAGAAGCTGACGACGAAGATGATGCCGAGCGGCACGATGACGAGCAGCAGCATCACCAGCGCGAAAGGCGTGATCTGCAGCAGAGAAGCGAAGTTGGCTGTCTTGTTCATCCGAGCAAAGGTCCGGTTTACCCCGGGGAGTGGCCCCCCGGGGATCGGTGGATGGCGAGCGTCAGGCCGAAATGAATTCCTGCCAGCGCTTGTTGAGGTAGCGGTCCTCGTCCATGAGCGTGTTCCAGATGCCCACATTACCCATGCGGTCCCAGAGCGCCCCGCCGTCGCGCTTGGCGCCGGCGTGCTCCATCACCTTGCCGAACGGATCGAGGATGTCGGCGGTCGCGGCCTTGCCGTCGTACCAGTAGCCGTACTCGTTTTCGGTCAGCACCTTCTTCATGGTGTCGGGCACCGAGCTGTAGAAACCCTGGCGCGAGAAATAGGCGCCGTTGAAGCCCGAATTGCACCAGTTCATGTATTCCATGACGCAATCGCGCCGCAGCTTGTCGCCGCTGTCGAGGTGCTTCATGGCCATCTGGAAGATGTACCAGCCGCGATAGCCTTCCTTGAGGCCCTGGAAGGTGCAGGCAATGCCGCGCGTCCGCACTTCGGTGACCGCCGGGGCGAACATCGACTGGATCACGACCTCGCCCGAGGCCATCAGCTGCACCGACTGGTCGAAATCGGTCCAGAACGAGCGGAACTGACCGGCTTTCTTGTATTCGATCAGCTTGGCGATGGTCTTGTCGATCTCGTCGCGGGTCATGTTGCCCTTGTCGACATAGGTCAGGTCGCCATTGGCCTCGAGCGCGTTGGCGGCATCGGGCACGCCGACGCCGACGCCGTCCTGCAGCGCCGTCTTGCCGGTGAAGTCCGAGCTCAGCAGGTCCTTCCAGCTGGTGATCGGACGCTTCACCAGGTCGGGCCTGACGCCGAGCGTATCGGCGTTGTACATGACCGGAATGCCCACGATCCAGTCGGTGGGGGTGAGCGAATAGTCGGTGGCGTCGGCGCTCGACCAGAACTGCGACTTGATCGGCGCGTAACCCTGCATCGAATAGGGCTTGCCGTTGGGGTAGGTGCCCTTGGTGAAGAGCGGAACCGTCTGGTCCCACCACTTGTACTCCTTCACCGGGATCGCCATGATGAGGTTCTTGCCCTTGAAGTACCCCATGGCGGTATTGCCGAAATCGGTGACGTCGACGGTCTCGGGCTGCGTCAGCATGCGGTTGATCTGGGTCGTCTGATCAAGCGTCTGCATGTCGACCTTGAACCCGAGATCCTTGGCGGCCTGCGCGGCCACGGTCGGGTTGGTGGTGTAGATCGACCCGATATGGGTGATCGTCACGTCCTTGATGTTCTGCGCCCAGACCGTCGGAAAGCCGGTAATGACACCGGCGCCCGCTGCGGTACCGGCCATCGCCGCCGCACCCTTCAGCAGCGTTCGCCGCGACATGCGCTTGTCGTTGATCTTCACCATTCGACGTTCTCCAACTCAGCTGTTCCCCGGCCCGAAGTCGTCTTCGGCCCCGTATGTTTCTCGGCCTGAGCGGTCGGAGTTCCCGGTGCTGCTGCAGGTCGTCGAGTTCCGTTGAAATCGAGGATCGGTTGGATTACGGGCCTCCCACAAATGAGATTAATTCACCGCGCAATTGAGAATTGGTAGGTCCGGCGGCGCCACGCCAAACGCCTTGCCGCCGCCGCGCGCAGCCTGTCCGACAAGATGAATTGCGATTGAATATCAATGGCTTGCAAGGCGAGGTGCGGTGTGCGGCAAAATGTCGTCGCAGCTCGCCGGCAGCAACGAAGACGGCCCCCGAAGGGGCCGTCCGAACGCAGCGGGGCCATGCGAAAACCTGGGGTCCGATCCCGGCCCGCCGGGGGTCCGGGAGGCGGTCTCAGGCCCCTACCGCTTGACGAAAAGGGGCCACCAGATGGTAGCGGCCGTCGAGGTAGACAAGCGGGTTGATCTCGCTCGCCCAGAGCTCGATGCCGAGGATCTCGGCGACGAAGATGGTGTGCGACTGGTAGGGGACGACCTGCCGGACCTCGCAATCGAAACTCACGAGCGACCCCACCAGCGCCGGAGCGCCCGTGGTGATCGTCTGCCATTCGCCGGCATCAAACCGCTTCTCCCGATCGACGGACGAGCTGAACCGCGCCGCGACGTCCTGATGCGCATCCGCCAGCACGTTGACGCAGAAGACTCCCGCCGAATGGATATGGGCGTGCGCCGACGCCGTCTTGTTGACGCAGACGAGCAGCGACGGGGGATCGCCGGTCACCGAACTGACCGCCGTGGCGACAAGGCCGTGGCGCTTGCCATCCGCGATGGTGGTGATCAGCGACACGCCCGACGCCAGCCGCCGCATGCCGCTCTTGAAATCGTCGATCTGAAGCATCTGGTCGCCCTTCGGCATCGCCTGCCGGATGCCCTGGTTCGGCATCCTGTTGAACGAATGGAGCCTAGGTTTCGGCCCCGCCCATCGGCCAGTGACACTTTCTCACGGCGCGCGTGAGATTTTCTGGCAGGCTGCCGTAACGCCCATGGGCTAGGACTTTTGCGCCGGCCCGAAACCAGCAGGAGATATGATGGCGGAAAAGCGCAAGGTGGCCTTCATCGGCACCGGCGGGACGATCTCTTCGATCGGCAAGCACCCGCTCGACATCGTCGACTACGGCGCCAACAAGACCATGTGGGACGCCGAAGCCATTCTCGCCGCGGTGCCTGACGCGCAGCAGGTCGCCGAGGTTTTCGCGGTGAAATTCCGCAACGTCGGCAGCCCGCAGATCTACTTCCCCGAGTGGAAGGAACTGGTCGAGCTGTGCGACCGGCTCGTCAGCGAAACGCCCGACCTCGCCGGCATCGTCATCGGACATGGGACGGCGACGCTCGAGGAAACCGCCTACTTCCTCGGCCTGACCCTCAAGGTGTCGATACCGGTGGTGGTGGTCGGCTCGCAGCGGCCGCTGAGCGCCCTGGCCTCCGATGCCCACACCAATCTCGTCAACGGTGTCCGCGTCGCGGCCTCGCCGGACTCTGCCGGTCGCGGCGTCATGGTGGTGCTCAACGACGAAATTCACGCGGCCCGCGAGGTCACCAAGACCGCAACCTTCCGCCTGCAGACGTTCAAGGTTCCCGATTTCGGCATGCTTGGCTACGTCGATGGCGATTTCGTCAGCTATTACCGCAAGACCGAGCGCGTGGTCGCCCCCAATACCGAGTTCGACATCCGGGGCCTCGATGCCTTGCCGCGCGTCGACGTGAGCTACGCTTACGCCGGCGCGGACGGCGCCGAAATCGATGCGTTCGTTGCCGCCGGCGCCAAGGGCATCGTCTCCGCCGGCTTCGCACCGGGCATGACCACCGCCGGCCAGGTTGCGGCGCTGGAGCGGGCGCATGCCGCCGGCGTTGTCGTCATGCAGGGTACGCGCGCCGGTAGCGGCGTGGTGCGCCGCGGTTCGCGGCTGGCGGAACTCGGCTTCCTGACCACCGACAATCTCAATCCGCAGAAGGCGCGGCTGCTTTTGGCGCTGGCGCTGACCCGGACGGAAGACCCCGACGAGATAGCCCGAATTTTTGCCACCTACTGACCGACAGCGAGGCGCGACATGGCCCTGCCCAACGAACTGAGCGCGACCGAACTGGTCGCGCAGACGACGAGCGGTGCGCTCAAGGTCGTCGATGTCGCCCGGGCGGTGATCGCCCGCATCGCCGAGCGCGACGCCACGGTGCAGGCCTTCGCCTGGTTCGATCCGGACGCTTTGCTCCGCCAGGCCGAGGCGCTCGACGCCGCCCCGACCAAGGGCCCGCTGCATGGCGTGCCGCTCGGCATCAAGGACGTGTTCAACACCAGGGACATGCCCACGGGCCACAACTCCCCGCGCTATGCCGGCAGCCAGCCCGGCGTCGACGCCGCGGCGGTCGATGTGCTGCGCGCCGCCGGCGCCCTGTTGGTAGGCAAGACGGTGACTACCGAATTCGCCGCTACGCTGCGCGGCGGCAAAACACGTAATCCGCACGACCCGACCCGCACGCCAGGCGGCTCGTCCTCCGGTTCGGCCGCTTCCGTAGCCGACTTCCAGACGACTATCGCCCTTGGGACGCAGACCGGCGGCTCGACCATTCGCCCCGCCTCGTTCAACGGCGTCTATGCCATCAAGCCCACCTGGAACAGCATCAGCCGCGAAGGCTTCAAGATGGGCACCATCAGCGCCGACACGGTCGGGCTCTACGCCCGCTCCGCTGAGGACCTGATGCTGCTGGCCGATGTGTTCGACCTCGACGCGCTTGAAGCGCCGGCACCGACAGGGCTCGCCGGCGCGCGCATCGGCGTGTGCCGGACCCCCATGTGGGACAAGGCTATGCCCGAAACCCGCCAGGCCATGGCGGAGGCTGCGGCCGCGCTCGGCGCCGCCGGCGCCGCGGTGAGCGAGCTCGATCTGCCAGCAAGCTTTGCCGGGTTCGCCGACGCCCAGCTCAAGATCGGGCGGCGCGAAACGCGCTCGACCTTCCTCAACGAATACCGGACGACGCCCGAGCTGCACGAGGAGTTCAAGGCCCGCGTCGAGCATCGGGACGCACCGCCGCCGTCCGAAATCCGCGAGGCCTACAAACTGGTCGATCGCTGCCGCGCCCTGTTCGACGATATTGCCGCCGCATACGACGTGATCCTGACTCCGAGCGCCGTCGGCGAAGCCCCGCTCGGCCAGGACAAGACCGGCGACGCCTCGTTCAACTCGATGTGGACGCTGCTGCATGTGCCGGTCGTCAACGTGCCCGGCCGGCGCGGCCCTTCGGGCATGCCGGTTGGGCTGTCGCTGGTCGGCCGCCGTTACGAGGATCGCAAGGTCATTGCCTTTGCCGGGCGAGCCGGCGCCGTGTTCGCGACTCCGTAGTCAGCCGACTAGTTCCGCAGCGAGCGCCGCCGCCTCGACCACCCGGGCCTGGCGGGGAAACACCTTGCCGATCAGCACTTGATGCACCTCGGCATCGCCATCGGCACAGCAATCGCTGACGATCGTCAGTTCGTAGTCGAGATCGGCCGCCTGGCGCGTCGTCGACAGCACGACCCCGCTGGTCGAAACGCCGCAGAGGATCAGGTGGCGGGCGCCGTACCCGCGCAGGATGACATCGAGATCGCTGCCGGCAAAGGCGGAGATGCGCTTCTTGACCACGACCGGCTCGCTGGGCAGCGGGCTGAGCAAGGGCGAAACCCTCGGGTTGACCAGCCGGCCCGCCTGCTTCAGCGCCGAAAAGCCTTTGTTGTCGGGCGAAATCTCAGGATAGCCGGGGCGGAAGCCGACGATCACATAGACGACCGGGATGCCCTTTGCCCGCGCCGCCGCGATCAGCGGGGTGACGCGGGCGGCGAGTGCAGCGCCATCGTAATTGGCCAGGATCTCGTCCTGGTAGTCCATGACGAGCAGAGCGGATGAAGTGGTCACGGGCAATGTCCTGATGCGCGGCAAGAGCTGCGTCCGATGCGCCGGCCGCGCGCCGCAGTCAACGGGCGCGGATCGTTATCCCGGGGCCTCGCGGCGGAGTTCATGCCGGCGCGTTGAGATACTTGCCCTTGTAGGAGACGAGCGGCGTGGTGTCTGGCGTGCCGGCGAAATCGACCAGCCGGCCGAAGATGATCACCGTGCCGTAGCGCTCGATGGTTTCGTGCACCGTGCACTCGATCACGCCCGCGGCCCCAACCAGGGTCGGCGCGCCGGTCGATCCGCTGGTCCATGCCGCGGTGGTGAAGCGGTCCGCACCCTTGAGGTCCCCCTTGCCGCCAAACGGGGCGGCAATCTCGACCTGATCGGTCGCCAGGTAGTTGATGGCGAAATGGCCGGATTTGAGGATCGTTTCGAGCGCCGAGGTCTTCTTGTCGACCGAGATCGAGAGCAGCGGCGGCTCGGCGCACACATGGGTTGCCGACAGCGCCAGGAAGCCGCGCGGGCCGTCATCGGCCTCCGCGGTCACGATCGCCGTGCCGACTGCCCTGAGGCCGACCGCCTGCCAGAACGTGCGGACGTCGATGACCTTTTCTTCGGCGGTGGCGAGTTGCGGCATGGCGGTGTCCTCGGTGGGAACGGGCGGATCGGCGATCCACCCGCGTTTGGCGGTGTCAGGCGGCCTGCGCCGCGGCGAGCTTGCCGTTGCGCGATTTCATCAGCGGCTGAATGTGCTCGCCGAACTGCTCGATGCCCACGATGAAATCGTCGAAGATCATCATGATGCCGTCGATCCCGGGCTGCTCGGCGATGATGTCGAGCATGCGCGCCACATTCTCGTAGGAGCCGATCAGCTTCGGGCCGCCATTGGCCGTGGCCTTGGTCGGGTCCTTGAGGATCGCCGCGGCGCCGGCCGCCATGCGCGCCGCCGTCGAGGTGGAGGCCGAGAACTTGTCGGCGCCCGATTGCTGGCCCATCCACTCGATGGCCTCGAGGTCGACGCCCTTGTTGTAGTACTCCCACTTGGCGAAGGCGAGTTCGTCGGTGCGGTCGGCGATGATGGTGATGAGCGTATAGGCCCCGACCTTGCGGCCGGTCTGCGCTGCCGCCTCGATCAGCCGCTTGACGTTGTCGCCACCCTTTTCCGGCTCGTTTATCCCGCCGCCGGCACCGACGAAGTTGTAGTCGCATTCTTCGGCGACGAACTGCATGCCGCGATCGGACGACCCGGCCGCCACGATATCGATGTGGCTCGACGGCCGCGGGCTGAGCTTGCAGTCGTCCATGTGGAAGTACTCGCCCTGGAAATTCGACGTGCCGGTTTCCCAGAGCTCCTTCATTACCTTCACGTATTCGGTGGCGTAGGCGTAGCGGTTCTTGAAATGCTCGTCGCCCGGCCACAGCCCCATCTGCTGGTATTCCTTG
>Ga0207427_101076_pt1 | contig 11230 bp, 10 predicted proteins | sample AraplaCL_Cvi_mMS_FD_184268 | JGI IMG/M metagenome (GOLD analysis project Ga0207427, IMG submission 184268) | Arabidopsis root microbial communities from the University of North Carolina, USA - plate scrape CL_Cvi_mMS (SPAdes) (version 2) | ecosystem: Host-associated > Plants > Roots > Endosphere ... | reverse complement strand
CAGCCCGGCCGCGGCGCGCAGCGCAGGCGCCCAGCGCTGTGCCGTCAGCCGTGCGACGACGCGGTTGCGCTCCACGTAGAACACGCTGCTGAACACGAGCAGGAGGGCGAACGCACCGATCGTCTGCGCGACGACCAGGCGGCGGAAGAGGGTGGTCATGGCCAAGCGCGCGTCCTCCGGCGTCGTCAGCGCGGCACGAACACGTAGCCTTCGCCGCGCACCGTGTCGATCCAGTCGGCGCCGCCCGGCCGCACCTCCTGCAGCTTGCGGCGCAGGCGCGCCACCTGCACGTCGACGGTGCGGTCCTGCGGCCGGTAGCTGCCGGCCTGCACGGCGTCGCTGAGCGCTTCGCGCGACAGCGGCGTGCCCGGCACGCGGGCGAGCGCCACCAGCAGCTTGAACTCGACGCTGGTCAGGGCCAGCACCTGTTCGCCGGCGCGCACCTCGCGCCGCACCAGGTCGATGACGAGGCCGTCGAAACGCATCAGCGGCGATTCGGCGCGGCCAGGCGCCGCGCGGCGCAGCAGCGCCCGCACGCGGGCGACGAGCTCGCGCGACTCGAAGGGCTTGGGCAGGTAGTCGTCGGCGCCGATCTCCAGGCCCAGCACGCGATCGAGCGGATCGCCGCGCGCCGTGAGCATCACGATGCCCAGGCCGGGGTGCTGCGCGCGCCAGCGCCGGCACAGGTCGTAGCCGTTGGCGTCGGGCAGCATCACGTCCAGCAGCACGAGTTCGGGATGCAGCGCGGCGAGGTCGCGCTCGCCGTCGCCGCCGGTCAGCACCGCGTGCGTGGCCCAGCCTTCTCGCTGCAGCAGTTCGACCACCATGCCCGAGAGCTCGGCGTCGTCGTCGACGATCAGGATCAGCGGCTTGGCGGTCATTGCCAGGCAAGTGTAGGGCGGCCAGGCACGCGCGGCGGCGATGTTTCAGCGTTGTCGCATTTCGTCGCGGCCCGTGGCCGCCGGCGGCGCGGCCGGCGCGTTCAATGAGAGCCATCGCATGGCAGACCTTCAACCCGATCCAAGGAGTCCCGCATGAACGCCACCCTCGCCGTCGCCGGCATCGTCATCCTCTCGCTGGCCGCCGCCGGCGCGCAGGCCGGCACGCGCCACACCACCGTCACCGGCCCGCACGGCGCGAGCGCGGTGCGCAGCGTCGAACGCGGCGACGGCCACGTCACCGACACCACGACCGGCCCGAACGGCCGCACCCGCACGCGCCAGGTCGACCGCACGGCCGGCAGCACCACGGCGACGATCACGCACGCCGGCGGCACGACCACCACGCGCGACACCGAGCGCGCGGCCGGCGGCTCGACGACGACCGTGACGGGCCCACAAGGCCGCACGGGCACCGTCGCCGTGTCGCACTGACGTCGACCGGCGCGCCATGGTCCGGCACCTGTTTCCCGGCGGCGCGCCCGGCCTCCTGGGCGGCGCGCTGCTCGTGCTGCTCGTCCTCGTGGTCGTCGAGGCGCTGCTGCGCCGCTACGCGTGGCGCCGGCCGACCGACCTGCGCGCCGTCGCCGCGTCGCTGGCCGATGCCGTCGTGCGGCGCGCCGTCGACCTCGCGGGCCTGGCCTCGATCGCGCCCCTGCCGGCGTTCGCCTTCGCGCACCGGCTCGCGACGATCCGCATGGATTCGGTCGCGGCCTGGCTGGGCCTGTACCTGCTGGTGGAGTTCGCCTACTACTGGCATCACCGCCTCACGCACCGCGTGCGCTGGTTCTGGGCGACGCACTCGGTGCACCACTCGTCCAACGAACTGATGCTGGCCTCGGCCGTGCGCCTGGGCTGGACGGGGCGCCTGGGCGGCGCCGTCGCCTTCTTCACGCCGCTGGTGTGGTCGGGCTTTCCGCCGCAGGCCGTGTTCGGCCTCGTCGCCGCGGGCCTGTTCTGGCAGTTCTGGCTGCACGCCGACTGGATGCCGCGGCTCGGGCCGCTCGAGTGGGTGCTCAACACGCCCGCGCACCACCGCGTGCACCACGCGAGCAACCCGGAGTACCTGGACTGCAACTACGGCAGCTCGCTGATCGTGTTCGACCGCCTGTTCGGCACCTTCGTGGCGCTGCGCGACGATGTCCAGATCCGCTACGGCCTCGTCCGCCCCGTGCTGAGCCACAACCCGCTGCGCATCGCCTTCAACGAGTGGCTCGCGATGGGCCGCGACTTCGAGGCCGCGCGCGGCGCGCGGGCCCGCCTGAAGGTGCTGTTCGGGCCGCCCTGACGCCGGCCCCCGCGCATCGCGATAATCCGGCGATGACTTCACGCGATCGCTGGCGCGCAACGGCAACGGCAGTTCTTTCGGCCGGCGCAGCAGCCTGTGCGTCCGCGGACGCCGGGACGCCCGAGCGTGCGCGCCCGCCAGGGCTCCTCGCCTTCGAATTGCTGTTCGGGGTGATCGCGGTCGTGGTGCTGTGGAAGTTCATCGGCGAATTCCGCAAGATCGGCGCAGGCGCCCGCCGGATCGCCGCGGCCCGTCGCAGGCTGGGCGCGCTGCGGGCCGACGTGGCGACCGGACAGGCCGCCCTGCGCGCGCGCAGGGCCCAGGCCGAGCACGCGGATCGCGTGTTGACCGTGGCCCGACGCCAGGCACTGCTCATCGAGGCCCTGGTGGCGTTCGTCCGCGACGTCCCCACCTGGGAGAGCCCCGAAGCCGCCCTGCCCAAGATCGAGGCCTTTCGCCGCGCGACCGCCGACGCGCCGGCGCTGCTCTGCCACGAGGCGAGCCAGTGCTTTCGCGACGCCGCCGACCGGGCCGTCGAACTGCTCGCCCAGCGGCGTCGCCTGCGCCAAGGGCAGCCCGCGTCCGACCGTGCCGGCCCGCACGGCTCGGTGGCCGACCTCCTGCGATGGTTGGAGCAGGCCGCGGCATCCGTCGAACAGGAGCTGTCGTCGCACATGGCATCGCTGGAGGGACAGGGACGCGACGCCTGATTGAATGTCTGCATGGTGGCGATGAGCAAAGACTTTGTCCTCGACGGGACAGGGGCAGGGCCATTGCCTACAATTCGCGGATGCTCCAGCAACGCACGCTCAAGTCCATCACCCGCGCCGTCGGCGTGGGCCTGCACAGCGGCCAGAAGGTGGAGATGACGCTGCGGCCGGCCGCGCCCGACACCGGCATCGTCTTTCGCCGCGTCGACCTGCCGCAGCCCGTCGAGATCCCGGCCAACGCCGGCTCGGTCTCCGACACCCGCATGAACTCCACGATCTCGCCCGGCGGCGACCCGGGCAGCCCCAAGGTGCAGACCATCGAGCACCTGATGTCGGCCTGCGCCGGCCTGGGCGTGGACAACCTGGTCGTGGACATGACCGCCGACGAGGTCCCCATCCTCGACGGTTCGTCCGCCAGCTTCGTGTTCCTGCTGCAGAGCGCGGGCATCGTGCTGCAGGACGCGCCCAAGCGCTTCATGCGCGTGCTCAAGCCCGTGGAAGTGCGCCGTGGCGAAGGCGCCTCGCTCGCGTGGGCGCGCCTGGAGCCGTACCACGGCTTCAAGCTCACCTTCGAGATCGAGTTCAACCACCCGGCCGTGGACGCCACCGGCCAGCAGGTGAGCTTCGACATGGGCAGCGGCAAGTACAAGAGCGACATCGCGCGCGCCCGCACCTTCGGCTTCACGAAGGACCTGGACCTGATGCGCTCGCGCGGCCTGACCATGGGCGGCAGCATGGACAACGCCATCGTCGTCGACGACTCGCGCGTGCAGGTCGCCGACGGCCTCCGCTACGACGACGAGTTCGTCAAGCACAAGATCCTTGACGCCATCGGCGACCTGTTCGTCGTCGGCCACCCGCTGCTGGCCAGCTACACCGCCTACAAGAGCGGCCACGCGATGAACAACATGCTGCTGCGCGCGCTGCTGGACGACCCGACGGCCTACGAACTGGTCACCTTCGAGGACGAGCGCAAGGCGCCCGCCGGCTTCGCGGAGCTGGCCCCGGCCTGGTAGCCCGGTTCAGCCACGCGAAGACCGCTGGTAACAAGCCGAGATGGTCGTCAGCTCGGCGGCAGGCCAAAATATGCTTTTGGTCCAATCCGCCTGACGGCGTCCATGTCCTTGCGCTGCTTCATCGTCCGCCGCTGCCTGCACGCCAGCCTCCAGGCCGCCGGCCTGCGTGCCGTGAACCTGCCCATGGTCGTCGACGCCCGCGAGCACGTGCATCCGCCCGTGCCGCTGGACGCCGGCTACCTCGTGGTGGACCGCCGGGCGTTCGCCCACATCACCTTCCCCCGTGCCGACGCGGCCGAGGGCGGCGGGATGCAGACGGTGGGCTTCGCCTCGCTGTCCGGGGTGCTGCGCGCCATCTGCGCCGAGCGCATCGGCATCGCCGGGCGGGCGGCCATCCCGGGCCCGCGGCGGGCGCTGGAACTGCGCCGCGAGGGCCGTTGGAGCGAGGTGCTCGAGGCCAGCGAACGGGTCGAGGCACCGATGCGCGAGCGCCTGGATTCCTGGCTGCGCAGCTGGCGCTTCGCCTCCTGGCGCTTTGCGCTGCAGGCCTTCAAGCGCCTCTGAGATCGCCGCCGGGGCAGGGCGCACTCAGCGCGCGGCCCGCGCGCGCCGCAGGCCGGCCAGGCCGGCCGCGCCCAGCAGCATCAGCAGGCCGGTGCCCGGCTCGGGCACCAGGGTGGCGCTGAAGGCGACCGCCACTTCCTGGCCAGCGCCCTGCGGGTACGGCGGCAGCGACAGGTACTCCCACGCCGTCGACCCGTCCGAGAACGGGTTGGCCCAGCTGCCGTCGGCCAGCGCGTAGCCGAAGCCGTTCCAGCTCAGTTGCGGGCCCGCGATCGACACGAGGTCGTCGACAGCGTACGGGTCGTTGCCCGGGATCGCGCTGCCGGCGGGCTCCAGTCCCGTGATGGCGACGCCGTTGCGCGAGCCGGTGATCGCGGTGATCGCGTAGTAACCGTCCGCATCGGGTGTATCGCCGGTGGTGAAGGTGCCGGCGGCCGCGATGCCGTCGGCGCTGTAGTTCCAGTTCCAGCGGGCCGCCTGCGCCGGTGCGGCGAACGCGAAGGCGACGACGGCCGCAGCGGCCAGGAATCGGGGTGGGGTCATGGCTTCTCCTTGGTTTGTCGTTTGACCGGCCACTGTAGGGCGATCCAGCGCGGGGCGACACCGTGTCCATGACGCGCCAATCCCGACCGCGCGACGGGATAACATAAACTAGCTTATTATTTTCCGGCTCAGGATCCCGGGGGCGTGCGTGTGCGCCCGGGGACGGCGAGCCGGGTGGCCGCAGGGAGGGTGCCGGCCGCGGACGTTCCGGTCGTCGCACCTCGCGTCCGCCCGTTTCCTTGCCCGTCCTCTTGCGCCGCGTGTCGCTGGCGTGGCGCGCGGCGTGCCCCGATCCTGCGTCGCAGCTGAAATTTCCCCGGCGGACTCCGCCGTCCACCGCCTCCGAAGAGACAAACCGCATGCCGAATCTCCTGGCCGCCCGGGCCTCGCGCCTGAACTCTGGAACCGCTTCCGTCCTGGCCGCCCTGCTGGTGCTCGGCGCCTGCAGCGACAAGGCGCCGCCGTCCGGTCCGCCGCCGGCGCCCGAGGTCGGCGTCGTCACCGTCGCCCCGCGCACGCTGGACGTCCCCACCGAGCTGCCCGGCCGCGTCGAGGCGGCGCGCGTGGCGCAGGTGCGCGCGCGCGTGACGGGCATCGTGCAGAAGCGCCTGTTCGCCGAGGGCAGCGACGTCAAGGCTGGCGACGTGCTGTTCCAGATCGACCCGGCGCCCTACCGCGCCGCGCTCGACAGCGCCAAGGCCGCGCTCGCCAAGGCCCAGGCCAACGAGCAGCAGGCCACCGGGTTGCTGAATCGCTACAAGCCGCTGCGCGAGGCCAACGCCATCAGCCAGCAGGACTTCGTCAACGCCACCTCCGCCGCGGCGCAGGCCGGCGCCGACATCGCCGCCGCCAAGGCCGCCGTGCAGACCGCCCAGCTCAACCTCGACTACGCCAGCGTCACCGCGCCCATCGGCGGCCGCATCGGCCAGGCGCTGGTGACCGAGGGCGCGCTGGTCAGCGCCACCGAGGCCACGCAGCTGGCGCTCATCCAGCAGGTCGACCAGGTCTACGTGAACTTCTCGCAGCCGGTCAGCGACATCACCAAGCTGCGCAAGGCGTTCGCCAGCGGCAAGTCCAAGTCGCTGGGCCTGGCCATCCCCGTGCGCATCGTGCTGGACGACGGCAGCGTGCTGCCGCAGACCGGCAAGCTGCTGTTCTCCGACCTGACCGTCGACCAGACCTCCGGCCAGGTCAACGTGCGCGCCAAGGTGCCCAACCCCGACGGCGCGCTGCTGCCGGGCATGTACGTGCGCGGCCGCATCGCGCAGGAGCAGGTCGATTCGGCCGTGCTGCTGCCGCAGCAGGCGGTGCAGCGCACCACGTCCAACGACACCGTCATGGTGGTGGCCGCGGACGGCAAGCCCACGGTGCGCCCCGTCAAGCTGGGCGGCAACGAGAACGGCAACTGGATCGTGCTGGACGGCCTGAAGCCGGGCGAGCAGGTGATCGTCGACGGCTTCCAGAAGATCCGCCCGGGCGCCACCGTCAAGCCCGTGCCCTGGAGCGCGAGCGCGCCGGCCGCCGCGTCCGCACCGGCTTCGGCCGCCAGCCGCTGACCGGGCGCACGACATGGCCAAGTTCTTCATCGAACGTCCGATCTTCGCGATCGTCATCGCGCTGTTCGTGCTCGTGCTCGGCTCGGTGGCGATCACGCAGCTGCCGATCGCGCAGTACCCGCCGGTGGCGCCGCCCACCATCGTCCTGAACGCCACCTACCCGGGCGCGTCGGCCAAGACGATGGACGAGGCCGTCATCTCGGTCATCGAGCAAGAGCTCAACGGCTCGCCGGGCATGATCTACATGGAGTCGGTCAGCCAGTCCAACGGCACCGGCAGCATCACCGTCAGCTACGAGCCGGGCACCAGCCCCGACCTCGCGCAGGTGGACGTGCAGAACCGCCTCTCGCGCGCGGCGCCGCGCCTGCCGTCGGCGGTGACGCAGCAGGGCGTGCGCGTCGACAAGGCGCGCTCGAACTTCCTGCTGTTCACGATCCTGTCCTCCGACAACCCGGCCTACGACCCGGTGGCGCTGGGCGACTACGCGTCGCGCAACGTGCTGCCCGAGATCCAGCGCATCCCGGGCGTGGGCCAGGCGCAGCTGTTCGGCACCGAGCGCGCGATGCGCATCTGGGTCGACCCGGCCAAGCTGGTGGGCTACAAGATGTCGATGAACGACGTCACCGGCGCGATCGCCGCGCAGAACGCGCAGGTCTCGGCGGGCGCGATCGGCGACATCCCCAACGTGACGTCGCAGGGCATCACCGCCACCGTGATCGTGCAGGGCCAGCTCACGAGCATCGAGCAGTTCGGCGCGATCGTGCTGCGCGCGAATCCGGACGGCTCGTCCGTGCGCCTGCGCGACGTCGCGCGCCTGGAGCTCGGTGCGCAGACCTACGCCACCTCGGCGCGCCTGAACGGCCAGCCGTCCACCGGCATCGGCGTGCAGCTGTCGCCCACCGGCAATGCGCTGGCCACGGCCGAGGCGATCAAGAAGCGCATGGCCGAGCTGCAGCGCTACTTCCCCGAGGGCGTGAAGTACAGCATCCCGTACGACAGCTCGCGCTTCATCAAGATCTCCATCCGCGGCGTGATCGAGACGCTGCTGGAGGCGGTGGCGCTCGTGTTCGTCGTGATGTTCCTGTTCCTGCAGGACTGGCGCTACACGCTGATCCCGACCATCGTCGTGCCGGTCGCCCTGCTGGGCACCTTCGGCGTGCTGCTGTCGCTCGGCTACTCGATCAACGTGCTCACGATGTTCGGCATGGTGCTGGTGATCGGCATCGTGGTCGACGATGCGATCGTGGTGGTCGAGAACGTCGAACGCATCATGAGCAGCGAAGGCTTGCCGCCGCTGGAGGCCACGCGCAAGGCGATGGGGCAGATCCAGGGCGCCATCGTCGGCGTGACGGTGGTGCTGGTCTCGGTGTTCGTGCCGCTGGCCTTCTTTGCCGGCGCGGTGGGCAACATCTACCGCCAGTTCTCCACCGTGATGGTGGCCTCGATCGGCTTTTCCGCCTTCATGGCGCTGTCGCTGACGCCGGCGCTGTGCGCCATGCTGCTCAAGCCGGTGCAGGCCGGCCACCACCACGCCAAGCGCGGCTTCTTCGGCTTGTTCAATCGCGAGTTCGAGAAGGTGTCGCACGGCTACGAGGGCATGGTCAAGCGCGCGCTGGGCCGCCTGGGACGCCGCGTGATGATCCTGGGCTTCGCGGCGATCGTCGGCGGCGTGGTGCTGTTCTTCCTCAAGCTGCCGGCCTCGTTCCTGCCGGGCGAGGACCAGGGCTACCTGATCGTCAACGTGCAGCTGCCGCCGGGCGCCACGCGCAACCGCACGCTCGAGGTGATGAAGCAGGTCGAGGGCTTCATGCTCAAGCAGCCCGAGGTCAAGGACATGGTCAGCGTGCTGGGCTTCAGCTTCTCGGGCTCGGGCCAGAACGCCGCGCTCGCCTTCGTGCCGCTCAAGGACTGGGACGAGCGCAAGGGCGACGAACACACCGCGCAGGCGCTGGCCGGGCGCGCGTTCGGCGCGCTGTCCAAGGTGCGCGACGCCTTCATCTTCCCGCTGAGCCCACCGCCGATCCCCGAGCTGGGCACGGCCTCGGGCTTCAGCTTCCGCCTGCAGGATCGCGGCGGCCTGGGCCACGACGCGCTGCTGGCCGCGCGCAACCAACTGCTGGGCATGGCGGGCAAGGATCCGCTGCTGGCCGGCATCCGGCCGGACGGCCTGGAGGACGCGTCGCAGCTGGAGGTCATCGTCGACCGCGAGCGGGCCGCCAGCCAGGGCGTGGGCTTCGCCGCCATCAACGCGGTGATCTCGACCGGCTTCGGCTCGGCCTACGTCAACGACTTCCCCAACGCCGGCCGCCTGCAGCGCGTGGTGGTGCAGGCCGACCAGCAGGCGCGCATGCAGCCCGACGACCTGCTGCGGCTGAACGCGATCAACGCGAGCGGCCAGCCGGTGCCGCTGTCGGCCTTCGCGAGCGTGCGCTGGGTCACCGGCCCGGTGCAGAGCATCCGCTACAACGGCTATCCGGCCATGCGCATCGCCGGCGACGCGTCGCCCGGCCACAGCACGGGCGAGGCGATGGCCGAGATGGAAAAGCTCGCCGCGCAGCTGCCCGCGGGCATCGGCTACGAGTGGACGGGCCAGTCGCGCGAGGAGAAGCTCTCGGGCTCGACCGCGCCGATCCTGCTCGGCTTCTCGCTGCTGGCCGTTTTCCTGTGCCTGGCCGCGCTGTACGAGAGCTGGTCGATCCCGATGGCCGTGCTGCTGGTGGTGCCCATCGGCGTGCTGGGCGCGCTGCTGGGCGCGTGGTCGCGCGGCTTTGCCAACGACGTGTACTTCAAGGTCGGCCTGATCACCATCATCGGCCTGTCGGCCAAGAACGCGGTGCTGATCATCGAGTTCGCCAAGGACCTGCAGGCCCAGGGCCGCAGCGCGGTCGACGCCGCGCTGGAGGCGATCCGGCTGCGCTTCCGGCCCATCATCATGACCTCGCTGGCCTTCATGCTGGGCGTGCTGCCGCTGGCCATCTCGCGCGGCGCCGGCTCGGCCAGCCAGCGCGCGATCGGCACCGGCGTGATGGGCGGCATGGCCACGGCCACGCTCGTCGGCGTCGTGTTCGTGCCGCTGTTCTTCGTGCTGGTGCGCTCGTTCTTCAAGGGCAGCAAGCGCCAGCACGACTTCGACGTCGCGCATTCGTCGCGCTCGTTCCGGGAGTGAGCCAGATGACCGACAACCACCTCCGGAACCCCTTCGTGAAGCGTCTTTCCCTCCGTGCCGTCGCAGTGGCCGCACTCGCATGCTGCCTGGCGGCCTGCAACACGATGGCGCCGCGCTACGAACGCCCGGCCGCGCCCGTGGCCGCGGCCTTCCCGGCCGGCGCGGCGTCCGCGGCGGCGCCCGGCACCGGCGTGGCGCCGGCGGCGCAGCCGTGGCAGTCCTACTTCCAGGACGCCCGGCTGGACCAGCTGATCGCCGCGGCACTCGCCAACAACCGCGACCTGCGCGTGGCCGTCCTCAACATCGAGGTCGCCCGTGCGCAGGTGGGCCTGTCGCGTTCGAGCGAGTTCCCCACCGTGAACCTGCAGGGCACGCACACCCGGCAGACGGGCGTGCAGACCATCAACACCGTGGGCCTGGCCGTGGCCGGCTACGAGCTCGACCTGTGGGGCCGCGTGCGCTCGCTGACCGACGCGGCGCTGGCGCAGCTGTCGGCCACCGAGGAGGCGCGCAAGGCGGCGCAGATCTCGCTCGTCGCCTCGGTGGCCAACGCCTACTACGCGATGGCCGGCGACCAGGCGCTGCTGGACGTCGCCCGGCAGACGCTGGACACCCGCACCGACACGCTCAAGCTGATCCAGCTGCGCTTCGACAATGGCGTGGCCTCCAGCATCGACCTGCAGACGAACAAGTCGCTGGTGGAGACCGCGCGCGTCGCGTTCGTGACCGCGCAGCGCCAGCGCGCGCTCGACCAGAACGCGCTCGAGCTGCTGGTGGGCGGCCCGTTGCCCGCCGAGCTGCCCGCCGCGCCGGCCTGGGACGACATGGCGCTGCCCGACGTGCCCGCCGGACTGCCGTCGGACGTCCTGCTGGGCCGCCCCGACGTGCGCCAGGCCGAGCAGCAGCTGGTCGCCGCCAACGCCAACATCGGCGCGGCGCGCGCGGCGTTCTTCCCGACGATCACGCTGACCGGCAGCTACGGCACGGCCAGCCCCTCGCTGAGCCACCTGTTCGAGCACCAGGCCTGGGCCTTCATCCCGCAGGTGACGCTGCCGATCTTCGACGCCGGGCGCACGCGGAGCAACCTGCGCGTGAGCGAGGCGCAGCGCGGCATCGCGACCGCGCAGTACGAGAAGGCCGTGCAGGTCGCGTTCCGCGACGTCGCCGACGCACTGGCCGGCCGCGCGACGCTGGTCGACCAGCTCGCCGCGCAGCAGGCCCAGACCGACGCCGAGACCGCGCGCTTCAAGCTGTCCAACATGCTGTTCACCAACGGCGTGGCCAGTTCGCTGGACCAGCTCGATGCGCAGCGCTCGCTGTTCGCGTCGCAGCAGGCGCTCGTGCAGGTGAAGCTCGCGCTGCTGCAGAACCGCATCGCGGTGTATCGCGCCCTGGGCGGCGGCTGGACGGACGCGGGCCGGCCGGCGTCCTGAGGCTCGCGCGCGTTCA
>Ga0207427_101075_pt1 | contig 11251 bp, 11 predicted proteins | sample AraplaCL_Cvi_mMS_FD_184268 | JGI IMG/M metagenome (GOLD analysis project Ga0207427, IMG submission 184268) | Arabidopsis root microbial communities from the University of North Carolina, USA - plate scrape CL_Cvi_mMS (SPAdes) (version 2) | ecosystem: Host-associated > Plants > Roots > Endosphere ... | reverse complement strand
CCACTTGCTCGACGACGGCCAGTTTGAAGGCCATCGTGTAGTCACGCTGTGTTCTCTTGACGCCTGTATCCATCGCGTTTCTTCCTTTCTCTGGACGAAAGGTGTCAACGCAGGACAGGACGGGTCACAGGAACGACTGGTCAGGGCCGGAGCCGGATCAGTCGTCCGAGTTTCAGGCCGGAACTTGCGCCGGCAGCTCGGAAACAGCGGCCGGCTTCTTGGGGATTTGTTGGGGCTCGGCAAGCAATTCCTGCTTGCGCGCCGCCATCCTCTGGCCGAGTTCCATCATGTCAAGCCTTGCGTTGCGCGCCTTGGGGAACATCTCGTTTTGTTCCTCCTTGACGTGATGCTTCACATATTCGCCCATCACCTGGATCTGGGCATCGAACATGTCGCCGTCCGGGAGCTTGCCATCGACCTTGGCGATGAATTCCTTGAGCGTGGCGTGTTCGACGATGGCCTCCGGAACCAGCTCGCGGTCCTTCAGCGCGGCTCGCACCGCAGGGTAGAAGATTTCCTCTTCAAGCGTCGCGTGGACGCTGAGCTCCAGGCAGATGGTCGCGACGATGCTCTGCTTCTTCGTGGCCGAGCGCGACTTCTCGTACTCGGCAAACAAGGCGCTGACCTTCTTGTGGTCATCCTTGAGCATCGTGATGGCGTCCGGCATCTTCGGCGCTGCCTTGCGGCTGGCGGCCTTCGTTGCGGCATTGACGGAGGGTTTTTTGGTGGTGGTTGCCATGGGTGACTCCGGTCAGTGAGAGAAGAGGGCGATGAGGATGATGATGGGGATGGGAACCCCGAGGAACAGCAGCAGAAGTGAGCGCATGGATCTTCCAGTTCAAATGGTCAGACGAGGTCGCGTTGACGACCGCCGAAGGTCGCCGCAAAGCTGGCGACAAAGGCACCGAGCAGCAGGGAGACGAACAGCCACAATGCGGCATAGGCGGACGCCTTGCGAGCCTTGTCAGCAGCTTCCCTTGCATCTGCCTTGGCTTGGTCAGCCTTGGCCTTCATCTTGGCGAACGCATCGTTGACGCGCTTCTCGGCATCGGCTTGCGACAGTCCGGTCTTCTGCGCAACGACCTGGCCCAGGTAATGCACATCGTCGGCGGGGAGAGCGCCGGCTTCGAGGCCCGAAGCAAGGATGCGAGCGGTCTCCGCCGTTGACTGGCTGCTGTCGGCGGGGCCTGCGTTCGAAGCGGGAGCAGATGCGGCACCGGCCGGAGCAGCGGCTTGACGAAAGAGGCTGTCCACGAAGTAGCCGTTGCCTGCATCGGCACCAGCCATCTTCGAGCCGTTGGCCATCGCGGGCGCCGCAACTGCGACTGCAGCGGTGCCAGCCCCGCCGGCAACCGCGCCAGCAGCATTGGCGCCAGTGCCCAGGATGGAGCCGATGGCCGACGTCAGCAGGCCTGCCGTGACCAGCGTGGCGATACCCCAAGCCAGGAAGCCGTGGGCAGTGTCCCGAAAGTAGACCTCGTCAGTGTGGACGGGAGCCCACCGCGTGCGAAGGCGCCCGGCCAGGTAGCCGCCCATCCCGGAAGACGCGAGCTGCGTGAACGTCAGCCAGAGAATCGTGGAGACGCCGAACGTCGTCGCGCTTGCACCGCGGTCCGTCCAAGGCGAGACCGAAGACAGTCCGAGCCCGGTGCCAAGAATGAGCAGGATGAGCGAGAGCGCGGCAGCGCCCGTGGCACCCGCAAGGATCGCTGGCCACGATAGGCCGTGCTGGTGGACAACGTCAGTGTGGACGGGGCGTGCACGAGAGGCCTCTGCGCCGGCGCGCAGGTCGCGTCCCAGCGTATTTGAATCGGTCATCGAAGTTCCTGTTGAGTCTTGTGATTCGTGTCTCGGAGCCGGATGGCACGGAGTGCGTCCGCTTGCAGGGCAAGGCGGGGTCCCTGGGGATTTACCCGCCCGAGGACCGCCATCTGCCACGCGGAGGCGTTCTTTCACGACCGAGCACAGCCATGCCTACGAAGTCCAGATCCGCCGACCGCAAGCCAACCCGCGCAGCGCCAGCATCCAATCCGAGGGCCGCTGCCCGCAACACCGATAGCGCGCCATCGTCGACTCCCGGCAATGCGTCAGGCGATGACGCACTGACGAGGGCGCAGCAGACTCAAGACATGGTCGCGGCGATGCCGTTCAATGCGACCAAGGCCAGTGAGTACGGCCTGGACAACGGCGTCAACCCGCCTGAAGGCGCGACCGTATCTCCGCCGTCGCGGTTGCCCACGGGCAGCACGCTCTCGGAGTCACAGACGGATGAGAAGGTGGGTACGCAGGCCCCCGAAGGCCGCAACGCGACCATCGCGCCTCTCGACCGCGTTCGAGTTGACTCGACAGGCCAGGCGCTCACGACCAATCAGGGCGTGCGCATCGCCGACAACCAGAATTCGCTGAAGGCAGGCGTCCGCGGTCCCGCACTGCTCGAAGACTTCATTCTCCGAGAGAAGATCACGCACTTCGACCACGAGCGCATCCCCGAGCGCATCGTCCATGCCCGAGGGTCGGCAGCGCATGGCTTCTTTGAAGCTTATGAAGACCTGGCCGACATCACGAAGGCGGCGCCTTTCAAGGAAGCAGGCAAGCGCACGCCGGTATTTGTCCGCTTCTCGACGGTGGCGGGCGAACGCGGCAGCAAGGACACGGCGCGCGACGTGCGAGGCTTTGCCGTCAAGTTCTACACCGACGAGGGCAACTGGGACTTGGTCGGCAACAACATGCCCGTCTTCTTCATCCAGGACGCAATGAAGTTTCCCGATCTGGTTCATGCGGTCAAGCCTGAGCCGCACAACCAGATGCCTCAGGCGGCGAGTGCCCACGACACGTTCTGGGACTTCGTTTCGCTGATGCCGGAATCGACGCACATGCTGATGTGGGTCATGAGCGACCGCGCCATTCCGCGTTCGTACGCGACGATGCAGGGGTTCGGCGTTCATACCTACCGCCTTGTCAACGAGGCGGGCGAGTCGGTCTTCGTGAAGTTTCACTGGCAACCGAAGGCCGGGACGCACTCGCTGTGCTGGGACGAAGCGGTCAAGATTTCCGGTGCAGACCCCGACTACCACCGTCGCGACCTCTGGGAACGCATCGAGGGCGGCGCCTTTCCCGAATGGGAACTCGGTCTGCAGGTGTTCACCGAGGAGCAAGCGAACGAGTTCAGTTTCGACATCCTGGATGCCACCAAGCTCGTCCCCGAGGAACTGGTGCCGGTTCGCATCGTCGGCCGGATGGTCCTGAATCGCAATCCCGACAACTTCTTCGCCGAGACGGAGCAAGTGGCCTTCTGCACGGCGCATGTGGTGCCAGGCATCGACTTCTCGAACGACCCGCTCCTGGCCGGGCGCATCCACTCCTACGTCGACACCCAGATCACGCGCCTGGGCGGTCCGAACTTCCACGAGATTCCCATCAACGCGCCGATTGCACAGGTCCACAACAACCAGCGCGACGGGATGCACCGTCAAGCGATTCCCCGTGGGCGTGTCTCCTACGAGCCGAACTCGTTGGCCGGCGGGTGCCCGTTCCAGGCGGGTGCCGCACAGGGCTTCACGTCGGTTGCCGCGCGACAGGACGCGCGTGACGACCAGGCCAAGGTACGTGCCAAGCCCGAGCTCTTTGCCGAGCACTACAACCAGGCCACGCTGTTCTTCGATAGCCAATCTCCCGCTGAGCAAGCGCACATCGCGGCGGCCTTCCGCTTCGAACTCAGCAAGCTGACCGTGCCGGCGATCCGTACGCGAATGCTCTCGTCGCTGCGCAACGCCTCCGAGGAGCTCGCTGCAAAGGTCGCGCAGGGGCTGAACATGCCGCTGCCTGAACCGATGCCGCTGGCCATTGACCGAGCCCCCGAGCCGGAGGTGCGCCTGTCGCCCGCGCTGTCGCTGCTCGCACGGCCCGGTGATGGGTCCATCGCTGGCAGGAAGGTCGTCATCCTCGTGGCCGACGGCGTGGTCGGCCAAGGCGTCCAGGACGTGCATGAGGCCCTGTTCGAACAAGGTGCGGTGCCGCGCTTTGCCGCGCCTCGAATCGGGCCGGTGCAGACCACGGATGGCGTGGAAATCCAGGCCGACGTCTCGCTCGAGAACGAACCTGGCTTCCTGTTCGACGCCCTGGTCGTGCCCGACGGGGAGGCCGCGGTCGGCGGACTCGCGTCGGATGCGCACGTCTTCGAGTTCATCCGGGACCAATATCGACACTGCAAACCCATCCTGGCGCTGGGCACAGGCGTCCAACTGCTGCGGGCGTCGGGCTTGGGCCCTGCGCTCGACCCTCAGGGACTTGCGCCAGGCGTGGTGGTCGATTCGGACGCGCATGCCGGAGCTCGTGCGCTGATTGCCGCGCTTGGCAAACATCGCGATTTCGAGCGGGAGACCGACCCGCCGAAGGTCTAGTCTGCGTCCGGCGGCTCGGGCTGACGCGGTGTCGCCCGAGCGATTCACTCCCCGCGCCGCACCCGTTTTGGCTAGGGTTTTTACTAATGCTTGTGGGCCTTGAAATCGTCAACCGAGCGCTCAGCTCACGCGTCGTAGCACTGCCACCAACCGATTCGGAGAGGACTGAATCATGGCTTTCACTCACGCACCTACCCCTCTGCGCCAACCCCACCGGCGCGACGCGAAACGCGGCATTCGCTGGATGAGCGACCGCCAATTGGACGCGTATCTGCAGGCCCGAGAAACCCTGCGCCGCTTGCGCACGGTGACGGCGTTGACCGCTGGAGCGGGCCAAGCTGCCTCGCCGGCTGTCTCCCAGGGCTGACCACGACTCGTTGTTGTTGCCGCTTGGCCCATGCGCCAAGGGATGGCCCGCGCCTGTTCCACCACGAGCCGCCAACGTGCGGCCACCAACTCAACTGAAGGAGCTCACCATGCTTGAAGTCATGTCGACGCGGCCTCAGAGCCTGTTCGACCAACTCGACGCGATGCACCGGCTGCTTTCCAGGTCGTTCGGCGTCGAGGGCGCGCCCGGCGCCATCCGTTCGGTCGCCTATGGAGCGTTCCCGGAAATCAACGTGGCCCGTACGGCCAACAGCGTCGAAGTCTTTGCCTTCGCACCGGGCATCGACGCGTCCTCCGTCGAGGTGACCATCGAGCGCAACGTGCTCAAGATCTCCGGTGTGCGCAGCTCTGGCATCCCGCCCCGCAATGCCACGGTGCAGCTGTACGCGAACGAGCGACCCGAAGGGCGCTTCTCACGCGCCGTGTCGCTGCCAGACGACGTCGACCCACTCAAGGTGGAGGCCAAGTATCGCGACGGCATCCTGCGCATCAGCATCGCCGTGAACGCTGCCGCTCAGCCGCAGCGCATCACCGTGCAGTAACCGCAACGTTGACCGAGAATCAAGGAGAACGACATGGCCGAACGCAATGAACTCACGACCACCCCGTCAAGCGCCAACAACGAACGCCCGGTGCTGCCGGCGGTGGACGTCTTCGAAGATGCCGGCGGCATCACGCTGCTGGCTGACATGCCCGGTGTGACCAAGGACCGCCTGGAGGTAAAGGTCGATGGGGACAGCCTGTCCATCGAGGGGCGCGTGGAACTGGATGCGCCAGCGCAGATGCGCGCGCTCTGGGCCGAAGTCAGCGTGCCCAAGTTCGCCCGCACGTTCACGCTGAGCCGTGAACTCGACACGGGTCGCATCGAGGCCAACCTGAAAGATGGCGTGTTGACGCTGCGGCTTCCGAAGCATGCCCATGCTCAACCGCGCCGCATCGAAGTCACCTCGGCTTGAAGCCAAGTCGCACGCGTTGCAGTCGGCCAGGGGGTCGCCTGCAGCCTGTGGTGGATGGACGTGGACACAGCGTGCCATCGCGTGCACATCCCGCACGGAGTGAGGGCGCCGGGCACATCGGCGAGCGGCGTGGCCACCGCGGTGCTGCCCGGTGAGTACGCGGTTCACCACCTGCAGTCCAAGGATGGCTTGAGCCTGATCTGAGTGGCCCGGTCAGGACCCGCAGTTGCCGTTGTTCTGGGCGACCTTGTGCACGTCGCTGCCGAGCCGCACTGCGCTCAATCAACCAGGAGACATTCAAATGCATGGCGATGACACTGTAGAAGGCAAGACGGGTACGCCCAATCGCGACCCCATCTCCGGCGCGCCTGGTGCGCATCCTGTCGGCGTTGGCGTCGGCGCCGCCGCTGGCGGCATGGCTGCAGGCGCGGCCGTCGGCACGGTCGCCGGGCCGGTGGGCACGGTGGTGGGTGCCGCCGTTGGCGCCGTCATCGGCGGCCTCGCGGGCAAGGGCGTCGCGGAGTCCATCGACCCGACGGTGGAGGATGCGTACTGGCGCGAGAACTATGCGTCGCGCGACTACGTGACCCCTGGCCGTACGTACGACGACTACCGGCCGGCGTATGGCTACGGCGTCAATCGCTACGACAGCGACCGTTCGTTCGAGGATGTCGAGCCGGAACTGGCGGAGGGCTGGGTCGCGGCGCGCGGTCAGTCCAGTCTCGCGTGGGGCGAGGCGAGCCCTGCCGCGCGTGATGCGTGGGAGCGTGTCCATGGCCGAACGGGCCGCGCGCTCTGACCAAGGCCGCCTGACGAAGGAGCGCGGCCTTCGTCGATTGCCCTCGTTCCATGCACGTTGACGCAGTCTCATCCTGTCCTGGGTCACGGACGCCAGCGTCCAGCGGAATCGACAAGAGACCTGCAATGAATCCGCACGCTCGCCAGACAATCATGCTGGTGCCGCCCGGGTATCCCACGCCGATCGGGCGATCCAAGAAGTCCGCCAGCGTCGTGCCCAGCGTACGCCGCATCGTGTCGGCGCGTTGCGTCGTTCACCGGGAGCGCCCGTGGAACCCCATGTAGAGTGACGCCCTGCGGCCGCGAGTTGGTCGCGGCCGGCCGCGCCCTGCCGCCGGCTCCTGGAGGGGCGTCAATGGACAGACTGCAAGCGATGGCGATGCTGGTTTCCTCCGTCGAGGAGGGCAGCCTGTCGGCCGCCGCCAGGCACTTGCGGATTCCCGTCGCCACGCTCACGCGCCATGTCAACGACCTGGAGGCGATGGTCGGCACGAAGCTGCTCGTTCGCACGACACGCAAGCTCTTGCTGACGGATGCGGGCGCGGACTACGTGGCCGCTGCAAGGCGGATCCTGGAACAGGTCGACGAGCAGGAGCGCCGCGCCGCCGGCGAGTTCACGAATCCACGCGGCGAGCTCGTCGTGACGACGCCGGTGCAGGTGGCGCGCCTGAAGGTGCTGCCCGTCATCAACCGGTTCCTCACCCAGTTTCCCGAGATCCGGATCCAGCTGCTGCAGTCCGACCGCAACATCGACCTCGTCGAGTCGCATGCGGACGTCGCCATCCGGATCGGCCGCCTGGGCGACAGCAGCCTGGTCGCGACGCGAGTCGGCCTGTTGCGGGTCGTGGTCGTGGCCAGCCCGCAATTGCTCAAGAAGCACGGCGTGCCGCGCCGCCCGGAGGATCTGCACGGCTATCCACGCGTCGTGTTCAACAGCCCGTTCCTGTCGCCCTGGTGCTTTCGCCATCCGGGGGCAAGCGAGATCCACACGGTCTCGGACACGCCGCGCCTGCTCGTGTCGTCGCCGGACGCCGCGGCCGATGCGGCCATCGATGGCGTGGGCGCGACGCTGCTGCTCGAGCACGACGTGGCGGAGGCGGTGCGCGCCCGCAAGCTCCGGTTCATCCTGCAGGCGTTCGAGGTCGACCCGATCCCGGTGCATCTGGTCCACCTGTCCCGGGACATGATGCCGGTCAAGCTGCGTCGATTCATCGACTTCGCCACGCCGAAACTGCGCGAGGCGCTGGCCGACTTCGGACGCCGCCCGTCGCGCTGAGAAGACGCCGCCGCGTCTGATTCGTCTCGACGCGGCGCTTCCGCGACGCGATCAGAACTGCGTCAAGCCGCCGTCGACGACGAGTTCGGTGCCGGTCGTGTACGACGAGTCGTCGCTGGCGAGGAACAGCGCGGTCCGCGCGAGTTCCACCGCTTCGCCGAAGCGCTTGAGGCCGACCTTCTGCGTGATGCTGGCGGCGACCTCCGACAGCACGTTGTCGGGCAGCCCGATCTTGCTGTAGAAGGGCGTCGCGATCGCGCCCGGGCTGACCGCGTTCACGCGGATGCCGCGCGGCGCCAACTCCGCGCCGAGGGTGCGGACGAGGGAACGCGCCGCCGCCTTGGTCGCCGCGAGGATCGACAGGCCCGGGTAGCCGATGGTGTTGAGGAACGACGTCGTCACGATGATGCTGCCGCCCTGGGCCATGACCGGGGCCGCCTTCTGGATCGTGAAGAACGTGCCGGTGAAGTTCAGCGCGAGGTTGTCGGCCACATACGCTTCCGTCACCGCTTCCAGCGGGGCGACCGTCGTCGCGCCGGCGTTGGCGAACAGGACGTCGATGCGACCGAACTTCGTGCGGGTCTCCTGGACGGCACGCTCGATGTCGGCCACCTTGCGCAGGTCTGCCCGCACCAGCAGCGCCTTGCCGCCGAGTTCGTCGCCGGCCGCGGCCAGGCGCTCCGCGTCCGAGCCGACCAGCACCACCTGGGCGCCTTCGGCCTGGAACAGCTTCGCGGTTTCCAGGCCGATGCCCGACGTGCCGCCAGTGATGAATGCAACTTTGTTCTTGAGCTTCATTTCAGGGTCTTCTCATGGGTTGGGTCGAATGACGAAGGAGACGTCAAACAAGGGATGCGTCACGGACTGCACCGGACACCGTCGCGGTCGATCGCTTCGCACGGGGTGAATCATCCGGTTGACCGGCATGAAGCGGAATGACCTGAAAGCGATCAACATCTACTCGAAAAATGACGAGACGGCCCGCTTGCCGCCCGTCTCGTGCCGCTCGAGGCGGGGCCGGCGGCCGGTGCGAACTGAGCAACGCCGCGGCGCCGCTTGCGCCAGCGCAAGTCAGGCCCGCCGGGCGCTTCCAGAATGGGCCGGGTCAACCCAACCCACCCTCCGGGAGTGCTTCATGACGTATCCCTCGCTTCTCCTGCACCTGGACGACGACGCGCGCGCCGAGGCGCGCAACGAGCAGGCGCTGCGCCTGGCGACCCGCCTGGGCAGCCATGTCGACGGGCTGTCCTGCCGGCGACCGCCTGTGGCGCGGCTGGACGCCGCCGCCTCGCCGTCGGTGCTGGTCGACGTGCTGACCGCGGAGCTCGATCGCGCGCGCCAGGCGTCCGCCGAGCGCGAGCAGCGCTTCCGCGCGCAGTGCGACCGCCTGGGGGTCGCGTCGTTCCAGACCGACATCGACGAGATCGAGGAGACCGGGCGCGCGCTGCTGCGGCGGGCTCCGGTGCACGACCTCGTCGTGCTGGGGCAGCCGGATCCGGCCGATCCGCGGGCCGGCGAGCGGCGAGCCGTGCTCGACGACGTCGTGCGCCACAGCCCGCGCCCGACGCTGGTGCTGCCGCACGCCGGCCAGTTCGACGACTTCGGCCATGCGCCGCTCGTCGCCTGGGACGGCAGCCATGGCGCGGCGCGCGCCGTCGCCGATGCCCTGCCGCTGCTGCGGCGCGCCCGGGTCGTCCATGTCGTGCAGTTCGATCCCGACGCCGGCGAGAGCGGCGCCATCGAGCAGTCGCCCCTGGCCGGCATCGCCTGCTGGCTGCTGCGCCACGGCATCCAGGCGCGCGCGAGCGTGCGCTACGTGCGCGGCGGCATCGGCGACGCGCTGCTGTCGCACGCGGCCGACGTCGACGCCGACCTGCTGGTGATGGGCTGCTGGGGCCACGCGCGCTGGGCCGAGCGCCTGCTGGGCGGGGCCACGCACACGGTGATGTCCAGCATGACCGTGCCGGTGCTCACGTCGCATTGAGGCGCTCGCAGGCCATACCCAGACCCGTATCGCAGAAGGGCCTTGCCGTTCCGCGGCCTTGGAGCGACAGTGGGCCGGCCCGGCGCCACGGGCGACTCCGCGTCGCGGAGCGCGGCGCTGCAGGCGCCACGCACGCAACCGAAGGAGTCCATGGATGAGCAATGACAAGCGTCTCGCCCTCGTCACGGGCGGCACCGGTGGCCTCGGCCAGGCCATCTGCAAGCGGCTTTCCAGCGACGGCTTCGCGGTCGTCGCGCTGCACTCGCCGGGCAACGCCCGCGTCGGCGCCTGGCTCGCCGAGCGCGAGCGCGAGGGCCACGCCTTCGCGGCGGAGGCCGTCGACGTGGGCGACTTCGACGCCTGCGCGCGCGTCGTCGAGAAGATCCGCGGGCTCTACGGGCCGGTCGCCGTGCTGGTCAACAACGCGGGCATCACGCAGGACGCGAGCTTTCGCAAGATGAGCGTCGCGCAGTGGCGGCAGGTGCTGCGCGTGAACCTCGATTCGATGTTCAACATGACCAAGCCGGTGATCGAGGACATGCTGGCCGCCGGCTGGGGCCGCATCGTCAACATCTCGTCCGTGAACGGCCAGCGCGGCGCGTTCGGGCAGGCCAACTACGCGGCGTCCAAGGCCGGCATCCACGGCTTCACGAAGTCGCTGGCCATCGAGTTCGCCAGCAAGGGCGTGACCATCAACACCGTGTCGCCGGGCTACCTGCGCACGGCGATGGTCGAGAAGGTGCCCGACGACATCCTGCGCAGCCGCATCCTGCCGCAGATCCCGTCCGGCCGCCTGGGCGAGCCCGACGAGGTGGCGCGGCTCGTGGCCTACCTGGTGTCCGACGGCGGCGGCTACGTCAACGGCGCCAACATCGCCATCAACGGCGGCCAGCACATGGATTGACGCTCAGGTCGCGCACAGCGCCAGGAGGCGCTCGCGCAGCGTGTGCGCGAGCGCGATCGACGCCGTCACGGTCAGGGCCGCGCCCGCAATGCGGTAGCCGAGCGCCTGCACGTCGGTGCGGCTGCGCCCGGCCAGGCGCCGCCAGGCGGCCCACAACGCGGGCGCGGCGAGCAGCGCGGGGGCCGAGGCGAGCGCGAACACGGCCATGACCGCGGCGCCGCCTGCCGCATCGCCGCCCAGCGCGGCCAGCAGCAGCGCGCCCTGCAGCACGCCGCAAGGCCACGCGACCCAGGCCAGGCCCGCGGCCCCCGCGCGCCACGCGGCGCATGGCGCCGCGGCTGACGGCGACGCGCCATCGCGCAGCAGCCGCGCCGGCATGCGGCCGGTTGCGAGCCACCACAGGCCCAGGGCGAGGAACGCCAGTTGCACGAGCGTCCACAGCGGCGCGAGCCAGGGCCGCGCCTGCACCCAGGCGGCGACCAGGGCGAAGGCGCCGGCGGCGAGCGCGCCGGCCGCGGCGTAGCCGGCGAGCCGGCCCGCCAGGAA
>Ga0207427_101072_pt1 | contig 11256 bp, 8 predicted proteins | sample AraplaCL_Cvi_mMS_FD_184268 | JGI IMG/M metagenome (GOLD analysis project Ga0207427, IMG submission 184268) | Arabidopsis root microbial communities from the University of North Carolina, USA - plate scrape CL_Cvi_mMS (SPAdes) (version 2) | ecosystem: Host-associated > Plants > Roots > Endosphere ... | reverse complement strand
CTGGGCCGAGGACGACGCCGCCGCCGCGGTGCCGCCGGCGGCGCTGGCCGCGCCCGCGGCACCGTGCGCCGCGTCTTCCTCGGCGCCCGGCGCGTGGATCGTGCCCATGCGCACGTTGGTCGCCAGCGCGATGGGCACCGGCGGCTCCAGCGGCGCGGTGGCGGTGCCGGCCTGCACGCCCGCGATGTCCTTGTCGGTCGGGTACAGGCCCTTGATCCAGTAGTCCATCACCCGGCGCGCGATCGGGGCCGCGTTCTGGCCGCCGAAGCCGGCGTTCTCCAGCACCATGGCCAGCGCGATGGTGGGATGGTCGGCCGGCGCGAACGAGATGAACAGCGCGTGGTCGCGCAGGTGCTCGGCCACCTTGGCGGCGTTGTACTTCTCGCCGGCCTTCAGGCCCACCACCTGCGCCGTCCCGGTCTTGCCGCCCGCCTCGTAGTCGGCATGGGCGAAGGCGAGCGCGCCGGTGCCCTCCTTGTTGACGCCCACCATCGCGTGGCGGATGACCTCGACGTAGTCGGGGTTCAGCGCGAGCGGGGTCATCGGCTCGGGCACCACGGGATGGTGCTCGCCGCTGACGGGATCGACGATGTCGCGCACCAGGTGCGGCGTGTGGCGCTGGCCGCCGGTCGACAGGATGCTGAGCGCCTTGGCCAGCTGGGTGATCGTGTAGTTGTTGTAGCCCTGGCCGATGCCCAGCGAGATCGTCTCGCCGGCGTACCAGCGCTGCTGCTCGGGCTTGCGGTAGGCCTTGCGCTTCCACTCGGTGGACGGCAGCACGCCGCGCAGCTCGCCCTCCAGGTCGATGCCGGTGGGCTGGCCGAAGCCGAACGGCTGCATGAAGTTCGCGATCGTGTCCACGCCCAGGTCGTTGGCGAGCATGAAGTAGTAGATGTCGCAGGAGATGACGATCGAGCGGTACATGTCGACGAAGCCGTGGCCCTGCGGCACGTCGTCGTGGAAGGTGTGGCCGCCGAAGTTGTAGACCGCCGGATCCTGGATGCCCCAGGCGGCGGTGCGCTTGCCCAGCGTCAGCGCGGCCAGCGCCATGTAGGGCTTGTAGGTCGAGCCGGGCGCATACGTGCCGCGGATGGCGCGATTGAGCAGCGGCTTGTCGATCGACTCGTTGAGCTCCTTCCAGTTGTCGGGGTCGATGCCGTCGACGAACAGGTTGGGATCGAACGTGGGCTTGGAGACGAAGGCCAGGATCTCGCCGTTGCGCGGGTCGATCGCCACCAGCGCGCCGCGGCGGTCGCCGTACAGCGTCTCCACGAGCGCCTGCAGCTTGATGTCGATCGACAGCTGCAGCGTGTTGCCCGGCGTGGCGGGCCGGCTCGCGAGCTGGCGCACGGCGCGCCCCCCGGCGGAGGTCTCGATCTGCTCGAAGCCGGTGGTGCCGTGCAGCTCGGACTCGTAGCTCTGCTCCAGGCCCAGCTTGCCGATGTATTCGGTGCCGCGGTAGTTGCCCTGGTCCTCGTCGGACCACTCGTCGATGATCTGCTGCTTCTCTTCCTGGTTGATGCGGCCGATGTAGCCCACCAGGTGGCTCGCGAGCTCGCCGTACGGGTAGTTGCGGAACAGGCGCGCCTTGATCTCGACGCCCGGGAAGCGGAAGCGCTGCGCCACGAAGCGGGCCACTTCCTCGTCGGTCAGCTTGGTGCGGATGGGCACGGACTCGAAGCTCTTGCCCTCGGCGGCCAGCCGCGCGAAGCGCTTGCGGTCGCGCGGCAGCACCTCGATCACCTTGGCGATCTCGTTGATCGTGGTCTCCAGGTCGGTCACCTTGGAGGGCGTGATCTCCAGCGTGTAGGCCGGGTAGTTGGTGGCCATCACGACGCCGTTGCGGTCGACGATCAACCCGCGGTTGGGCACGATGGGCACGACGCCGATGCGGTTGGCCTCGGCCTGCGCCTGCAGGTCGTCGTGGCGCACCACCTGCAGCACGAACCAGCGAAAGACGAGCACGCCGAAGCACAGCAGCACGAAGGCCGCCGCGGCGATCGTGCGCGTGCGGAAGCGATCGAGTTCGACCTCGATGTTCCGCAATTCCGTCATCGATTTCATACCGGCGCCTCTCGCAAGCTCGGGCCTGCGCGCCTGATCCCGCCGGCGCGGCCGCTCGGGCGCGTCGTCCGGAGAGTCGAGGGAGCGGCGGAACCGGCTTTGCCGGGCCGCTCGCGGAGCGCCCCCTCGGGCGGCAGCGAGCGCCAGCGAGCGTGGGGGCTCATAGCGGTCGGTTCTCGTCGCGGTCGGGGGCGCGGCGTTGCGGCGCCAGCAGCAGCCACGACATCACGGGCCAGAGCAGCGCCTCGAACAGCGGGGCCAGCAGCAGCGTCCAGCCGGGGAAGCTGCCGGACGACAGCAGGCGCACCACCAGCGACACCGCGTGTGCCACGATGAAGACCGGCAGGATCTGCAGCGCCTGCTCGGCCACGCCGAACCACAGCAGGCGGCGGTGCATCGTGATGGCCAGGAAGCTCAGCAGCGTGTAGGCCTGCGCGTGCTGGCCCAGCACGGCGCCCTGGTGCACGTCCATCAGCAGGCCGAAGAAGAACGCGGCCCCGATGCCCACGCGGCGCGGCTGGTGCACGTTCCAGAACACCAGCACGACGGCCAGCACGTCGGGCATCGCCGCGATGCGCCCCAGCGGCAGCATGTTGAACAGCAGCGCCGAGACGAGCGAGAACCAGAGGAACAGCGGGTTGACCGGCAGCAGCAGCTGGTCGGAGCCGCGCGGCATGATCACTTCTTGGTCCCCTTGTTCTTGCCCTTGGCCGGCGTCGGCTCGGGCTCGGGCGCCGGGCGCGGCGGCAGCTGCATCGCCATCGGTTCGAGCACCAGCACGTGGCGCACGCCGTCGGCCGAGGCCGTGGGCGCGAGCGCGATGCGGGCGAACGACGAATCGGCGCGCGGGTCGACCTTCACGACGCGCGCCACGTCCAGCCCCGGCGGGTAGATGCCGTCGACGCCGCTGGTCTGCAGGACGTCGCCCACCTTCACGTCGGCGTTGCCGGCCATGAAGCGCAGCTCCATCGCGGAGTCGGCGCCGAAGGCCGCGCTGCGCTGGTGCGTGCGGGTGTTGAGCACCGGGATCGCGGCTTCCTTGTCGATCAGCAGCGTCACCTCGGACGACAGCGGGTACACGCGCGTGACCTGGCCGAGCACGCCGGCCTCGTCGATCACCGGCGAGCCGGGCACCACGCCCTGCGACAGGCCGCGGTCGATGAAGATCTTGCGCGAGAACGGGTCGCTCGCCTCGTACAGCACGTCGGCGGCCTGGGACTTGACCGACAGCGCCGGCCGCAGGTCGACGAGCGCGCGCAGCCGGGTGTTCTCGGCGACCAGCGTGTCCACGCGGGCCGCCTTGGCCGACTGCGCTGTGAGCTGCGCCTGCGCCTTGGACAGGTCGGCCTGGGCCTGGTGCAACCCCGAGAAGTACTCGCCGCTCGAATGCATCGCCGACATCGGCATCTCGAGCGCGCGCTCCAGCGGCAGCAGGAGGATCGACAGGCCCGAGCGCAGCGGGCGCGTGACGGCAAAGCGCGTGTCGGCGGCCATCAGAAACAGCGCCACCGCGGAGAACACCATCAGGCGCGTCAACGCGGACGGGCCCTGGTGGAACAACGGCGGTGGACGGCGGTCCAGGGTACCGAGCGGCATGGGGTACTCAGCGCACCGGGCTTGACGCCGCGGCGGAGGACTGGAGGATGAAGGTTGCGGTCAGAGGAATTATCGCCGCTGCGAGTTCCTCATCCGTTGCGAAGGAACCCGCATGGGGCCTCGGGCCCCGGGTGTTCGTCGCTCAGTCGGAGGTAAAGATCGCGCCCAGGCGTTCCATGCGTTCGAGCGCCATGCCGCAGCCGCGCACGACGCAGGTCAGCGGGTCTTCGGCCACCAGCACGGGCAGGCCGGTTTCCTCGGCCAGCAGGCGATCCAGGTCGCGCAGCAGCGCGCCGCCGCCGGTGAGCATCATGCCGCGCTCAGCGATGTCGGCGCCCAGTTCCGGCGGCGTCTGCTCCAGCGCGTTCTTCACGGCCGAGACGATCTGGTTGAGCGGGTCGGTCAGCGCTTCCAGCACCTCGTTGGACGAGATGGTGAAGCTGCGCGGCACGCCCTCGGACAGGTTGCGGCCCTTGACCTCCATCTCGCGCACCTCGGAGCCCGGGAAGGCCGAGCCGATGCCCATCTTGATGTTCTCGGCCGTCTGTTCGCCGATGAGCATGCCGTAGTTGCGGCGGATGTAGTTGATGATGGCTTCGTCGAACTTGTCGCCGCCCACGCGCACGCTGCCCTTGTAGACGACGCCGCCCAGCGAGATGACGCCCACCTCCGTGGTGCCGCCGCCGATGTCGACGACCATCGAGCCGGAGGCTTCGGACACCGGCAGGCCGGCGCCGATCGCGGCGGCCATCGGCTCCTCGATCAGGTAGACGGCGCTGGCGCCGGCGGCTTCCGCGGCGTCCTTGATGGCGCGGCGCTCGACCTGGGTGGAGCCGCAGGGCACGCAGATGATGATGCGCGGGCTCGGCGTGAGCAGGCTGCGCGGGTGCACCATCTTGATGAACTGCTTGATCATCTGCTCGGTGACCACGAAGTCGGCGATCACGCCGTCCTTCATCGGGCGGATGGCCTCGATGTTGCCGGGCACCTTGCCCAGCATCGCCTTGGCTTCCTTGCCCACGGCCTGGATGATCTTCTTGCCGTGCGGGCCGCCTTCGTGGCGGATCGAGACGACCGACGGCTCGTCCAGGACGATGCCCTTGCCGCGCACGTAGATCAGCGTGTTGGCGGTTCCGAGGTCGATCGCGAGATCGGTGGAGAAATAGCGGCGCAGCGAAGAAAACATTGGCGGGAGGGGGTGGCGTTTGGTCGGCGGCTTGCGGCGGGGATCGCGCGGCGCAGGATCAGGCCATCTGGATGGGTGTGACTCCGGAACCGGCGGCGGGGCCTCGAAGGGCCCGGGCCGGAGGATTCCGAACCTGGATTTGCGTCTCGCTTAACGGCGCCGCAAGGCGCATGAATTGGGTGGGTTCGGGAGCCCTGCGACGCTGGATTCAGGTCATGAATCAGCTCGTGCACGATGCCTCGAATTAACCGAGGATAATACCGCAAGCGCACCTGATGAGCCTGTACTCAGGTCGTAACTTTTTCAGGTCGGCCCCTCCCCGGCTCCCTTGGACCGGGTATGTCGCGGGTCGCCACCAGCCGGATCTCCCCATGCCCTTGACTCCCGAAGACGTCAGCCGCATCGCGCATCTCGCGCGGCTCGAGCTGTCGCCCGCCGAGGGGTCTGCGATGCAGACCTCGTTGAACGACTTCTTCAAGATCGTCGAGCAGATGAGCGCGGTCGACACCTCCGGGCTCGAACCGCTGCACACGCCGCTGTCGGCCATCGGCAATGTCGAGCTGCGCCTGCGGCCCGACGCCGTGACCGAGACGAACGATCGCGCGGCCAACATGGCCAACGCGCCCGCGGCCGAGGAAGGCCTGTTCCTGGTGCCCAAGGTGATCGAATGAGCGGCGAACTGCATACCCTGGGCGTGGCCGAGCTGGGCCGCGCGCTGGCCGACAAGTCCGTCTCCAGCGTCGAGGCCACGCAGGCCTTCCTGGCGCGTGCCAAGGCCGACACGCACGGCGCGTTCCTGGTCGTCGACGAGGACGCCGCGCTCGCCTCCGCGCGGGCCGCCGACGCGACGCGCGCGTCCGGCGCCGACGGCGCGGCCAGCCCGCTGCTGGGCGTGCCCATCGCGCACAAGGACATCTTCGTCACGACCGAGTCACCCACCACCGCGGGCTCGAAGATGCTGCAAGGCTACAAGAGCCCGTTCGACGCCACCGTCGTCGCGCGCCTGAAGGCGGCGGGCACGGTGTCGCTGGGCAAGCTCAACTGCGACGAGTTCGCGATGGGCTCGGCCAACGAGAACTCCGCGTACGGCGTGGTCACGAACCCGTGGGACGCCACGCGCGTGCCGGGGGGCTCGTCCGGCGGCACCGCGGCCGCGGTGGCCGCGCGACTCGTGCCGGCGGCCACCGGCACCGACACCGGCGGCTCGATCCGCCAGCCCGCGAGCTTCACCGGCACCACCGGCATCAAGCCGACGTACGGCGTGTGCTCGCGCTTCGGCATGATCGCGTTCGCGTCCAGCCTCGACCAGGCCGGCACGATCGCGCACTCGGCCGAGGACTGCGCGCTGATGCTGTCGGCGATGAGCGGCTTCGACGAGCGCGACGCCACCAGCGTGCAGCGCCCGCCGCAGGATTTCCACGCGCAGATGCTGCAGGCGCGCGACGGCGCCACCGCGGCGCAACCGCTCAAGGGACTGCGCATCGGCCTGCCCAGGGAGTTCTTCCCCGCCGCGCTCGCCGCCGACGTCAGCGGCCGCGTGCGCGAGGCGCTCGCGCAGATGGAAAAGCTCGGCGCCACGCTGGTGGACGTCTCGCTGCCGCGCACCGAGCTGTCGATCCCCGTGTACTACATCATCGCGCCCGCCGAGGCGAGCTCGAACCTGAGCCGCTTCGACGGCGTGCGCTACGGGCATCGCGCGGCCAGGTACGACGACCTGCTGGACATGTACAAGCGTTCGCGCTCGGAAGGCTTCGGCCCCGAGGTCAAGCGCCGCATCATGATCGGCACGTACGTGCTCTCGCACGGCTACTACGACGCGTACTACCTGCAGGCGCAGAAGATCCGCCGCATGATCGCCGACGACTTCCAGGGCTGCTTCCAGCAGTGCGACGTGATCGCCGGCCCGGTGGCGCCGACGGTGGCGTGGAAGCTCGGCGAGCAGGGCGACGACCCGGTCAAGGCCTACCTGGCCGACATCTTCACGCTGCCCGGCTCGCTCGCCGGCCTGCCCGGCATGAGCGTGCCGGCGGGCCTGGGCGACGGCGGCATGCCCGTGGGCCTGCAGCTGCTGGGCAACTACTTCTCGGAAGGCACGCTGCTGCACGCGGCGCACGCGCTGCAGCAGGCGACCGACTTCCATCGACAGCAGCCCAAGGTCTGAGCCGGCCGATGAACGCGCGCGTCGACCACCTGCCCAGCGCCACGCCAGTTCGTGGCGGCGTGGTCGCGGGCGATTGCCTCGACGTCCTGCGCTCGATGCCGGCACAACGCGTCGACCTGATCGTCACGTCGCCGCCGTATGCCGACCAGCGCGCCTCCACGTACGGCGGCGTCACGGCCGACGACTACGTCGAGTGGTTCCTGCCGCGCGCCGAGCAGTTCCTGCGCGTGCTCAAGCCCACCGGCTCGCTCGTGATCAACATCAAGGAGAAGGTGGTGGACGGCGAGCGCCACACCTACGTCCTGGAGCTGATCATCGCGCTGCGCAAGCAGGGCTGGCTGTGGACGGAGGAGTACGTCTGGCACAAGCGCAACTGCTTTCCCGGCAAGTGGCCCAACCGCTTCCGCGACGCGTGGGAGCGCTGCCTGCACTTCACGCGCGAGAAGCGCTTCAAGATGAACCAGGACGCCGTGATGGTGCCCATGGGCGACTGGGCCGCCACGCGCCTGAAGACGCTCGGCGCCAACGACGTCGTGCGCCACGACTCGCAGGTGGGCAACGCGTTCGGCAAGAACATCGCCAACTGGCAGGGCCGCGACCGCGCGTACCCGACCAACGTGCTGCACCTGGCTACCGAGTGCGGCAACAAGGGGCACAGCGCGGCGTTCCCGCAGGCGCTGCCGCGCTGGTTCATCGAACTGTTCACCGACCCGGGCGACACCGTGCTCGACCCGTTCGCGGGCTCGGGCACCACGCTGGCCGCGGCGCTGGCGCTGGGCCGCAACGCGATCGGCGTGGAGCTTGCGCCCGCGTACGTCACGCGCGCTCGAGACGCGGTCGAAGCAGCCATGCAAGCAGCCGCGTCCGCGACCGCGGTGGCGAGCGCGCCGGCGTCACCGACCAAGAACTCGTTTCCATCGACCGCGGCCCCGAGCCCGCGGCCACCGTTTCCAAGGACAGCGTTCCATCATGAGCACCCTCATTCGCGGCTATGAAGTCGTGATCGGCTTCGAGACCCACACGCAACTGTCGACGGCCAGCAAGATCTTCTCCGGCGCGTCCACCGAGTTCGGCGCCGAGCCCAACACGCAGGCCTCCGCGGTCGACCTGGCGCTGCCCGGCACGCTGCCCGTGCTGAACCGCGGCGCGGTCGAACGCGCGATCCGCCTGGGCCTCGCGGTCAATGCCACCGTGGCGCCGCTGTCGATCTTCGCGCGCAAGAACTACTTCTATCCCGACCTGCCCAAGGGCTACCAGATCAGCCAGTACGAGATCCCCGTCGTGCAGGGCGGCACCGTGCCGTTCGTCCACAACGGCGAGCTGCGCACGCTGCGCCTGACGCGCGCGCACCTCGAGGAGGACGCCGGCAAGTCGGTGCACGAGGGATTCGACGACATGTCGGGCATCGACCTGAACCGCGCCGGCACGCCGCTGCTGGAGATCGTGACCGAGCCCGACCTGCGCTCGTCCACCGAGGCCGTCGACTACGCCAAGGCACTGCACGCGCTGGTGATGTGGCTGGGCATCTGCGACGGCAACATGCAGGAAGGCTCGTTCCGCTGCGACGCCAACGTGTCGGTGCGCCGCCCCGGCCAGCCCTTCGGCACGCGCCGCGAGATCAAGAACCTCAACAGCTTCCGCCACCTGCAGCAGGCGATCGACTACGAGATCAACTGGCAGATCGACGAGCTCGAGGACGGCCGCTCCATCGTGCAGGCCACCGTGCTGTTCGACCCCGATTCGGGCGAGACGCGCATGATGCGCACCAAGGAGGACGCGCAGGACTACCGCTACTTCCCCGACCCCGACCTGCCGCCGCTGGTGATCTCGCGCGAGTGGGTCGAGCAGGTGCGCGCGAGCATGCCCGAGCTGCCGCGCGCGATGGCCGAGCGCTTCGTCAAGGCCGACGGCCTGCCCGAGTACGACGCCGCGATGATGACGCAGTCGCTGGCCACCGCGCGCTTCTACGAGGCCGCGCGCGACGCCGGGGCGCCGGCCAAGCTGGTGGCGAACTGGACGATGGGCGAGATCTCGCGCCGCCTCAACAGCGAGAGTCTGTCGATCGAGCAGAGCCCCGTCGACGCCGCGTTGCTGGCCGCGCTGATCCGGCGCATCCAGGACGGCACGATCTCCAACAACGCCGCCAAGCAGGTGTTCGAGGCGCTGTGGACGCGCGAGAAGGGCACGGCGGGCAACGTGGACGCCGTGATCGAGACGCTGGGCCTGAAGCAGATGAACGACACCGGCGCGCTGGAAGCCATCCTCGACGAGGTGCTGGCCGCCAACCAGAAGTCCGTCGACGAGTTCAAGTCCGGCAAGGAAAAGGCCTTCCAGGCCCTCGTCGGCCAGGCGATGAAGGCCAGCAAGGGCAAGGCCAACCCGGCGCAGGTCAACGAGCTGCTGAAGAAGAAGCTGGGCGTCTGAACTGCTGGCGGGTGACGTAGGGCGGGTTAGCCCTACGCCGGCACGAGCATGGTGTCGGACGGCGGCGCATCCCGGCGCCCGTAGTGCCTTGGCGGCTTGCCCATCACGCGCTTGAACGCCGTGCTGAACGCGCTCTCCGACTCGTAGCCCAGCGCCGGCGCGAGCAAGGACACCGTCTCGCCGCCGTTGCTCAGGCGGTCGGCCGCCAGCAGCATGCGCCAGCGCGTCAGGTAGTCCATCGGCGACGCGCCCACCAGGCGCTTGAACTTCAGCGCGAAGGTGGAGCGCGACATCGCCGCCTCCTTGGCGAGTTCCTCGATCGTCCAGCGGCGGCCGGGCTGCGCATGCATCGCGCTCAGCGCGGCGCTCACCTGGCGGTCGGCCAGCGCGAACAGCCAGCCCACGCCCGTGCCCGCGTCATCCTTCAGGTGCAGCCGCAGCGCCTGCACGAGCAGCATCTGCGCGAGCTGCTGCGCGATCAGGAAGCCGCCGGGCTGCGGCTCGCGCAGCTCGCTCATCAGGCGCTCGACGGACCAGCGCATCGCCGCCTTGTCCTCTTGCGAGCGCAGGTGGACGATGGGCGGGAGCATGCCCAGCAGCATCTCCGCGTGCTTGCCGGCGAATGCGAAGTGGCCGCCGAGCGCGAAGGCGTCGCCGCCGCCGTTGACCACGCGCGTGGTGCCGCGCAACGGCGTCTGCAGGAACGTCATCGCGTCGACGGGCGTGAGCGACAGGTCGCTCGCGAGGCGGAACGGCAGGCCGCGCGGCAGCAGGTAGCAGTCGCCGGCCTCGATGCGGATCGGCTCGGCCAGGCCTTCGATCGCCAGCCAGCAACGGCCGCTGGTCATCGCCTGGAACTTGATGCCGTCGTGCCGCCCGAACGCGACAGACCAGTCGCCGCCGTAATCGACGGCGCCGGACATGAAGCTGCGCGGCCGCAGCAGCGAGAGCACGTCGGACAAGGGATCCACGGCAGTTTCCGGACGAATGCGAAGATTTTGCGGACTGAACAGCATGGATTGTATCGATCCGGCGTCCTACAGTGGCCCTGCCCCTCCCCCCAAACCGGTGTCAGGTCTTGCCTTTTGCCTCCTTGCCTTTTGCCTTTTGCTCAAGCAGGTAGGCGACGCAAAAGGCAAGACCTGACACCCAAGGAACTGAAACCATGCGAGTCTTCCTCACCGGCGCCACCGGCTTCATCGGCAGCGCCCTCATCCCTGAACTGCGCCAGCACGGCCACTCGGTGCTCGGCTACGCGCGCTCGGATGCGGGCGCGGACGCGCTGCGCCGGCTCGGCGCGGACGTGCATCGCGGCGACCTGGAGGACCTGGACGCGCTGCGGCGCGGGGCGCAGCAGGCCGACGGCGTCGTGCACTGCGGCTTCATCCACGACTTCTCGAAGTTCGCCGAGAACTGCGCCATCGACGGCCGCGCCATCGACACCCTCGGCGACGTGCTCGCCGGCTCCGGCAAGCCACTGGTCGTGACGGCGGGCATCCCGGGCATGCCGGGGCGCGTCACCACCGAGGACGACGAGCTGCCGAAGGATCATCCGATGCCGCGCGTGTCCGAGCAGCGCGCCCTGGCGGCGGCCGCGCGCGGCGTGCGCGCCTCGGTCGTGCGCCTGCCGCAGGTGCACGACCGCGACAAGTCCGGCCTCGTGCCCTTCCTCATCGGCGTGGCGCGACAGAAGGGCGTGTCGGCCTACGTGGGCGAGGGCCAGAACCGCTGGGCGGCGGCGCACCGCTTCGCGACGCCGTCGCTGTATCGCCTCGCGCTGGAACAGGGCGCGGCGGGCGCGCGCTTCCACGCCGTCGAGGAAGAA
>Ga0207427_101069_pt1 | contig 11289 bp, 12 predicted proteins | sample AraplaCL_Cvi_mMS_FD_184268 | JGI IMG/M metagenome (GOLD analysis project Ga0207427, IMG submission 184268) | Arabidopsis root microbial communities from the University of North Carolina, USA - plate scrape CL_Cvi_mMS (SPAdes) (version 2) | ecosystem: Host-associated > Plants > Roots > Endosphere ... | reverse complement strand
CGCGCCCGCAATGCGACGAGAAAGGCTTTGTCGGCCGCGGGCTCGGCGGCCAGGTCCTCGCTGCGCAGCACGTCGCCGATCAGCTGGTAGCTGTGCCAGGCGGCACGGGCGTCCGGGTCGTCGCGCCAGGCCTGGAAGGCCCGGGCAGCCTCGCCGTCGGTGGCGTCGCCGTCGGCCAGCGCCGAGAGGATGCGGCGGCTGGCGTCGGTGGAGGAACGATCGCTATCAGGCTGTGACATTCAAACCTCGCAACGGATCATCGGAGCGCCCGGGGGCGGAAATTTCAGTCAGGGATGCGTGAAAACGGAGCATGGCGTCGTTCGTATCGGCCGAGTGTGCGCTCACCAGCGATTGCCATCACGGGTATCGAGCAGCGGACGCAGGCGTTCCGCGATCGCCTCGCGGGCGCGGAAGATGCGCGAGCGCACTGTACCGATGGGGCAGTTCATGACGTCCGAAATCTCTTCGTAGCTGAGACCCTCGATCTCGCGCAGGGTGATGGCCTGGCGCAGATCCTCCGACAGCGCGGCAATGGCCGCGTTGACGGTGGCGGCGATCTCCTTGCTGGCGAGCAGGGCCTCGGGCGTCTCGCCGTCGGTTGGTTCCAATCCGGGCCGGTAAGTTTCATCGTCTTCATCCGAGCCCTGCAACGCCGTGAGCGTTGTCACGGGATCGCGCTTCATGTCGACCAGCGCCTTCTTGGCGGTGTTGACGGCGATCCGGTAGAGCCAGGTGTAGAAGGCGCTCTCGGCGCGGAACTGCGGCAGCGCCCGGTAGGCGCGGATGAAGGTCTCCTGGGCGATGTCGGCCACCAGGTCGACGTCGCGCACCATGCGGCCGATCAGGCGTTCGATGCGGCGCTGGTACTTGACGACCAGCATCTCGAACGCCCGGACGTCGCCCTGCTTGACGCGCTCGACCAGCGCGGCGTCCGGATCCGGGTTCAGCATCGTCATGGGCGTGCATCCCCCCGGCCGGCGCGCCAGTTCCACAGCGCGCCGCGCAGCGCGGCCCAGTGGGCCAGGTCCAGCCCGGCCGTCAGCGGCAGCCAGGTGGCCGCGCCCACGCCGGCGTACGGCAGGAAGCGCACGAGCATCCAGGGGCCCAGGTCGAGCATCAGCTCGGCGTCGCCGCGCTGCTCGGCCGGGCCGCGCGCGTCGGATTTCAGCACCCAGTCCTGGCCGTCCCAGCGCAGCGTGCGCTCGCCGGCCGCCGCGGCACGCTGCTGCAGCCAGACCGCGGCGACGCCCATCGCCGCCATCCACAGCGCGAGCGCGGCCTGGACGAGCGGATCGGCCAGGCCGTCGAGCAGCAGGTCGGGTTGGCGGCTGCCCCAGTGGGCGGCGAAGTACGGCAGGCCCCAGGCAAGCGGCACCGCCACCGAGGCGCCGACGAGCAGCGACAGGGCCGCGCGCCCGGCACGGCCGAGCGCGCTCGTGTACTCGACGGGAGGCGGCGCGCGCATGGCTCGCCGGTGAGCGACGGCGCTCAGACCTTGCGGAACACCAAGGTTCCGTTGGTGCCGCCGAAGCCGAAGTTGTTCTTCACGGCGATGTCGATCTTCATCTTCCGCGCCGTGTTGGCGCAGTAGTCGAGATCGCACTCGGGATCCTGGTTGACCAGGTTGATCGTCGGCGGGGCGACCTGGTCGCGCAGGGCCAGGACGGTGAACACCGATTCGATGCCTCCGGCGCCGCCCAGCAGGTGGCCGGTCATCGACTTGGTCGAGCTGACGACCAGCTTCTTGGCCGACTCGCCGAACGCCTTCTTGATGGCGTTGGTCTCGTTCAGGTCGCCCAGCGGCGTGGACGTGCCGTGCGCGTTCAGGTAGTCGACCTGGTCGGCGTTGATGCCGGCATTGTTCAGCGCCGCCAGCATCGAGCGCTTGGGGCCGTCGACGTTGGGGGCGGTCATGTGGTACGCGTCGCCGCTCATGCCGAAGCCCGCGAGCTCGGCGTAGATGGTGGCGCCGCGCGCCTTGGCGTGTTCGTATTCCTCGAGCACGAGCGCACCGGCGCCCTCGCCCAGGACGAAGCCGTCGCGATCCTTGTCCCACGGGCGCGAGGCCGTGGCCGGATCGTCGTTGCGCGTGGACAGCGCGCGGGCCGAGGCGAAACCGCCGATGCCCAGCGGGGACACGGTGGATTCGGCGCCGCCGGCGATCATCACGTCGGCGTCGCCCGATTCGATCAGGCGGCCGGCCATGCCGATCGAGTGCAGGCCGGTGGTGCAGGCAGTCACGATGCCCAGGTTGGGACCGCGGTAGCCGCAGTAGATCGAGATGTGGCCCGAGATCATGTTGATGATCGAGGCCGGCACGAAGAACGGCGAGATGCGGCGCGGGCCGCGGTTCGCGTACTCGGTCTGCGTGTGCTCGATCTCCGGCAGGCCGCCGATGCCGGCGCCCATCAGGACGCCGATGCGGTCGCCCTCTTCCTCGGAGAGCTGGTCGCCGGTCTTGAGCCCGGCGTCCTTGATCGCCTGCAACGCCGCCGCCACGCCGTAGTGGATGAAGGTATCCATGTGGCGGGCGTCCTTGCCGGGGATGTAATCCTCGACATTGAAGCCCTTCACCTCGCCTGCGAAATGGCAGGCGAACGGGGTGGCATCGAACTTGGTGATCGTGGCAATGCCGGACTTGCCCGCGACGATGTTGGCCCAGCCCTCCGCCACCGTGTTGCCCACGGGACAGACAAGGCCAAGACCGGTGACGACGACGCGACGACGAGTACTCATAGATCTTCAGTCAGTTCGAGCGCAGCGAGTGGAACGGGATTCCCGGCGCTGCCGCTCGGATGCATATTCAGAAATTCAAGGGAGCGGCGGAACCGGCTCTGCCGGGCCGCTCGCGGCCGGCCCCTCCGGGGGCAGGGAGCGCTAGCGACCGTGGGGCGCCATTTATGCCTTTGCGTGGGCCTTGGCGTAATCGATGGCCAACTGCACGGTCGTGATCTTCTCGGCTTCTTCGTCCGGGATCTCGATGCTGAATTCGTCTTCCAGCGCCATCACCAGTTCGACGGTGTCGAGCGAGTCCGCGCCCAGGTCGGCCACGAAGGCCTTGTCGTTGGCCACGTCGGCCTCGGGAACGCCGAGTTGTTCGGCAATGATTTTCTTGACTCGTGCTTCGATATCGCTCATGACACTCCTCCGGGAGGGTTTGCGTAAAAACGGGCGGATTCTACTTGCCCAGATAACCAGACGGCCGGACCAGCCTTGCGGCCGATACGGCAATCCGCTCAACTCATGTACATGCCGCCGTTGACGTGCAGCTCCGTACCGGTGATGTAGCCGGCCTCGCGCGAGGCCAGGAACGCCACCGCCTGCGCGATCTCCTCGGGCTTGCCGAGGCGATTCAGCGGGATCGACTGCAGCAGCGCGGCCTTCTGGGCCTCGGGCAGGACGTCCGTCATGTCGGTCTCGATGAAGCCGGGCGCGACGCAGTTGACCGTGATGTTGCGGCTGCCGAGCTCGCGGGCGAGCGCGCGCGTCATGCCCGCGACGCCGGCCTTGGCGGCGGCGTAGTTGGCCTGGCCGGGGTTGCCGCTGGCGCCCACGACCGACGTGATGTTGACGATTCGGCCGAAGCGCTGCTTCATCATCGGGCGCATGACCTCGCGCGACATGCGGAAGACGGACTTCAGGTTGGTGTCGTGCACCGCGTCCCAGTCGTCGTCCTTCATGCGCATGGCCAGGCCGTCGCGCGTGATGCCGGCGTTGTTGACCAGCACGTGCACGCCGCCGAATTCCTTGACGATGCCGTCGACCAGCGCCGTGACGCCGGCCGCGTCGTTGACGTCGAGCTTGACGCCCTTGCAGCCGGAGTAGCCGGCGAGCGACTCGGTGATCGCCTGGGCGCCGCCGTCGCTCGTGGCCGTGCCGATGACACGGTAGCCGCGCTCGGCCAGCGTCTTGGCGATGGCGCGGCCGATGCCGCGCGAGGCGCCGGTGACCAGCGCGGTCTGCACGTTGCCGTCGTTGAGATCGCTCATTTCGAAACCTCCGCGCTGCGCGCTGCGGTCAATTCGCCCTTCGGGCGGCCGTGCGGGCTCATGCCAGCACCCCCTTCGTTTCGGCCAGCGTGGCCGGGTCGTAGATCGAACCGGTGACCAGCTCGCCGTCGATGCGCTTGGCCATGCCGGCCAGCACCTTGCCCGGGCCGCATTCGACGACGTGCGTGACGCCGCGCGCACGCAGCGCCTGCACGACCTCGACCCAGCGCACCGGGCCGGCGGCCTGGCGCACCAGCGCGTCGCGGATGGCCGCGGCGTCGGCCGGCGTGGCGACGTCGATGTTGTTGACCACGGGGATCTGCGGGGCGGCCAGCGCGACCTTCTCCAGTGCGGCCTGCAGGCGCAGCGCCGCCGGCTTCATCAGGCTGGAATGGAACGGCGCGGACACCGGCAGCAGCAGCGCGCGCTTCGCGCCGGCGGCCTTGAGCAGTTCGCAGGCCTTGTCGACGCCGGCCTTGGAGCCGGCGATGACGGTCTGCTTCGGATCGTTGAAGTTGACGGCCTCGACCACTTCGCCGCTGGCTTGCGCGGCGGCCTGGCAGCCCTCGCGCACGGCCTGCGCCTCGAGGCCCAGGATGGCGGCCATCGCGCCCACGCCCACCGGCACCGCTTCCTGCATCGCGGTGGCGCGCAGGCGCACCAGCGGCAGCGCGTCGGCCAGCGACAGCACGCCCGCGGCGACCAGCGCCGTGTACTCGCCCAGCGAGTGGCCGGCGACGGCCACCGGCGCGGCGCCGCCCTCGGCCTGCCACGCGCGCCAGGCGGCGATGCCGGCGGTCAGCATGACGGGCTGGGTATTGGTGGTCAGGTCCAGCTGTTCCTTCGGGCCGTCGTGGATCAGGCGGCCGATGTCCTCGCCGAGCGCCGCGGAGGCTTCCTTGAGCGTGGCGGCCACGGCCGGGTGGTCGCCCCAGGCATCGAGCATGCCGACGCTCTGCGAGCCCTGGCCCGGGAATACGAATGCGAATGCGGTCATGGGAGGGGAACAGTCTTGTTGTTCTCTCGCAGGCGGGCCCGGCAATCGGGCCGCCCGTTCAGTGGAGATGGGGGAATCAGTAGTCGACGAGGGCGGCGCCCCAGGTGAAGCCGCCGCCCACGCCCTCGAGGAGCAGGCGTTGGCCACGCTGGATCTGGCCCGCGCGGATCGCGACGTCGAGCGCCAGCGGGATCGACGCCGCCGAGGTGTTGCCGTGTTCGTCCACGGTGACCACCACGCGGTCGGCGGGCAGCTTGAGCTTGCGCGCCGTGCTCTGCATGATACGGATGTTCGCCTGGTGCGGCACGAGCCAATCGACGTCCGAAGTGGCGCGTCCGGCCAGCTCGAGGACTTCCAGCGCGACGTCGCCCAGCACGCCGACCGCCAGCTTGAAGACGGCCGGGCCGTCCATCTTGAGCAGCGGGTCGCCGAAGACCTTGCCGCCGCTGACGGTGCCGGGCGTGCACAGGATGTCCAGGTAGCGGCCGTCGGCATGCAGCTTGGTGGCCACGACGCCGGGGGTGTCGCTGGCTTCCAGCACGATGGCGCCGGCGCCGTCGCCGAACAGCACGCAGGTGGTGCGGTCGTCGAAGTCGAGCAGCCGCGAGAACACCTCGGCGCCGATGACCAGCGCGCGGTTGGCCGAACCGGCCTTGATCATCGCGTCGGCCACGCTCAGCGCGTAGATGAAGCCCGAGCACACCGCCTGCACGTCGAACGCCGCGCAGCCGTGGACGCCCAGCTTGCGCTGCACGATGCTGGCCGTCGACGGGAACACCATGTCGGGCGTCGACGTCGCCACGATGATCAGGTCGACGTCGGCCGCGGCGCAGCCGGCGGCCTCGAGCGCGCGGGTGGCGGCGGCGGTGGCCAGGTCGCTGGCGTGCAGGTCGTCGGCCACGAAGTGGCGCGCGCGGATGCCGGTGCGCTCGACGATCCACTCGTCGGACGTCTCGACGCCGCGACGGGCCAGCATCTTGACGAGGTCGTCGTTGGTCAGGCGCAGCGGCGGCAGCTCGCTGCCGGTGCCGGCGATACGGGAATGGCGGACGGCGGTAATTTGAGAGTACTCCCCAATTGCTGGCTCAACGCGAGCCGCGGCGTGCAACGGGCGCGCCGATCATGCGGCTTGCGGAACCGACTCGCCGCCGGTGGGCGGCAGGGCTTGCATCGTGTCGACGATGGCGTCGTGGACGCCATCGAGCAGGCGGTTGCGGGCGGCGTCGTGGGCGCGGATGAGCGCCTGGCCGAACGAGAACGCATCGGCGCCGCCGTGGCTCTTGAACACCAGGCCCTTGAGGCCCAGCAGCGCGGCGCCGTTGTAGCGGCGCGGATCGACGCGCGCCTTGAAGCGCCTGAGCACGGGCATCGCCACGAGCGCGGCGAGCCTGGTGAACAGGTTGCGCTCGAACTCCTGGCGGATCATGGAGTTCATCATCTTGGCCACGCCCTCGTTGCTCTTGAGCGCGACGTTGCCGACGAAGCCGTCGCACACGACGACGTCGACGGTGCCCTTGAAGATGTCGTCGCCCTCGACGTTGCCCAGGTAGTTCAGGTGGCCGTGCGAGGCGACCGCGCGCAGCAGTTCGCCCGCGCGCTTGATGACCTCGCTGCCCTTGATCATCTCCTCGCCGATGTTGAGCAGGCCGACGACCGGCTCGGGGCGGCCTTCGGTGGCGGTGACGAGCGCGCTGCCCATCACGGCGAACTGCATCAGGTGCTCGGCGCTGCAGTCGACGTTGGCGCCCAGGTCCAGCACGCAGGTGAAGCGGTCCTGGATGTTGGGCATGAAGGTGGCGATCGCGGGGCGATCGATGCCGTCCATCGTCTTGAGCAGGTAGCGCGACACCGCCATCAGCGCGCCGGTGTTGCCGGCCGAGATGCAGACGTCGGCGGCGATGGTGCCGGCTTCGCTGGGGCGCAGCTGCTCGATGGCCACGCGCATCGAGGAATCGCGCTTCTTGCGCAGCGCCGTCTCCACCGTGTCGTCCATCGTGACGACCTGGCTTGCCGTGATCAGCGTGCAGCGCGGCCAGTCGGTGGCCGGCGCGAGCGCACCGGGACTTCCGACCAGCAGCAGTTCGGCGTCGGGGTGGCTGTCCAGGAAGGCCTTGCAGGCCGGCAGCGTCACGGACGGTCCGTGGTCGCCGCCCATGCAGTCCACCGCCAGGCGAACGCGCGAACGCGGAGTCAGGGGTACGGGATGAATCACAGTCGGGATCGATCGGGGCGATCTAATTCCAGCAATCCGGGACCATAGCAGACAGGCCTGTCGGCCGGCCACATGACAACCCGAATGACCCCGCTGCGCATCGGAAACAGCCGAGCCGCGCCTGCGCGCCGGAACGCGAGACGCCGCAAGGCGGATGGGAACAGTGGGGTTGGGCGCGGACGAAGGCCGCAGCCCGGGCCGGAACGGCTCGTCGCTCCTGTCGCCACCGGCGCGCCGGGCCCGGTCGCCGGGCGGCGCTGCCGTCGACGATGCCGCATGCGGGCATCGACGGGCGGTTCGCGACGAGCGCTGCCGCCGGAAGGATCAGGCGTCGGCCTTGGTCTTCAGGACCTTGCGGCCACGGTAGAAGCCGGTCGGGCTGATGTGGTGGCGCAGGTGCACTTCACCCGTGGTGGCCTCGATGGCCGTGCCCGGGGTGGTCAGCGCGTTGTGCGAACGGTGCATGCCGCGCTTGGAAGGCGACTTCTTGTTTTGCTGGACAGCCATTTCGATACTCCTGGGAACGCCACCGTCAGGCCGGCGACCGTTCTGTGAACCCATGCCCTTGCTGCGGATCCGTACACTGCAAACCACTGCAGCAACCGGGCAAAGATTGGGGAAAGCCAGCGATTATAGCGACTCCGGGCCCGCCTGCCAAGCCGCGTGGGGCGGTTCGTTCGACCCGCCGTTCGTTGGCGCGCAGATACGCCCGGGGTCGTCAATCCAAGGCCCGATCGCGGCGCGCGCGGGAACGGCGGGCCAAACGACCCGCCCTACGCCACGCCGCGCGGCCGCGACAGTGCGGATGCGATTTATTTCAGGCCGGCGGCGTCCCGCAGCGCCTGCACCTTGTCCGTGCGCTCCCAAGAGAACTCCGGCTCCTCGCGGCCGAAGTGGCCGTAGGCGGCGGTCTTGCCGTAGATGGGGCGCAGCAGGTCGAGCATCTGGATGATGCCCTTGGGACGCAGGTCGAACAGCTCGTTGACCAGCTCGGCGATCCTGGCGTCGGGGATGACGCCGGTGCCTTCGGTGTAGACCGTGACGTTCATCGGGCGCGCGACGCCGATCGCGTAGGCGACCTGGATCTGGCACTGGCGCGCCAGGCCGGCCTTGACGATGTTCTTGGCCACGTAGCGCGCGGCGTAGGCGGCCGAGCGGTCGACCTTGGTCGGATCCTTGCCGGAGAACGCGCCGCCGCCGTGCGGGCAGGCGCCGCCGTAGGTGTCGACGATGATCTTGCGGCCGGTCAGGCCGCAGTCGCCCTGCGGGCCGCCGACGACGAAGCGGCCGGTCGGGTTGACGAGGTAGCGCGTGTCCTTGAGCCACTCGGCCGGCAGCACCGGCTTGATGATCTCCTCGATGACGGCCTCGGTGAACTCGGGCTTCATCTTGGCGCCGTCGCTCATCTCGGGCGCGTGCTGGCTCGACAGCACGACCGTGTCGATCGAGTGCGGCTTGCCGTCGACGTAGCGCATCGTGACCTGGCTCTTGGCGTCCGGGCGCAGGAACGGCAGGCGGCCGTCCTTGCGCAGTTGGGCCTGGCGCTCGACGAGGCGGTGCGCGTAGTAGATCGGCGCGGGCATCAGCTCGGGCGTCTCGTCGCAGGCGTAGCCGAACATCAGGCCCTGGTCGCCGGCGCCCAGGTTCAGGTAGTCGTCGCTCGCGCGGTCGACCCCCTGGGCGATGTCGTTGCTCTGCTTGTCGTAGGCCACGAGCACCGCGCAGCCCTTGTAGTCGATGCCGTACTCGGTGTTGTCGTAGCCGATGCGCTTGATGGTGTCGCGCGCGACCTGGATGTAGTCGACGTTGGCCTGCGTGGTGATCTCGCCCGCCAGGACGACCAGGCCGGTGTTGCACAGGGTCTCGGCGGCGACGCGCGAGAGCGGATCCTGCGTGAAGATCGCATCGAGGATGGCGTCGGAGATCTGGTCAGCGACCTTGTCCGGGTGACCTTCCGAAACGGATTCGGAAGTGAAGAGGAAGTCATTCGCCACGTGTACGTGCTCCAGATGCGCGAGTTCGAGGAAATCGCGTTCGGCCGCCTTTGCGCGTGGGTCCCGGCGAACGCTTTAGTGGAATTTGTAGTCGCCCCACAAGTTGTTCAGTTAACTCGGCGATGGAGCTATTGTACGTCCATCCAGCATGCCCGGGCGCGGATAAGGGCGGCTTCTCCCACGCTTGTCAGGCGATGTCGGGGCCGCCGTCGCCGGACTTGTCCTTGCGCAGCAGCGCCAGGCTCGCGAACGGGTTGGCCTTCTCCTCGACCGCCTCGACATCGCCGAACTGCATGGGCACGGCCTCGGGGCAGACCTCGTGGCGCGGCACCAGCGGCAGCGCGAGCAGCATCTCGTCCTCGACCAGGTCGCGCAGGTTCAGGCTCTTGGCGAGCACCAGCACCTCGTCCTCGATCTCGTCGTCCAGCACCGCGGCGGTGTCCTCGTCGGCGACGAAGCGGAAGTGGCGGTCGACGTCCACGGCCAAGGCCATCGGCAGCAGGCAGCGCTGGCATTGCAGGATGACGTCGGCGCCGGCCTGCAGGTGCAGCCAGACCTGGTCCTCGCCGCCGACGCGCCGATGCGAGCCGGCGGCCTGCCAGCGCACGCGGCGCGACGGGTCGCGGTCGGCGCGCGTGGGCAGCCTGGGCGAGTCCGCGGCGACGGCATGCCTGATCGGCGAGCCGGCGTCCACCGGGCATTCGCTGTCGGCCAGGCGCGGCAGCTCGGCGATGGGCCAGTCACCCGCGGCTTCCTGCGCGTCGGCGGCGAAATGGGCGACGTTCAGGCGCAGCGGATCGAGGGCGGGAGCGGTCATGAAACGATTGTAGGACGGGGCGTTTCGACCTGCCGCACGCGCGGGGCGGCGCGCGCGAGCGGTCTGCCAAGCGACAATTCCGCCATGGCCACCCCACCCCGCCTCATCCTCGCCTCCACCTCGCGCTACCGCCGCGAGCTGCTGGAACGGCTGCGCCTGCCCTTCGAGGCGATGTCGCCCGGGACCGACGAGACGCCGCTGCCCGGCGAGCTGCCCGCCGCGCTGTCCGAGCGCCTCGCGCTCGCGAAGGCGCGCGCGCTCGCGGCGCGGTTTCCCGACGCCGTGGTGATCGGCGCCGACCAGGTGGCCGACGTCGACGGCACGGCGATCGGCAAGCCCGGCACGCACGAGCGCGCCGTCGACCAGCTGCGCGCGATGAGCGGCCGCACGATCGTGTTCCAGACGGCGCTGGCCGTGGTGCGCGAGTCCATCGGCTTTGCCCAGGTGCGGCGCGCGCCGGTGGCCGTGCGCTTTCGCGCGCTGTCGGGCGCCGAGATCGAGACCTACCTGCGCACCGAGCAGCCCTACGACTGCGCCGGCAGCGCCAAGTGCGAGACCCTGGGCATCGCGCTGCTCGAGGCGATCGACTCCGACGACCCGACCGCGCTCGTGGGCCTGCCGCTGATCCGCACCGCGCAGCTGCTGCGCGAAGCCGGGCTCGACCCGCTGCGCGCGCCGGCCGCAGGCGCAGGCGGAGCGAACCGATGACTGCGCCGGACACGCGCGGCCGCCTGCTGCTGATGCCCAACACGCTGGACCTCGGCGCCGCCGAGGTGCCGCTGACCGACGTGCTGGCCGGCGGCGTCATCGCGGCGGCCAGCCGCCTGCTGCACTGGGTGGTGGAGGATGCGCGCAGCGCGCGCGCCTTCCTCAACCGGGTCAACAAGATCGCGCCGCTGGCCCAGCCGCTGCAGCAGACGCTGATCTGCGAGCTGCCGCGCCCGCCCAAGGGCGCGCCGCGCCCCGCCCCGTCGGCGGGCCCGTCGCCCTGGGCCGCGCTGCTCGCGCCCGCGCTCGCGGGCCACGACATCGGCCTGCTCAGCGAGGCCGGCCTGCCCGGCGTGGCCGACCCCGGCGCGCTGCTGGTGGCCGCCGCGCACGAGCTCGGCATCCCGGTCGTCGCGCTGAGCGGCCCGAGCTCGATCACCCTGGCCATCGCCGCGAGCGGCCTGAACGGCCAGAGCTTCGTGTTCCACGGCTACCTGCAGACCGACGTCAACCCGCGCCGTGCGCGCCTGCGCGAGCTCGAAGCAACGTCCAGGCGCCTGCAGCAGACCCAG
>Ga0207427_101068_pt1 | contig 11293 bp, 5 predicted proteins | sample AraplaCL_Cvi_mMS_FD_184268 | JGI IMG/M metagenome (GOLD analysis project Ga0207427, IMG submission 184268) | Arabidopsis root microbial communities from the University of North Carolina, USA - plate scrape CL_Cvi_mMS (SPAdes) (version 2) | ecosystem: Host-associated > Plants > Roots > Endosphere ... | reverse complement strand
ATGGTATGCGGCTTGGAAGGTGATGAATAACGCCCTCACGCGATACAAAAATGGGGCCGTTCCCGGCTAACGAGGACGTTATTTCTCTCGTACGAATAAATTCGGCTGAGTTAAAGAAGAATACCCAACCAAGCGTAACCTCTGCCGTTCTATCTAGCATTAGCTCAAATTCATCACCCACGGCGTTGCCGAGTCGCCACACCTCCGCGCGTGCAATTTCTTGGATTTCATCGAAACTCAAGTTGTTCACTGGTTGGTTCTCAGCAGCTGAAAGTTCTCGCCACCTTGAGTCACAGGAGACCTCCCTATTTGCCATATCACCTTCCGCTAGGGCTTCTACGGCGGCACCTCAAGCTAGCGCTTAAGCCTCAGACGGAAAGCTGATTAGTCGCGACAATACCGCAGATAGCTCATGTGGGTCGCGTATATCGTCAAAGTGTTGGCTGCTGACCACACCGCCATGATCATTGAAAATAAGCTCAGCCTCGCCCGACACCCAAATCATTAGGTCGATCTCTAGAGAGCCTGATCGTACATTGATATTGCAAGACGGCTTCGGTCCGTCAGGCCACCGCTCGAATCGACCGACCACGCCTCGTTTTTCAAGAAGCGTCCCAATAGAAAGCCAATAGACTTCAATAAAGCCCAATAAATTCATACTCAACTTTCATTGTTCATCTGGAAGGACCTCTTCCACAACACCGATAGCTATAGTCTTCATTTCCCATAAAGTGAAGTGACTACCAACTTTTAGCTCGTTTTTTATTAGAGATGGATTTAGCAAGATCACCGGAACCACTACCTCGTCTCCGGGAGATACAGGACCAGTTTGATCTAAGATAAGTCCGCAATCGAAGAGCTCACCTTTGAAACCGAGGAGGCATCTAAATATGTTCCTTGGTGTCGCTAGAAGCCTACCCCCTTTATCGGAAGCATAAAAGCGTACACGCGCAACGATATCAGCTCCACGCATAAATTTTTACCTAAGAGGTGGCATAGGGCTATAAGGCAATTGCTTTCCCGGGCTAAGCATTTCCAATTTCTCCGTAGGGATAGTAATTGTTGATATCCCGCGATCAACAGTCGCACGCATTTCTGGAGTGATGTATCGCGTTGGAATTGAGCTCCTTACTATTGTGTAGGGTCCCTCGTAAAGCGAGGTGCCATATGTTTGTTTCGCGTAGAATGAAGCGCCTTCGGCTGTTGAAGAAAAATACTTGCCTTGGATGCCTATCGGGTTACGGAAAGAACCGCCGCTTTCCACTATCTCACTTAGCTCAGCCGGATTTACCGCGCGATAAAGCGACGTCGCTCCAAAAAAATTTCTGGCCGTGCTGACCGCTCCACCCAATGCACCACCGGCACGTACGATGCCAGACGCAAAGACAGTTTCTGGCAGGGTAAGCACCGGTTCTACCGCGCCACTACCGCTACCCGCAGGCGCGTTATTACTGGGATTACAACCACAGAGCAGCATGACGCCAGCTTCGCCATTGCCATGCATCAGATACTCTCGCTCCGGATTAGCCGATCCGAAGACCTGCCGCCCGTCGGGATCGACATGAACGATTGGGTTGTCGTTCGCGTAAGCAAAGCGGTTGAATGACGGTAAAGCGCCAGCGTGCGGATCCATCGGATCTACACTCAAAAAACGCCCAATCGCTGGGTCGTAGTATCTGGCCTGCATGTACACGAAGGCCGTGTCCACATCATTCACGTGCCCCGTATAGCCCGGACCATCCGCCGCATTGGCCATTCCTCCGCCGGCATAAGCGCTGCCATAGGGTCGATAGTCGAAGTTCGCTATGACCTTGCCGGTCGCATCTGCTTCGACGAGTGGCGTTCCCTGCTGGTCGGTGTAGATGTATGTCGTTGTGGCAGCAACAGCGCCTTCCGCTGGAAAAAGCAGCGCTAGTGCGAATATCGCGCCGGCCGCCCCCAAGGCTGCGCGAACTGCCCCGATGCCTCTAGAGATCACGTCCCTCATGACTCCAACTCCCCTTGGACTTGCACTCTCACCGTGCCCTCGACCCAGGCCGAACAACCATTGGAATTGCAGGCGCGCACGCGATAGTCGTAAGTGCCGGCCGTTGTCAGGCGAACAACTTGCGAAGTGCCAGACGTCGTCATTGACTGGTCCAACATTTCCACTTCGTAACGGCTCGCCCCGGCACTGGATGTCCAGGAAATGGTGATCTGAAGCCTGGCCCCCTTGGCGAACTTAACGGTGCTTGGCGGACCCAACAGAGAAGGCACGGGTGGAAGCAGCGACACCGTCGTTTGTGCTGCTGCACTCCACGGACCACATCCGCCTGCGTTACAAGCCCGTACCTGATAGCCGTAGGTGCCAGTACCCTTGCCGCCAGCTGCCCAACTTGTGGCGCCGTTGCTCTGGACGTTTGCCCAACTGCCGCCATTCACGCGCTCCTGCAACGTATAGGACGAAGCGCCGGCAATGGCATTCCAGGACACCGTATAGGCGCCCGTATTGCTGGACGCAGGCGCACCTAAGACTGGCGCCGCCGTTGGCGCGACGGTGACTACCACCGCGCCGCTCGTTACATAGCCGCTGCAGCCGTTAGCGTTACAAGCCTTTACCCGGTAAGCGTAGCTACCTGTCGAGCCGACGGAGAACGTCGTGCTGGTGCCGGAAGCACTGTAGATAGCCACCCATACGCTGCCTCCCATGCTTTGTTCCAACACATAACCGGTTGCCCAAGAACTCGCAGGCCAACTGACAGTCAATGAACCGGTGCTCGTGGCAGGCGCACTTATTGATGCGGGAACTGGGGGAACGTGCACGATGGCGATGATCGCCGATGCTTTGGGGGCGCTACACCCAGCGGTGTTGCACGCCTGCACTCTAAATCCGTACTTGCCGTCCGGCGGACTACTCATGGTGAAGCTAAGCGCCGTTCCGCTGTAGACCTGCGCCCATGCCCCTGAGTCAACCTGACGCTCCAGCTTGTAGCTGCTCACACCCGAAACGGCAGACCAGCTGACGTCGATACGACTGAGATCAGCCGCCGCGCTGGCGGATATGGCGCCTGGCGCAGCGGGGGCGTTGGGCATGGGAGGAACAGCGAAGTTGCCCGAGGCACCAATCAGGGCGTTGTCATTGCCTACCGGAGAGATGCCGTGGACATATATGGCCTTCCCCGAATACTGCACGCGCGTCGCGTCAGTCAGGGCTATGCTGAATCGGAAACTACCCGACCCCACTCCACATGCCGTAGCGACTGCGGCTTCGCTTGCAAGATTTGCGTCGTATTGCCCGATGTAAGTTCCGGCTCCATAGGGGCCACCGACGTAAAGGTGGACCTTAATCGGCTGCGCGATGGTCGAGGAACATGCCCAGCCATTGATTTTGGCGTTCAGTCCGTTGGAATCGACGGCTACGCTGTCGATGTTGCCGCGAATCACCGACAGAGACCGCTCGTATCGGGCGATCAATTTACTGCCAAGATATACGAAGTCTGTCGCCTTGGCGGCAGTCGGCTCATACTGATACAGCAATCGCCCTGCGGAGTTGTAGAAATAGTAGGTGGCGCCTTTTCCGTTCGATGGCGATTTCAGCACACGCCGACCTGCACCGTCATACGCATAGCTGCCATAGCCGGAAATGCTTGTCAGCTGGTTCCTGTAGTCGAACAGCAACGCGTTGCCATTTTTGCTGACGACGTTACCCCGGTTGTCATACCCCAAGCTCGTCACACCCTTTCCCGCCTGAGTAATGCTGACTAGTCGATTTATCGCGTCGTAGTTGTAGTCGAACAACAGGCCGCCTGTTGCGCGACTTCGCATGTTGTTCAACGCGTCATATCGGAACGTCTCCGCACCCCACAGGGACGGCGCTTGCGCACTCGTAAGCCGGTTGAGCTGATCGTAGCCGAACACTTTCTTTCTTGGACCGCCAGCCAGGTCCGTGATCGTCGATATGTTGTCATTACCGTCGTAAGCGATATCTTCGCTAAGGTAAAAGGTACCGCCCTTTGCGTAGGTGAAGTTACTCAGCAACTGACGTGTATTTTTTTGCGCGAGGTATTCCGTGCCGTTGCCATAGATGAAATGAGCGACATCCCCGTCGGGTAGATAGCTAACGCTGCCCGCAAAGGCACCGGCCTTAGTAGGCCGCCCTAACGCGTCAGGAGCGTAGTCGACAGCGGTGCCATCGGGGTAAGTGATCACACTCAGGCTGCCATAGCCGTCATGGGCATAACGGACAGTGCTGGTTCCGTTGCCATTTACACTCAATGTCTCTGTCAACAGCTGGCCTCGTTTGTTGCGCTCGGCCGTCCAATGCGTGATACCTGAATCCGCCTGCTTGATGTTTCCAGTCGCGTCGTAAATGTATGTCGTACTCTGCGTGCCACTCGGCGGCTGCACGGCTTTGACACGATTCATCGCGTCGTACGAGCGCACAGTCTTTGCGGCGCCCGCTACCTGCTCCGCACCGCAGCCAGACCCAGTGATTGTTAGCCCCGAAGCCGTCCAACTCACGTTGTCGGCGCCATCGTAGGCGAGAATTTGGCTACCACTTTCCGGCTCAGTGGTTCGACATATTCTGTGGAAAGCATCGTAGTAGAAGTATTTGGTTACATCAGCGGCGTACCCGTTTGCCGTGCCCCACTGACGAATGGATGTAGGGTCGCCATAGACATTGCGCGCAATGGATTGATTAACACCTTCGGGCGCCTGGACTGAAATGATCGACTCATAACTTGGCTGATCAAAGACCTGATAACGCGTCGTCGTCGAATAACCCTTGGGATCGACCACCTGCCTACCTGCGCCGGAGAGATACGTCGTCGCAGTCGTTAGAAGCCCGGCTTCCGCCGACCTCTGCACCTTCGTCACACGCCCGAGCACATCGTAGGTCGTGAAATTGCCGCCACTAAGCGCACTGAGGGCCGGTTGCCCGCCTGAGGGATAGGATTCGAAGATTTTTCGACCCTGCCAGTCATAGTCCATGCGCGCACTAACATGGGAGCTGGTTACTGAGGCCATGAAAGTATCGGTCAATATGGGGCGCAGAAGAGCGTCAAAGTAAGTCGTGACCCTGGAGTCCCCTTGGGCGACCGTTCGCCGCCAATGTGTCCCGGAGATGCCGCGCTCGCTGCCGGTCACGAATTCGTACGAGAAACTTTGCGGATACCAAGACCGCTCGTCGCCGTCTGGATAAGTCACCTTGCTGATCCGGCCCACCGTGTCATAGTCGTATGACGTTTTATTGCCTGCCTGATCGGTGACTGTTCGAATTTGACCCAGGCTGTCGACCTCGCTCGTCGTTGCATATCCGTCGGGAAAAGCAATGCGTGTGGGTATGCCAAGCTTATAGTTCGAATACGACGTGCGATTCGCGTTTCCGTCGGTTACGGAGGACAAGTTGCCGGAGGACTCATAGGCATAGGAGGCCAGCTTCCGCCCAAATTGCCAGCGCTCGACTATTTGATCCCTACCGTCATATACGTTCTTTGAGATGACCTCGCCTGTGGTCGCGTTTGCCCGCAGCTCGAGCTGCCCGATGACCCAGAGATTTGTGTCATTGCGATAGGTCAGCGCCTCACTGAAGGGTATTTGACCGGAAATCGAATTTGAGCGCGTGATCTTTATGGGATTGGCGTAGGCATCAAAATCTGTCGCTTGCCACGTGTACGCATCTCCATCCTGGGCAATGACTCGCTTGCTTGGTACGCGAAGCACATTGTCTGCATAAATTCCGCCTGCCGCGGAGCCCACCGCACCAAGCGCTGTGAAAGACGACCATGTCGTCGTTTCCGTTCTCCGTATGGCTGACGGCGATGCCCCCGTCTCATGGGCGAGTAGCGCGCCCTCGTTGAGGTCGTTGTACTTGTTACCCACCGTGTAACGATCGACTGAGCCGTCGGGATTGGTGACCAGTACGCTTCGCGTCGATGGCGAAGCGCTAGTGCACGTGGCATTACCAGCAGCTGCCGAACCCGAGTAACAGCCATTGGAAGGACCGTAGTCGTACGTCCAGGCCAGACTTCCGAGGCCGGCGCCCGTCACATTTTTTCGCGTAAGGGCGACGCTGTCGTAGAAGGCCGGCGTCGTTGGCGTTGAGTAGCTTTTCCCTGGGGGCACGTTGCATTGGTAGGTAACGAAAGAGCGCCCAAATGTCACGGGCTTGAGCGTAAAAACTCCCATCGCACCAGAGGGAGTGCTAACAGTCGTATCAAACTGACCGTTGTACAAGGTAGGGGCAACGCCGCAGCCTTGCCTTGCACCGTTCCTCTTAATGTCGCCAGTTGTTGCCAACGACCAGACCGTTCCATCGGGATTGGTTACGCTGAGGCCGCGCGCGACACCCGACCCATCGATCGAGGACTTTACCTTCCATGTTCTGGAGCCGTCGGAAACAGTAACGTCATCTGTCGCATAGCCTCCGATGGTCAACCTGCGACCATCGTTAGAACTGATGACTAAGGCTCCATTTGCCGATTCGTACTTTACCCAATTTCCAAATCGATCCTCGATTCTGCTCACATAGAGCCGAATTTCCGCTCTCTGTAAAACGGTGTCCGCTCCCGATGTCGAAGGCTTTACCAGTGTGGTCGCGGAAGAACTAGCGGGGGAGTCGAAGTAATACTTCGTACCATCTGGGGAAACGCCAAGGAAGCCCTCTCCATTGATACCGGTTTGGGCCGGGCTGAGACACGAAAAATACCAGTGGTTCTTTGTTGTCCAAGGATAGGCTTTTCCATCCGTAGGCTTGGGAGCACTGGCGAGGATCTGCCTCATCAGTTCTGTCGAGCCATCTGGCATGACAAGTTGGTTGCCGTGCCAATATTCGTCGGGAAAGAACCTATCTGGCTTACCGCTCGTGTTTGGTACTTCGGGTGGGGCACCAAGTACTGGGGTTATCGAACAACGATTGGTTGTGCCCCCTCCATTGAGAGATGTTGCAACCCATCCCGTGCGGATACTAAAAACCCCGCTCACATAGGGTCGCGCCAGTTCCACACGATAGAAATAGCCATAGTCTTCGTATGGCGTATAGATGTATGTAACTTCCACAGGAAGGCTGTTGTTTCCTGGCAGGCTAACAACGGTGTGTTCGAAACGGGTATATCCAGTGGAGACATCCGTTCTGTCTCCGAACTGTCCGTCATCCGATGTCACGCGGTTCTGCGCGCGCTGGATCTGCGAATAATAGTCTTCGGGAATTAAGACTTGGGCACCTGTCTGCGCCATTCCCGTTGAGGCTAACAAATACATTGACGCAAACAGCAATGCGCGAGCCCTCGCGCAACGTCGAAACGACGACATGCCATCTCTCCCTGATTCCCCATGCCGCCAATTGACGGTTGGTTAGAGAATGGTTCTCTGAAGAGCTTTGGCACCATCGGCAGACGTAATTTTTTGCGCCGGATTTGTGGCCCGCCATTGCGTAGGCAAATGCTGCCCGGGCCGCTGAAAAAGCTATTGCTGGACGCTAAACGGCCTGATTAAGAAGCGACGAAGAAGCGCCGTACGGCGTCTGCATCAAACGGCCAGTCCAATTCCCGCCCATCCTCGCCGTCTCTCAGCACCGGCACACGCGTGCCGTAGCGCGCTTCGAGCGCGTCGTCGTCGTCCACCCATTGACTGTCGAAGTCGGGCGCGCGCGCTTCGGCCATCACGGCCAGCGCCTGGTCGCACAGGTGGCAATAGTCCCGCTGGAAAAGCACGTATCGCATTGGCATAGGGGCGGCAAGATACCTCGCGCCGCTGCCTGTGGGCGATGCCCTCTTCGATCGGCCAGCGCGCAACGGGCCAGCTTCAGCCTTCTGCGGCATCTCGGGACAGCGGGAGACTTGGCAAACACAAATGATAATGACTATCATTTGCGTCAGAAGGGCCAAATGAGCCCTGCCGGACGCCATTCACGCCCCGGCCTTCCCGATATCACACAAGACCAAAGGCCATCCCGATGCCCTCTCTCGCCTCGCCTGCGCGACGCCCGTTGCCGTACCGCAACTTGGTATTGGCGCTGTCACTGGCACTGTCCGCGCCGCTGCTGCACGCCGAAGACGTGCCCGATTCGACCGACACCACCAAGGTGAAGAACCTGGAAGGCGTGCAGACGACCGCCACCGTGACCGGCGATGGCGACTCGTACACCACCAAGGCCACCGAAAGCGCCACGCGCCTGCCGCTGTCGCTGCGCGAGACGCCGCAGTCGGTGAGTGTGGTGACCGAACAGCAGATGAAGGATTTCAACCTCACCAACATCAACGCCGTGCTGGACTCCACCACCGGCGTGAACGTGGAACGCGTGGAAACCGATCGCACCTATTACAGCGCGCGCGGTTTCGACATCACCAACTTCCTTGTCGATGGCGTAGGCCTGCCGTTCGCCAATGGCGAGCAGGAAGGCGACATCGACACCGCGCTGTATCAGCGCATCGAAGTGCTGCGCGGCGCCAACGGCCTGCTGTCGTTCACCGGCAATCCGTCGGCCACGATCAACTTCGTGCGCAAGCGTCCGACCGCCGATGCCGAAGGCAGCATCGGTCTCTCCGTGGGCAGCTGGGACAACCGCCGCCTGGATGTGGATCTGTCCGGTCCGCTCAACGATGCCAAGAGCGTACGCGGCCGCTTCATCGCTGCCGGCCAGGACACCGACAGCTATCTGGACCGCTACAACCTGCGCAAGCAGGTGCTCGGCGGCATCGTGGAAGCGGATTTGAGCAGCAGCACGCTGCTCAGCGCGGGCATCAGCTACCAGAAGAACAAGACGCACGGTGGCATGTGGGGCGCGTTGCCGCTGTACAACACCGACGGCACGCCGACCGACTACGACCGCGACACGAGCACATCGGCCGATTGGTCGCGCTGGAACGTGGCCGACACGCGAGCCTTCGTGGAACTCACCCAACAACTGGGCAACGACTGGAGCATCAAGGCGTCGCTCAACTATCGCCGCATCGCCGAAGACAGCGAGCTGTTCTACGTGTACGGCACGCCGGATGCGCAAACGGGGCTGGGGCTGTATTCCTACCCGTCGGCCTATACCAGCACGGAGCGGCAGTACTTCGCGGATGTCTACGCCACGGGCCCCTTCGACCTATTCAACCGCAAGCACGAACTGGTGCTCGGCGCGAACTGGGCCGAAGACAACGTTCATCAGCTATCCGGTTACGGCGAAGGTATCGGCACGCCGCTGCCGCCACTTACTGAGTGGACCGGCGATTACCCGGAACCACCGTTCGATGCGTCGTACGGCAACGGCGATTTCCACATCAAGCGCAAGACGCTCTACGCCACGGCACGCTGGAACGTCGCCGATGCCCTCACGCTGATCACCGGCACCAGCGTCACTCACATCGAACAATACGGCGCGAACTACGGTGTGCCGAGCAACTACGAGAAAACGCAGGGCACGCCGTTCGCCGGTCTGGTCTACGACTTCGCGGAGCACTACTCGGCCTATGCGAGCTATGCGCAGTTGTTCAATCCACAGACGCTCACCGACATCAACAACAAGGTGCTCGATCCCGTCACCGGCGCCAACGTCGAAGTGGGTGTGAAGGGCGAGTGGTACGACGGACGTCTAAACGCCACGTTCGCGCTATTCCGCGCGCGACAGGATGGCCTGGCCGAATACGCCGGCCACAACCTGGCCACCAACCAGGATTACTACACCGGCATCGACGCCACCTCGAAGGGTTACGAGTTCGACGTGAGCGGCCAGATCACCGACCACTGGCAGCTGAGCGGCGGCTACACGCAGCTGGGCATCACCGACCCCAACGGCAACAACGTACGCACCTACGTGCCGCGCCGCATGTTCCGCCTCGCCACCAGCTACCGCTTCGATGCACTGCCGGGCTTCAAGGTGGGTGGCACGCTGCGCTGGCAGGACCGCATCTACCGCGACCAGCAGGACGTGGCGCTGGATGGCAGCGAGATCTTCACCACGCAGGGCTCGTACGCCGTGCTCGGCCTGATGGCCGGCTACAACTTCGGCCAGCACTGGAGCACCACGTTCAACATCGACAACGTGACCAACCGCAAGTACATCCCCAGCCTGTACTGGTCGCAGGGCTTCTACGCGGCGCCACGCAACTACATGTTGAACGTGCGGTATTCGTTCTGAGTGCACTCCACGGCTCGTCATTCCGGCTTTCGCTGGGATGGCGAGCAACGAGCAACATCACCCTCCATACGCCCGCGCACCGTCGCATCGCTGCGGCGCGGCAACGCATGCCCGGCGTCACGCGTAGAATAGGTGGTTCTCCCCGCCCACTTTGCGTGTCTCCATGGCTGTCAGCGTTTTCGACCTGTTCAAGATCGGCATTGGTCCGTCCTCCTCGCATACCGTTGGCCCCATGCGCGCTGCCGCGCGGTTCGCCGAGCGATGGCTGGAAGAAAAAGGCGTGCTGGACCGCGTGGTGCGCGTGCGCGCGGAGCTGTACGGTTCGCTGGCGATGACCGGCCGTGGACACGGCACCGACAAGGCGGTGCTGCTGGGTTTCGAAGGTTCGCATCCGGATACGGTTGATCCCGACCACATTCCCGAGACGTTGCACCGCATCCGCACCACGCACCGCCTGCGCGTGCTGGGCAAGCACGAGATCGAGTTCGACGAAAAGCGCGACCTGGTGTTCAACAAGCGCCAGAAGCTGCCGTTCCATACCAACGGCATGCGTTTCTCCGCCTACGACGCCGAAGGCCACGAGCTGGCCACGCGCGATTACTACTCGGTCGGCGGCGGCTTCGTCGTGAACCACGACGAGGCGGCCGAAGACCGCATCGTGGCCGACACCACCGAGCAGCCCTATCCGTTCTCCTCGGGCGACGAGTTGCTGGCGCTTTGCGAGAAGAACCACCTCACCATCGCGCAGCTGATGATGGAAAACGAAAAGGTGTGGCGCAGCGAAGCGGAAACGCGCGCCGGCCTGCTCACCATTTGGAAGGCCATGCAGGATTGCGTGAACCGCGGCCTGCGTTCGCCGGGCGTGCTGCCGGGCGGCCTGAAGGTGACGCGTCGCGCGCCGCAGATGGCCGACGATTTGCGCTCGCAGCCGGAAGCCGCGCTGAAGGATCCGCTCACCATCCTCGACTGGGTGAACCTCTACGCGCTGGCCGTGAACGAGGAGAACGCCGCCGGCGGTCGCGTGGTCACGGCGCCGACCAACGGCGCGGCCGGCATCGTGCCGGCGGTGCTGCACTACTACCACCGCTTCTGCCCGAAGTCGGACGAAAAAGGCATCGTCGACTTCATGCTCACGGCGGGTGCCATCGGCATCCTCTACAAGGAAAACGCCTCCATTTCCGGTGCGGAAGT
>Ga0207427_101061_pt1 | contig 11356 bp, 8 predicted proteins | sample AraplaCL_Cvi_mMS_FD_184268 | JGI IMG/M metagenome (GOLD analysis project Ga0207427, IMG submission 184268) | Arabidopsis root microbial communities from the University of North Carolina, USA - plate scrape CL_Cvi_mMS (SPAdes) (version 2) | ecosystem: Host-associated > Plants > Roots > Endosphere ... | reverse complement strand
CCTGCACGCGCCGGCCGCGCGCGCCGGCGCCCCCGCGCGCGAGCGCGCCTGCGAGGCCTACTCGCTGGAGCGCACCGGCCACTTCGCGGACTACTTCGACGCGCTGTTCGCCGCCTGCCACGCGCAGTCCATCCCCGTGTGCGGCCACGCGCACGAGGCCGCGTACTCGCAGTACGAGGTCAACTTCATGCCCGGCGCGCCGCTCGCGCAGGCCGACGCTGTGTTCCGCTTCAAGCGTCTCGCGCGCCAGGTCGCCGCGCAGTTCGGCTTCCTGGCCACCTTCGCGCCCAAGCCCTTCCTCGACGAACCCGGCACCGGGATGCACTGGCACTTCAGCGTTCATGACAGCCCGGCTCGCTCCGCTTCCCGCCCCCAAGGGGCTCACGCCGGCTCGCTCCGGAGCGGCCGAGCGCTCGCCGGCGAGGGCGCGATCATCCCAGGCGCGCACACCAACGCGTTTGCGAACGTCGACGACACCGACACGCCCCTGCTGGGCGCCTTCATCGGCGGCCTGCAGCGCCACGCGGACGCGGCGATGGCGTTCTTCGCGCCGCACGACATGGCCTTCGACCGCATCCGCCTGTCCAACGCCTCGCCGTCCTCCGCGAGCTGGGGCCACGACGACCGTGCCGTCGCGTTCCGCATCCCGCAGGCCAGCGCGCAGAACCGCCGCATCGAGAACCGCCTGCCCGGCGGCGACGCCAATCCCTACCTGATCGTGGCCGCCACGCTGGGCATGGGCCTGGCCGGCATCGAGCAGGGCCTGCAGCCCGCGGGGGAAGCGGCCGGCGTCGCGCTGCCGCGCACGCTGCGCGAGGCCTGCGACGCGCTGGAAGCCAGTGCGCTGATGCGCGAGCTGTTCGGCGATCCTCTGGTGGACCTGTTCGTCGCGCTCAAGCGCCATGAGAGCGCCGAACGCCACGCCGCCGCCGACCCGCGCCACCACTGGGACCTCGTGCACCTGGTCGAACTCGCCTGATCACGCTCCAACAAGACAAGCCACCATGTTCCGCTCCTCGCCCGACTACATCGACTCGTACTACGCCGCCAGCTCGCGCCACCTGCAATCGAACCGCCCGTCGCTGCAGGAGAACCTGGACGTCGACGTCTGCGTCGTCGGCGCCGGCTTCTTCGGCCTGTATTCGGCGCTCGAGCTGGCCAAGGCCGGCAAGCGCGTGGCGGTGCTCGAGGCCAGCCGCGTGGGCTGGGGCGCGTCGGGCCGCAACGGCGGCCAGATGATCATCGGCTTCCCGTGCGGCATGCAGCGCCTGAAGGGCGTGATGGGCCACGAGCGCGCCAAGCGCATGTTCGACGCCTCGCGCGAGGCGGTGACCGACATCCGCGGCATCATGGCGCAGCACCAGATCGACTGCGACCTGGTGCAGGGCCACCTCGAGGTCGCCGTGCTGCAGCGCCGCGTGGCCGACCTCACCGGCTGGATCGAGGAATGCGTCAACGAGTGGGGCTACGACAAGCTGCAGCTCGTCGAAAAGAAGGACCTGCCCAAGTACCTGAACTCGCAGCGCTTCCAGGCCGGCATCATCGACCCCGAGGGCTGCCACATCCACCCGCTCAAGTACGTGCTGGGGCTGGCGCGCGCCGTCGAGAGCCACGGCGTGCGCATCCTCGAGCAGAGCAAGGTGGACGGCTACGTCGAGAACAAGGGCGATCGCCTCTCGGTGAAGGTGGGCCCGCACACGGTGCGCTGCGACCAGCTCGTGCTGGCCACCAACGCCTACGTCGACAAGCTCGATCCGAGGCTGGCCTCGCGCACGCTGCCGGTGGGCACCTTCATCGGCGTCACCGCGCCGCTGGGCGAGGCTGTCGCGCGCAGCCTGATCCCGCACAACCACGCGGTCTACGACAACCAGTTCATCCTCGAGTACTTCCGCATGACGGCCGACCACCGGCTGCTGTTCGGCGGCAAGTGCACCTACCTGGGCGGCACGCCGTCGAACCTGAAGGACGCGATGCGCGTGAACATCGCGCGCGCCTTCCCGCAGCTGGCCAACGTGCAGATGGACTACGCCTGGGGCGGCCACATCGACATCACGATGCGCCGCATGCCCGACTGGGGCCAGCGCGACGGCCGCGTGTTCTGGGCGCAGGGCTTCTGCGGCCACGGCCTGGTGCCCACGCGCGTGGCGGCCAAGGTGGTCACCGACAAGATGCTCGCCCGCTCCGACGAGCTCGACTGGTTCGCGCCCATCGTCAACCCGCCCTTCCCGGGCGGCGAGGCCATCGGCGGCCTGATGCAGGCGGTCGGCATGACGTACTACCGGGTGCGCGACTTCGTCTGAGGGCAGGCCCGCAGCGCGCGGCAGGGCGACACGGTCGCCGGCCCGCGACTGCAGCCGCCGCGAGGTTCACCGAATTGCCAGTCCCGCGCCGATGCGCGAGCATGGCCCGATGAACCTGCTCACCCGTTCCTCCGTTTCCCGCGCGGCCTTCATCGCCGCGTCGTTCCTGGCCATCGCCGGCTGCGCCACGGCCGTCGACGGCGCCGCGCCGGCGGCCTCCGCCGCCAAGGCCGAACCCCGGTCCGTGGCGCTGCATGCCCGCGTCGTCCAGTTGATCGGCGACGCCGAATGCGACGCCCAGGCCCAATGCCACCCCGTCGGCCTCGGTGCCAAGCCCTGCGGCGGCGCCGAGACGTGGCTGCCGTGGTCGAGCAAGATCACCGATGCGGCCGCGCTGCAGGAGGCCGTGCAGGCGCTGGCCAAGGCCCGCGTCGAGGAGAACAAGGCCAGCGACCTCGCGTCCGACTGCATGCGCCGACCCGACCCGAGCGTCGTGTGCCGCCCGCGCGGCAGCGACGGCAAGAAGACCTGCCAGCTGGGACAGGGCGGCACCGACTCGGCGGTCTGACCGGCACCTGCCCGACGCGGTCATCCCGCGCGCAGTCGCAGGATCCACGGCTGCGCCGGTGCTGGAGGTGGATCCTGCGACTGCGCGCAGGATGACGGCGCGGATGTTCGTGCCCGGGGCGAGAACCGGCGCCAGCAACGGTGTCATCGGCCAAATCGGCCAAGCCCCATGAAAAAAGCCGCGCGTCTCGCGACGCGCGGCCTTCGTGAGGGCGGAGGGCGCCGGGGCGCCCGTCCCGCTCACTTCTTGGTGACGTTCAACTTGTCGGTGGCGATCGGCGTGGGCGCGTCCTGCGGCGTGCCCGGCGTCGTGTCGATGGCCAGGGCCGTGGCCGCGGCGACCGAGTTGCTCGCGTCCACGTACTGGATGCCGCCGAGGTAGCGGTGGCTGGCCGACAGGCCCGACCACACCGCGCCGACCGTGGCCGTGCCGCCCGGGTAGACGGTGGCGGGCATCGCCACGTTGAACGCGCCGCCGGCGGTGTCGCCGGGGCTGACGATCCAGCTCGAGAGGTGGTGCGTCGACGTCGCGTTCGGGCTGGCGTACGAGGCCACGCAGACCTTGTACACGCCGGCCGCCGGGTTCAGCAGTTCCACCGTCTCGTGCGACGTGCCGCCCTCGGACGCGGCCACGCTGCCGTTGGGCAGCACCACGGCGAGGTCGTTGTCGTCGGTCGCGCCGCTGACGTCGGCCTGGCGCAGCGCGAAGCGCGCCACGATGGCGTTGGCCGGCACGCTGAAGCTGTAGACCGCGACGTTGGCCGTCGGGCCCGTGGCCTTGCAGACGGTGGCCGCATCGACGTTCGAGTTGGGCGTCAGCACGGTGGCCGGGCCCATCGTCACGTCACGCATGCCCTTGTTGGCCGTCGCATGGCCGGAGAAGCCGGTGCTGATCGTGAACATGCGGCTGCCCGAGACCGTCGTGGCCGCGATGTCGGACGGGGCCGAGATCGACTGGCCGAGCGCGACCTGGATCGGGCTGCGCACCGAGTGGCCCGACGTGTCGCTCCACGTCAGCGTGCCGTAGTCCCACGTGAACTTCGGCGTGGCGGCGCCCGGGGCGATCGTCACGGTGAAGTTGGCGCTCTGGCCCGGGGCGAGCGACAGCGAGGACGGGGTGACCGTCGCCGTCATGCCGCCGCCGACCGTCGCGGCCGCCGTGTAGGTGGACGCCGAGCTGCCGACGTTCTTGACCGTGCGCTTGACCGTGGTGGTGCCGAGCATGGCGCCGATCGTGATCGAGGGCAGGTTCAGGTTGTACGTCTGGTCCAGCGTGCCGTAGGTGGTGCAGTCGGACGCGGCGACCAGGCTCTTCTGCGTCAGGCACTGGTACTTGACGTAGTCGGCCTTGCCCATGTCGTACACCAGGCCCGGATCGATCGCCTTGTTCGGGCTGATGAAGCCGGCGCCCTGCGACCAGGGCAGCTTGCCGTTCTGCATGCCGGCCAGGCCGTCGTCGAGGGTGTCGAACGCGGTGGTCATCAGCGCGGACTTGATCGCCGACGGGCTCCAGGTCGGATGCGCCTGCTTGATCAGCAGCGAGATGCCGGTGACGTGCGGCGTGGCCATCGAGGTGCCGTCGTACGAGGCCCAGGCCGGCGTGCCGGCCAGGGTGCCCGCGGCGAGCGCGTTGCGCTGGGCCTGCGTGTAGCCCGGCGTGACGCTGGCGATCACGCCCACGCCCGGCGCCGCGAGGTCGGGCTTGAGGATGTTGGCGTCGGCCATGTTCGGGCCGCGGCCCGAGAAGGCGGCGATCGTCGGCGCCGGCTGGTGGCCGAAGTAGAACGCCGTCTCGGCGGCCGTCGGGCTGCCGCCGGCGATGGCGTAGGCCTTGATGGCCGCGCCGTCGGCCGCGCTGACGTGCACCGTGGGCACCGAGTGCACCTCGGAGACCAGGCCCGCGCCGTTGTCCGACAGCACCATGCCGACGCCGCCGGCCTGCAGCACCGCCAGGCTCTTGTTGACGCGCGCATTCGTGCCACGCGTGCAGATCACGACCTTGCCGGCGACCTTGGCCGGGTCGAGCGTGACCTGCGTGGTGCCCGGCGTGGCGGCAATGTCGGACGCCGTGAAGCACAGGTTGGCGTTGCCGCCGCCCATGCCCGCGTCCTCGGCCCGGATCAGCGGGGCGGCGGCCAGCGGGTTGGCGTTGAGCGACGCGCCGGTGTACTTGGCGCCGCTGCCCAGGGTGACGTCGCCTTCGATGATGCGGTCGTGCGTGGCGGCGGCCACCGTCGTGAGCCACGGGCTCGGGTGGTTGACGGTGTTGGCCGGGCCGCTGTTGCCCGCGGCCGCGGCGACGAACACGCCGGCCAGCGACGCGCGGTAGAAGGCCTGTTCCACCATGTCGTTGGTGGTGCCGGTGGCGCCGCTGATCGAGAAGTTGATCGCGTTGACGCCGTCGCGCACCGCCTGGTCGATGGCGGCCATCGAGTCGGCCGACGAGCACGAGTTCTTGTTGCCCGCCGAGGTGACGTACGTGAAGCAGACCTTGTAGGCGGCGATGCGCGCGCGCGGCGCCATGCCCGAGGCCAGGCCCATCGTGATGCCGTTGACGACGGCCGGCACGCGGTCGTTGCCGGCGGCGGTGGAGGCCGTGTGGTCACCGTGGCCGCCCAGGCCGGTCGCGCCGCCCAGGTCGTCGCGCGGCGAGTTGAAGGCCGTCCAGTCGAGCGTGACGCCTTGCGACAGCAGGTTGCTGTTGTAGTAGCGCGCGCCGATCAGCTTGTTGTTGCAGGCCTGCGCGGGGTTGAACGAGTCGCCGGAGACGCAGGTGCCCGTCCAGGTGGCGGGCGGCGGGCCGTAGGCCAGCGAGCCGCCGCTGGCGACGGGGTTGCCGCTGCCGTCGACGTGGTCGTAGTACGACGGGCTCTCGGGCCAGATGCCGAGGTCGACGTCGCCCAGGATCATGTTCTCGCCCTTGACGGCGACGCCGTTGCCGTCGACCTGCGACCAGATGCCGCCCGGCGCCGTCAGGCCCAGGAACACCGGCGTGGTGATGGTCGAGGGCGACAGCAGCTGGTCTTCGGCGACCGCGGCCACGTTGGCGTTCAGCGACAGCGCCGCCGCCTGGTCGGGCGTCAGGCGCGCGGTGAAGCCGTTGAACACGGTGTCGTACTGCGTGATCGCGCCGGCGGAGCTGACGGTGGACAGCACGGCCGACTGGCGGGTGCGCAGGTAGGCGCTGTAGGAGCGCGCGGCCGACGAGCGGGCGTCGAACTGCGTGCCGGCGGCGGCCTGCGTGGCGGCGTAGCCGGCGGTCGTGCCCTGGTAGGACGCGGCGGGCTCGTCGCGCAGCTGCACGATGTAGGTCTTGGTGGCCTGCGCATGCGCGGCCATGCTGGCCAGCAGGGCGAGGCTGGCCAGCGCGGTGGAGGTGAGCTTGGTCATGTTCGTCGTTCTTTCCTTTTGAGGGGTGCGTGTTCGCTCAGGCCTTGCGGCGGCGGGAAGCGACGCCCAGCGCGCCGAGGCCGGCGGCGAGCAGCAGCCACGACGAGGGTTCCGGAACGGCGGAGATCGACAGGTTGTCCAGCGCGAACTGGCCGCGGTCGGACGTGCCGAAGTTGCAGCTGCCGTTGTTGCAGTAGTAGGCGTAGGCGAAGATGCCGGTGATGTCGCCCGAGGTCAGCGTGCCGCTGCCGCCGATGATGGTGGCGTTCTGGGCCAGGTACGAGGCGAACGAGGTGTTGCCCGCGGAGGGGCCGGCCAGCGCGAAGATGCCCACGGCGTAGGTGCCGTTCGAGCGGTCGGCCTCGACGGCCAGGTAGGCCGCGGTGCCCGAGCCCAGCGCCACGCCCGCGGGCGCGAGGAATGCGGCGTCGAAGCTGTTCAGGGTCAGCTTGGCGCCGCCGTGGTTCAGGAAGAAGACGCCGTCGTTGACGGTCTCCAGGAAGTTCGTGGTGTTGCCGCGCGGGCACAGGTTGTCCAGGCACGTCGAGGCGTTGCCGCCGTTGGCCAGCGCGCCCACCAGCGAGTAGTCGGGGAACGGCGTCGCGTTGTGGACGTCATAGACGCCGAACGTGAACGAGCCCTGGGTCGCGGTGCCCTGGGTCAGGTAGTCGCCATCGAGCACCAGCGGCGGGAGCACGGCGCCCGACGTGTTGACGTGTTCGAAATCGATCACGGCCGCCTGCGCGAGGCTCGCGGAGACGATGGCCGCAGCGCCGAGCGCAGCCTTGGTCCAGAAGCTCTTCATGGAATCCTCTTCCTAGCGTTGGTCTGGACGGTGCGCACCTGGTGTCGAGGTGGTCATATCGGATTGGCAGATCGCTGTTGGCCGACCGCACTGTCCCAGCCCGGTTCGCCCTGTCGGCAACCTGAGCACAAAATCATTTTGTTTCGCCACTCTCGCGTTCGGCATAGCGGGTTGCCCGCCCTGCAAACAAGGGATGGCATACGGATTGCGCACGTTCTGTTCACACAAGTTCGCGGACTTGCGCTAGGCAATTTCAAGAGGGGCGCGAGGGCCTGCGGGTTCGTCCTTAACCAGAATCGGCAATGCTCCCTTTGCCGGTGCAAAGGGCCCATTCCGGTGCGATTCCTGCACCGGTCCTAAACTGGCTCGATTCGACCCCCGCCTGCCTGGATTTCCGCCATGAAGATCGACTTCGTCTCCGACGTTTCCTGCCCCTGGTGCGCCATCGGCCTCACCGCCCTCGAGACGGCGCTGGAGCGCCTCGGGCCCGAGGTGCCCGTCACGCTGCACTTCCAGCCCTTCGAGCTCAACCCGGGCATGGCGCCCGAGGGCGAGGACACCACCGAGCACATCGCCCGCAAGTACGGCATGCCCGAGCACCAGGTGATGCAGAACCGCGAGGCGATCCGCCAGCGCGGCGCGGCCGTGGGCTTCACGTTCAACATGGACAAGCGCTCGCGCATCTACAACACCTTCGACGCGCACCGCCTGCTGCATTGGGCCGAGGTGCTGGACGAGGAGCAGGGCAACCCCGGCGTGAACGCGCTCGCGCTCAAGCACGCGTTCCTCAAGGCCTACTTCACCGACGGCCAGGATCCGAGCTCGCACGACACGCTGGTGCGCTACGCCGTCGAGGCCGGCCTGGACGGCGAGCAGGCGCGCGCGGTGCTCGCGAGCGGGCGCTACGCCGACGAGGTGCGCGAGCGCGAGCAGTACTACCAGCAGCGCGGCATCCATTCGGTGCCGTCCATCATCATCGACGACAAGCACCTGATCCAGGGCGGCCAGCCGCCCGAGGTGTTCGAGCAGGCGCTGCGGCAGCTGGCGGCCAATCCGGCGGCCTGAGGCGCGGCCAGGCCGTCCTGCGCGTCGTCACCCGGCCAAGCCGTCCTCCTGCGCGCAGTCGCAGGATCCACCGTGGCCAGGCAAGCGCACGTCGACGCGTGCGATGTCCGACTGCGTGCGGCTTGACGACTCGGGCACCGTGGATCCTGCGACTGCGCGCAGGATGACGCCTCGTCGGGGCGCGCGGCGTCAGGCGAGGGCGGTCTTCGCCCAATCGGCGACCGCCGGCATCAGCGGGCGCGCGTCGACGTCGGGCACGTCGCGCAGGATCCAGTGCGCCAGCGTGACGGCCGCGATCTCGTGCGGGTGGAAGTCCTCGTCCGGGAACGGGAAGTGCGCGTGGTAGCCGCGCACCTGGTCGAGGTCGTGCCGCACGGGCTGCCCGTTGCGCTCGACGACCTGCCAGCCGTCGCCCGCGCGCGCGACCTCCACGCCGACCGACTCGAAGTCGTCGGGCATGCGCGGCAGGACCTTGTCCGGCATGTTCACGTCGGGCATCAGCCAGCCGCTGCCGCCGATCTTCTCCAGCGGGAACGCCCAGGCCACGTCGGGGCCGTCGGGGTTGACGCAGCGATGTGCCGAGAGCCAGGCATTCGCCGGCGCGGGCGACATGCGCGTGAAGCCGAACACCTGGGTGAACAGCGGCTCGAAGCGCGCCGGGAACTGGCGCTCCAGCACGTGCGTCTGCTCGTGCAGCAGCAGGCTGCGGCCGCGCGGCGTCGTCGCCAGCTTGCCGGCCTCGGTCATCTCGCGGTGCGTCTTCACGTAGGTGTCGACGCCCGCCTTGGGCAGCACGATGTGCGGCCCGCGCGTGTGCGGCATGCCGCCCTCCGCGCGATCGTCGAGCTTGATGAACGACCACGGCGTTCGCGCATACAGCGGGGCGCGCGCGGCCAGCAGCGGCTGCATGCGATCGATGACGCCGCCGATCGCCGCGCGCTCCTCGTCGGTGAACGCCAGCACGGCGGCGGCGTCGTAGTCGCGCACCGCGACGCGGGCATCGGCCAGCGAGACGCCCGGCAGCGCCGAATGCATGCGCGCGCGGATCTCCAGCAGGCCCATGCCCGCGTAGTAGGTGTCGCCCGGCGCGCGCGCGAGCGCGTCGGCGCCCGCCTCGCGCGAGAGGAAGCTCACCTGCGCGCCGGCGGGCGCGGCGGCGGCACGCGCCAGCGGGGTGGCCAGCAGCGCGGCGCCGGCCAGCCCGAGGCCGTTGCGAAGGAGGTGGCGGCGCGCGGGGTCGTTCAGCGGTGCGTTCATTTGTAGTTTTGCAGGTGGATGGACGTCTCGGTCGCGCCGATCCCCTTGATCAGGCGCACGCGTTCGAGGACCGCCGCCAGGTCGGCGAGGTTGGCGGATCGTATCTCCGCGAGCAGGTCCCACCGGCCGTTGGTGTCGTGCAGCTCGCCGATGCCCGGCTCGCCCAGCAGGATGGCGATCACCTCGCGGGTCTGGTTGCCTTCGACGGCGATGCTCATCCAGGCGGTGATCTCGTTGTGCTCGATGTCGGGCCGCAGCCGCACCGTGTAGCCCACGATGGTGCCGGTGTCCTCGAGCTTGGTTATGCGGTTGTTGACCGTGCCGCGCGAGACCCCCAGGCGGTGCGCGAGCGTGGCCACGGAGGCGCGCGCGTCGGTGCGCAGGAGCGCGATCAGTTGCTGGTCGAGCGTGTCCATGGCCGTAAAAATCCCGTCAACAGATTTTGATCAAAACGACAGTCGGAGCTGTCGATATGTCAAATTATTGACCGAATCGATCCACTTTTGCTGATTTCGCTTGCCACGCAGTCCCGACACACTCTTCACATAAAGAAAACGGAGACATCCATGACGACCTTGCTCACCACCCGCGACATCGGCGCGATCGTCGGCGCGAAGGGCCTGGCCGCCTGCCTGGGCACCCTGGTTTCGTACCTCGAGGAGGACTTCGCGCGCTGGGGCGACTTCGACAAGTCAGCGCGCGTCGCCAACCACTCGGCCGACGGCGTGATCGAGCTGATGCCGATCTCGGACGACAGCCTCTACACCTTCAAGTACGTCAACGGCCACCCGAAGAACACGCGCGCCGGCCTGCCCACCGTGATGGCCTTCGGCGTGCTCGCCGACGTCGACACCGGCCGCCCCGAGCTCCTGAGCGAACTGACGCTGACCACCGCCATGCGCACCGCCGCCACCTCCGTGATGGTGGCCAAGCGCCTCGCGCGCGCCGACAGCCGCGTGATGGCCGTCATCGGCAACGGCGCCCAGAGCGAATTCCAGTGCCTCGCGTTCCACCTGCTGATGGGCATCGAGGAGGTGCGCCTGTTCGACATCGACACCGGCGCCACCGCCAAGCTGATCGCCAACCTGCGCGCGGCGGCGCCGACGCTCAAGGCCACCGTCTGCGCGAGCACCGCCGAGGCCGTGCGCGGCGCGGACATCGTCACCACGATCACCGCCGACAAGGCCAACGCCACGATCATCACGCCCGAGATGATCGAGCCGGGCATGCACGTCAACGGTGTCGGCGGCGACTGCCCCGGCAAGACCGAGCTGCATGCCGACGTGCTGCGCGCCGGCGCGGTGTTCGTCGAGTACGAGCCGCAGAGCCGCATCGAGGGCGACCTGCAGCAGATGCCGGCCGACTTCGCCGTCACCGAGTTCTGGCGCGTGCTGAACGGCTCCGCCGCGGGCCGCGTGGCGCGCGAGCAGGTCACGGTGTTCGACTCCGTGGGCTTCGCGCTGGAGGACTTCTCCGCGCTTCGCCTGCTGCGCGACTTCGCCGTCGAACTGGGACTGGGCCGCACGATCGACCTGGTGCCCGAGCTGGCCGACCCGAAGAACCTGTTCGGCGCGCTGTACCTGCCGGCCGCGCGCGGCGCGGCGCCCCGCGTGGCCGTCGCGGCCTGAAGCGGCGGCCCCTGTCGCCTGCGCGACGCTTGCCCCCGGCCGCGCGCCGGGCGCGCCGCGCGGTCACAATCGCGGCCGGAAGCAGCGGGGGCACCGCTGAACGCGAGGCCGCGATGATCACCGTCCACCATCTGAACAACTCGCGCTCGCAGCGCATCCTCTGGCTGCTCGAGGAGCTCGGGCTGCCCTACGAGATCAAGCGCTACGAGCGCGACGCGAAGACCTCGCTCGCGCCGCCCGAGCTGCTCAAGGTGCATCCGCTGGGCAAGTCCCCGGTGATCACCGACGGCGACGCGACGATCGCGGAGTCGGGCGCGATCGTCGAGTACCTGCTCGACACCTAC
>Ga0207427_101056_pt1 | contig 11429 bp, 17 predicted proteins | sample AraplaCL_Cvi_mMS_FD_184268 | JGI IMG/M metagenome (GOLD analysis project Ga0207427, IMG submission 184268) | Arabidopsis root microbial communities from the University of North Carolina, USA - plate scrape CL_Cvi_mMS (SPAdes) (version 2) | ecosystem: Host-associated > Plants > Roots > Endosphere ... | reverse complement strand
GATACGTATCGGTGCTCGACTCGCCGTGGTTGCTCCAGTAGCCCACCAGGTAGGTGACTTTCCATTGCGGCGTGATGTCGTAGCTCAGCTCACCGTTGAGATCGAGCATGCGCGTGTGCAGCAGCCCACCGGCGCCGTACACGTTCGCCGCCTGCCCCATCTTGTTCAACGCGGGCACCGTGCCGCTGGTACCGGCCGGCGTGTTGCTGCCGGTGATGATCGACAGCGGCTGGCTGAAGCTGTTCATCGCGCTCGCGCCGAAGAACCAACCCAGCTTGCCGCTGCGCCCGCCCGCCGTGAGGCTGGTCTGGCTGGTACTGAAGTTGTCGTGCGTGCCGTACAGGTCGAACGACTGCACCGCTTCGGTCTGCTTGATCGTCACCTCGGTTTTCTCGGGCATGCGCGTGACGATGTGCATCACGCCGCCCATCGAGTTGCCCGCGTAAGCCGCCGAGAACGGCCCGTACATCATGTCGATGTGGTCGATGGCCTCGGGCGACGTGATGCCCCAGCGCGGCGCGCCAATGGTGTTGTTGTTCGCAATCAACGCCGAAATGGGAATGTCGTCGACATAGACCAGCGTGCGTGCACTGGAATTCAAGCCCCAGGTGCGCGTGGCCAGCACCGGCTGCGTGTCGCCGTAGTTGCGCTTGCGGATGAAGATGCTCGGCAGATACTTCGCGGCATCTTCAACGTCCACCGCATTGATCGTGGCCTCGACCCGCTCGGAAGGCACCGAGACCAGCGTGGCGGGAAAGCCCGGCGCCGCCAGTTGCTGCGCAGCGGCGGTGACCTTCACCGCACCGAGGCTGGTGACGTCGCTTTCCGGAATCGGCGCGTCCGGTGGAGCACTGGGCCCGCTCTGCGCCCAGGCGATGGATGAAGCAAGCAGCGTCAGCGGCCATCCAAGGGCCGCTCCGCGCAGGAGAGAAAAGCGCATGACAAGAAATCCGTTTTGATCAGCGCCGCACGCGACGCATGACTGGGGAACAGGCAAGCACGGGAACGCTGGCACGGCCACGCGATCCCGCGCGCCACACGCCATCCCCTGTGATTGCCGTCGATGTGGGCAGGCGCGCAATGCTTGCGCCCGCCATCAAGCCGTCATCCGAGCTGGATGGACGGCGGTCCCCGCGGATCTGCGCTGAGAACAGGCTGCGCCTGCCACGCTACGCTGGTGCGCGACACCGGCGCCACGGCCGGCAACGGTGCAGCAAGAAGAAGAGCAACCACCGCGCCCGACAGCAGCGGCGTATGCGCCAGCATGACGCAGTAGCCGCACTGGTCCATGTGCTGGGTGGGGTCGCCCGGCATATCCGGCATGCCGGGCATGCCCGCGGTATGAACCATGCCGGGCATGTCGGGCATGTCGGCCATCTCGTCCATGCCAGGCATGGACGCATGGTTCTCCGTGGCACCGTGCCCAACGCACCAGGCGCCAAGATCGGACGACAGCAGGCTCGGAAGCACGCGGGAAACCGTGGGCGCGGCCACCAGCAGCCACATGGCGGCCACTGCCAACCATGCCACCAAACGCCGTGATGTCCTGCCCCGATTCAAACTGCTTCCCAACCCTTGAGTAGGCTCCAGAGATGATCGCATGGAGCGGCGCCAATCGCACGCCAAACATGCTGCGGCGTGGCGTCACGCGGCGTACCCGGTGAATACCGGCGCGTGGGGCGCTTTATTCCTGCGCGGAGCAATCAGACACGACGCGGCTCCATCCGCAAAGCCGCACGGAGAGAAACACTCCAATGCCTTGCGGCGCGCTTCGGCGCCTGAATTCGCCGCTACTTAGCGGGTTCGAAGCCACACTCCATGCCCGTTCACGACAGCGGACAACCATCACGCCGTGCGCTTGCCCGCCTTCTTGGCTACTGATTTGCTCGCTGATTTGCTCGCTGATTTGCGCGCACTTTTGGCGGCCGGCTTCGCCGTTTTCCGAGCCGCCGCAGGCGCGCTCTTCTTGAGCTTCGCCTGGTTGTACGCGATGGCCGCCTTCACCAGTTTCTTCAACGCTGCCTTGTTGACCTTGTCGCCCTCAAGCAGATCGATGGCGCGCCATGTGCTGCCGCCCAAACCGTTGTTGAAGAGCTTGTCCGGATCGTCCAGCTTTGCACCATGCGAGAAGGTGATCTTCACCTTCTCCTTGTGTGCATTGGCCACCGCGATGATGCCGTCGCGATACCACGAGGGGCTGCCCATCCACTTCCAGTCCTCCACGATGGCCTTGTCGGCATCGAGGATGGCTTTGCGCACGTCGGCCAGCGTCTTGCTGCGCCAATCCGCGATGCCTTCGATCAGCTCGTCAATGCGTTCCGATGGATTCATGGGATGCTCCCGATCGTGGTTTCGCTGCCTGCGTTTCAGCGCAGCTGCTGGATACGAATCATGTTGCCGGCGGGATCGCGCACCGCGCAATCGCGCACGCCATACGGCTGATCGGTCGGCTCCTGCACGATATCCGCATCGCTCGCCTGCAGCTTCTCGAATGCCCCAGCCAGATCGTGTGTCGCCAGCAGAATGATGCCGAAGGTGCCCTTGGCCATCATCTCCGCGATGGTGCGGCGCTCGTCATCGGTGATGCCGGGGCTCGCCTCCGGCGGATACAGCACCACGTTGATGCCCGGCTGCCCCGCCGGCCCCACCGTGATCCAGCGCTTGCCGCCGTAGCCCACGTCGTTGCGCACCTCGAAACCGAGCGTGTCGCGATAGAAGGCCAGCGCCGCGTCCGGGTTGTTCTGTGGCAGAAAGCTGGAGTGAATCGTGATGTCCATGGCGTGCCTCTCAGTGGTGGTGAAATCCATGAACTCAGTCTAGATCGGCATCCGCCGCCGATACTTCTCGATTCCTGACCGGTCGCGTCACCTGCTTGGCCACGCACGATGGAATACCTGCCGTGGCCTGCGCTTCCTTCCGCTTATAGACACCCGGCGACATCCCAACCAATTCCGTGAACCGCGTGGTGAACGTACCCAGCGACGCGCAACCCACCGTGAAACAGACGTCGGTAACGCTGAGATCACCCCGCCGCAGCAACGCCATCGCCCGCTCGATGCGGCGCGTCATCAGATACGAATACGGCGACTCGCCATACGCCGCGCGAAACTGCCGACTCAGATGCCCGGCGGACATATGCACGCCACGCGCCAAGGCCTCCACGTCCAGCGGCTGCGCATACTCGCGGTCGATGCGGTCGCGCACGCGGCGGAGGCGGGCCAGGTCGCGGAGGTTTTGGGCTTCGGTGGACGTGGTCACCTTCCGATCGTGGCACGCGTGGCTGGAGCGCTCAAGCCGAGGCGCCCGGCCGACGTTCTGTCGACGACTGGCATTCCGGCACCGCAGCGGCCTATATTCGATGCATCGCACATCCCCGTGACGGTGTTCGCATGCACCCTTGGATCTCCTCCCTCATTGGCGGCGTGATGATCGGGCTATCCGCGGTGTTGCTGATGGCGTCGATGGGTCGCATTGCCGGCATCAGTGGCATCGCCAGCAGCCTGCTCACAGGTGTGCGCGACCAGGGCTGGCGCATCGTTTTCCTGTTGGGCCTTGTTGCTGCGCCGTGGTTGCTATCGCTGTTGCGAGGCGAGAGTGCCATCGGCGCTCCGGTGGTCTCGTGGCCCTGGATGGCAGCGGCGGGATTGCTGGTTGGCGTCGGCACCCGCATCGGCAGCGGCTGCACCAGCGGTCACGGCGTGTGCGGCGTGGCCCGGCTGTCGCGACGCTCGCTGCTGGCAACGGTTTTCTTCGTTGTCGCCGGCATGGCCACCGTCTTCGTCATTCGACATCTGCTGGGAGGCGTGGGCGCATGAAGATGAGCACCGCACTGCTCGCCGGCCTGTTGTTTGGACTGGGCCTCAGCCTGGGAGGCATGACCGAGCCCTCCGTTGTGCTCGGCTTCTTGGACATCACCGGCGTCTGGAACCCTCGCCTTTTGTTCGTGATGGTCGGCGCCGTGCTCACCACGGCCATTGGTTATCGCCTGGTGTGGCGCCGTTCCGGCCCATGGTTCGGCGACGCATTCCATGTGCCCGACGCAACACGCATCGACACCCGCCTGGTGCTCGGCGCACTGCTGTTCGGCATCGGCTGGGGCATCGCCGGTTACTGCCCGGGGCCGGCACTGGCATCGCTGAGTGGCGGCTACGCATCGGTGTGGGTGCTGGTGCTCACCATGGCGCTGGGCTGGTGGCTTGGCGCACGCGTGCCCACGCCTGCACGGTGACCAACGCAAGCGGGCGAGCAAACCGCCTCGCCCCGCTCCGTTGGCCTGCTGCGATCCCTGAGGAATCAGGGCAGCGTCAGATGGATCGGATTCGATTTCATCGACGAAGACAGCGACGGGAAGGGATCCACGCCGGACATGGTCTTCACGTCATCCAGCGACACCACGGCGCAGGTGTAGTTGGTGACGTTGGTGCACAGGAACGCCGCCGCACCCACGCCCGGCTCATACACGGCCTTCCACGTATACGCAGGCACGGCCACCGCATCCTTGCCGATGGTCGGCACCGAATCCGTCGCGAACGCCGGGCCCGTCACCACGTAGATCTCGCCAAGCTGCGTCGCGAGATTGCGCACGGAGGTTTCGATCTTCTCCCATTCGCCCGCATTCAACACGTGCAGCTGCGGCACCACGTTCGCCATCGAGAACGTCTCGTCCTCGGACGCAATCGTCGAGGGATCGCCCGCCGGCGTCATATGGCCACGGTCGTAGCCGCTGTTCGTATAGTCCGATGACTGCGAACGATCCGCCGTCGGGATGCCGGTTTCCTGATGCCAGGAACCATCGCGACTGATCGAGTTGGCGCCCGCAATCTGCGCTGCCGTCAAATGCTCCGCCGAATACAACGGACCCTTCGTCACGCCCGACGCAAACAACACGTACTCGGTATGACACACCTCCGTCGTACGACTCAACAGCGAAGCATCCAACGCAGGCGCCTTGCCCGCGACAAAGAAATTCGGACAGGCCGTGCCCGCAAACGCACCGCCGGAAACGAAGAAGCAGACCGCAAACAGCCAAGAGCCAACGCGTGACATGTTGTTCCCCAGAAGAGTGGTGCGGGGAACCTAGTCATTGCGCATGTCAGCGCGGTGACGTTGCGGTGAGTGCAAATACTTGCGGCGCGTCTTGTGCGTTCGGTCACTTCGCACCGGAGATGGCTCGGCTCATCAGCCAGCGATGGCGGGCCTGCGCCAGACAAAACACCGGGACAACGTCGGCGAGACCAGCGCCCTCCCGTTGGCCGGCCACCATTTTGGATAACGGCAGCGATGCGGGCGCGGTATCCGACCGCCATTGCCGGTATCCTGCGGCTTTTCGCAGAACGGAGCGCCTATGTTTTCAGTCAAGCGATGGATGATGGCCGTCACGGCCGGGGCTGCTTTTACCAGCGCCGCCCTGGCGGGCAACGCCCCCACGGCCAGCACCGATCTGTTTGACCGCGCGGCAGACATGGTCAAAGGTCGCCAGGTCATGTCTGCGGCAGAAATCGCCTCCAGCCTGGGGAGTGATTCACCGGGATCTTCACATGGCACTCAGACCACCTTTCCAGCCGGCACATACATGGGCGTCAACGTGAGTCAGATTCGTGTCGCAACGACCCAGGCAGGCGTCCCCCAATTCGTGGAAGTCGTCACCGACCCATCGGGCTGCATCGATGCCACTCCCCTTCAGACGCGCTATACAGCGGACGGCCTGTATGACGTCCCCCTTGCACCCGCCGACCACGCGCGCCGATACCTGACGCATGAAGCGGATGGCGTCCGGATCGCGATTGGCATCTCGATGGATCCCGCGTTTTGCGCGAAGAGCTTCATCGCGGAGATCGTGGCCAAGTCGCCGAAGAGCTAGCGCCCGGAAAAGGTGTCAGGGGTAATTCTGGCTGGGCCGATCTTGCGGCCAGGGCTTTCCGAAATTGCCCCTAGCACCATCTCTCGTTGAAGGCGCTGTCAGTCGCTAACAATACCCGCATACGTAACCGACCAAAAACGGGTTGAGGCTCACCTCTCAGATGGAAGGCCATCGATAAAAGTGAGCCTGACTCCGTTTTACGTTTTCGACGGATTCACTCCGCCGTTCCAAGCAACATTGCCCGGACGACTTTGTATTCCTCAAGCCTTACATAATCTCGCTCTGTCGGCGCCGCGATCCGCGAAAGATCCATGTTCTCCGCGTTGTCGGCTAGCTTTACGGCAAGCGCAATACGATCATTCTTTGCTCTGCGAGCCGCATCCAATCGGGATTCGCCTCTACGCTTCGTCAGCGCATCAACAGCAGCAAGGATCTCAGGCGAAAACCCCTCCGCCCCGAGAATCTCCAGTGTCACGTCGGAGTCCTCGACAACATCGTGAAGCACAGCGACGATTCTTTCAGGCACTGACTGCATTCGAAGCATTACGCGAAGCGGGTGGAGAATGTAAGGCTCTCCACCTTTATCGACCTGGCCCGCGTGTGCCGCAGCCGCAATTTCTATTGCGCGTTCGAGAGTCGCCATGTCCTCTTTCCTTTTGAGTCCAACGTTGGCCAGGACTCATGTCCACTTTAGGGGAAATGTTCGCTTCGGGTCGGTAGCGGACAGTATTCCTGAAAGGGAGTCGCCACGTCCCACGCCGTCACTTTTCGACTAACGCGAGCCAAATCGCTTCTTGGCTGCTTCGGTTATCGGAGTGTACAAGCCAACGATGGCGCCCTCGGGGTCCCGAAACTGCGCCGCGAGATTGCCCCAGGGCATCATCTTCGGCTCAAGGACCACCTCCAGCTCATCTTTCAGTCGCAAGAACTGGGCTTCCAGATCGTCCACCTGAAACTCAATGATGGCCGTGCGGTTGGCAGCTGGCTCAACCGTGCCTTCTTTAAAAAGTGCAACTGTTTCAACGCTGCCAATCGCAAGCGTGGCGCCCTTCGTTACTATTTCAGCAAATACGGGTCCAAGCCACTCCGCCTTTCCGTTGGTCAACTTCTCATAGAAACCAACGACGGCCTGAATGTCTCGGGCGATTAGCCGGGTGGATGCAAACTTCATGGAACTTCTCCTTATCGATCTCGATTGGAATCGCGAGGAGGTCTTGTACAAGGTGACTGCTGCCACCCTGCTGTCAGCAGTCACCATTCAGATATGGCCGGCTAGCAGGCAAGGGGCCTAGCTGGCTGGCAAGGTCCGCTTTGGGTCGGGAGCGGACCTTAGCGGTATCGTGCCAAGAACGTCGAAAACTCGTTGGTGGCCTGCTCCAGGTTCCCAGTATACCGATCGGCAACTTCCAGCTTGTCCGTGGCTATCGAAAACTCCGCTTGCTCGGCAGGTGTGAGAACTAAGCATTGTCCTCGAAAGTAATAAAGCATCTCTGCGACTTGTCTAGGAGCAAGAGCCGCAGAAGCCATCTCATCGCGCAACCTCACCATGAGTGCGTCAGTAAGCCGACGAGAGTTACGCACTGGTCGGCCCAGAGCTTCGAGAGCAGCGATCAAGCCCTTCCTGTCACCAGAAGAGATAGTTGAGAGCTCTATGACCTCGATCCCGGGAGCCTCCGAGTTGGCGATCAGCTCGTCCGCCCAACGCTCCGCACGCTTGGCGTTGTCTAGGCCGATCAGCTCCCCTAGGAGCAAATACTGGGCTTCAACAGCAACATCCCCTGCGACTTCCATCTGATGCCCTTTTCCCCTGGTAGGTCCGCTATGGGTTGCGACTTCAGCCGGTCAACGCAACACACTATAGACGCGCAAGCGGAAGGAGTGTTGCATGGCACCCAGACTTCGGCGGCACCTTACTGATAGCGAGAAGACCCTGCTGTGGGAGCGATGGCGGCGCGGAGAGTCGCTCCACCAGATCGCCCGATGGCTGGGCCGCAGGCATTCCTCGATACGCCGAGTGATTGCCCAAGCCGGCGGCATTCGGCCGGTGCTAAGGCGCCGCTCACCGCGTGCCCTGACGCTGGCTGAGCGAGAAGAGATCTCGCGGCAGGTGGCTTTGGGGCAATCACTGCGCCAGATCGCAGCTCAGCTTGGCCGCGCACCGTCCACCATCAGTCGGGAGGTAGAGCGCAATGGTGGGCGTGATGGTTACCGTGCCAGCCATGCCGATCAGCGGGCCTGGGATCGCGCACGTCGCCCGAAGGTCTGCAAGCTCCGTAAGCATCGAGTGCTGGCCCGACTGGTCGCCGACAAGTTGCAACTCCAGTGGTCGCCGGTGCAAATTGCAGGCTGGCTCAAGCAGCGATCGGGCGGCCAAGAGGAGCACCAGGTGTCGCACGAGACCATCTATCGCAGCCTCTTCATTCAGGCCCGCGGAGCCTTAAAAAAGGAGCTCCTGGCGCACTTGCGCCATACGCGCGCGATGCGCCGCTCCCGCCATCACACGCAGAAGACGGCGAACCACGGACAGCTCACGGACATGGTCTCGATCCGCGAGCGACCCGCCGACGTCGAAGACCGCGCTTTGCCCGGTCACTGGGAAGGCGATCTGTTGATGGGAAGCCATAACAGCCAGATCGCCACGCTTGTGGAGCGTCACACGCGCTACGTCATGCTGGTGAAGGTCGATGGCCGGGATACGCAAACGGTCATCGATGCCCTGATCAAGCACGCACACAAACTACCCCGCGAACTCTACAAATCACTGACATGGGATCGCGGTAAGGAGATGGCCGACCACCGGCGTTTTACCTTGGCGACCGATATTCAGGTCTACTTCTGCGATCCGCAGCATCCGTGGCAACGTGGCTCGAACGAGAACACGAACGGCCTACTTCGCCAGTACTTTCCCAAAGGCACCGACGTGTCGGTGTATTCTCAGGCGAAGCTTGATGCCGTTGCCCGGCGACTGAACGAGCGGCCTCGGCAGACGTTGAACTTCGAAACGCCAGCGGAGCGTTTTCATCAAACTGTTGCAACGACCGGCTGAATCCGCAGTCGAAAGCGGACCTAAGAATCATGCAAGTCAAACACTCGTTCTGCACTGCAGCTCAAGGGTGACCACGCGTGTTCGGCTCAATCTGTCTATGGAGTGCCTTGGGCGGGCTCATCAGACCGGAGAAGGTTGATGACGTGTCTTGACTGAAACCAGACCTCCAACCCCGGAGCGATATCGTCCGTGCAACATGGCTGATTATCCAACTCGCCGCGATACCAACCGTCTAGATGTCCCGTTACCAATACCCACATGCGCTCAGCATGGTCGAGCACTGCGCCGCTTTCTTCTGTGACACGGATGTAAAATCTGATCTTCGCCAGATCCCCGGGACGAATAGACAAGCGGTCTGCCAAGGGCGGTATCGAGTAAGTTTCAGGTGCTGCCGCGTGCGCGGCCTCGCCGTCGTCAATCATCCAGCCATCGACATCTATGTTTGTCAGCCGCGGCGAGTTCATAAGCATCTCCTTTGCCCAAGAAAATTCTGTCCGCTTTGGGTCGAAAGCGGACAGTTTCCCCTAAGCCCGCAGGACTGCCAACTTGATCTCCTCGACCAAGATGGTGAGCTTTTCCCTGCCATCCACGACTGCCATCCCGGCCTCCATGGGGTCCGCAACCGCTTCTCGGTTGCGAGCCTGATGGAAGCCACCGACGACATAGCGGCCGAAGTACCTCGAATCGGTCCTCTCACAAAGCAACCAATGGCCACCGAGTTGGGTCACCAGGTATTCGCCGATCAGATAGCCGATCCGCGATGCCAGCCAGGCGCGATTGTCAGCCCCAACCTTCTGCGCCTCGACCCAACTTTCTACGCCAGCAATAAAGAGATGGGGCTCGTTGAGTACGCGATGAGGTTCCTGGAAGCCAAGTGCTCTCACGAAGTCCACAAGGACGGGCATGCGCTCCTCGAGGAAGTCGTCAAATCGCGCCTTTCGATCCGCCAGATCCACTGGGCTCATTGATCATCCTTTATTAGGTCCGCTTGGGGTCGGAAGCGGACCTTGGCCCGTTCCCAGTATTAGACCGGCAGACATCAGAGCCAATCATTGGTTACGGCCATGCCACCCACGAACCATGCCCAGGCCAAACAAAGCAGCTCTGGCACCAGAAGCAAATGAATAAGCTTTGATCCACGGTGCAAGACCAGCGTTGAAAGCATTGAAGCAACGGGCAACGCAAAGAGCAGGGTAAACGGCCAAACCAGATCAATACTTGAACGGCCGGCCACCCATAAAGCAATGGCGCCCGAGAAGATCGCCGCCCCCAGTGCGCCGTGTGCGCTCGCGACAAGTCTTGTGTTGATTCGCGGGGATTTATCCGTGAAGAAGTAGATGGCACTAATCACGACCATCACGAAGGTCGCTGGCAGCCAATTCCACAGTAAGTTTGCCGGCACAGCTCTCCCTCCTTGAATGCTCGCCATATGTCCGCTTCGGGTCGGAAGCGGACCTTCCAGCGTCGCACGATATGCGGTCTTACGAACGCTTTCGACCGTACTTCCTGCGAGTTCGGAAGACGGTAATTGGCCCTTTAATCTCGCACTTGCCCATGTGGTCGGCGACGGTGTCCACCAGGGAGGCAGAAGTGTCTCCCTCGCCGCACAAGAAAGGGACCATGTCCCAGTCGGTGAAGATGGCCATAGCTTCACCCCGAAAGCTCAGTTTGACTTGCAGGGTGTCAGCCATAAGAACCCAGTTCAGCGACTTCACGGTTAGCCCTTGGAGGTCTTCGAGGTGGGCCAGGTGGCTCCACAATCCAGGCTTTAAGATGCCCCTTAAAGTCTTGAATCCCGGCATGACCTGCCGAATGTGACCACTGCTCTTTCCGTGCTCATCCATTGATGGCGCTCACAAGGTCTCAGTGCTTTGGTTGGGCGGGCCTAAGGTCTGCTTCGGGTCGGAAGCGGACACTTCGCTACCCGACACTAGACGCCCGGACATTGCAGACGTCAGCGTTGTTCACAGCGGATATCGAATGGTGCCGTGCGATCCTTCAATTCCTTCCAAAACAGGCCGAATTGATCGATGGAGCTGGTAAAGGTCTTGCTGCGGCCGGCTTTGGTGACGACATCAATTGCATCAACGCGAATGTCTTTCCGATATCTGATGAAGTCGATGTCTCTGAATGAAATTTCGGTCTTCGAGAATCTGCCGTAGCGAAGCGCCGAAGTATCAATCTCAACCTCGTACTTGAAGTAGTAGAAGGCCCCGAATAGCTCGACAATAGATGCCGACCAGACGAAAGCCCACTGGCCCATTTTCAAGTGCGTGTGCGCGGGGTCAAGCCAGCGGGGCCACAGAAAAGGAAAAAGGAAGAACGAAATCGCGCCGAAGGCCATGATGTAGCAAAGACTCCTGGCGTACTTAAAAGTGACCTTCATGGCTAGCCCCTATCTCCTCGAAGTGTCCGCTACGGGTCGGGAGCGGGCCTAACGGCAATGCGCAGCACATGATTCCTCACCTCGACTTATCGAGGAAGTACCTAATCGCCACGCCTGTCGCGACCACTGGAACCGCA
>Ga0207427_101054_pt1 | contig 11438 bp, 8 predicted proteins | sample AraplaCL_Cvi_mMS_FD_184268 | JGI IMG/M metagenome (GOLD analysis project Ga0207427, IMG submission 184268) | Arabidopsis root microbial communities from the University of North Carolina, USA - plate scrape CL_Cvi_mMS (SPAdes) (version 2) | ecosystem: Host-associated > Plants > Roots > Endosphere ... | reverse complement strand
ACGCGCTCGATGCCGCGGCCGGCGTGGGCTTCGGCGGAGCGCTTCAGGTGCAGCAGGTAGCTGGCGATGACGTCGCCGAAGGCGACCGAGCGGCCGGCGCCGATGTCGGTGTGCTGCTCCATCAGCGCCGAGCCGAGCACGCTCTTCATCGAGCGCATCAGGCGGCCGTCGGTGCCGTCGACGTAGGCCGCGATCGCGGCCCGGCCGTACAGGCGAGGCAGGGCGTGCAGGTCCTTGCCTTCGGCGACGTAGAACACCGCGGTGGGCATCGTGCGGCCGCGCTCGCCGTGCTGCGGCTCGAGCGGGACGAGCTCCATGCCGGCGGCCACGGGCACGGCGACGGCGGAGTTGGAGGTGCCGAAATCGATGGCGCAGTAGTCGCGCGCGTCGGCGGAGGTGGGGGCGGCCGGCATGGGAAAGCGGGGCGGAAGGCGAAAAGGGGCGTGATTGTGCGAGCCGCGCGGGGAGGCGTCAATGCACGATTCAAGACCTGACACCGCAACTTTCAAGACCTGACACCGGGAATCGGCCGGCCTGACCGAGGCACCGTCCGACCCGCCGTCCGCGGCATTCGCCACGGTTTTCCGGCCCGTAAATGGGGGCCGGACTCCGGGTTGCCCCTAGCCCGGGACGGCCGAGGCCCGTAAAATCAACAGGTTTTGCGATCCGGTGGGCGCCTCCACGCCCGCCGCCGCTCCTTCCCCCGACGCGACGCCGTCCACGCGAGCCCCTCCATGCCCCATTCCGCCCTCACCGCCCTGTCGCCGCTCGACGGCCGATACGCCCCCAAGCTGGCCGCGCTGCGTCCGCTGCTGTCCGAGTTCGGGCTGATGCACCGTCGCGTGCAGGTCGAGGTGGAATGGCTGATCGCGCTGTCGGAAGCGGGCTTTGCCGAGTTCCCGGTGCTGCCGGAGTCGGCCAAGGGCCTGCTGCGCTCGCTGGTGGTGCGCTTCTCCGAAGCCGACGCCCAGGCGATCAAGGACATCGAGAAGGAAACCAACCACGACGTCAAGGCCGTCGAGTACTGGCTGCGCCAGCGCATCGGCCACGTGCCCGAGCTCGCCGACAAGCTGGAGTTCATCCACTTCGCCTGCACCAGCGAGGACATCAACAACACCAGCCACGCGCTGATGCTCAAGGCTGCGCGCGAGCACGTGGTGCTGCCGGCCGTCGACGGCATCCTCACGCGCATGCAGGCGATGGCGCAGCGCTTTGCCGCCGTGCCCATGCTCTCGCGCACCCACGGCCAGACGGCCAGCCCCACCACGGTGGGCAAGGAAGTGGCCAACGTGCTCGCGCGCCTGACGCACGCCCGCGCGCGCATCGCCGACGTGGTGCTGCTGGCCAAGATGAACGGCGCCGTGGGCAACTACAACGCGCACGTCTCGGCCTACCCGTCCACCGATTGGGAAGAGTTCTCGCGCAAGGTGGTCGAGGAGCGCCTTGGCCTGAAGCTGAACCCGTACACGATCCAGATCGAGCCGCACGACTACATGGCCGAACTGTTCGACGCCGTCGTGCGCCTGAACACCATCCTGATCGACTGGGCGCGCGACGTCTGGGGCTACGTCAGCCTGGGCTACTTCAAGCAGAAGACCAAGCCGGGCGAGGTCGGCTCGTCGACGATGCCGCACAAGGTCAACCCGATCGACTTCGAGAACGCCGAAGGCAACCTGGGCATGGCCAACGCGCTGCTGACGCACATGTCGCAGAAGCTGCCGGTCAGCCGCTGGCAGCGCGACCTCACCGATTCGACGGTGCTGCGCAACATGGGCGTGGCGATCGGCTACTCGGTGCTCGCCTACGACAGCCTCACCCGCGGCCTGGACAAGCTCGAGCTGAACGAAGCCCGCCTGGCCGAAGACCTCGACTCGGCGTGGGAAGTGCTCGCCGAGCCGATCCAGACGGTGATGCGCCGCCACGGCCTGCCCGATCCGTACGACCAGCTCAAGAAGTTCACGCGCGGCCAGCCGATGACGCGCGAGCTGATCCAGGGCTTCGTCGCGGCGCTCGACCTGCCGCAGGAAGACAAGGCCCGATTGCTCGCGATGACGCCGGGCAGCTATACCGGCATCGGCGCAGAACTGGCCGCCAAGATCAAACTCTGACGAGCGGCCTGCGGGCCGCTTTTTTTTCGACCAGCCACAACACCAACGAAGGACACCGACGATGCGTTTCACCGACACCCTGCAAGCCGCCGCGCTGCGCAACGACTCCACCCTGTGCGTGGGGCTGGATCCCGAACCGGCGAAGTTCCCCGGGGCGTGGAAGGGCGACGCGAGCAAGGTGTTCGACTTCTGCGCGCGCATCGTCGACGCGACCAAGGACGTGGTCTCGGCCTACAAGCCGCAGATCGCCTACTTCGCGGCGCAGCGCGCGGAAGACCAGCTGGAAGCGCTGATGGCCTACATCCGCCGCGTCGCGCCGGGCGTGCCCGTCATCCTGGACGCCAAGCGCGGCGACATCGGCGCGACCGCCGAGCAGTACGCGCGCGAGGCCTTCGTGCGCTACCAGGCCGACGCGGTGACGCTGTCGCCGTTCATGGGCTTCGATTCGATCGAGCCGTACCTGAAGCACGACGGCAAGGGCCTGATCCTGCTGTGCCGCACGTCCAACCCCGGCGGCTCCGACCTGCAGGCGCAGGTGCTGGCCAACGGCGACAAGCTGTTCGAGCACATCGCCAAGCTGGCGGCGGGCGCGTGGAACCGGCACGGCCAGCTCGCGCTGGTGGTGGGCGCGACGTTCCCGGCCGAGCTGGCCCGCGTGCGCGAGCTCGCGCCCACGCTGCCGCTGCTGATCCCCGGCATCGGCGCGCAGGGCGGCGACATCGACGCCACCGTCAAGGCCGGCTGGCGCCAGGACGGCCCCATCATCGTCAGCTCGTCGCGCGCGATCCTGTACGCGGGCAGCGGCGAGGACTTCGCGGCGGCGGCGCGCCAGGTGGCGCTGGCCACGCGCGCGGCGCTGAACGCGGCGATTGCCGCAGCGCGCTGAACGAAATTGAAAGTTGCGCGACAAGATGCGTGCTCGCAATCGCGGCATCATCCCGCAGCTTTCGAGACACGACACCCGTGTGACCCGGCAGGCCGAGGGCCGCGCCCGCCTCGTTCGCTGAACGCGCGTTCTGTGGGGGAAGTTGGTCGCTGGTCGGTGCAACTCGAGAATTCGAGTCAAACTAGGGGTCTTGGGGGGCGAGCCGGGATCGGGTCGCCGATGGCCAATAAGAACAGCACCCGATGGCTGAAGCACCGCCGAACAAGGAGGCCAGGCACCGCCTGCGCCAGCTGCTGACGCGCCACTTGCTGGCGGCGACAGCCGGGGTCGCGCTCGCGTCGGCCCTGATGTTCCTGGGTTTCGGCCATCCGCTGGACTGGGTCGCGCGGCTGTCGCTGACCACCGCGTTCCTGGCGCTGGGCGGCGGCGCCTTCGCGTTGCGACGCGACGCCGGCACCCACCTGCAGGGCCGCGCCCTGCCGTTCGTGATCGGCGCGGCCATCGGCCTGTCGGGCGTGGCGGCGGCGGTCGCGGGCGAGGGGCTGATGTCGCCCGCGCTGGCGGTGGTGGGCGTGCTGCTGTGCCTGTTCACGGTGGTCGCCGGCCTGCGCGCCGGCGTGCTGGCGGCGGCGGTCGGCGCGAGCATGCTGGTGCTGCTCGCCGGCGCGATGGCCTTCGACTGGCTCATGCCCGCCGGCATCGCGGCGACCTCGCCGATGGATCTCGTGCGGCCGCTGCTGACGCACGCGCTGGTGCTGGGCATCGCGCTGGGCGGCGGCGAGCTGCTGGGACGCACGCTCGACCGCACGCTGCGCAGCGCCGACGAACGCGAGCGCCGCTTCCTGGGCCTGCTGGCGGTGGCCGCCGACGCGTACTGGGAGATGGACGGCAACGGCCGCCTGATCCGCTTCAGCGCCAAGGAGGAGTTGCGCAACTTCGTCGGCCTGCGCCGGCACGGCGTGGACGCCGGCATGGGCAAGCTGCTGTGGGAGACGCGCGGCGTGATGTTCGAGACCCAGGTGCTGGACGCGTTCCGCTCCGAGCTCGCGGCGCGCCTGCCGATGCGCGACGTGCCGCTGCGCTGGGCCGACATGGCCGGCCGCATCCGCCACTTCACGCTGAGCGCCGAGCCGCGCACGAACGAGGCCGGCAAGTTCGCGGGCTACTGGGGCGTGCTGCGCGACATCACGCAGGACGTGAAGGCGCGCCAGGCGCTGTGGTCCACCGAGACGCGCTACCAGGACCTGTTCCGCCGCATCCCCACCGCGCTGGTGCTGCACCGCGAGGGGCGCCTGCTGGACGCCAACCCCGCGGGCGTCTCGCTGTTCGGCTTCGTCGACCTGCGCGCGCTGCTGGGGCAGGACCTGGTGCCGTTCTTCGAGGTCGGCCCGTCGCGCGAGCGCGCCGCCGACCACATGCAGCGCCTGGACGCGCTGGCCGCCGGCGAGGGTCTGCCCGAGGCCGAATTCACGCTGATGCCCGGCACCGACCGGCGCCTGACGGTGCGCGTGAGCAGCGTGCGCGTGGACGTCGACGGCGAGGCCGCGACGCTGTCCATCATCACCGACGACACCGAACGCCGCGCCGCCGAAGACCTCGTGCGGCGCAGCGAGACGCTGCTGTCGCACCTGGTGTCCACAAGCCCCGACTGGATCACGCTGACCGAGTTCGCCAGCGGCCGCTACGCGATGGTCAACCCGACCTTCCTGGCCACCACCGGCTACCGCGCCGAGGAGGTGATCGGCCGCACGCCCAGCGAGCTCGGCCTGTGGGCCGACGCCACGCAGCGCGACCGCATCTACCGCATGCTCGACCAGCACGAGGCCGTGCAGAACTTCCCCGCCACGATGACCACGCGCGGCGGGCGGCGCGTGTCGATGCTGGTGTCGGCGGCGCGCTTCACGATCGACGACGTCGACTACCAGATGACCAGCGCGCGCGACGTCACCGCCAGCGAGCAGGCGCGGCGCGAGCGCGAGGCCATCCTGGAGAACGCGCTGGTGGGCATCTCGTTCACGCGTGACGGCGTCATCGCGATGACCAACGCGCGCTTCGACGAGATGTTCGGCTGGCCGCGCGGCGGGCTGCAGGACCAGCAGCAGCGCGTGCTGTGGCCGTCCGACGTCTCGTACGACACGATGAGCGACGACGTCGGCCCGGCGTTGTCGCGCGGCGAGCAGGTGGACATCGAGATGCCGATGATGCGGCGCGACGGCACCACCTTCACCGGCCGGCTGCTGGCCAAGGCGCTGGATCCGGCCCAGCCGGCCAGCGGCACGATCTGGCTGGCCGAGGACGTGACCGAGCGGCGCGGCGTCGAGAAGGCGCTGGCGCGCGCGCGCGACGAGGCCGAGGCCGCCAACCGCGCCAAGAGCGCGTTCCTGGCCAACACCAGCCACGAGATCCGCACGCCGCTGAACGCGCTGGTGGGTCTGGCGCAACTCGCGCGCACGCCCGAGGTCGACGACCGCCGGCGCCTGCAGTACATCGAGCAGATCTGCGATTCGGCCGATACCCTGTCGGGCATCCTGTCGGACATCCTGGACCTGTCCAAGATCGAGGCCGGCAAGCTGATCGTCGACCGCGTCGCGTTCGACCTGCGCGGCCTCATCGGCACGCTCAAGCAGGCCTACGGCGCGCTCGCCGACACCAAGGGCCTGGCGCTGTACGTGCACATCGACGAGGACGTGCCGCAGCACGTGCTGGGCGATCCGATGCGCCTGCGCCAGGTGCTGACGAACTACCTGACCAACGCGCTCAAGTTCACCACCACCGGCAGCATCCTGATGAACCTGCAGCGCGGGCCCGGCTTGCGCCTGCGCTTCGAGGTGATCGACACCGGCGCCGGCATGGACGGCCCCGGGCTCGCCCGCCTGTTCCAGCCGTTCAGCCAGGTCGACAACTCGCTCACGCGCAAGGTCGGCGGCACCGGGCTGGGGCTGTCGATCTGCAGCGAGCTCGCGCGCCTGATGGACGGCACGGTGGGCGTGAGCAGCGAGCCGGGCAAGGGCAGCGTGTTCTGGGTCGACCTGCCGCTGCCGCCGGTGACCGCGCAGGAGCTCGAGCAGCACGAGAGCACGTCCGGCCTGGACGCGCTGCAGGGCACGCGCGTGCTGATGGTCGAGGACAACCCGGTCAACATGATGATCGCCGTGGCGCTGCTCGAGCGCTGGGGCGCGATCGTCGACCAGGCCAGCGACGGCCCCGGCGCGCTGCAGGCGGTCGACCACGCGCACCAGTCCGGCAACCCGTTCGACATCGTGCTGATGGACGTGCAGATGCCCGGCATGAGCGGCCACGAGGTCACGCGCCGCCTGCGCCAGCGCTACGACCGCGACGTGCTGCCCATCGTGGCGCTGACGGCGGCGGCGCTCGTCTCCGAACGCGAGGACGCGCTCGCCGCGGGCATGAACGACTTCCTCACCAAGCCCATCGACGCCGAGCGGCTGCGGCAGACGCTTTGCAACGTGATCGTGGAGACGCAGGCGCGGACCCGGGCGCAGGCGCAGCAGTAGGGTGGCGGCGGCGCGCGGTCGGAGGGGCCTGGCCCCTCCGGTCATGGCCATCCACTCGTAAACTGCGCGCATGCAAGCACTCTCGACCTCCGCGCGTCCGCGCATCGGCTGGGGCCTGATCGGCGCCGGCGGCATCTGCGACCAGCTCGCGCGCGCGCTCGCGCACGTGCCCGAGGCCCGGCTCGTCGCCGTCGGCTCGCGCGACGCCGCCAAGGCACAGGCCTTCATCGACCTGCCGCGCGGCCACGAGGCGCCGACGGGCCCGGTCAAGGCGCATGGCAGCTACCGCGCGCTGGTGGAGGATCCCGAGGTCGACGTCGTCTACGTCGGCACGCCGCATCCCGACCACGTCGACTCCATGCGCCTCGCGCTCCAGGCCGGCAAGGCGGTGCTGTGCGAGAAGCCGTTCACGCTGAACCGGCGCGAGGCCGAGACCGCCGTGGCGCTCGCCCGCAAGCACGACGTCTTCCTGATGGAGGCGATGTGGATGCGCTACGTGCCGGCGATGGTCGAGCTCAAGCGCCTGGTCGCCGAGGGCGCGATCGGCGAGCCGGTGGCGGTGTCGGCCGACTTCGGCTTCTCGGCCGCGGGCCTGCCGGCAAGCCATCGCGTGCTCGCGCCGGCGCTGGCCGGCGGCGGCCTGCTGGACATCGGCATCTATCCGCTCAATTTCGCGGCCTTCGTGCTGGGCGACATCGTCGGTGCGCAGGCCGACGCCGTGCTCGGCCCGACGGGCGTCGACATCCACACCGTCTTCAACCTGCGCCACGCCGGCAACCGCCTGAGCCAGGGCATGTGCTCTCTGCGCTCGACCACCGGCTGCCACGCGACGGTGCTGGGCACCGACGGCCGCATCGACGTCTCGCCGCCGTTCTATGCCGCGCAGCAGCTCAAGCTGGCGCGCGGCACGCGGCCCTGGGAGGAGACGCCCGTGGAGATCATCGACCGCCCGTGGCGCGGCACGCGCTACGTCGCGCAGGTCGAGGAGGTGCACCGCTGCCTGCGCGCCGGGTTGTCGGAAAGCCCCGCGATGCCGCTGGACGAGACGGTGGCCCTGGTGGGCTGGATGGACGCGATGCGCGCCCAGTTCGGCCTGCGCTACCCCGGCGAGTAGCGCGCCCGGCACGCTCCTGCGGGGCGCGCTGCGCGGTACTTCACGCTTGGCGGGATGCGACCGATGGGCAGCGCGCCAAAGCGCCCTCACAATGCGCGCAGGCCGACGCGCTCTCCGGCGCGCAGCCGACAACATCAACGACCGGAGGGAGAAGATCCAGATGTCCGCCAATGCCAGCAAGCCGACCGCCGCCTTCGTCGGCGCGTCCTGGACCGCGCTGATCGCCGGTGCCGGCGCCTACCTGTTCGGCCTGTGGAACACCAACATGCAGCTCAACGAGAAGGGCTACTACTTCACGTTGCTGATGTACGGCCTGTTCGCGGCCGTGTCGCTGCAGAAGACGGTGCGCGACCGCCTGGAGGGCGTGCCCGTCACCGGTCTCTACGCGGGCCTGTGCTGGCTGTCGATGGCCATCACGATCGTGCTGATGGGCGTAGGTCTGTACAACGCGCAGCTGGCGCTGGCCGAGAAGGGCTTCTACGGCATGGCCTTCCTGCTGGCGCTGTTCGCGACGATCGCGATCCAGAAGAACGTGCGCGACAGCCAAGTCGTCGTGCGGCGGCCGATGCGCGAGGAGTGATCGCGAGCGGCGTCGTCGCCGGCGCGCTTGTCGCAGAAAAGCCGCGTCGCAGAAAGGCAGCGTCATCCTGCGCGCAGTCGCAGGATCCACCTCACCCTTGAGACGGCGACGTTCGCCAGCGTGGATCCTGCGACTGCGCGCAGGATGACACCTGGTTGGCGCTGGCGCGTCAGCGCCGCGGCACTCGTGTCTCGCCCGGGCCGCCCGTCAGACCGACTGCGCCGGCGCCGTCTCGAAGTGCCGGAACATGTCCTTCAGGTGGAACGCCGAGCCGATGGCCGTGAGCGCCAGGGCGAGCACCAGGCCGAACACGATCGCGAGCTGGATCAGCTCGATCGCCAGCGCGCGCAGGTAGGTCGTGTCCAGCACCCACATGTAGCCCAGCGGCGCCACGAAGATGGACAGCAGTCCCAGCCGGTGGAAGAACGCCGTGGCCAGGGCGACGACGATGTTGGAGACGATCAGCGCCCCCAGCGCGGCCCAGAAGCCGGTGCGCCCGGCCCCGACGACGCGCGCGCCGATCATGACGGGCACGGCGGCGATGAGCAGGATCAGGACGAGTGCGATGAGCCACATGGGTTGTTTCCTCCTGGGGGTGTCGTGTCGGCGGCGCCATTCTGACGCGCCGCCCGCCGTCGCGGCATCAGGATTCCGTCAGGACGTCATCCCAGCGCGATGCGTGCGCTGACCGCCCCGGCGCGGTCCGCGCGGGCGTCGACCGTCACGACGGCGCCCCGGGGCCCGCGCACGATCCACTCCTGCAGGGTGCGGTCGGCGGTGACGTCGCGTTCGGGCAGGAAGGCCTGCAGCGAGCTGCGCGGCGCGTGGCCCTCCAGGTGCTCGCCGATCTCGCGCTCCTTGCCGGCGACGAGCGACACGCCCGCCGGCAGATCGATCTCGAAGACGGTGCCGCGCGCCACCTTGCGCTCCCTGGCGCGGTGCGTCACGTACGCGGGCAGGTAGCCGGCGTTGGCCACCGCGAGACGCACGCGCCAGGTGTCGCCGCCGCCGTCGTGGCCCACCGGGGTGCAGGTGGCCTGCAGCACCTCGAGCCTGGGCAGCGACAGCGCCAGCTGCGTCAGCCAGGCCGGGAAGCGCGCGGCCTCGCGCTCGCGCAGCGCGGGCGGCGGGTTGCGCCAGAAGTTCATGCGGTCCCAGCCGCCGATTTCCACGTCGCCCAGCTGCGGGTGCCGGAACGGCTTCCAGTCGACGTAGGCCTGGCCGCCGCACTGCTCGTCGCTCCACTTGAGCAGCTTCAGGTCGTCCTCGGGCGGATGGTCGCGATACCAGTGGATCCAGTCGTACTTGTCGATGCCCGCTTCCTTGTTCGGCGCCCAGATCTCGACCGTCCAGCACAGCGCGCCCTGGTGCTCGTAGAGCCAGTCCTGGGTGCCGGTGATCACTTCCTTGGGGTGGTACTTGAAGTCGTGGAAGCCGCTGATGGCCGGATACCCCGTGAGGTTCGCGCCGATGTCCGACAGGCGCTTGATCATCCACAGGTCCTCGGGCGTCATGTCGTCGTCGGACGTGGTGCCCATCGGGCGCAGGATCACGCCGCTGTGCGTGTGGAAGCTGACGGCCGCGCCGATGTTGGGGTGCGCGACGCAGAAGTCCACCATCGCGCGCACCTCGGGCTCGCTGGTGGGGTACGGGCCGGCGCCCAGCTGCTCGAACTCCTGGCGCCACAGCGACGGGAAGTTGCGGTTCAGGTCCAGGCCCTCGCGGTCCCGGTTGACCGTCACGCGCACGCCGTCCCAGGCCTTGATCGTGCCTTCGGGGATCAGGCGCCAGTACTCGCCGCCGATCTCGCCGGGCTCGCGCGCCACCATCAGGCGCGGCTCGGTCGCGTGCTTCTTCCAGGTGCCGTGCGGGTCGCGCATGCGCATGTAGAGCACGCGGCCGTCGCCGTCGACGTCCTCCATCGTCATGCCGTCGGGCGCCTCCTCGTCGAACGGGTAGCTGCGCGTGGACGAGCGGATGAAGCGCGGCACGTCGGCCAGCGCCAGCTCGGCGCCGTCGGGGTTCAGGCGAGGCACGAGGTAGATGGCGCGGGTGTCGAGCAGGTGCGCGAGCCGCGCGTCGGTCGCCTCGTTGGCGAGCACGTGGTGCAGGTAGTACAGCGCCGCGGTGCAGGCGGTGAGCTCGGCGGCGTGGATGTTGCCGTCGATCCAGAATGCCGGCTTGTCGATGTCGGGGCCGGTGGCCTTGCGCGTGAGGACGATGGCCCAGATGTCGCGGCCCTCGTGGCTCTTGCCGATCGATCGCAGTTCGACCACGTCGGGCCGCGCGGTGGCGTAGGCCCGCAGCAGGGTCGTGAGTTCGGGGTAGCGCGGGAAGCGGGTGAAGTCGGGCGTCGGCAGGGCGGCGGTCATGGCGTCGGATGCGTTGGCGATCACCGACTCTACGCCGCGCGGGCTCAGCGGCGTAACCGGGCAATCCAGTGCCAGAGCAGCCCGATCGCCAGGGCCAGGCCCAGCACCCAGTGCGTCACCGACAGCGCGGCGTGCGCCTCCTCGGGCGCGTACTGCAGGCCGATCGCCGATCCCAGCAGCACCGCCAGCGCGAGCACCAGCAGCACGCCGCTGGCCGTGCGGGCGCGGCCGGGGCGCACGCCCTCGATGCGACGCCGATGCAGCCGCCGGCGCCGCACCGCGCGCCACGCGGGGCGCACGTGCACCTGCCAGACGACGCCGCCCACGAGCGTCACGCACCACGCGATCGCGCCGTGCGCGCGCAGCAGCCAGGCCACCAGCGGATGCGGCTGCGGCCCGAACGCGGTCTGCTGCAGCCAGACGTCGTGCCCGAGGAGCCAGGCCACGCCGGTGGCCAGCAGCAGCACGCAGCCCCACACCAGCACGTGGCGCGCGCGCCGGCCCTGGCCGTGGGCGATCAGGTGGCTGCCTGAGTCCATCAGCTCTGCCAGACGCTGCCGTCCGCGCGCACGACGAGCGCGCGGGCGCGGGCCTTGCGAAGCAGCCCGCCCGCGCGCTCGCCCTGCTGCCAGACGATCTTGGTGAGCGCGTCCGCCGCGCAGGCGGTGGGCGCGAGCACCGTCACCGAGCGCGGGGCCGGGTCCGCGGGCGCGTCGGTGCCGCGGCGCGCCACGGCGCCGCTCGCGCTGGTGGCGCAGGCTGATTCCTTGAGCGCGGCCACCGGCCACAGCTCGGCGGCGTCGAACGGCGAGCGCACGTGCACCGTCTCTTCCAGCGTGCCGAAGACGCGCAGGTCGCCGCCC